>Ga0209828_1001552_pt1 | contig 20525 bp, 16 predicted proteins | sample MaitaG_FD_187429 | JGI IMG/M metagenome (GOLD analysis project Ga0209828, IMG submission 187429) | Marine algal microbial communities from Maine, USA - Maine_Asex2 metaG (SPAdes) (version 2) | ecosystem: Host-associated > Algae > Red algae > Unclassified | place: Maine, USA | collected 2015-01-05 | reverse complement strand
GAATGACAAAGGAGAGTTGGTCTGTCGAGGATTTATATCGGGAATGCTACACATTCCTGCGAAGGCAGGAATCTCTGACTCGAAAAACCAATGAAGTAAATCGTTTGAACGAAAAAGAATAGTTAAAGAATTAAACAATAAGATTCCTGCTTCCGCAGGAATATAGCATGAAAAAAAGAGTTGTCATAACAGGATTAGGAGTCGTAGCACCAAACGGAGTTGGAGTCAAAGATTTTACTCAAGCTTTAAAACAAGGCAAATCAGGTATTACCTTTCATCAACAACTTAAAGATTTAAACTTCTCTTGCCAAATAGGTGGAATTCCAAACATTTCAGAAGAATTAAAATCAAAATACTTTACAAATTTACAACTCAGAGGCTTTAATAGCTCGGGAATATTATACGGTTGCATTGCAGGAATTGACGCATGGAAAGATGCAGGTTTTAAAATAGATTCTGAAAGTGAACTCGACTACAACTCAGGTTTAATTTTCGGGACAGGAACATCGGGAATTGAGAAATTTAGAGAAGCAATCTACGGTGTGGATAAGGGAAATGTTAGGCGTTTAGGGAGTACAGTGGTTTTACAAACTATGGCAAGTGGTATCAGCGCATATTTAAGCGGAATGTTAGGTTTAGGAAATCAAGTCACTACTAATTCATCAGCTTGTTCTACAGGAACTGAAGCTGTAGTAATGGGTTTCGATCGTATTGCAAACGGAAAGGCCAAACGAATGCTAGTTGGGAGTTGCAGTGATCACGGCCCTTATATTTGGGGAGGTTTTGATGCCATGCGTGTAATGACCTATAAGCATAATGAAAATCCAGAACAAGGCTCTCAACCAATGAGCGCATCTGCATCTGGTTTTGTTCCAGGAAGTGGAGCAGGTGCCTTGGTTTTAGAATCTTTAGAAAGCGCATTAGAAAGAAACGCCACAATATATGCTGAGGTTTTAGGAGGTGAGGTAAATTCAGGTGGTCAACGCCAAGGTGGAAGCCTAACGGCACCAAATGCTGAAGCAGTTCAACGCTGCATTAAAAAGGCTATTGAAAATTCAGGAATAGACGCAAATGCTATTGAGGTGATTAATGGTCATTTAACAGCAACCTCTAAAGATGGTTTAGAAATTGAAAATTGGACTAAAGCTCTAAAAAGAAAGGGAAAAGACTTCCCATATATAAATTCAACAAAATCGATGATTGGACATTGTTTGGCAGCAGCTGGAGCTATTGAATGCGTTGCTAGTGTCATTCAGCTAAAACACCAGTTTGTAGCACCAAATATTAATTGTGATGATTTGCATTCTGAAATAAGCGATTTAATAGCTGCTGAGCGGATACCAACAAATAAAATAGATTTAAAGTTTGATTTTATAGTTAAGGCCAGTTTTGGTTTTGGTGATGTTAATGCTTGTGTTGTTTTTAGGACGTATAAATCATAAATTGAACGTCAGTTCGAGTGGTTTTCATTTTGGTGAAATTGAAAATTATATCGAGAATCATTTATTAAATAAGCATCTCGATACATTTTTCTTCATCCTTCAGAAAAACACTCGATGTGACGAATGAGAAAATTTTATCTGAAAGCATATTATAGCTTAAATTTGCGCAAGAAAATTAACCATGAAAAACGAAAAATTAATTACAAAACTAAAAGCAATTGTAGCTCCATATATTCAAAATGAAGATGCTTTTAAAAATCTATCAGAAGACACGGATTTTGTGAACGACTTACAGATTAATTCCGCAAACTTAGTCGATATTATTCTAGATGTTGAAGATGAATTTGATATACGGTTAGAGAACGAAGACATGGAAAAAATGTTAGATGTAAAATCTACAATGGCTATCATTAATACCAAGCTATTAGCTAAATGATAGGGAATGATATTGTTGATATCGCTGAAGCTAAGCTAAAATCGAATTGGCAAAGACCGCGATTTTTAGACAAACTCTTTACACTAAAAGAACAGCTAATCATTAAAAATTCAGAAAACTCATTTTATATGGTTTGGAGATTGTGGAGCATGAAAGAAGCAGCTTATAAATTATATACTCAACTCAATCCAAGTCGTTTTTATAATCCAAAAGCATTTGAATGTAAGATTGAAGATACAAACGGAATAGTGAGTTATAAAGGTTTCTCATGTTATATTAAAACTAAAATAACGTCAAACTATATATTATCTGAAGCTAGATTAAAAGAAAATAGGATGACTTCTGAGCTCACAAGTTTTGATTCAATGGATTCAAAATACCAAAGTGAAAGTTTGAAAATAAATTTAATAGACAGGCTTTCAAAAACATATAATATTTCAACTTCAAAATTGAAATTCAGTAAGTCTAATTTCGGAATTCCAACAGTAAATATCAATTCCAAGACTATTAATGTAAGCCTATCGCATCATGGTAATTTTGGTGCTTTTGCTTTTACCATTCCTGTGTAGACAGGAATCTATAAAAATAAGATTCCCACTTTCGTGAGAAATACTATGAAAAGACTGCAAAATATTATAGAATTCATCATCAAATTCAGAATAGCAATCATTGTTATTCTTGCAATTTTAATGGCTGTTTCTGGCTATCAAACGCATCAAAAGTTACGTGTAGACAACTCACTTTCTATTTGGTTTTTAGAAGACGATCCAAGTTATAAAGCTTATATAGATTTTCAGAAAAACTTTGGTTCGGACGAAATTTTCATAGCCATGTTACCTGTAGAAAATGCTATTGGAGAACAAGAAATGGTAGCCTTAGAAAATTTACACCAACAGATTGAAGCACTTCCTTATGTAAATACGACTTTTAGTTTAGCCAAGGCAAAATATCCCATTTACGCCAATGATAAAGTAAATTTTGATGATTTATACAACTCAAAACGGAGCGAAAAAGGACTAAAGAGCTTGTTCTCTAAATTGCCAAATATTACGTCTCAATTGGTAACTAAGGACTATAAAAACCAGTTCTTTTATATTCAACTAAATCCAACACCAACTATTGAAGAAAAACGTAGAGATATTGCTGGCGAAATGCGTGGTATCATAGAAAAACAATACAGTAATTATTACTTAACGGGTCCACCGGTTTTAAACGAAGCTTACAGCAAAGGTATCTACAAAGAAAGCCTAACGTTTGGTGTTTTAACTGTTTTGGTGATTACCTTATTATTATTGTTTTTATTGCCTAGCAAGCGCTATTTAATTATTTCATTGCTGTCTGTAGCAGTACCTGTAAGTTTATTATTTGGATTGATAACATCTTTAGGGTTTGCTTTGAATATGATTTCTATGCTCATTCCAACCATACTCATGGTATATAGCGTTAGTGATGCGGTTCATATTATTAATATTTATCATAAAGAAGGTCTTATAAACAAGTCATTATCTAAAGCAGAACTTCTAGCTGTAGCAATTCGCAAAAGTTTTACGCCATGTTTTTATACTACGCTTACGACTTTTGTTGGTTATTTCGCCTTGTATTTATCTCCATTACCTGCTTTTAAGAATATGGGTGTATTTACCTGTATCGGCTTAGTGCTTAGTTTTATTTTAGTGTATGCAATTACGATTATTGGTTTCAGTTTTATGACCTTAAATTTTGAAGCTGCTAAGCCGCTTTTAAGTTTTAAAAAGATGAGCCAAAGCGGATTTATAAACTGGCTTAATGGATTTACTTCGCAGTATAAGAATAGTATTATTGTCGGATTTACAGCGGTACTTTTATTTGGCATGTATTCTATATTTCAGGTGAAAATAGACACCAATTCTCGTGATCTTTTAGCAGAAGGAAAAGCAAAGCAAGATTTAAGAGCGGTTGAGGTTGAACTTGGTGGAAGCAATAGATTGCAAATAAATATATCTACTAAAAATGGTGAAGCTATCCTTAATAAGGATGCTATGAAGCAATTGGAAGAGTATCAAAAAAAGCTTGAAGAAAACCCATTGATAGAAAATCCGGTTTCGGTAGTTACAATTAAAGATTTTTTAGAGAAACGGACTCCAGTTTTATTTCAATCTAATGTGTCTGAAGACAGGATAAAAAGCACTTTAGCACAAGTAGATAGTAATGACAATAGTTTCTTTAAGTTGTTTTCTGAAGATCTAAAAACAGCAGGTGTCACCATGACTTTAATGGAAATGAAAACTTCTGAGTTAGAGCAAGTTTTAGAAGACCTAAAACGTGATTTTATAACGTCTTTTGATGTAAAAAACTACGACCTAAAAATTAATGGCTTTGCCGTTGTGTTTGCACAACTCAACAACTTCATTTTAGAAACACAGTTTAAGTCATTCTTTGCTGCTTTTTTTGTCGCCTTTTTATGTCTTTGGGTTTTTATTAAAAGCTTAAGAACAACACTTTTAGTTTTAATTCCTAATTTATTGCCATTAGCAGTTTTGGCCATTTTAATGAGTCTATTGGATATTCCATTAGATGTAACGACTGCTATGATTACACCTATAATGCTAGGTATTGCTATGGACGATACCATTCATTTGGTTTATAAATACAGACGAAGTAAAAAAATAACAGGCTCAACAGAATCCCGAATGAATAATGCCATAAGTTATACAGGTGGAGCACTATTTTCCACAACAATTGCTTTAGTTGGTGGCTTTTTAATTATTGCCTCTAGCGCAACACCTTCGGTTAGAGATTTTGGGTTGCTTTGTGCCACGACTGTAGCTATTGCTTTGATAACAGATATCTTTTATTTGCCTGCGCTTTTGAAGCGGTTTGATAGGTAGTTTAATTGCTTATTTTAAAACATATATTGTCTTCTTTTTTTAATTCATAAGTATGTTCTATAAATAAAGATTCTGAATTATATTTAACCTCAATCAACCAACATGGACCATTAAAATAAGATTGCTTTACAACAGCTTTTAAATCGGATTGCTCCACAATTTTAAGTTGATTAGCATAATAAATTTTATCATCAATGATATTAAACTCACCAAAAAACGAAGCTATTAAAGGTGATTTTGGATTTTTATATAAGTGTTGAGGTGCGTCTTTAGCAATAATTTCTTTGTTGTGAAGCACTATCATTTCATCAGCAAAGCCTAGAACATCATTTTTATCGTGAGTGGCAACAATGCAAGAGATATTATTTTCTTTAAGATATTTAAAAACGCTACGTCGTAAGGATTGCTTTTTAAAATTATCGATATGACTAAAAGGTTCGTCTAATAATAAAATTTCTGGTTGTTTTGCTAATGCTCTAGCTATAGCAACACGTTGTTTTTGTCCTCCACTTAGATTCTTGACTTTTGTTTTAGCAAAAGCTTCAAGCTCTACGACTTTTAAGAGTTCGTCCGTGCGTTTTTGTTTTTCCTCAGGATAAAAACGAGATAGATGTTTACCAATATTATTCTCAACTGAAGTGTAAGGCATTAAGTCAAACTCTTGGGTAACATATTTCATAAAATCGTAACCAATCACTAGGTTATGTTTTGGACCTAGAATTTCTTCGTCTTTCCAAAATATTCGCCCTTCTTTTAAATCGTGTTCACCATAAATCAGTTTAAGGAGTGTGCTTTTTCCAGAACCGCTTTCGCCTATAATAGCAAGGTTCTCACCAGCTTGAATTTTAAAGTTAATTTCCCTTAAAACCTGAGTTTTTGAATATCCAAAAGTGACGTTTTTTACCAGAAGCATAATGCAAAGATATGAGTTTCATAATCCAATTAGAACTAAAAAAACCGCTTGATTTCTCAAACGGTTTTTAATATAGAATGTATAAGATTTATTTTTTTATAAACTTCCGTTTTATAACTTTTCCGTTAGATTCTAGTCTTAAAAAGTAGATGCCACTTTCTAAATAACTTACTGTTATGGTGTTAGATGTTAATTTTTGATTAAGAACCTTTTTACCATTGATATCAAAAACAGTAGCAATTTTATCAGTTAGTTCTCCAGAAGTCTTAATACTTAAAATATCTTCAACAGGATTAGGATATATTTTAAGGTCAACAAGTGTCTCGTCAATTAAAGCAAGCGTTGCACCTTCAACAATATTTTGTGTAGTATTAATATCTGGGTTTGTTATAATATCTATTTCACCTGAGGGCCAATAAACTTTAATATCTATAATTGATGTTTCTGTTCCTAAGCCAAAATGTGTATTTAGTGAGCTCATATACCTAAAGCCTTCACCACTTCGTACATCTCTAATTTGTGTGCCAGTATTTGTAGTAAGCTCTATTCTGGCACCAATTGCATTACGATTACTTATTGTGCCAATAGTATTAATTTTTATCCAATTATTAGAGTTGGCATTATTGAGATAAATACTACCAGTTCTAAATACATCTAAAAACCCATCATTATTAACATCGCCTATGGCTCCAGAAGGTGGCATATTATTCGTGTAATTTGTAAATGTAAAATCTCCATTATTGAATAAAACGTCTCCATTAGATAAGATATCTATATAACCGTCATTATCAAAATCTGCAGGTGCATTTTCAATTCCTAATCGCGCGTCTAAAACACCTGAACCACTTGTAACATCTGTAAAAGTACCATCTCCATTGTTGCGCATTAATTTAGAATCTCCATTAGTTGTATTACTTGCACCAACATAGACATCCATATCACCATCGTTATCAAAATCTGCCCAAGCAGAAGACCAAGTTTGTACATTATCACCTAATAAAGATGAGTTGTTATGACCAACACTAGGATAATTAGTGTTATACCAATCATTACTATCTGCAATATTTATAAAGACACCATTGCCATCATTTCTCCAAAGTTCATTTGTACTTATTGTGGTTGATCCACCTCTACACTTGGCTATAAATAAATCCATATCTCTATCATTATCAAAATCTATCCAAACTGTACCGTAGTTTCCTCCTCCAGGTGTTAAGCCTAAGCCATTGGGCACCACTCCTGTGCTTTCTCCTTGATAATAGTTTAAATTGCCTGAGCCATCATTGATATAATAGACATTAGCTTGCACATCATGGCAGACAAAAGCATCAAGGTTACCATCATTATTTATATCTATAAAATTTGAGCGTTGGGAAAAGACGTACTCTGGCCCTGAAATTTCTGTATATGCCATACCAGTACTATTGGCTTTCATAAAAGTAACACCACTACCAGCGCCGTATAAGAGATCATTGAAGCCGTTGCCATCAAAATCGCCTGCGGCTAAGCTCCAACTAGGTATGTAATTTGCATCGGTCGTTGTAATGTCTACCTTATTATAACCTCCAGATGCTAGTTGGTAGTGTACATTTATAAGGTTTGAACTCACAGAAACAACATCGTCTAAAAAGTCACCATTAAGATCAACCAAAGCCATATCATAACTTCCTGATGTGTTAATTACGTTTTCGGTAAATGACACAGGATAACCAGATAAATCGACACCAGTTGTGAAACTCATAGTTTCCCAATTACTAAAATCACCTCCACCACAACTTGCTCTTACATAGATAATATAGTCAGTTGCTGAAGCTAAACCAGAAAATATGTAAGATGTATTAGTTGTATTTGTTCCAGAAGTTGGTGCATTTTCTGTGGCCAATCTTAATACTACTTCCCATGATAATTCAGCGTCACCAGCATTCCAGTTAGCTTGAGCACTATTTGTATTAATATTGCTAGTAACGAGATCTTTAATACTAGGGCAGGCAGGTGGTGTTATAGAACTTATAGCAACCGTATTAACACAAAAACCCCAACCATAAGAATTGCTGTCATTGTAAAAAATGCGATATTTAAATCCTTGCAATTGTGCAGAAGTAAAAGATGCGATATTTAAACTTTCACTAGTATAACTCATAAAAGTACTATCACAGAAATTTACTGTAGCAACTGAATTTTCATCAAGTTCATTTCCCCAATTTATCCAATTAGAAATACTATCATCCCAATATTGTAGTTGTAAGGATTCGTTTTGATAGATATTAAGAATGTATTGAAAAGTGACTAATATATTTGTTTCGTTAGCGTTGTAAGCCGAACTGAGATCTATGATTGGTGACTCTACTGCAACACTATTTACCGAAGATCCACCAGCTAGATTATCATCAAAAGAAAATGACGATGAACCAGAAATTATAGTAGGATTTTCGTATAAATAAGTAGCGTCGTATGTGCCAGAAAGACTCCAATTTTCATTTGGCCAATTTGCAGTTTCATTTAATACTTGCGCATTTATGCTATAGCAAAATAGGGTAAAAAGCAATGTGATTAGTAGTATTTTTTTCATCTTCGTTTTTAATTACAATCTATATTTAATGAGTTTATCCATTCTTCTATAAGATTAACCCCTTCGTTATGTCTTAAACTCCTTCCGATAAGAGGCATTCTCGTAGAAGGTTCTAATGAGTTTATCCTAAAATGTAACACGGAATTTCTTGCGTCACCAGGTTCTACTATAGATCCTAGTCCTTCACCAAGATCTGTGTCTGCACTTACACAGACACCGATGTTATTAAAGTTTTCAGTGTCATTATATCCGAATCTTATAGGTCTATAAGCACAATGCGTTTCTTCAGAATGACAATGTGCACAATTAATATCTAAATAAGCTCTAGCTCTTAAATCTAAAGACTCAGATGTATTATTGTAATCTGGAAGACGAGAAATGGTATTTGGTAAAGAATTTTCTAAATAGCCTAAGTTAACAAGCTTGTTAAGTTGATTTTTAGGCCCTTCTGAGTAATCATAAACTAAATTTAAATTCCTAGGTTTTGTTCCAATAGGCACTGGTATTTCCATAATTTTATGGCATGTAACACATTCAGCACCAGAAGGTATTCTATATTGCACTGAGTTCTCTTCTCCGTTTTCTAGCCATTGCACATCAACAAAACTACCATTAAGATCAAAGTTAGCTTCATTTTGTGCGTCATTCCAGATATAGTTGGCAAATACCCAGCCTTCATTTTTTCTAATCATTAAGCGTGTTTCAATGATTTTTGTTTCATTGATTGGAAGTACATTTTCATAATAAAAGTTTTTAATTAGAACAGCACCAACTGGAAAATCCAATGAAACTTTATCATTAAAATAAGTAGCTATTGTATTGTTTTGTAGCCAAATAAATCGTTTTTTCTTAGCGTAATCTGTAAAAAGAGTTGAATTTAATGTGTACGGCAAAACACCAGAATTTGGATTTAAATTTTTCATTTCGCCTTCAAAAAAATTATATTCTGAGAGGGTTTGATAGGGCACATTCTCTAAAGTAAAGGCAACGTTAGATAATGAAGTGATTGTTATGGTTACGTGTTCTGTTTTGCAATTTCCTGAGTTATCACATATAGTGTATTGAAAGGTATCCTCACCAGTAATATTTGGGTTTGCAACATAGATTACAGTGTCGTCACTTAGGTCATTTGGCGTGTTATTATTATTAATTGAGACTACTCCTTTTATGGGATTAGTAATGGTGAGTTCACCAATACTTGGAATGTAATTATCGTTCTGAAAAATAAATATTTCAACATCAGAGTTTTGGGCTAAAATGACCGTGTCAGCACTCGTCATAATATCCATAGGACTCATATCATCAGTATTGCATGAGGAAAAAATAAAAATTAAGAATATGATGAGAACATATTTTTTTTTCATGTAACGATTACAAGCAAATTGATTAAAAAAGATATTTAAGCTAAGGTAAAAATAGTGTTAAATCGAAAAATTAATTTATTAAATCGTTCATAATCAGTAAAAAACGACAACTCGCCTATTTAAAAACATTATATTTTAAAAGAAAAAATCTATTTATGATTTTAAATCTCAAGTATTTATTGAAATCAAAATATAAGTATATAAAATACATAGGAGCAAAAAAACCTAACACCTTATTTTTTTGATATAATACTAGTTTTAATTTGACAAAGTATCGAAAATATTTTTCTGGCGTGATTAAAAACCAGATAAAACTATGAATAGGGTTTTTAATTCTCGGAAGGTTATAAGAAAGACCAACCCTATTATCGCCTACATTTTGATAAAAGCCGTAGTTTAAAGTATCTAAGAATTTCACTTTTCTAGTACTTTGCAAAAGACCAACTTTGAGCGCCAATTTTGAAATAACGGCCTGCATCATTTCTCTATTATAACAAATAGGGTCTAGTGTCTTTAACAAAAGTTTGTGTAACTTAAACATCTCATCTTGATGAGCATTAATATAAGTTTCATAAAGCCATTTTTCTTCTGGTTTATAATACTCTAAAGCGTAATTTTCTTGCTCTAAACTATACCCAACGGCACTACCATGATCTGCTGCTGAAAATTGTTCATAAAGCTGCAAATTTGCCAATAAAATACGGTCATTATAGTCTGCAAAAGGTAACAAAGAAAAATTGAGACCGTAACGTTTTGTATACGATTGAATATCATAAATTTCTCCAAGCCCTAAATAATATGCCGTAACTGGTATATTGTGGTTGTAAAATTTAGAGATGGCTTCTTGCATTGTTCCTCCCCAACCTATATCCACAAGTGTAATACCATTGTTTTCAATATCAACGTTAAAGGAATTTATATAGGCCTCAAATGCATTACGGTTTACTTTTCTGTGCGAATTATAATATGTTTTAAATGTTTCGTTCGCTTTAATTTTTTCAAATTCAGAAGAGCTAAAAAATTCTTCAATAACGTATTCTCCATCTGCATTTAACTGAGAAATAATTTCTTCTCTCAATAAATCAGAACAATTAACTGCCGATAAGAAATCATTGATCGAAAGATTAAAATAAAACTTTTTTAAATAAGAAAAATCTTCTAGCTCTATGTCTTTTAGTGTAATTTGCATTGATGCTTGTCTAGAAATTTTCAAATAATGTGTCTTGATTTTTTTACTTTCATCAATATTTACAAATTCTTGGTAAGAGTCAAAAAGCTTTTTTAGAAATTTCCCTTCGCGAGACAAAAAGAAAAGGTCTTTTATATTGTTTCTATTTGCAGCTTTATACAAGCGTTCTACAAAGACGTGATAAAACACAATATATTCAGTATACGGAATGGAGGTGTTTTTATTACAAGTTTTATAAATGGAGTTGACTACTTTGTTTATTTGTTTGTGGTCATTTCCAAAATTGTTACGCTTGTTCTTTTTTAAATACTTCTTATGTGGTATATGATAAGCATTTAAGCCATTTTTAATAGCATTGCTATAATCGCTTTCAAAATTGTCGCCAATCATCATTACGTCTTCAGGTCGTATAGAAAGTTCGTTTATAATCTCACTGTAAATTGTACCTGTATGTTTACTTTTTTCTAATTCCGCGGAACTGTAAATACCGTCAAATAGATCTATAATTCCATGGTGTTTTAAAAGCTTTTCGAATAAGGATTTTGATCCATAAAAATCCGATACTAGGTATAATCTACCTCCGTTAGATTTAAAGTATTTTAGAGTATCTAAAATCTCCTGGTTAAGATACTGCACACTAGATTCTGCCCTTACATCAGCATCTTCAAATAAATTTAAAAAATCAGATTTATTACTAAGAGTAATTGCCTCTATGTTAATCAATCGTTTACAAATTTCTGCTTTTAAGTTGTCATAGGGTGTTTCTAAATACGGAAGAGAAAGATTTTCTCTTAGATAATGAATAGATGCTTGCCTTATGAAATAAAGTTTATCTATAGCTATAGGAAGCCCTAATTCTCTAACCATAAACTTAGCCCAGAGTCGTTGTGTATAATTAGGGTGCACAGTTCTATGGACTATTGTATCAAAATAGTCTGAGAATAAAACTTTGATATTTTTCTCTTTAAGTTGTTTATGTAATTGATTAAGCGACAAAAATTTAATTTAGTTAATAGCTAATTTGGGTTTACATCTTTTTAAAACGCTAGGCTATCCTTTCACCTTTTGTTTGGTTTTGCTTGGCAACACTTCAAAACCCATATTGTAAAGGGTAAAACCAAAAATATCTGCATACTGCTCAATGGTTTTGCTTACCGGAGTTCCGGCTCCATGCCCAGCATCAGTTTCAATTCTAATTAGTGCAGGATTGTTACCTTTTTGTTTACTTTGTAATTCTGCCGCAAACTTAAAGCTGTGCGCAGGCACGACCCTATCATCATGATCACCCGTTGTAACCATTGTGGCAGGATAATCTATCCCTTCCTTTACGTTGTGGACTGGTGAATACCCTTTAAGATACTCAAACATTTCCTTGCTGTCTTCAGCAGTGCCGTAATCATAAGCCCATCCTGCACCAGAAGTAAAAGTGTGGTAGCGTAACATATCTAAAACGCCAACAGCTGGTAAAGCAACTTTCATTAAATCTGGTCGTTGCGTCATTGTTGCACCAACCAACAAACCACCATTAGAGCCTCCCCTTATGGCTAAATAATTTGATGAGGTATACTTTTGATTAATAAGATATTCTCCAGCTGCTATAAAGTCATCGAATACATTTTGTTTTTTCATCTTTGTGCCAGCATCGTGCCAAGCTTTGCCATATTCTCCACCACCACGTAGATTAGGAACGGCATAAATGCCACCTTGCTCCATCCAAACAGCGTTGGCTATGCTAAAGCTTGGGGTTAACGAAATATTAAAACCACCATAACCGTAGAGAATGGTTGGGTTTTTCCCGTTGAGTTCTAAGCCTTTTTTATGCGTTATAATCATTGGTATTTTTACACCATCCTTAGATTTGTAAAACACCTGTTTACTCTCAAAATCCTCTGGTTTAAAGTCTATACTTGGCTTACGGAACAATGTTGAGATACCTTTGTCTATATTGTACTTATAAATACTGCCAGGGGTTACATAATTGGTGAATGAGTAGTACAATTCAATGTCTTCTTTTTTCGCTCCAAAACCACCAGAACTACCTACACCAGGTAATTTAACCTCCCTAATTAACTTACCATTGTAATTGTATTGTAAAACTTTTGAAACAGCATCTACCATGTAATTGGCAAAAAAGTATCCTCCACCTGTTGACGGGCTGAGAACATTTTCAGTTTCGGGAATAAAATCAACCCAATTCTCTGGAGCAGGATTTGAAGCATCAACCGTTACAATTCTTTGGTTGGGAGCATTTAAATTTGTCATTATATATAGCTTAGACCCTTCGTTTTCAATAATATTAGAATCAGTATCCGTATGACCCAAAATTTCAATTAATGGTGCATTTGGCTTGGTTAAATCTTTGATATATAGTTTATTTCCAGAAGTAGAAACTCTAGGTGTAATTATCAAATAACGATCATCTTCCGTTACACCACCATAAATATACCTGTGTTTTTCTTTTGCACTGCCACCATAAATTAGTTGGTCAGATGATTGCTTTGTTCCTAATTTGTGATAATATACTTTATGTTGATCTGTTTTAGCGGATAATTCACTTCCCTTAGGTTTATCGTAGCTAGAATAGTAGAAGCCTTCGTTTTTATACCAAGACATACCACTGAATTTTATATCTACCAAAGTGTCTTCAACAATCTCTTTGGTTTCAGTATTCATAATTAGAATTTTTCTCCAATCACTTCCACCTTCTGAAATAGCATAAGCTAGCATTTTTCCATTTTTAGAAAAACTTGTACCTCCCAATGAGATTGTACCGTCTTCTTTAAAGGTATTTGGATCTAAGAAAACATCTGCAGTTTTTGGGCCTTCAGCTGTCTTATATCTGTAAATAACATATTGGTTTTGCAGACCATTATTCTTATAAAAATAGGTATAATCTCCCTCTTTAAATGGCGAACCTATTTTTTCATAGTTCCAAAGTTTTGTAAGACGATCTTTTAATTCTTGTCGGTAAGGAATATTATCTAAATAACCAAAAGTAACTTCGTTTTGAGACTTCACCCATGCTTCAGTTTCTGGGCTTCTATCATCTTCTAACCAACGATAAGGATCCGAGACGGATTCTCCAAAAAAGGAATTTACAGTATCAACTTTTTTTGTTTCAGGGTAATCCACAGCTATTGGCTTTAACATTTTTACTTCTTTTTTACAGGAAACAAAAACACTCATTAAAAGAGCAATTAGAAGTAATTTTCTCATAATTAAGACTTTTTTTTAATTTACCTAAAATATAAATATTTAATGAAGTTGAAAGCATTAAAAGTCTTAAACTTAAGTAAAAAAAGGACAGCAATATAAAGAGAATTATAACTATTAAGTCAATTAATCAATAAAATACACAATTAAGTGAATTTGGTAAAGCTTTAATAATGATTAAACTAAGGCGTTTTTTATCAAATATTCTGCAATCTGTACGGTATTAGTTGCTGCTCCCTTTCTGAGGTTATCACTAACAACCCAAAGGTTTAAGCTGTTTGGTTGAGAACCATCGCGTCGTATCCTACCTACAAAGACGTCATCTTTTCCATTAGCATACATTGGCATTGGGTAGACATTAGTATTTAAGTTATCTTGCACAGTAACTCCGTCGGTTTTGTTAAGAAGTATTTTAACATCGTTTAAAACAAAATCATTTTCAAATTCAATATTAACAGCTTCACTATGGCCACCAGCTGTTGGTATTCTCACCGCTGTTGCCGTTACAGCAATGGTTCTATCATCAAGAATTTTTTGAGTTTCCCTTACTAATTTCATTTCTTCTTTTGTATAGCCGTTTTCCTCAAAAATATCACAGTGCGGAATCGCATTTTTGTGTATTGGATAAGGATAAGCCATTTCCCCTTCTTTACCTGCAATCTCATTTTCTAGCTGTTCTACAGCTTTCACACCTGTACCAGAAACGGACTGGTATGTAGAAACTACTATACGTTTAATTTTGTATTTAACATGAAGCGGAGCCAATACCATTACCATTTGTATAGTAGAACAGTTGGGATTTGCTATAATTTTATCTGCTTTTGTTAATTGACTTGCATTAATCTCGGGAACGACTAATTTTTTAGAAAAATCCATTCTCCAAGCAGATGAATTATCAATTACAGTTGTACCTACTTCTGCGAATTTTGGTGCCCATTCCAAAGATGTACCACCTCCAGCTGAAAATAAAGCGATATCAGGACGTTTCTCAATTGCAGTAGGGATGCTAATTACAGAAATTTCTTGCCCTTTAAACTTTATTTTTTTACCCACAGAACGCTCCGAAGCAACTAATAATAATTCATCAACTGGGAAATTACGTTCTTCAAGAATCTGAAGCATTACGTTGCCCACTAAACCTGTTGCACCTACAACTGCTACTTTCATAATAAGAAATTTAAGCTCACAAAAGTATAGTATTTCCTTTGTAAATAGCTGAATTATATGATAAAAATGTCATAAAAATTATAGGCTAAAGTTATCAGTTTCGTAAAATCTCAAGATTTTAGAAAAAGAAAACCCAGATAAATTAATATCTGGGTTTAGTGATTAAAAATATAGTGTAGCGGTGTCGCTAAACGTTTTATTTTTTTAGAGCATCTCTAATTTCCACTAATAAATCAACTTCAGATGGTCCTGCAGGAGCGTCTTCAGCTGGTTTCTTAGATTTGTTATAGGCTTTAACAATCATAAACATTACTAGACCAACGATTAATAGATTAATAATTGTGTTAATCCAGCTTCCCCACATTATTGCATTTTCTGGTGTTGCAACTGTTCCTGCAGCATCTACAACAGCCTCATCTAATACGTATTTTTTATCAGCGAAATCCGTACCACCTGCGAAATGACCAACAATTGGCATTACGATGTTGTTTACAAATCCTGTTACAACGGCACCAATAGCGCCAGCCATAATCACTGCTACAGCAAATTCAATTACGTTGCCACCAGTAATAAATTCTTTAAATTCTTTAAGCATAATCTTAGTGTTTAATAGTTAGTTAATATATTATGTTTGACACGAAAATAGTTAAAAAAGTCACAATTTTAAAAAAGCCAGTGGTTATTTTATAAATAAACGAGATACGCGTTGCGAAATTGAGGTGATAATTTCATAAGAAATAGTGTTTGCTGACTTTGCTAAAGAAGAGGCTTTATTGAGCGCATCAAAAATGACGACCTCGTCTCCCTCACAACAATCTATACTAGAAATATCTACCATTATCATATCCATACACACATTACCTATAATCGGAGCTTTTTCACCATTTATAAATACAAAACCCGCCTCATTGCCATAAATTCGGCCAATACCATCAGCATGACCAATAGGAATGGTCGCTGTTCTTTTAATAGTTTTAGCTTTGTAGGCTCTATTATATCCAACGGTTTCGTCCTTTTTAATCTCATGGATTTGAGAAATCACAGATTTTAAACTTGCAATAGGCTTTAGGTTATGGTCTTCTTTAGCAGAATTACCAAAGCCATAAAGCCCAATGCCACAACGCACCATGTTAAGATGCGCATTAGGATAATTGATTATACCAGAAGTATTGGAAAGATGTAACCAAGGCTTGTAATCTATTTTGCTCTCAAAGTCTTCAGAAATTCTTTTGAAAGTTTCAATTTGTTGATCGGTAAATAGTGTCTCATTAGGATCTTCGCTTGCTGCTAAATGAGAAAATATAGATTTAGCAATTACGCTAGTCGTAGATTTCAATTTTAAAACAATGTTATTTAGATCATTTTCTCTAAAACCTAATCGGTTTAAACCAGTATTGAATTTAATATGAACAGGATAATTAGATTGCGCTTCTTCTTCAGCAACCTCTATAAAAGCATTTAAAACATTAGTATTATAGATGCTCGGTTCTAAACAGCGCTCTATAATAGATTTAAAATTTATGGGTTGAGGATGCAAAACAAGAATTGGAGTTGTTATACCAGCTTCTCTTAAAACAATACCTTCTTTAGCATAGGCAACAGCGAAGTAATCAACGTTTAAAGTTTCAAGGTGTTTAGCAATTTCTGCAGAATCACTACCGTAAGCAAAGGCTTTGACCACTGCTAAAAATTTAGTGTTTGGGTGTAATTTAGATTTTAGATAATTGAAGTTGTGCGTTAGTGCTTTTAAATCAATTTCTAGAATGGTTTCTAGCGCTTTAGGCATCAGACTTTTTTTCTTTAGAATTGAGTTCTTTGGCATCATTTACTTTCATTTGTCTTACCTTATCTCGCAACATACTTTTGTAATAAGCAGCTCTGCTCAGAGGTTCATATTCATCGACTTCACCGAGTAGAACCAAATCTTCGCTTTTAGCTTTTCTGTAACTGTATTGGGCAAGATTCCCTGTTTTTGTGCAAACAGCATGCACTTTAGTAACATATTCTGCAGTTGCCATAAGATATGGCATTGGCCCAAACGGGTTACCTTTAAAATCCATATCTAATCCAGCAACAATAACTCTTACTCCTTTATTTGCTAAATCATTACAAACTCTAACTATTTCATCATCAAAAAATTGAGCTTCATCAATTCCAACCACGTCACAGCCATCTGCTAAAATAGGAATATTAGCTGCTGCTGGCACAGGTGTAGAACGGATTTCGTTAGCATCGTGTGAAACAACCATATCTTCATCATAGCGCACATCTACTGCAGGCTTAAAGATTTCAACCTTTTGCCTTGCAAATTTGGCGCGTTTTAATCTGCGAATTAATTCTTCAGTCTTACCAGAGAACATTGATCCACAAATAACTTCTATCCACCCAAATTGTTCTTTCTGATTTACTGTATTTTCGAGAAACATTTCGTAATTTTAGCATTGGTACCAAATACAATCCAAAATAAATTATAAAATTTATTTGGCACTAAAGTGCGAGACTTTTTCGTTTGTATAAAGGTCAAGCAAATTTATCAAAAATCAAAAGTAAAACCGATGAAACATCTATGATTAATTTACAAACAGGGTAAACCATAGTGCAGATGTTACATGTGACTTAAAAGAATCAATAAATAATATACACATGAAAAAGAAATTAGAATCAGAATTGGTTAGTATAGCACACAGGATTCTAAAACTGAAGGGCAAAGAAGATGTTGATAGAATGCACACGGAAGTTTCTAAACTCTACGAAAAACTAACAGTTTTGAAATTTGCTCAAGAAAATTTTGAGGATGATATGCCTACCATTGGTAATGATTCGTCATTTTTTGATATGTTAGATACAGCCTTTAATAATAAAGTAAGCGATAATATTGAAGTTGACAACAAAACCTATATCAATTTGGATGATGTTGAAGAGGATGACATTATGGAGCCTGTGATGGAGAAGATTAAAGATATGGTTGCGCAGATGCCAGAAGAGACTCAACAAGTTGATGCCATATTGGAAAAAACATTTAACACAGAGGCTCCAACGACACTAGAATTTGAGAACCTAACTTCAGATTTTGCTACAATGCCAGAATTTGAACCCCTTGAAAATGCTAAAAAGCGTGAATTAGAAAATGAAAAACAATCTTTAAATGACAAGCTTAAGGGTGAAAGTTTAAAGATTGGGCTTAATGATAAAATAGCATTTATTAAACATCTTTTTGAGGGTAAGAATGAAGATTATGATCGCGTTATTTCTCAAATAAACACCACAGATTCTTTAGGTGAAGCTCGTAAATTAATCATGGAAATGGTAAAACCAGACTATAATAATTGGTACGGTAAAGAAGAATACGAAGAGCGTTTTATTGAGATCGTAGAAGGTAAATTCAACTGACTTATATGCAAACTAAACAAATTGTGTATTGGATAAGTACTGCTGTTTTATGTGGAATTTTCCTCTACTCTGCCTTTATGTATTTTACAAATACTGAAATGATTAAAGGTTTTTTTGAAAGTTTCAACTATCCTACATATATTGTTATTCCGCTTGCCATTCTAAAAATGATAGGTGTTGCCATAATACTCTGGCGTCAAAGTAAATGGTTAACAGAATGGGCTTATGCTGGTTTTTTCTTTGATTTAGTCTTAGCCGCAGCGGCTCACTATTATGCTGGTGACGGACAAATGACTTTTGCCATTATTGGTCTAATTACTATTTTCCCATCGTATTTTCTTGGCAAATACATAAGAGATTAGATATTAATTTTAAATAGATTCCCGATCTCTCGGGAAGTAAATATGAGTAAACTCTCCCTCGTACCGACTCCAATAGGAAATTTAAAAGATATTACGTTTAGAGCTATCGAAGTTCTAAAAGATGCCGATTTAATTTTGGCTGAAGACACCAGAACTTCAGGAAAGCTTTTAAAGCATTTTGAAATTTCTACGCAAATGCAAAGCTATCACATGCATAATGAGCATAAAAAGGTAGATGGCTTAATTGAAAAGTTAAAATCTGGATTATCAATAGCGGTAATAAGTGATGCTGGTACACCAGCAATTTCGGACCCAGGCTTCTTGCTAGTGCGAGCATGTGTAGAAAATAATATTGAAGTAGATTGTTTACCTGGAGCTACTGCTTTTGTGCCAGCTTTGGTAAATAGCGGATTACCTATTGATAAATTTGTTTTTGAAGGTTTTCTGCCAGTGAAAAAAGGCCGCCAAACTAGATTAGTATTACTAGCTGATGAAACGAGAACCATTATCTTTTACGAAAGTCCACATAAACTGGTTAAAACCTTAGGTCATTTTTGCGAGTATTTTGGTGAAAACCGACTAGTTTCAGTATCTAGGGAAATAACAAAACTTTATGAAGAAACCATTCGCGGAACCGCAGAGGAAGTTTTAGAATATTATACTAATAAGCCACCAAAAGGTGAGATTGTCATTGTCGTTGCTGGTAAAAAGTGATTGTAAATGCGCTAATTTATAAATCTTAAGGATTACAATTCAATTGCTATATGTTTTAATTTTATGCTTTAAATAAAATTTATGAAGACTAAACATTATAATGTATTTGTAATTGGTAGTGGTGTTGCTGGTCAAACCACAGCAAAAAAATGTGTTGAAGCAGGCTTAACTGTGGCGATTTCAGATAAGAGAGAATTTGGTGGCACTTGTGCTATTAGAGGTTGTGACCCAAAAAAGGTTTTACTTCAATTTGCTGATTTGGTTCAGAAATCTAAACAACTTGAAAACTTGGGTGTTGTTAAGTCACCTAAAATTAATTGGAAAGCAGTTCAGAAATTTAAATCAACATTTACTGAACGCGTTCCCAAATCAACAGAACATAAATTGAAAAATTTAGAGATTGACCTTTACCATCAATCACCAAAATTTATAAGTGAAAACGAAATTTTGGTTGAAGGAAAAAAAATCTCAGCAGATAAATTTGTAATCGCAACAGGTTATGTGCCAAGAACTTTAAATATTGATGGTGCTAAATACCTGAAAGAAAGTGACACTGTTTTAAATCTAAAGAAACTTCCAAAATCTGTTGTTTTTCTAGGATCTGGTTATGTAGGTATGGAATTCTGCTATATGTTTTCAGCAATGGGCTGCAAAGTATCTATGATTGATACAGGTGACAGACCATTATCAGTTTTTGATGACTATTTAGTAAAATTTCTAACGGAAAGCCTCAAGAAACGCGGTGTAACATTTATAAACAAAGCGAAGGCAACATCTATTGAGAAATTGAAAAAAAATTATAGACTCACATATAAGCGTAAAAATAAGACTAAAACAATTAAAGCTAGAATGATTATTAATTCTGCGGGCCGTGTGCCAGCAACTCAACTCTTAGATTT
>Ga0209828_1001551_pt1 | contig 20531 bp, 16 predicted proteins | sample MaitaG_FD_187429 | JGI IMG/M metagenome (GOLD analysis project Ga0209828, IMG submission 187429) | Marine algal microbial communities from Maine, USA - Maine_Asex2 metaG (SPAdes) (version 2) | ecosystem: Host-associated > Algae > Red algae > Unclassified | place: Maine, USA | collected 2015-01-05 | reverse complement strand
GCCATCCCCTATCGCTTCGCGACGTGCCCGACGTTCGTTGGGGGCACGCGCGGTGCCGGTCCCGCAGTGTCAGTCGACCATGGCGACTACTTCACACTTCACACTTTGCGTTTCGGTGAGAAACGTTGGGCCGCGGGTAGCGCACGATGTAAGCGTCTCCCTCGACGACGGCACGCCCCTCGGCGACGTCGGTTCGCTCCACCCCGGCGAAGAGCGAACGATAACGACGGACATCGCGGCCACGGCATCTCTGTCTGGCACAACCCTCGCTACAGCGACAGGGACCGGCTGCTACCTACTACCGCTTTCCGACACGGACCCCGTTGTCGTGGACATGCAACCGCCCGAAATGAACGCAATTGGGCACACCGTGTCTGCGGCCCTTCGGTTGCTAGCGACGCCGCAACCCGAAGCGACAACAACCTCACTGCCCAGATTGGGACGCAGCACGCTACGGCAGCGAGATGATGGTGACTTCGCCGCTGCTGCCGTCGACCTTGATCGTGGCGCCATCTGGAATTCGAGTGGTTGCATCGGTCGCAGACACCACACACGGCAGGCCAAGTTCGCGACTCACGATGATGGCGTGACTGATCTGGCCGCCGACGTTAACGACGACACCATCGGCCGCCATGAATAGCGGAGTCCACGCCGGGTCGGTGAGCGGCGCGACCATGATGTCGCCAGGTCCAAGGTCACCCGGTTCGGTTGGATCTAACACGATGCGGGCCGTGCCTTCAATGACGCCGGGCGAGCCCGCCACGCCCGCGAGAACGTCGCCGGTTGCAAGCGCATCCACTTCTTGTTCACCCTTTTGAGGCCACTCACTAAGCGGAGGCACATGTCCGTCCTTGATGAAGAACGGTGGTTCAAGATCCCATAGCGCCCGCCAATCGAGCGACCGATCGGCAAGTGTCTGTGTCCAGTCAGCCGGCGCATCGACGAAACCTTGCAGTTCATCCACGGTCAACATGAAGATGTCGGCGGCGTCGCCAAGCGTGCCCGCATCGGCGTGGCGACGACCGAGCTCTCGAAAAGCCATGCGAGCCTCGTGTACTGCCTTGATGACATTTGTTTTGCCCCGCTCGCGAAAGATCATCATGTTCCCGCCAACCAGTGCACCTTCGTACATGCCTGCAAGCTGTTCGTCTCCGAGCGCTGCAAGCTTGTCGCGGACTTCGACCACGAGTTCTTCACGTTCGGCGGCCAGCGCTGCCGCACGGTCGTGGGGCCCTTGGCCATCAGCTTGAAAACGAATGCGCTCGATTGCAGCCAGAGCAATAGTGGGATCCGTTTCCCATGTTTCTGCGCTCAGCTCCCACTCGTTCGGCCCTCGTGAACCGAACTCGGTCAGGAACTCAACAAAGGTTGACAAGAAGCCCCGTGCGTCATCGGACTCTGACGCCGCCAACCGACCAATCAGCCCGTCGATGCCCTCATCAAATGCCGTCGTCAACGCATCGCTCGCACGAATTTGACGAGACATGGCCCACATTGCATATGACGGCGCAGCCGAGTCCACGTCGCCCAGCCCTGCGAGCAGCCGCATCGGAATCGTGTCGTCTTCGACCGCAGCAGCGACCGCAGCGAGCATGCCCGGCGCTATCCCCGACGAACTCGACGCGACCAAGTGTTTCGAGCCCAGGTCAACAAGCATCGGCAAAATGGTGTTTGCACGATCAAGCAACTCTTGATCGCTCAGACTGCCAAGATCCGGACGGTTCGCTCGAAGGTGCGCCATGGCCGCACGATCATCGGTGAGCTCGGGCCACTCAGTCGACGTGAGAACAAAGTTCATGTGTGCGTCGGCGAGTGGTTGCAGATGTGGCTTCTCATCGTCGTGATGGCGCGAGTACGGCGGCACATCGGGGTGTTCGCCAAAGAACGCCATGTCGAGTTGCTCGATCGTGACCGCCGGATTGCGCACCGCTTGCATGCGCACGTTTGCCAAGTTGATGTAGAAGTAGCCGCCAAAGAAGCCACACATCTCCGGCGGCGAATCGCGATACTCGTCGAGCTCGTAGAAACCGGTCTTGGTCGAGCCTTGCTGGAAGCCAACCAGAATGCCATGGTCGAACCCAAAGGTCTGGCCCAACGGACTCGCTGGCGTTGGCAGTACCTCACCAGCATTCGCCCGCGTGTAGTGCGGCCACCGCTCGCTTGGCGGGTGGTCGGTGAACCAGGAGTCAGAATTCATAAGAACCAGATTTCATAGCGATCAGCTCCCTTGGATAGCAGAGTTCGGGGTAGCAGGGTTGAGATTCGCTGGCCGCCGACCGGCGATGTATTCGTCGATTACATGATGGAACCATGCCACGCGCGATTCCTGCCCAGCCAATACCGCCTTGGAGAAGCCGCGTGAGCGCATGCCAAGCTGCTGGCCCTGCGTGATGCTGATGTCCTGGTCAGGGATCAGACCCATAGGACGGTCGCCGTATTCGAAGACCTGGTGCTCGGCGTGCACGCCATCGAGCCGAATGTTGGTGGCACGGTCGGCGACACCACCCTGATCAGCTGCAGGTGTGAATGCGTAGTACCAGTGGTCGAACACACATCGCTCAGGATCGGTCGCATGTGGTCGCATCCGCTGCATAAGCAGGCCGTCAGCATTGAAGGTGAGCGAGCAGTTTGGGAACAGGTTGTAGTGGTGTGCGTCGGTCAGCTGTAGATCACGCAAGTTTTCATAATGCGTGTGACCGCGGTCTGGGCCGAGCTTGCGCATCTGCTGCTGCAGAGCAGCGCGCACCTCGAACGGCCGGTCAACAAAGTCGTCAGGGGCCAGGTTCCAGGCGGTCAGTCGATCCTGCAGCCCCTGCGGCAATGGTGGGTCATCGCCGTATTGGGTCATCGATGGCATTGCACCCAGCATCACCATGCGGTTGTGACCTTGCTCGCTCATTTGAAAATCGGTGTGCCGATAGCTCTCCTCGTGCGTGTCCATGAGCTGGGGGTGCACGCTTGGCAAGTGATAGCTCTCGCAGAAGTTGTCCTGGATGACCTTCCAGTTGCATGCAACGTTTGCGGTCAGTGCCGTGACCCGTGGCCACGTGTCCACCTGGTAGGCACTCCACTCGTCATAGAGCGGACCCAGGTAGTCGCGCAACGTGCCAGCTTCGTCGTTCATCGTGACCCAGACGAAGCCTGCGAATTCTTCGGTCTGCAACTCGACGAGTCGCAGATCATCGCACGGGTTTCCGGAGAAATCCTCGACATCTTGGACATGGACCAACGTTCCATCGTTGTCGTAACGCCAACCGTGATAGGGACACACAAACTGCGCAGCTGATCCCTCGGCCGCAAAGGTCAACCGTGATCCACGATGCTGACACACATTGTAGAAACTGCGGACGGTGCCGTCGCCTTGGCGCGACATAATGATCGACTCGTGGCCGACCTCTTCGACCTGGTAGTCACCGGGCTCGGGCATCTGATCGGAGCGTCCAAGAAGCAGCCATACCTTGCTCCACATGCCTCGACATTCGGCGGCAAGAAAGTCTCGAGAGTGATAGCGGTCGCCGGTGATTACGACGTCAGGAACCGCAACGGATGGCCATGCGGGTGATGGTTCTGATCGCCATTCCGTCGTCGTGCTAACCATGAGCCGACCGTAGTCTCTCGCGCCGCTTCAACTTGCCTCCGCAGCGGTGGTGTCTGCTCGCCCCGCCACGGTAAGTTGCGGGCCATGAGTTATCCCCGTCGCAACGCCGCCACGCAACGCTTCACGTTGGGTGCACCTCGTACCTTTGTGGTGAGCCGCGATGGGCAGCGCATCCTGTTCTGTCGTTCAGCGGCGGGTGACGATCCTGTCAACCGTCTCTGGGTCATTGAGCTACCTGAGTCAGCACCCCGCCTGCTCGTTGACCCCAGCGAACTACTCGACGTTGAAAACGTTGAGCTGACCGCTGCCGAACAAGCCCGCCGCGAGCGCGCCCGTGAGGCGGGCGGCGGCATCGTTACCTACACCACACACTCCGACCACGGCATCGCGGTCTTTGCTCTGAACGGCCAGCTCTTCCGCACCGACATCGAGACCGCAACAACGGTCGAGGTGCCGTCTGCCGGAAGCGCCTTCGATCCGCGCATCTCCCCCGATGCCACCCGGATTGCGTACCACTCAGATGGTGAGCTCCGGTTAACAGGTGACGACGATGGCGACCGATTGATCATCGCCGACGATGACCCTGCAGTCACCTGGGGCGCAGCTGAGTTTGTGGCGGCCGAAGAAATGGGACGTGGTCGTGGTTTCTGGTGGGGACCTGACAGCGACCAGCTGCTGGTGGCACGAGTCGACACGTCCGCAGTTGACCAGTGGTACATCTCCGAACCGGTCGACGCTTCGATTGCACCTCGATCGCTCCCCTATCCCGCAGCTGGAACGACCAATGCCAACGTGCAGCTCTTCGTCGTAGGACTCGACGGCGCCCAGGTCGCCATCGACTGGCAACAAGGTGAATTCGAATACCTAGCTCGCGCCCAGTGGACGCGCCGACATGGCATCTGGCTCACCGTGCAAACTCGCGATCAGAAGACGCTTGCCATCGTGAACGTCGACGCCCAAACGGGTGCGATCGAGGAAATCCACAGAGAGACAGATCCGGGCTGGGTGGAGTTGGTGACCGGCGCCCCTCGGCGCTCTGACGATCATGTCATCACCGTCTCTGATGATCACGATGTCGACACCCGCCGTCTGTTCGTCAACGGTTCAGCAGTTTCCCCCGCAGGCCTTCAAATCCGCTCGTTGGTATCTGTAGACAAGACACACGCGATCGTTAGCGCAACCAGCGACGCGACCGAGATTCACGTCTACCGCGTGGCCCTCGATGGCAGCGGCATCGACACGATCATCGACGAACCAGGCATTCACCGCTGCGTGTCTGCGGGTGGCACCCAGGTGATTACCTCGACCACTATGAGCAACCCCCAAGCGACTTGCACCATCGTCGCAGCCGACCTCAGGGTCGAGATCGAGTCGTTTGCTGAGAAGCCAGAGCTCGACTACAACGTCAACCTTCAGGTCGTCACTAATCGAGCATTGAACTCGGCGGTTATCGCCCCAGCGAACCACGACGGCGGGCCTTTACCCGTGCTGCTCGATCCGTACGGGGGCCCGCACGCGCTGCGCGTACAAAAAGCGCAGGCGGCATTCTCGGCAAGCCAGTGGTTCGCCGATCAAGGCTTTGTGGTCATCGTGACCGACGGTGCCGGAACCCCAGCCCGCGGCCCTCGCTTTGAACAAGAGGTCGTGGCGAACATGGCCGACCCCGTTCTTGACGATCAGGTCGCCGCATTGCATGCGCTGGCCGAGCAGCACGGCGGCCTCATGGATCTCAGCCGCGTTGGCATCCGCGGTTGGTCATTTGGCGGTTACCTCGCAGCTCTCGCGGTACTGAAGCGTCCCGACGTGTTCCACGCTGGTGTTGCGGGCGCTCCGGTGACCGACTGGCGTCTGTACGACACGCACTACACCGAACGCTACCTGGGGCATCCCGACACGGACCCGGGCGCATACGAACGCACCGACCTGACCCCACTCGCTGCGGACCTTGAACGTCCGCTCATGCTCATCCATGGTCTCGCTGACGACAACGTGGTCTCCGCTCATACGTTCCAGTTGTCACGTGCGTTGCTTGAGGCTGGCCGCCCTCACCAGGTGCTGCCGCTATCTGGCGTGAGTCATATGACGCCACAAGAGTCGGTAGCCGAGAACCTGCTGAAGCTGCAAGTTGCGTTCCTTAAACAGGCGCTCGGCTAACGGGGCTCTTCCAGAGCATCAACAGGTCGCCACCGCGATCCTCGACGAGTCCGAAACCAAGTTTGGTGTAGAGCAGGCGTGCACGATTGTCGGGCTCAACGCTCAAACTGATACCTGCGATGCCACGCTCGATGACTCTGGCCTGCACCGCAGCCAGGCACAGCACACCAATCCCCCGACGCCGAAAAGTTTGCTCGACCCCAATGGTCAGTTCGGGATATGCCTCGCTGATATAGCCATAGGTTCCGTCGGCGGGCGTCACCCGCCGGACATAGGCGCCTCCGACAAATTCGATACCGTCAAAGGCAACCACACCCAGGTCGTCGGGCTGGTTCCACCCGACGTGGTAGCTGTCGACCGATGCGGGTAGGTCCGTTGGTGGAACGGCATCGCGCCATGCCATCGCCAGTGCCAGGATCCGCCGAATCAGGTCGTCGTCACCGTCACCAGCGGGGCGAAGTTCAACCCCGCGACTTTGCAGGCCTCTGGTTGGCAGGTCTTGCATCAGAAGATCTCGCTCAAGATCAACACGGCCGCTGAAGCCGCAGACATGACAAGCACCGCGGGGCCAAGGAGACCGCGATCAACAATCGGCGTAACCCACCGGGCGAGAATCCAGCCGATCACAATTGGCGGGACTAACAACATGCCAAGCACCCAACCGCCGTCGTTGTACTCGCCCGCCAAGGCCAGCGACCCGACGCCAATGACACCGCCTGCGGTAATGAAGACAGCGAGCGGACCTCGAAAGTCCCGAGCGCGAGCGTGTTGTTCGTAAAGCAGGCCAATGGGTGCACCGCCAAGCGCTGCGATTGTCCCACCGATTCCCGAAGCCACGCCCGCGCCACCGAGTGTCTTGGGCGTCTTCTTTATCCGGGCACCGCTCACCCGCAGAATTACCAAGACCAACACGATGGTGCCGATGGTCAACGTAAGGCCACGCTCAGACAGAACAGCAAGCATGCCGATCGCAATCGCGGTGCCGACCATGCGCCCCGCTATAGCGGGGACGACCTCGGCAACATCGGTGCGCTGGCTGTCGCGCAGCAGCACCGCAACCCCAGTCAGCAAGCCACACAAAACAATGGGCCCCGGCAACAAGTCAGGGTGCAAGAGCCGTAACAACGGCGCCGAAAGTAAGCCTTGGCCCATGCCAACTGAAGCTTGCACGGTGCTCGCAACGACCATGACCGCAAACACCGCGATGTAGACCCCAATGCTCACGGCGAGACCCTACAACTACGCCCACAGAGCGTCGGCGGTTATTCCCAAATCAGTAGCAATTTTGGCGTGACATAGGCCACCGTCGCCGATGTCACATTTGCGAAAGAATTGGCAAAAAAGTCCGTAGTTTGGAGGTGTCCACTAAAGGAGATTCCGCAAATGTTCCGGACGAAAAACACCCCCCAAGACTTCATGTCGCAGCGAGATATCGATGCACTCGATACCCACTTCAGCGAGCACGAACTCACCCAGCTTGCGCAACTGTCCACCCCGGTTGATATCAAGGCTGGCACCCACCTGACTATTGAGGGCACCCTCGGTCAACAGGCACTTGTGCTCGTCGAAGGAACCGCATCGGTCCTGCGTGACGGTGAGAAGATCGCCACGGTCGCCGCCGGTGACATCATTGGCGAAATGGCGCTGCTTTCAGGCGAAGCTCGCACCGCAACCGTGGTGACCGACGTCGACGCAACCGTCTACGCACTTACGCCTCAAGAGTTCGCTTCGTTGCTGGCAAATTGCCCACGGCTCGAAGCTCGAGTTACTTCACTTGCGCTTGGTCGCCTCACAGTTGCCTAACCACTAGAACCCCAACCGACGCTGCCTGTCATTGCGACGGGCAGCGTCCCACGAATGCTCGACCCGAGTGCCTTCCCCCGGGCACTGGGTCGAGCATTTGCGCGTCTGGCCTGCTAACAAACAACCATGTCAAATGGTTCGCCTCCCACACCCGCCTGGCTTGCAAAGGCCCGTGACCACTGGACGAATCGCGGTCAGCGCCGACCCGACTTCGCCATTGCGCCCACCCAAGGACAAGAGTCGGTCTGGGACTACCCCCGGCCACCCGCCGTGGTTGAGGACTCGCGAGATGTCGAAGTCCGCAGCAATGGCGAGGTCATTGCATCGGCGACGCAATCGATCCGAATCCTTGAGACGTCGCACCCACCCTCCTTCTACCTACCGCCCGAGGCAGTCCAAGAAGCGCTAGACGGCGGCATGCTCACCGTCGTACCGGGCAGCTCTCACTGCGAGTGGAAGGGCCAGGCCGAATACCTTGGCGTACCCGGCTCCAAAACGCCGGTCGGCTGGCGCTACCCGAAGCCATATCCCGAATTCCAGCAGTGGGCCGACTACGTGTCCTTCTACCCTCACCTCGTCGATTGTTATGTCGATGACGAACATGCACGCCCCCAACCGGGCGGGTTCTATGGCGGCTGGATTACCGATGATGTCGTTGGACCGTTCAAAGGCGACGCGGGTAGCTCAGGATGGTAAGCCAGAGACCCCATGCACCAATTTTGGGAAACTAGGTGACATTGCTCATGTCGAGCGAAAAGGCGCCGATGGATAGAAGCGGTTCGGCCCACGGGCAATCGCCGACAATCACGAGACGCCCACATATTGCGTCTCGCTCTGCAAGGGGCCGATCGCAAGGTCGGTCGTTTGTAGTTTTGGCTTAGCGCAGACCATTCGTGGCGTAATACCATTGTCGCTATGAGTGACTATCGCGCCCCCGTCGAGGACATGGACTTTGTGCTGCAACACGTTGTCAACGCTGGCGACCTTCAGGGTCACGACGCATTCAGCCACGTAGACGTAAGCGAAATCGCCGGCATTCTCGAGGAGGCGGGCCGCTTCTTTTCTGAGGTGGTAGCCCCAACAAACCGGATTGGTGATACCCAAGGCAGTCAACGCAACGCCGACGGCTCAGTCACCACGCCCGACGGCATACCCGAGGCCTACGCCAAACTTGTCGATGCAGGTTGGGGAGCTATCTCCTTTGATCCCGAGTACGGCGGTGGCGGCTTTCCCACCGTGATTGGCCTTGCAGTCCAAGAGATGCTGACCTCGGCCAACATGGGTTTCTCGCTCTGCCCGCTACTTACCCAAGGCGCCATTCATTTGCTCGACGCACACGCGAGCGAAGCACAACGACTCGCATGGGTCCCCAAGATGGTCACCGGCGAGTGGACCGGCACCATGAACCTCACCGAGCCCCAAGCCGGCAGCGACGTTGGCGCCTTGACCACCAAGGCGGTTCGAAACGACGACGGTACTTACGCCATCACTGGCCAAAAAATCTTCATCACCTGGGGTGAACACGACGTCGCCGAGAACATTGTGCACCTCGTGCTCGCTCGCACCGCCGACGCCCCGCCGGGTACCAAGGGCATCTCTGTCTTCATTGTGCCAAAGTTCTTGTTGAACGATGACGGTTCGGTTGGCGAGCGCAACTCGCTCGAATGTGTTTCGCTTGAGCACAAGCTTGGTATCCATTGCAGTCCCACAGCCGTCATGGCATTCGAGAATGCGACCGGCTATTTGATCGGCGAAGAGCAGACCGGTATGCGGTCAATGTTCACCATGATGAACAGCGCTCGACTCTCGGTTGGTCTCGAGGGTCTTGCTTTGGCTGAACGCTCCTACCAGCAGGCAGTGCAATATTCGTTCGACCGTTTACAGGGTGGACGCCCCGAACTCGCCAAAGGCGAACCAGCCCAGATCGTTGAACATCCCGACGTCCGCCGAATGCTGCTCACCATGAAGGCCTACATCGAGGCCATGCGTTGCCTGTGCTATCTCAATGCCAAGGCAATGGACGACGCACAACATGCCAGCGATGCTGAGACCAAACAGGCAGGTCAAGAACTCGCCGAAGTCCTGACGCCGCTATCAAAGGCATGGTGCACGGACCTGGGCAACGAACTCACTTCGCTCGGCGTGCAGGTGCACGGCGGCATGGGCTTTATCGAAGAGACCGGAGCAGCCCAGCACTATCGCGACATCCGCATCGGCGGCATCTACGAAGGCACGAACGGCATTCAGGCCATCGATCTGATCGGCCGCAAACTGCCAATCCGAGATGGCGCCGCCGTCGCCGAACTACTCGATGCCACCCAGGAGTATGCCGAGGCACTCGGTGGTGACCTTGCGTCGCTCACCAAGCCCCTCGTTGAGGGTGTGTCGGCATGTCGAGAATCAAGTGCCTGGCTGCTCGCCAATCAGGGCGACGCCGCCTTGGCAGGTGCAACACCGTACCTACGTCTGCTGTCTACCGTCGTGGCTGGTGGCCTGATGGCCAAGAGCGCTGCGGTCGCTCAAGCCAAACTCACAGAGGCCACGGGCGAGCGTGCCGACTTCTTGTCTCAAAAGATCGTGACGGCAACGTTCTTCATCGAACAACTTGTGCCTGCCCAATTGGGCCTCATGCCCTCGATCATGTCTGGCAACGACATCCTGGCGAGCTACCAACCAGTCCTCTAGGTCGAGTTCTTCACACGGTCCGAGATCTGAGATATCAGATGCCCAGGTCCCGCCACTATTTACCAGCTGCCGCCGCCACCGCCGCCGAAGCCACCACCAAAGCCGCCGCCGAAACCACCACCGAAACCTCCGAAACTACCGGAGCTCCAACCGCCGCCACCCCAGCTGCCTCCGCCACCGCCGCCGAAGCTACCGCCACCGGTGCCAAAGCCGCCACCGAACCATGAGTCGCGATCGCTTGACCACGACGCATCGTTGTAGACCGGCTCCCAGCCGACCCGACCGGAGTGGCCAGCAGTCGTAATCCAGTGCAGGTAAAAGAATGTGAACGGATCAAAGCCGCGCAACATCGCGGGTAGTGGAGCGCCCGTCCACGTGTCGTTCTGACCACTCGTGCCGCTGTGCGCCAGCTCAGGTGCAAAGCGATCAGCGTCGTCGATTGTTGAACGAGACAGCGCCTGACGCTGCGCTGCATAGGCCAGGGCGAACTGCCGAGGTCCGCGAGCGTCGCTCGCACCGAACGCTGCGGCGATGTCGGCGTATGAGCCAACCAGGCCGAGCTCAGCGAGCGCTTTGCGGGCATCGAGCCAGCGTCGCTCTGCCTGCGCAGGCTCGAGCGATGCCGCCAACACCCCAGCGATGGTCCGGCGGCTCTCGCCTTTGATGTCATGCTCAATAAGATCCCGCTCGAGCTCCTTGTAGACCTGAATACCGTCGTCGCGGCGCCGCATCAGGGCAGCAACGATCGCGACAGGAATTCCTTCGCCGTCGGCGTACTGGCGCACGCGAGCGATTTCGCGCTCTGTGGTGAGTCCAGCAAGTGCGTATTCGACTGCCATGGCTGGCTTCATGCGATTCTCGCGGTGGACGCGATACAGCTGAACGAACTCGTTGACTGATAGTTCATCGTGGTTGAGTAGTAGCAGCGCTGCAATTGAGTCGACGTCGAGACGATCTCGTTCGAGCAGGCTTGACCGCTTTTTCAGATCGCGTCGCACTTCTTCGTAGCGCGCGACCGCACGCGACGGATCGTCGTCGAGATCTGTGAGCGCCGCTGCTACTGCTGGGCGGGCGGCATTGTCGGGCAGCCTGTCGTGAATAATGTCAAGGCGACCGACCTTGCGTTGGGCGTCGGCGTATGCGGCGTCGAGCGACGCGAGTGCGTCGTCGAGCGTCTCGGCATCGATAACCGGTGCTGCCTTGATCAGGCGCTCACCGCGGTCCGAAACCACGGTTGCCCCGAACGACGTTGGCGACACCCGATCCAGAACGGTCTGAGCGAAACTGCGACGCGTCTCGGCGACGCGATAAGGACGCACGCTCGCGACCAACGCCTCAAGCTCGCGCAGTTGCACATTGAACGCGTCGCTGTCGCCCTTGGGTACCTGCAACGCCTCGCGGGCCGCGTCTTGCACGGCGTCGTCGAGTAAATCACGGTCATCGACGGCTCGCATCTCAAGAGGAACTTCGGTGTCGGCTTCGAGTCGTTTGGCGTCGATGACGTCGAGCAAGTCGCGAGACCACAACGAACGCAACATCTCTTCGTCGTGAGATGGCGCCCGTTCTGCCACGCGCTGCAGTGCCGCAGTCGCTTCGAGCATTGCGGGTTGGCCGGACACCGCTGGTTCGGGCACCTCGTAGCGGCGCAGGTCTGGAAGATCGGTTGCACTTGTTTGAAGACGATCCAGTGCGTCATCGACTTGCTGAGCTCGACGCTCCTTTTCAAGATCACGGCGCTCGCCACCGCGCTTGCGCTTACCCATACTGCTGAAGCCCACAAAGGCGAGCCCGCCAAATAGCATCAGCGGAAGCAGGGAAACGCCGCCGCCGTCGGTCGACGTGTCACGTGAGCCAGTCGTTGTACCCACCGTTCCGCCCGAGCCATTCGATCCGGTGTCTGTTGCCGTGTTCGTGGTGGCGGTGGAACCGCTGCGTGAGCTGATTTCAAACGATGTCTCAATCGTTGCCAGAATCGCAGCGATGCCCGAGTCGAAATCATCGTTTCGAAAACTAGGACCGGCAACGTTGATTAGCGTGTCGGGGCTCGGGATCACGTTCTGCAAGCTGGGACCAGCGGTAATCCATAGATCTCGACCCGCAGGATCAACCACGATCACCACACCGCCAGCTTCCCCGGCGGCGTCTTTTACGACCCACGTTTCGCCGATACCGGCGGCGAACTCGCCCGCCCCACCAGGCGCGTTGTCTACAACCACCACAGCCACTTCGTGGCCGTATTGACTCACGATCCCGTCGGCAACCTCTTCGAGCGCCAAACGATCATCTAAGACCCCAGCGTCGTCGGTGACAAAACCCTCGCACGTGACACCCTGATAATCAGGGCACGACTCAGGGCCGCTCTGCGCCAGCGCGGGCGTGGTCGGTAGCACCAGCGCAACCACGACAGCAACGACGATGGCGAGTCGGGTAAAGAAAATACGCACGGTTCCCTTTGGTTGGTTACAGCGATCACGATAGGTCCCGAACGATGAAGTTCGGTGCGACACATTTCAACAGCCCAGGCCGCTACAAATTCCCACGATCGGCCCGAGGGTTAGCTCAAGACAACGCCGGCATCGTTGAGCGCAACCAGGGCAGCTTCGGTCGTGTCAGGCATGACACCTGCACAATGATCGAGCAGAACCGTTGTTCGAAACCCCGCCGCGACCGAATCGAGGGCTGTTGCCTTCACGCAGTGATCGGTGGCGAGGCCAACAATCTCAACCTCGTCAACGCCATGCGCATCCAGCCAGTCGACCAAGGGAGCTTGACCACTATCACCGCTGCCCTCAAAGCCGCTGTAACACGCGCCGTGGGCGCCCTTACTGAAGATCTCATCGGCCTCGACGGCGAGCGCATCATGAAAGGCCGCGCCGTGTGTTTCGGCCTTGCAATGCACGGGCCACGTGTCGACAAAGTTGGGCGTCTCCCCTGGCTGAACCCAATGTGATCCGGGATCCACGTGCCAGTCACGCGTCAGGGCCGTGACATCCCACCGGGTCGCGTTGGCCGGATCATCCACAAGCTTTGTGATCGAAGCAGCAACCGCGCCCCCGCCCTCGACTGGCAAGGACCCTCCCTCGCAGAAGTCGTTTTGCACGTCGATCACAAGCAGCGCTCGAGTCATTGCTGTTGCATCTCCTCATCGAGTTCGATTCCAAGCCACTCTGTCGGCACGGCTGGTGTGGTCGTGCTGTCAACCTGGCGAGACTCGGGACGAAGCCGGTTACGCCGGTCAAGACACCGGTCACGGGCATGGGCTAACTCAAATGTTGTCACCACGGCCCCGTCGCGGATCAACGGCACCTGGGGGCGAAGCGCGGTCTCGCTGATATCGAGCGGCAGAACCGACAGGACCTCGGCGTCCCAAAAGCCTTGTGCGTCAAGCGTGCGATGGACTTCTTTGCGGCCGCCGATTGTCCGCTTGCCCGGTGAGAGCTTGCCAACAGCACGCATGGGCACACCAGAAACTCCGGCACCGACGCCAGAGTCAATATCGGCAATCGAAACCAGCTTGTAAACCAGGGACGCCGTGGGGTGTCCTGAGCCTGTCACAAGGCGGGTGCCGACAAGGTACGCGTCGATCGGAGCGCCAGCGGCTTCGAGTTCAGTAACCCGAAACTCGTCGAGATCGCTGGACACCACGATGCGACACTCAGTCGCGCCAAGGTCATCGAGCAGTTTGCGAGCCCGGCGGGCGTCGTCGAGGAGATCACCGGAGTCAATCCGAACTCCACCAATTTCGGGGCCGACGACGGCGACAGCAGTGCGGATGCCGTCTTCGATATCGAACGTGTCGACGAGATAGGTGGAGCCTGGTCCCATCGCTCGCAGCTGAGCCTCAAATGCAAGTTGCTCGGTCGCGTGCGCCAGCACGAAAGCGTGCGCTGTCGTTCCGCCGGTCGGGATGCCATAACGTCGGCCAGCTTCGAGGTTCGACGTCGTATCGAAACCGCCGATGTGTGCAGCGCGTGCTGAAGCGATCGCAGCGTCGGGATCGGTTCGACGGCTACCGCCATCGACCAACCGATGACCGTTTGCGGCGTCGGTCACGCGAGCTGCCGCACTCGCAACCGCACAATCGTGATTTAGGACCGACAGCACGACGGTTTCGAGCACGACGCATTCCGCAAAGCTGCCCTCAACCGTGAGCACCGGGCTATAGGGGAAGAACAGCTCACCATCGGCGTAACCAGTGACATCGCCCTGGAACCGGTAGTTCGCTAGCCAGTCGGTCATAGGTCCCGCGGACACCACGCCCGCGGTAACGAGATGATCGATCACCTCATTGCTAAAGCGAAAATTGCCAATCGCCTCAATGACGCGATTCATTCCTGCTACGACGCCATAGGCACGTCCGGCGGGCAAGCGACGCGTGAACACCTCAAAGACCGACTCTCGCGACGCCACCCCCGACTCGAGGGCCGAGGCGACCATCGTCAGCTCGTAGTGATCTGTATGCAGTGCGGTTGCCACGCCTTGATCCACCCCTTCACGGTAGACGGCAACCATCAAGATGAGAGCATTGCGGCCGAGCACGTATGATCTCTCCCGAACCGCACGGCTGGAGGGTCCGCGTGGACACCGTCCAACTACTCATAGATGTTCTTGGCCCTGTGGTGGTCATCGTTGCGATTGGCGCGCTGCTAGCGCCACGTCTTGGGCTCGACACGACAACGCTGTCCAAGCTTGCGTATTGGATCCTGGGGCCCGCGTTCGTCTTCAACATTTTCTCAACCACGACGCTCGAAGCCGAGACGGCGATCAAATTGGTTGCAGCGGGTACAGCAGGTGTCGCAGCAGCTGGCGTGGTTGGCGCAGTTCTCGCACCGGCGGTTGGTCTGCGCGGCGCCGCACGCAGTGCGACGGTCATGAGTAGCGCGTACGGCAACGTCGGAAATGCTGGCTTAGCCGTTTGCGTGTTCGCCTTGGGCGAGGATGCGCTCGACCGTGCCGGGGTGTTGATGGTCACGATCATGTTCTTTGGCACCTTGCTCTCGGTGTGGTTGGGCACTCGACAAACGCAATCGTCGGTCAGCGCTGCATTGCAGACGCTCGCGTCGCCGATGATCGCTGCGGCAATCATTGGCTTTGGATGCAACCTGGTCGACTTCGACCCGCCGACAATCGTGAATCGGGCGGTATCGACGGTTGCGCAAGGGCTAATCCCAACCATGCTCATCACATTGGGACTGCAACTGGCAACAACCGGCAGCCTTGCATTTTTCCGCTCAACGGGCGTTGTGACAATCGCCAAACTCCTGGTCGCTCCGCTCGTTGGTTGGGCAGTTGCCGAAGCGCTCGGCTTAACCGGTGACGATCGCGCGGTCATCATTCTTCAGTCGGCGATGCCACCTGCGGTGTTTTGTATGGTCTTGGCGATCGAGCACGATCTTGAGGCCGACCGCACCACGAACGATGTTGTCATGACCACCGTGCTGTCACTACTCACGTTGCCCATTGCACTCACCATGGTCACCTAGGGCAGGGTCACACAGGGCAGGGTCACACAGGGCAGGGTCACCTACGGCAGGGTCACACAAGGCATGGTCACCTACGGCAGGGTCACACAAGGCATGGTCACCTAGGGCAGGGTCACACAAGGCAGGATCACCTAGGGAAGGGTCACACAGGGAAGGGTCACCTAGGGCAGCCGAGGTTCATCGGCTTCTTCCAAGACCAGCTCGGCGCCCGTGCCCGGTCCACACTCCCATTCCGGTACCCCAGAGCGACGCAGGATGGTCCCGACCTCAGTTGCCGAAGTCGCCCACGAAACACCTTCTCGACTTGTCGATCGTGCAAACATGATTGCGACAAGGTCCCCGTCGCTGTCGACGATGCCGGCACCGCTGTCGCCACCGACAATGTCCATCTCTACTTCGTAGCCGCTGCGGACACTGTCGGAGCTCAGATCTCCAACGACCTCGGTGCGAATGTTCACGCGCCGGACAATCTCGCCCTCAAGACGACCTGAGGCGGCACCGTTGAGCAACTCGACTGCATTGCCCGCTCGGCCAGCAGCCAGTTCGACGCGGGTAGCGGTTAGCTCGGGGACCCGCACCACGGCCAGGTCGCGGGCGAGATCCATGTGTTGCACCTCGCCACGATGCCAATGGCCGTCGACGTCGCGTATGGCAAAGTCTCGGGATTCAAAGATTGCATGTGCGACGGTGACCACCAACCCATTGTCGACGACCAACCCCGACGATGTGACCTGCAAGCTGTTACTGCATGCCAGCGTGGCAATTGCCACGGGGCGTTGGTTTGTCTCGGTTATCTGTGGCTGGCCCGGCGTAAAGATGACACCGATGAAACCAAGCACAAGCGCGATGCTGAGCAATCGCCACTTCATGCCTGAGCCTGTTAAGACAGACCGCTATGCCTGGCGACCAACGAGGGCGAGGTATCGATCGAGAATGGGTGCGTCGGCTGCGACCTCAAGGACAGGGCCGGTTCGTTCCGTCTCGACAAGCATGTCCGACATTGGGGCGACGACGTCGTGACATGCCTGCACAAGCTGATCATCGAGTCCGTGTGATTGGCCTGTGGCTTGCGCGAGGTCCCACGTGTGCGTCACGGCATCCCACATCACGACGCCGACTACATCGTCGATCGTTTCGGCACCAAACCAGAAAGGTCCTTGCTGAGCGAGCACACCTTGTTGGTCCAGGTTTCCAATAACCGTGTCACGGGTGTTTCGCCATACCGCCTGCGGGTCACTCATGTCAGCGGGCGGTGTTGGCTTTGCCATCTCACCCGATGCCGCCATTGCTGCGACCCCGTTGAGTACAGCGCACTGATGCTCAAGCAGGTCGGAGGCGTTCCAGCCCTCACACGGCGTGGCGTTCTGCCACGCTGATGCGTCAGTTCGTTGTACAACCGCATCAAAGGCGAGTACAGCTTGGACAAAGCGGCGCGAGTTAAGGCTCATAGGCGAAGACTACCCGTGCCAGACCACGCACACGTAGCGCTCAAGGCCCTCGTCGCCAATAGCCGAAGCTGAACCGCTGATCGCCGGGTGATTCGCCGACCACGTAGAGTCGCGTGCCATCTCGCGAGCGAACGACGCCTTCGGGCTGCTCGAATCGGCCATCGCCGAATACGAGGCTCATACGGCCAACTTCGCGCAAGATCTCGCCGTCGAATGTGAAGTCAACCAGTAGGCGGCTCTCATCACTCAGCACCGAGATCGTGCCGTCGTCAGCTATCGCGATGTCCGACGCATCAGCAATGCCCGGCACCGGTGTTGAAACGACAATGTCACCAGTCACATCGATCCCATGGAGCACCGGCGGCCGTTCGCTTACGACATAGAAAGCCATGGTGTCTGGGTTGGCAGGGCGTCGTGCGGTGGCTGGCTCGCCTGGGCTCTTCGGCGGCACAGCGGCTACGCCCTCAATGCCATTGCCACCAGGGCCTTCGGCGATGCCGGTGCTGATTGTGCGAATCAAGTGCCGGTCGTCGATGACACGGTCTTCGATGACACGGTCGCCCTCTCCCAGGTCCAGGACGGTGATGCTTCCATCGTTCTCATGGGCAACGGCATACGTCGAACCAGATATCCAGCTGATGCCCTCAAGGTCCCCTGTGCCGGAATTGACTCGCATTGAACGAAGCGGTGGCGTTCGCACCGATCCGTCGGCGGTGAGCGCATATTCGAATAGCCAGTCGCCGTCGTCAGCGACCATCAATCGGTTCGTTCCCTCGTTCAGCGCCACCGCGGAGAACTCGCCGGAACCGCTGCCCAGATCAGTATCAAGAACCTGAACGCGCATAACCTGCCCGAGCTCGCTAACGCCAGCGACGCCCGATCTGATGGCCGGTGATCCCGCTGCCGGCATTGCGTCGGCCCGGCCTGCTGCGATCTGGCTATCTGGCACAGCCCTGGTCACGGCTGGGCCCGGCTCTGCCCGTAGCAAAGCGAGCCACGCCAAACCGAACAGAAACAGCAAAATGCCAACGGCCGACGCTGCAAACGTTGCAATCTTCACGCCGAAAACAGCGGTCGGAGCCGGTTCAAAGTGATCATTGGACGGTAGTCAATTCTACCCGGGTTGTTGCCCCCAGGTCGTTAAGGCGCAACCATAGGGACGTGCAGCAGCCAAAATTGGGTACAGACGGCGATGCACCGCGCGTGTTCACCCACGGAGAACGTGGTGCTGAGGCACCAGAAACTGCGACAACGAGCGCCACAAAGAGCTCCCCGATGCGCATTATGCGTCGGCTCCTTTCTGAGCGAAAGGGTCTATTCGCTGGCAACCTTGCGATCCGTCTGATCAAGGACCTCCTGCCTTTTCAGGGGCCAATTCTGGTCGGCATGGCTGTCGACATACTGAGCACACGCGACCGCAATCTGCTTGGCATCGACCTGCTGCAAAACGATGTGCGCTCCATCGTGATCGTGGCCATCTTTATGGCAGCACTCGCCGTCGCAAAGACGGTCGTTGGCTATATCCACACCATCGTTGCGGCTCATATGGGACGCCATGTGGTGCAGGCCGCTCGCCGTGACTTGGCGAATGCAGCAATGCAAATGTCGCTCGATGAGCGGCGCCGGTTTAATTCGGGTGACCTTCTTGATCGTTGCCTGGCCGACTCCAAAGGCCTCCGTAGCTTCACCCAGAACGTCATCATCCGGATCATCTCGAACACGGTTCGGACGGTGTATCCGCTCACCTATATGTTCATGGTCGATCCGGTCCTGTCCGTTGTCGTGTTGATCGTGATCCCGGTGCAGTCAGGGTTCAGTGCAATCCTGCAGCGCCGCCTGCAGCGTCAGACACGCGATGCACGATCGCGTGAAGCGACGCACACGTCAGTTGTGAAAGAGGCCATCGACGGCTGGAACAACGTTGCTTCTGTCGGTGGCCAGGATTGGGCGGCCCAAGGCATCCACGAGACCGCGGCTGCAAGCGAAGACGCAAAGATTGTCAAAAAGAAGACGACCGCAGTGATCAGCGCTGTCATCTCACTCTGCACGGCAATCGGCATTGCCGCGGTGTACGCAATTGGCGGCTGGCGAATCATCTCAAGCGGTGCCCTCGACAGCACGGGAGATGTAGCCGAAGGTGCCCTAACGCTTGGCACTTTGGTCGCCTTTGTCGGCATCGCAAAGAAGGTCTACGCACCGTTCCAGGCGTACACCAAGATCGTGAGCAGCTATCGCACCGGCTTGGTCAACCTCGAACGCATCGCCGACGTGCTCGACGCACCAACAATTGACCCTCGCCATGATGGACCAAAGCTAAAGGTTGACACTGGAACGGTCACACTTGAGAATGTCGGATTCACTTACGGCAGCGCCGAAAACCACACGTTGGAGGCGATCAGTGGAACTATCCCGGGTCGAGCGCTCACAGTAATCACCGGTTCAAGCGGTGCGGGCAAGACGACATTATTGCGACTTTTGCTTGGCCTAGACGTACCAACGACTGGTTCAGTTTCAATCGATGGGCAAGACATCAACGTCGTAAAGTTCTCAAGCCTGCAGCAAACCATCGCTCTTGTGCCTCAAGAGCCGGTGCTCTTCACCGGAACAATGAAGGAGAACCTCTTGCTCGGCCGTGAGGACACCAGCACCGATCAGCTCATCGATGCGTGCGATCAGGCCGGCCTACTCGAGATGGTTGCCGAGCTGCCTTTCGGACTTGACACCAAGGTCGGTAGCGGACGCCACATGCTGTCGGGTGGACAGCTCCGTCGCACCGCTATCGCTCGCGCACTTCTGCGCAAACCAGCGATCCTGCTGCTCGATGAACCTACGACTGGCCTGGATCTCGACAACAGCATGCTGATCCTCAATACGTTGCGAGCGATCAGCGATAAAACCACTGTGATCATGGTGAGTCACCGCAGCGAACCACTCAAGGCTTCAGATCATCATTTGATACTCAGCGATGGCGGGTGGAGCACCAGTGTTACGCATGCACACCTCGCGGCCAAAGCTTCGCCAGAAGCAATGGCAGCAATCGCACGCGCCGGCCATAGCGCAGCAACAAAGCCTGCACTCATCGATCACGGCACCGCCCCCACGAATGGCAGTATCCCGACCGGCACCGCCTCAACGAACGGCAGCACCCCGACCGACACAGCCGCAACCAACACAGCCTCAGCTAACGGCACAGCCGCAACCAACGACGCGGCAGCCAGCAACGACACAGACCTAACCAACAACGCCGCGGCAACCAACGGCACAGCCGCAACCAACGACGCGGCGGCCAGCAACGACACAGCCGCAACCAACGACGCGGCGGCCAGCAACGACACAGCCGCAACCAACGACGCGGCGGCC
>Ga0209828_1001549_pt1 | contig 20559 bp, 12 predicted proteins | sample MaitaG_FD_187429 | JGI IMG/M metagenome (GOLD analysis project Ga0209828, IMG submission 187429) | Marine algal microbial communities from Maine, USA - Maine_Asex2 metaG (SPAdes) (version 2) | ecosystem: Host-associated > Algae > Red algae > Unclassified | place: Maine, USA | collected 2015-01-05 | reverse complement strand
TTGTAAAATACCTTTCTCTAAATCTGCGAGTGACAATTCTTTATCTCCAATTTTTATTATTTTCTTTAAAAAAGGTGAAATCGTCGCATCAATATCTTTTATACTTTTAATAGGATAATTATCAACTATAAGCTTAATAGTGTTTGCATTATAAACATTAATAAAATAAGCCAATTGCTCTTCGAAAACCCAATTGTCTTTTGGTTTATTTTCACTTAAAAATATCACATAACTATTAAGTTTATCTTGGTCTGATTTAAAGCCTTTATAATCTACCAAACCACTAGATTTTACATGTTTCTTTAATAATTTATCCCATACGCTATGGTCAACTTTATTTTTAACCTTCACTGCATATTCTTTTTCTTTTTTCTTTTTATAACCTATACCCTTAGAAGATATACAAGAGCTAAATGCAAAACTCATTATCAAAGTCAAGCCTAAAATTTTTATATATGTTTTCATACTGTTAATATAAAACATTAAAATCTTTTAAATACAAAAGAACCTACAAAGCAATACAATTTCTCTCATTAGAGCAAAAAAAAAGACCCATCTTTCGATGCGTCTTTTTCGTTTCATTTTCTCTATTATTAACTAACAAAATTAAGAGCTAACGGATAGCTAGGTAATTCTCCATTACTAGCTTTTATGGCATTTATAATTGGCATTACAAATGCCAATATTGCGATTAATATTAAGGTTAAGATTCCTAAACCAAATACAAGGATTAGTGGAATACTTAATATAGAATATATGAGAATACTAAGTTGAAAATTCAATATAGATTTACCATGTGCATCCATATCATCTACGCGATCTTTTTGAGTTGCCCAGATTATTAATGGTACAATGAGACCACCAAAACCAGTGACATAAGTTAATAATTGCGACAAATGCGTCATTACCAATAATTGATTGTCTGTACGTTTAAGTGTGTGATAATTTGATTCCATGACTGATAATTTTATATCTATAGGACGCAAATCAATTAAAAATGTTACAAATTAGAGTAGAAATTAAAGTTTTTGTCTCATTTTTTGACCTTTGTAATGATGACATTTCTCGTTCATTAAAAACGGTTGGGAACATCACCTTAAAGTCGAAGCTTTACTCTAATAACATTAGGTCTATGCCAATTTTACGTTCTGAAATAGCAATTATGCAATACGCATTAGAGCTTTTAACGTTACAATAATAAAGGGTCTTTAGATTTAATATATGGTTTTTTAAGACTGTCTTTTTCAATACAAAATTCTTTTATATTAAGATTTAGCGCAGCACTTATTAAATATTTTAGAATAATACGACAAATGATAAACCGATTTTGATCTTTTATATGATAAAATTTATGTACACGTTCTAGTTCTTGTGAGTTAGCAATTCTAGGAGGTGCTATGTGAGATTCGAGTAGTCAATGCCTTTAATACAATACAACTTAAATTGACCAAGGTTATTATAGCTAATTGCAAAATCTGAAAGGTGCACAGATATTAATCACTGCATAGAATACTACCCATTTTTTTTATCTAAAACATTTTGAAGAATTTTAGCTAACTTCTTATCAAAAGGTGGTGAGAACATGTTACCATGGTTTCCTGGTATAATATGTTTATTTATACCTCCTAAAGCGATATTTTTCCAGCCATAGTATTTTTTATCGTGTTTAAAATATACATTATCTTGAGCGACAAACAAATCTATTTCAATATCTTGAGGTGTAATCGTATATGTATCTAAAGCGAAATCTTGAGTTCTATCAAGCTTAGATAAGCTGGCGTTAAATATATTTAATGATTCATTAGTCTCATTTACTTGATGATTACCTCTTAAAACTAGGCGACGCATGAGGTTTTTTACACTTTTTAGTCTAGCATTAAAAACCGCTTTACTAACAAAAATTTTATTGATTGCAAAACATATTTTACCCAATACATAGTAAACCGAAGACACTTTTTTAACAAAAGTATTTGAAAAATAATATTTTGGAAAAACATAAGTATCTATAAGGATCACTATCGTCACAATTTTACCTTGAGTTCGTAATTGTCTAGCCATTTCATATGCAATAACACCACCAAATGAGTAACCGCATAAGGCATAAGGTCCATTTGGATTTGATCGTAAAATTTCTCGAATATAATGCTTCGCCATATCCTCAATTCTATCAAATGGCTCATCTCCTTCTTTTAAACCCTTAGACTGCAAGCCATAAACGGGCTGATTAGCATCCAAGCTCTTTGCTGTTGAATTAAAAAACAAAATATTATGCCCAGCACCATGAACAACATAAAGTGGTGTTTTATTTCCTTTTGGTCTTATAGGTACTAATGAACTCCAATTTTCTTCCTTTATGGCTCTATCTCTATCAATAAATGCTGCTAATTTTTCTATTGTAGGATAAATCATCAAAGCAGATAATGGTAACCTTTCACTTATCTTCTTATGTAAAAGGTTAACAACTCTTACAGCGATTAAGGAATGTCCACCAAGTTCAAAAAAGTCACTAAAAAGATCTACTTTTTCTTTGTTTAGACATTCACACCAAATTTTATGTATAATACGTTCAGTTTCATTGCGCGGCTCTGTATATTCTAAAGTTTTAGTTTGTAATATTGAATTATTAATTAAAGCTTGTCGATCAATTTTCCCATTTAATGTTGTTGGAAACTCTTTAACTAAATGAAATAGCTGAGGAACCATATATGAAGGAAGTTCATCTTTTAAAACTTGTTTGAAGCTGCTGATAATATCTGATTTTTCGCTATCTACACTAGTTGTGATAACAAAAGCTACTAAAATATCATTATTAACTAATACTATGGATGATTGAACCTCCTCTAACGCATTTAACACTTGCTCAATTTCTCCAAGTTCAATCCTATGTCCACGGATTTTAACCTGATGATCAATTCTACCCAGACATTGCACTTCTCCATTTGGAAGCAACTTACCTAAATCACCTGTTCGGTAGAGTTGTGATTTATCTTCCTTATTAAAAGGATTATCTATGAACTTATCAATCATAAGATCCGGACGTTTCCAATACCCTTTAGAAACACCATCACCTCCTATAACAATCTCACCTATTTCACCAGGTCTAACTAGCATATTATGCTCATTTAAGAGATATATTTGAGTATTGGCAATGGGACGTCCTATACTAATAAGTTGATCGTTTTGCGAAATTTGTTTTCTCATGGACCATACCGTAGTTTCAGTAGGACCATACATGTTCCATAACTCAGAGACCCTTGGTAATAAGTCTTGGGCTAGACTCAATGACCATGGTTCAGCACCACAAATCGCTCTCAGTGGTAAAGGGTTTTTCCAGCCAGAATCCAATAACATCTGCCAGCTAGTTGGTGTTGCCTGTATCATTGTTATTCGTTCTTCTTTAAGCAACCCTAATAACAAATGACCATCTTTAGATATGTCTTCATGAGCCAACACCAAAGTGGCACCTGATATTAATGGAAGGTATAAGTCCAGAACAGCCATATCAAATGATACATTCGTTATACACAATAATCTGTCTGAATCTGTAATTCCAGGTTTTTCTTTAACACTACACAGAAAATTTACTAAATTTTTATGAGTAACCATTACACCTTTGGGCTTACCTGTAGATCCCGAAGTATATAGTGTGTAAGCAATTGTATCTGGATGTATGTCAATTAAAGTTGGTGCAGATGGAAAACTATCAAGATTTGAGAACAAATCATCCATCATCAATAAAGTGCCATCGAACTGTAATTTTGCAGAAAGCGCATCCGTACTAATCAAAAATTTTGCACCGGTGTTTTCTAACATATAGTTTAATCTTGCACTTGGATATGTTGTATCAAGAGGAACATAAGTAGCACCACATTGCATTATAGCCAAGAGAGAGACCATTAATTCATTCGAACGAGGTACACAAACACCAACAAAATCGTTAGGAGAAATACCTGCTTGAGACAATTGATGTGCCAACTGATTAGCTTTAAGCTGCATAACCTCATAAGACATTTCTGAATCTAAATATTTTAATGCTTGATTTTTGGGAGTGATTTTGGCTTGTTCAGATATTAAGTCAGTTAAAGATAACTTTGGATATGAAACAAAAGTATCATTAAGCTTTTTATAAGGAGATTCATTAATTTTTACAAGATCCGCTATTTTAATTTCTGGATTTTCGACAACTCTTTTTATGATACCCTCTAAAACTACCATCATTTGTTTAATACGCTCACTCTTAAAAAGAGAAGTGTTGTAAGACCACTCTAAAATAAAATTGTTCTCACTTTCTGTTGCATTTAGAAAAAGTTCAAAGGCTTCGAATGCTCTTGGGTTACTTTTTAGAACAAATTCTAAACCATCAAAAGACACTTCACTGCCCATTCCATAATCTATATTGAACAATACAGGTACTAGAGGAATTCTAGATGGATCTCGAGATATAGTCAGTTTTTGTAATAACTGACCAAAACTAAAACGTTGGTGTTCATACGCTTCAAAAAATGCAGTTTTTCTAAGTTTTAGAAACTGACTAAATGCATGATTAGGATCAATTTGAGAGTGTAAAGGAAGTATATTAGCACAGTGACCAACTAACTGAGTTTTATTGTTAAAAGGCTGACCCGCTGCAGCTAATCCAAGAACTATATCATTTTTGCCTGTTTGATGGTATAAAAACACTTCAAAAGCACTCATAAGAGTTACAACGAGACTAGCACCAGATTTAATGCCAACTTTTCTTAAGGATTCTACAACACTATTTTCTAATATAAAATCTAATCGATTGCTTGTATAAGTTCTTAAGTTTGGTCTTGAAAAATCGATAGGTAATGATACCGTTGGAATGGAATCTTTATACTGGTCTAGCCAATATTTTTCTGTTAACTGAAATGCTTTACTATCTATAAATTCTAATTCGTCATCTACATATGAACTGAAGGTTTCAGCTTCAGGTATAACTGGTGTATTACCCAAAATATAGGCTGAATAAAAACTACCTAACTCTTCTAGTATGATACCAAATGACCAACCATCGCATATAATATGATGAGCAGTAATTATTAATTGATGTTCTTTTTCTGAAAGTTTAACCAAAGTAAATTTTACTAGTGGTCCTTTTACTAAGTCAAAAACATAATGAGCTTCAGTAGCTAAAAAACTTTTTAACTCATCATCTTGTTCTTTACTATTAAGGGTAGAGATATCTTTAGAAATTATGTCAGTAGAGATATCTTCAACTATAGTCATAAATCGTCCGTTTGGGCTAAATAGTGAACGTAACGCTTCGTGACGATTAATCAGTTTCTCCTTTGCATCTTTTAAAGCCGGTATGTTTAATGAACCCTTTAAAATAATAGAAATAGATTCGTTATAAGCTCTATTTGCATCTTCACCGCCTATTTCACAGGCAATCCAAACCTCAGCCTGAGCTTGCGTCAAAGGAATTACCTTTTCAATTTTTGGTCCATCAAATGGATTAAAAAACACTTTTTTATTTGTATTCACTGATCTTATAATCATTTCAATAAATGAGATTCGGTTTTAGTATTGCGAACAATATAATTATTATTTATAACTCTATGCGAATATATTCACCAGCATTCTTTTCATCATTAATAAACCAAGCGGGATTGCCTGTTTCATCAATACCAAGACGCGCACCAGTTATTGGTGGTATATTTAATTCGGTAGAAGTCTTAAGCTTTTTAGTAACTGAACTTTCACTTGGATTGAATATACCTACGGCACTAAGTTCATCAATACACTCAACAAAAGCTACAATCAATTTTTCAATATCTTCACCAGTGAAGGCAGTAGTCATATAGCATGGAAAGCCATCCCAAATGTGAAACCCTTTAGATCGCATTAATACAAAAATTAGCTCAGCGTATGGAATATCTTCTAATACTTTTAACCTCCATAGAGAACTAAAATGATTTATTTCTAACGGTAAACTTCTTCGCTTAAAAATCATATTTAATTCATGAGCCAATTGCTCAGTCATTGTATTTAATCCATCTTGTAATTTAGGACCTTGCTCCTTAAGGTGCATTAGTGCAGCCTTACATGTCGCCAACGCAAGAGGATGACGCACAAAAGTACCAGCAAAATAGGTCACACCTACTTCAGGATATGAATCATCACCAAAATTCCAGAAACCTCCATCGAGTGCATCCATATACTTTGTGCTACCAACAATGGCACCAATTGAAATTCCACCTCCAATCACTTTTCCATAGGTAGCAACATCAGCTTTGATATTATATTTTCCTTGAATACCTCTAGGATGTGATCTAAAACCAGTAATTATTTCATCAAAAATAAGTGTTGTGTTTGATGCTTTAGTAATTTCTCGAACCGCTTTCAAAAATTCAACAGGCTGAAATTCTGGTCTACGACTTTGTACTGGTTCTACCAAAACAGCTGCCAACTCGTGAGCACGTTCTTTTATGATTTTTAAACTTTCTTCAGTGCCATAATCTAATATTAACATATTCTGAACTGCCTCTGGCATTATACCTGGTGCAGCAGGAAATGTTTTTTTCATACGAGAACCTCTTACAATAACCTCATCGTTGATACCATGATACGAGCTAGAAAAAGCTACAATAAGTGATCGACCTGTAACTGTTCTAGCAATTCGCATAGCACCCAATACAGCTTCTGAGCCAGTATTGCAAAGTGCAGCTCTATCATGTCCTGTCATTTCACAAAGTAATTCACAAACTTCACCTGCTAATGGATGCTGAGGACCAACTTCAAAACCAAGTTCTACTTGTTTATGCAATGCCTCTTTTATAAAATCGGGTTGATGCCCAAATAGACAAGAGCCAAATCCATTTAAAACATCAATATATTCGTTGCCATCTAAATCCCAAAGGCGGTTACCTGAAGATTTTTCAATAACGAGAGGATATACCAGCTCTTTTGTAAGTGGTTTGAAGCCAGAAACCACTCTAGGATCTGACATATGTGGACGATGTCTCTGGGTATAAGCTTTACTTTCCGCAGTTTTTTTATTGTAACTAGCAATTAGATTCTTTAAGAACTCATTTTGTTTATCATCTAAACCCGTTGCTTGTTTTTCAATTCTTGGTGACGCTCCAAAAGGTTTTTTATGTTCTTTAACTTCATCGTCTGATAATTTATCTAAAGAATCCGTAGTTGTAGCTTTTACCAATGAATTGTGTAATTGCGTATTAACTTGAGGAGGTGCAACTCCATTGCTTTGTAAAATTTGAATTTGTTGTCCTAACAATTGAATTTGTTGAGACATGAGATCTAAAGCTGAATTTTGATTTCCCGACCCATTATATTTTGGCTTAGGTACCTGACCAGCTTGAGCTATAGAATTTGATGCCACAGCAGGCACAGAGGTTGTTGCGTCTGCAAAACGATCTGCAGGTAATTTTTCGTCTAAATAATTTGCTAATAAATTTGGTGTCCCAAACTCATCATTCAATTCTCTGAAGGTTACAGGAACGTTAAATTCATTCTTAAATGTTATTGCCATTTGAGTTAAAACCAGCGAGTCTAAACCGAGTTCTAAGAAACTAAGCTCATGCTCAGAAGGTTCTAGTTCTATTCCAGATGTATTTAAAATTATATCTGAAATTTTATTTAAAATCGAGGTTTTCCTCATCACTTTAGTATTTACGTTCGTTTGGGGAATTATTTGTTCTTCAATTATTTCTTCGTTAAAAGTTGCGGTTTCTATATCGGTTACAATTGCATTATTTACTTGTGGTTCTGCCCAACACCGTTTACGATCAAAAACATAACTCGGTAATGCTATTTTTTGTCTCGTCTCATTCTTATAAAAGGCATGCCAGTCTGGTTCTATTCCATTTATCCATAGTTGACCTAAAGCGGATAATACGGTGTGATAAGAATTCTCGTCATTCTTAGGTATGGTTAAACTAGAAATAGATGTTGTAGTTTTTGATTTTTTTTGCTGAGATAAAGTTGTTAAAGCTCTTCCTGGTCCTACTTCCAAAAGAATAGCGTCTTCTAAAGCGATAACCGTATCCATTGCTCCTGAAAAATTTACTGCAGCGCGTAGATGATTTGTCCAGTACTCTGTACTTGTCGCTTCAGCATCTGTAAGCCAAGTTGCTGTTACGGTTGAGACCATTGGAATACGTGGTACATTTATAGAAATCGCTTTTAGTTCTTTTTCAAAATCTTCTAAAACAGGATCCATCATAGACGAGTGAAACGCATGACTTGTAAGCAATATCTTATTTGCAATATTCTGTACTTTTAATTGCCTCGCAAACTCTTCGATGTCTGTATCTTCACCAGAAACCACACATAATGTATCTGAATTTATCGCAGCAATAGATAACGCATCTGGTAGTATTTTAGTTAACTCATCCGCAGCAGTTCTAACAGACAACATGCTACCACCTGGAAGTTCGCTTACTAATTTTCCTCTTACCGCAACCAAACGTAAAGCATCTTTTAAGGAAAAAATACCAGCTAAATGCGCAGCCACAAATTCACCAATACTATGACCACATAGCAGTGTAGGTTGAATTCCCCAACTCATGTAAAGTTGAGATAATGCATACTCTATAACGAATAATGCAGGTTGTGTAAACTTTGTATCTTTAATTTTATTTTGAGCGTCTTCACTATTATTATCAGGATAAATAATATGCTTAATGCCTAAATTAAAGTCATCTTGTAATATTTTATCACATTGATCTACAGCTTGTCTAAATACGTCTTCATTATCGTATAGAGATTTACCCATTTGCAAGTACTGCGCTCCTTGTCCCGGAAATAAAAATGCCAACTCACTAGGCACAACTTTTAAAGATTTCGTTTTAATAGTTTTATTATCTTCTGAGAGCAGATTGCCAATAGCATTAGCCTTATTATCAGCTATAGTAAAACTTCTATGATTAAATAAATCTCTAGTTACCGTAAGTGAATATGCTGCATCTGCTAGAGATGCATCTTTATGAGTTGTAAAGTATTGGGCTAAAGCATTTTTATAAGCATAACGACTAGTCTCTGTTTTAGCAGACCATGTAAATAATTGCAGCGGTCTACTCGCACTAGATGTAATTTGTTTATTTTTAAATTCTTCAAGAACAACATGTACATTGGTACCACCAACTCCAAAAGAACTTACACCTGCTATTCTTGGTTCTTCAACATCCCAATTGCTTAATTTATCGTTGACGTAAAAAGGACTATTTTGAAAATCTATAGCAGGATTAGGGTTTTCAAAACCTAATGATGCTGGTATCATCTGATTTTTCATAGCTAAAATAGCCTTAATAAATCCTGCAACACCTGCTGCTGCGGTAAGATGTCCCATATTACTTTTAATAGAACCTAACGCACAATACCTATTTAAAGGTTGCTTGCCAAATGCCATGTTAAGGCCTTCCATTTCAATAGGATCACCTAATGGTGTAGCAGTTCCATGCGTTTCTATATAAGTTATTTTAGAAGGATCAATATTGGCATCATTTAACGCTCCGATTATCGCACCTGCTTCGCCTTCAACACTTGGTGCTGTAAAACTTCCCTTATTACCACCATCATTGTTTAATCCAACACCTTTAATAACTCCGTGAATTTTATCACCATCACGTATGGCGTCTTCTAGACTTTTCAATAAAACAACTCCTGCGCCATCACTAAAAATAGTTCCTTTACCTTCGGCATCAAAAGAGCGACAATGGCCATCTGAGCTCAACATTGAACCTTCTTGATATAAATGTCCACTATACATTGGTGAGGTAATACTAGAACCTCCTGCCAGTGCAACATCGCACTGACCACTTCTTATAGCTTCGGTAGCTTCTGCGATCGCAAGCAAAGATGTAGAACACGCTGAGTGTACACTTACAGCAGGTCCTTTAAGATTTAAATGATAGGCAACGCGCGAAGCGATATAGTCTTTATCATTGACGGTCGTTAATTGAAAAGGACCGATAACTTTTAAGAAATCTTCATTAGGCAATACATTATTTAGGTAATAGCTGTTTGTTCCACTACCTGCATAAACACCTATGCTTCCGTCATAGTGTCTAGGTAAATAACCCGTTTGTTCTAAGACTTCCCAAGTGATTTCTAAGAATAATCGTTGTTGAGGATCCATAGCTTCTGCAAGCTTCGGATTGAGTCCAAAAAAGCGTGCATCAAATTCCATTGCCGAAGGTACAATACCTCTAGCAGCTACATAAAGCGGATCGTTTCGTAATGCTTCTGGTATACTTTTGTCGAGTTCCTCTGGTGTGAAAAAGGAAATTGTTTCTCGTCCTTCTTCTAGTACATTCCATAATTCTTCAATTGTAGAAGCACCAGGAAAACGACCTGCCATGCCTATTACAGCAATATCTCCTGTAGATTTTTTATTTTTTTTCTTTAAAACTTTTTCTTTTTTTGGTTTTGGTTTATGAGGATTCAAAAATTCTGATAAACTAGCAATTGTAGGATATTGATATATTTTAGTTACAGGAACATCTAAATTGAAACGTTCTTTTAAAAGTATAGATAGCTTTTGCACTAATAGTGAATTGCCTCCCATTTCAAAGAAATTATCTTCAATCCCAATATTAGGAATACAAAGTATTTCTTTCCAGATTGCAACACTGTTCTTTTCAGTTTCAGTTCTTGGTTTTTTAAGTATTGGTGCAGAAGTCGGTCTTGCATTAATAGGTTCTGGTAAATTTTTCTTATCTATTTTTCCATTAGACGTCAACGGAAAATCTTTTAAAACCATAAATATTGACGGCACCATATATTCAGGAATACTTTGCGACAATTGTGTACGTAATGCATTTATATCGCTATGTTCACCTTCGATTTGAATATAAGCTACTAATCTTTTTTCACTTTCTATTGAAGTATTTGCAACTACAACAGCACGTTTTATTTCTGGTAATGTATTAAGAGCAACTTCTATTTCTCCCAATTCTATGCGATAACCTCTAATTTTTACCTGATCATCCTTACGACCAACATAGTATAAATTTCCATCCTCTTGCCATTTTGCATAATCGCCTGTATTATACATCCGTTGATCTGTTTCGAAAGGATTGGCAACAAATTTTTGAGATGTAAGTTCAGGTAAATTTAAATATCCTTTTGCTACACCATCGCCTGCCAGCCATAATTCGCCAACTTCTCCAATAGGAAGTAGGTCGTTATTTTTAGATAAAATATAAACTCTTGTGTTACCGATCGGTTTACCTATAGATAAGGTGTTTTGATTTTCAGTTTCTGGCTTATACTTATAGATGGTCGAAGTCACCGTTGTTTCTGTAGGACCATATTCATTATAAAAATCAAAATATTTACCTAACTTTTGCGCTAAGTGTAATGAACAAGTCTCACCACCTGCAATTACTCTTTTAAGTGATTTTGACTTAAAAATAGTATCTGATAAGGTTTCCAAATAACTTGGTGTGGCATGTAGGTGCGTAATTTTATGTGAGTCTATAAAAGCTGGTAATTGATGATTTTTTAATTGTTCCTTATCTATAATAACTAAGGTTGCTCCATTATGCAGAGCCAGAAATATTTGTTCTACTGATGCATCGAAACAATAATTTGAAAACTGTAAAATACGCTCCGATTCATCAATTTTGAAACACTGTGTCTGAGAATAAATTAAATTAACTACAGATTTGTGTTGAATCATCACACCCTTAGGATTACCCGTAGTACCAGATGTATAAATAATATAGATGAGATCTGTAGGCTTAAGACCCATATTTTTACTTCTACTTTGAGCAAAGTTTTCTCTAGTAGTCTTAAAGTGATTTAAAACAGTAGCATCTACTATGATTTTGCAACTACTGTCTTTTTTAATGTAGGCCTTTCTTTTTTCAGGATATTCTAAATCTATAGGCACATAAACAGAACCTGTCTTTAATATACCAAGAATAGTGACTATTAGCCAATCACTTCTCTCGAGCATTAAACCAATAAAGTCACCTTTATTTACATTTTTAATATCTTCTAGATAATTGGCAAACTGATTAGAAAGATGATCTAATTCTTTATACGTAAGCTGTTTGTTATTATAGATAACAGCAACGTTATTTGGAACAGATATAACTTGCTCTAAGAAGATATCTAGAACTGTACTTAATTTAGGATAAGACACTTCGGAATTATTGAAATCTTTCAATAATTGTAAGCTATTTTGATCCTTTATACTCATTTGACTTGGGGTTTCTAAATAAAATTTAAAATTGTATCTAAAATTTTTTAATTAACTTAAAATCAGCGATTTGTTATACTTAAGTAGAGGGATATACATATACCTCAAAGGTAATAATAATTAAAATGTCGAAAAAATAAAATGGATTGAATACTTTTTTTTTTGTTAAACGCATCTCAATGACAGTTTATAGTGATAATTATGCATTTCCTCGATTATATGTATTCAATCTATAGAACCTAATCATCAGAAGTAATAGACTTAAGTTTTAGAAGGTTTAAAAATAATTTTACCCCTAAAAATTTATTGAACCTGTAAAGCTCTGTAAATATGAGTCCTTTATACATTCTTTTTGAGATGCATGCCAAATCTTAAATCCTGCATTTTTGAAAAGTTCAGCATAATTATGAGAAAACGAACGCTCGTGACCATAAAGTTCTGAATTAGGGTTTTCATCAAAATTATGATTAATGCCATTCGGTTCAATAGCAACAAATATAGTTTTTCCTAGAGTGTTCAGTTTAGCAAGAAATTCTGTAAGACGTTCTTCTGTAAAATATTCTAAAACACCTCTTGAAGTAACGAAAATCATATTAGAATGTCCATTTTCATTCACCCATTCAAAACCATCAGAGGTTACGAATTCCATTTTTTCGTTAGCTTTGTATTTTTCGGTATTTAAATTGATTTGTTTCTCGCTTAAATCAATACCAATAAACTTTTCAATTTTTGGGAATTTAGAATTCAGGTAGTTTAGAACATTCCCATTTCCTGTGCCTATTTCAACAAGTGTGGTAAAAGTTTCAGTTTGTTTTAATAACTGTTCATGTAATTCATCGAATATAAAAGCGCAATCTGTTAAGAATTCAGTCTTAAATGAGTCATTTGTCTTAGAAAAAAACTCAGCACCATAATTGGCCCAATAGTTTTTATGGTAATTTTCTAAAGTTTTATAATCTTTCTTTTTTTCTAACTTTTTGAGCATTGCATTACGCATTAAGCGTTCTGTAGCGCTAAGATGATTGCACATTTCTAAGGTCATGCCTTTTTTAGACAATTCTAGAGCTTTTTTTGGTTGTAAAGCCACAAGAGCATTACCAACGGTATGACTTAATAGTCTATATATAAATGATTTTAATTTATTTTTCATACGCCAATATAAAAATTAAAATTTTGCTCTAATAAAACATAGAGCAAAAACAATTTTATTTGGCTAAAGTGCTAATTGTAGTATAACATTGAAAAATTTGTTCTAGTCATTAATAACTCTAAAACTCGCTTTAAGTTTTGTTTTTGAACTTCCACCAATCCCTATATCATATGACATCTATTTGTATTCCCAAATTGATCAATCTGTCGATTGGATGGCTCTTCATATCTAAATCCAATAAAAGTTCCGTTATTTCCAAATCTAAATTTTGCAACATCTTTTGCATCAACAAGCATCACTTTCGTTTCTACAATAACATCGCTATTATTTCTAATAGTTTTATGAAGGATCACTAAGGCAACATCGCCTCCACCTAATAATATTAAAATAGCTGTGCAAATAATTTCTGCTAGAAATGGTGTCATATTCGTATTATTTAGAGGTGTTTTTTGACCAATATTCCAAAGCATCAATTGCTCTATACCATCCTTTTATGTTGGCTTTAATTTCTGTTCTATCTTCTACAGGCTCAAATGTCTTGTCAGTTTGCCAGATATCTTGAATTTCTTCAGGATTATCCCAATAGCCAACTGCCAATCCTGCTAAAAATGCAGCTCCCATAGCAGTGGTTTCCACAACTTTCGGTCTTACAATAATTGTGTCTAATACATCAGACTGAAATTGCATAAGCACATTATTTACCGTTGCTCCGCCATCTACTCTCATTTCCTTAAAAGAAATATCTGCATCTGATTCCATGGCCTTTAAAATATCCATAGTTTGAAATGCAATAGCCTCTAAAGCCGCTCTTGCTATGTGTGCATCTGTACTTCCTCTTGTTAACCCAAACATTGTTCCTTTTGCGTGCTGATTCCAATGTGGCGCACCTAATCCTGCAAATGCTGGTACAAAATAGACACCATCAGAACTCTCTACTGAAGCTGCCAATGCTTCAACATCTGATGAGTTTCTTATTATTTTTAAACTATCACGCAACCACTGCACAACCGCTCCTGCAATAAAAACACTTCCTTCTAGCGCATAAGTTGTTTTTCCATTTATTTTCCATGCAACTGTTGTCAATAAGTTATTTTCTGAAACTATAGGTTTGTCTCCAATATTCATTAACATAAAGCAACCTGTGCCGTAAGTGTTTTTTACCATTCCTGGTTTTGTACACATCTGCCCAAATAAGGCCGCTTGTTGATCTCCTGCAATACCTGAAATAGGAATTTGAGTTTCAAAAAATGTAGATTTAGTATGACCGTAAACTTCGCTAGATTGCTTCACTTCTGGCAACATGCTTTTTGGGATTGTGAGGATGTCTAACAACTCTTCATCCCAATCCATTGTATTGATATTAAACATCAACGTTCTTGAAGCATTGGTCACGTCAGTAATGTGCTGTTCACCTTTAGTAAAATTCCAAATGAGCCAAGTATCTATAGTTCCTAAAATTAAGTCTCCAGCCTCAGCTTTTGCTCTGGCACCATCAACATTATCTAATATCCATTTCACTTTTGTTCCAGAAAAATACGAATCTATAACAAGACCTGTTTTCTTTTTAAATAACTCCGTTTTGCCTTCGTTTTTGAGTTGATCGCAAAAATCTGATGTTCTTTTATCTTGCCAAACGATTGCATTATAAGCAGGCTTCCCAGTAGTTTTGTCCCAAACTACAATGGTTTCTCTTTGATTAGTAATACCAATTGCAGATATATGGTTTGCATTTAGACTTTTATTTGCAATAGCTTCAGCAGCAACTCCTGCTTGGGTTGACCAAATTTCTGTAGGATCGTGTTCTACCCAACCTGGCTTTGGAAAATGTTGTGTAAATTCCTTTTGTGCCATTGAAATGATTTGACCTTTCTTATCGAATATAATTGCTCTTGAGCTGGTTGTTCCTTGATCTAGAGACAGGATATATTTTCCCATACTATTATTTTATTTTAAAACGTATTGGTTTGCTATCTTTATAAATTTTGATATTTGCTCAGCTCTCCATTCTTCGGTTTCATTGAGCTCTACTCTTAATAGTTCACCAACAGTTGGTGCAACCTCTATTGCTGCTTTTGCATCTAAGAATAAAATTCTAACGCGTCTTGCTAGCACATCATCAATTGTTCTAGCCATTTCGTTTCTTGCAGCCCAAACGACTTCAGCTTTTGTAAACTCTAACCTAGGATGTAGCAGTTCTCCTAAACTTGGATCTTCTTTTATAATCTTTTCAATGTCTTTTCGGTCTGTTCCGTATATATAGAGATGACTCGATTTATCGACAGTGCCATTTGCGCCATGAATTAATAAATTTTGTGTTTTACAATCCGCCATAGATAATTTTTTGAGCTCAATAATTTTATTTACGGTGTCTTGAGCCATTCTTCTGTATGTGGTCCATTTACCTCCTGTAATGGTGATTAAATCAGAATCTGAAACTATTATTTTATGACTTCTTGAAATCTCTTTTGTTTTTTCAGATTTATCTTTTGGTGCTGCCAATGGTCTTAAACCTGCATAAATGCTTAAGACATCAGCTTTTGAAACCTTCTTAGTTAAATAACTATTTGCTGTAGAAATTATAAAATCTACTTCCTTATCCAATGCTTTTGGCTCTAAACTATGACTGTCTAACAAAGTATCAGTTGTGCCAACTACAACTCTATTATGCCAAGGCACTAAAAATAATACACGACCGTCATCAGTTTTCGGTATCATAATAGCGTCATCACCTGGTAAAAACGATTTATCTAAAACGAGATGAACTCCTTGACTTGGACGAATACTTATTTTAGCTTCATTGTCATCCATTTTCAAAACCTCATCTGAAAAAACACCTGTGGCATTAATGACCGTTTTTGTTTTTATATGATATTCTGTATTGGTTTCTGTATCAATACCTAAAACTCCATTAACTATTCGCTTATCATCCTTAAGAAGATTCTTAACCTTAAAATGATTTAAAACTGTTGCCCCATTTTCTATACAACTTTGAGCAATATTTAGTGCTAAGCGCGAATCGTCAAATTGACCATCGTGATACACAACTCCTCCTTTTAACTTATCACTTTTAATTGTTGATAGTCTTGATATGGTTTCGGTTTTTTTAATTCGTTTTGATTTTCCAAAACTTAACTTTCCTGATAAAAAATCATAAACCTTTAGGCCTACGGCATAGAAAAAGTTATCCCACCATCTGTAATTTGGAATAATAAATGACTGATTGCTCACTAAGTGAGAGGCATTTTTTAGTAGCAGTCCTCTTTCGTAAAGCGCTTCTCTCACCAAATCAATATTACCTTGCGCCAAGTAGCGCACACCTCCATGCACCAATTTTGTACTTCGACTCGAAGTCCCTTTTGCAAAATCTACTTGCTCTAATAATAAAGTTTTATATCCTCTTGTTGTACAATCTAAAGCAACACCTAAACCTGTAGCTCCTCCACCAATAATGACGACATCCCAGCTATCAGTGGTTTTTAATTGATTAATAAGTTTTTTTCGGTTAAACACTATATATTTTATAATTACAATTAGTTTCAAATATACAACTAATTGTTCAATATGAAATAAAATGAAACTAAATTTGATTAAATATTGTTTCGTTTAGTTTCATTTTATATATTTGTAAGAGTTATGAAAAGACATCAAGACATCTTAAAAATGCTCTCCAAAGAAAAACATTTGGAAGTCTTAGACTTGTGTGAGATTCTAGATGTCTCTGCGGTTACCATAAGAAAAGATTTAAAAGTCTTAGAACAGAAAGGATTATTGCACAGAACACATGGAGGTGCATCTTTAGAAAATCCTTATATAAATGAAAGAACCGTTCTCGACAAAGAAAAAATTTCTGTCGAAGAGAAAAACGGTATTGCCCAATTAGCTGCGAGTAGAATTTCAGAAAATGATTCTATAATGATTGCATCTGGTACTACTGTGCAAGCACTTTCAAAATTTATAAAAGCGAAAAATAAACTTACCGTAATCACCTCTTCTATTCATGTAGTACTGCATTTAATAAATGACAGTAATATTAAAATTTTACAATTAGGTGGCTATATACGACACAACTCTGCCTCTGTAATTGGCAATTATGCCGAATATATTTTGAATAATATTTCGTGTAGTAAACTATTTCTAGGCGTTGATGCGATTGATTTAGACTATGGCCTTTCTACAACTAATTTAGAGGAAGCCGAATTGAATAAAAAAATGTTATCTGCAGCTCAAAAGGTTATTGTTCTTGCAGATTCTTCAAAATTTGGTAAAAAGAGTTTTGCTAGAATATGCAATCTATCTCAAGTAGACGAAATTATAACGGATAATGGTATTTCTAATTCTATCAGAAAAAAACTTGAAGAAAAAGAAATTAAAGTATCCATTGTTGGTGAATAGCTCAACATCAAATGACATAGTTAACCTTTTTCAAGCTTCTCTTAATAATCTTTTTCGTATCCCTAGAAAAAAATTAGTTTAAATATTCTTATTACAGAAGTTAATCCTACTGATATAATAAAAGAACTACTTCTTAGAAACTTTAGCAAGTTGAGCTCTCATTTGTTTAATTGTTAACGTACTTCCATCATGGCTCCAACCTGGTGGACCAAATATGTACATAAACTTATGATACCAGTTCTTAGATTTTTTTAAGTCTTGCCAAATATTTTTGTATTCGTGAGTTAATATCACATAAAGATTATAAGAATTTGGTGGTGTAGAAACACCATATTCAATAGCTATAGAATCGTCTAATTCTTTCCACGTTCCAAAAATTCTATCAAAAATATTGAGAAAACCACCGTGATTTTTATCCATATATTCAATATTCCGAGCATGGTGAACTTGATGCATTGTGTGTGTATTCACAAATTTTTCTATAATACCTAACTTTTTTATATACTTTGTATGTAATTGAAACTGCCATAAAGCTTCAATACCTAAGCAAACAACTAGCATCTCTGGTGGAAAACCAATGATTACAATCCAAACATAAAAAAAAGGCTTATAGAAAATTGTAAACCAACCATTACGGACAGCAGTACCTAAATTAAAATTGTCTGAAGAATGATGAACAATATGAGCAGCCCATAAAAATCTCACCATATGATTTTGACGATGAAACCAGTAATACGTAAAATCATCTAAAAGCATACAAATTACCCAAATATACCAAGCGTAACCAAAAGACTCCCAACCCATAATATTGGTACGAACTCCGTTCACAACCGGATTGAAAATATCGTAAGCAAAATTAAGAATAAAAATGACTGAGACTGTTTTAATAAGTGCTCCAAGTATAACTGAACCTACTCCAAGGGATAAACTTGAGAATAAATCTCGCCATTTATAAAGGTCTTTATCGTCTGAGGTTTTACTGTAAGTAAGTTCTAAAGCTATAAAACATAAAAAACAAGGTATTCCGTAAACTAAGGGGTTTGTAAAATCCATTATTTTTAAACTATTTATTTTGGATGAAACTAAGCTCTGTCATTAGGACTTGCGGAACCTATTTTATTTTTTCAAACTAATTTTTGTAAATATACATTATAGCTTATACAAACTATCAGACTAATGAGATTACTTCCCAATACAATATGTAACAATCCTTTTAAACAAAGACATAGCGCATATTGAGGTATATAATAGGTGTAGTATTTTGTTTGTTATTGGTTGATTTACGTACTAATATCTCATTATTAGACTTGGTAAATAGCATTAAAAATTTTTAAAGAAAGAATATCATAGAGATTCTTTATACTTCAGAATAATGTCTTCAAAATCATCCTTTATAAACTCCCAATGTTTTCCATTAAGGCAAATAGGATTAAAATCTTCATCAGCTTGGTCAAAGGACGTGAAATTTTGGATGATTAAATCTCCGTCGTGTGTATAAGGATATCTTTGCTTGTGTAAATCTAACATTTGACTAATATCGTAAGATTGAAGCAGACTGTGTAAATCCCAAAAATCCTTTTTTCTTCCACCTCGTTGTACCACATCAACTTTCATTGCTATTATCTCCTCAATAGTTGCCATTATTATATCATCAACTTCAATATAGGGCTGAATAAAAGTGTCTGTATAATATAAATCTAGCTTTATTGTATGGTCTTTGTCCTCTCCAACAAAATAGCTTTTTCCCATTGCTGGACTTATATCTAAAAAATCTACATATTTAAAACTTTCTGTTAGATGTTTTTCAATAGCGTCAAAATCTAATGTTCCATATTCTAAATCACTAAACAAGTCAATATCAATGGACTTTCTATGCCCTATTTGTAAACTCAATGCTGTACCACCCACTAATCTAAAATCTTTAAATACATTGGATTTCATTAATTTTAGTAAGCTATTTTTCAATAGTTCGTTAACCGTATCATAGTACAACATTATACCTTTTCTTTATTTCTATATATAGTGTAGGGTTTGCGATTAGCCTTTGAAAGTGCTTCTTTAATTTTTTCATTGGTATAAAAACGTTTAATTTCTTCTTTTTCAATGGCATTTCCACGTTCAAATACACGTTTAATAACTGCGATACTTTGGTTTTGCCAATCTATCTCAGACATATCTGTATCCCAAAATAATGAGGTTCTTAAAAGATTTACGTTTGGGGTATTTTTTTCTACTTTATTTTTTTCTTCCTTAATATCAAAATAGGTTTGTAGCAAGGCAAGCGTTCCCTCTTCTAAGTTTAGTTTTTTTTCAATTTTTAAAGCTAGAGGTGTATTCAGTTTCCGTTTGCCCTTGGAAATGGCATTAATTGTCTGAGGATATTCATCAATAGACAACGCAAAAGGACGTTGCGAAATGCCTTTTTTGTTTAGCAAGCGTTCCAAAATTATACCTGGATGAATGCCTTTGTATTTATCGATTAATGTGTTCATACGACAAATGTAAACAAATTTGTTTATACTTTCACTAAATCTATAGTTTAGATTTTCTGCGTTTCACACTAAAATAATCGCTTTTTTTATGATAAAAATACTTGCCAAACGAAAATTAGTTAATATTGAACTTATTTGATTTTAGGTGCGTTTGCTGTACCTTATTACTTCCCGATACAAAAATTAGCAAAAATATTACCTAATAAATCATCTGTTGTAATCTCTCCAGTGATCTCACCAAAGTGATATAAGGCTTGGCGAATATCAATAGCCAATAAATCTCCTGACAATCCTGTTTCTAAGCCATACTTTACTTTCTGAGTTTCTTCAAAAGC
>Ga0209828_1001548_pt1 | contig 20561 bp, 13 predicted proteins | sample MaitaG_FD_187429 | JGI IMG/M metagenome (GOLD analysis project Ga0209828, IMG submission 187429) | Marine algal microbial communities from Maine, USA - Maine_Asex2 metaG (SPAdes) (version 2) | ecosystem: Host-associated > Algae > Red algae > Unclassified | place: Maine, USA | collected 2015-01-05 | reverse complement strand
GAAACATAAAGAACTCATACAGCTATTAGGTTTTAAGCCGAAAGAAAATACTTCTGGAATATTTCAAAAAAAATATAAAAACTATTTTGTTGAAGTAGATTTCATAAAAAACCAAATCAATTTTGGTGAAAAAATATTAATTGGAGATTCAAAAAAAACGATACAAAATATTATAAAACCAGAAGATTGGGTTGTTTTAGAATGTGTAGATAGATTGCTTGAAAAAGGATATAAACCTGAAAACATTACTTTAGAAAAAACTTGGAAAACAGGACACGGAACAAGTGGACGTTTAGATGTTTTAGTAAATCGAGAAGGTGGTACTGCATATTTAATGATAGAATGCAAAACCTGGGGTACTGAATTTGACAAAGAATTAAAAAATCTACATAAAAACGGAGGCCAATTATTTACCTACTTTCAACAAGATAAAAATGCTGATGTAATTATGCTTTATACCTCTGAGTTAAATACTGATGGAATAAAGTTTAAAAACGAAATTATTAAAATTGAAGATGATTACAGACAAACTGGTAATGTAAAAGATTTATATGAGCGTTGGAATAAACAACCAAAATCTAACGGAATTTTTGATAATTGGGCAAATGCATACGAATTTAAAAGTAAAGCACTTACAAAAAAAGATCTTAAAACACTAAAAAATGAAGACAGCAGCCATATTTTTAATCGCTTTTTAGAAATTTTAAGACATAATGTAGTTTCTGATAAACCAAATGCTTTTAACAAAATATTTACCCTCTTTTTATGCAAAATTGTTGACGAATATTCAAATGGTGAAAACGATGAATTAGCATTTCAATGGATTGAAGGAAAAGATACACATATTTCTTTTCAAAAAAGATTAACAGACCTTTACAACAAAGGTATGAGAGAGCTTTTAGAAAAAAATGTTACTGATGTTAGTGATGCAGAATTAGATAAACGTTTTGCATCTATTGAAGAAAAATATCAGGAAGAATTTAAAAACATTTTAACTGAAATAAGATTAAAGAAAAATAACGAATTTGCAATAAAAGAGGTTTATGACGATGCTTCTTTTGAAGAAAATGCAAAAGTTGTAAAAGAAGTAGTTGAGTTATTACAAGTTTATAAAATTAGATATAATTACCGCCAACAATTTTTAAGTGATTTTTTCGAATTGTTGTTAACAACTGGTTTAAAGCAAGAATCTGGTCAGTTTTTCACTCCTGTTCCAATTGCTCGTTTTATTATTAAAAGTTTACCAATTAATGAAATTGCAGAGAATAAAATTGTTGCGGGAAACAAAAAAGATTTATTACCCAATATAATTGATTATGCTGCTGGAAGTGGTCATTTTTTGACAGAATCAATGGAACAAATTCAAAAATACATTGATGATTTAAATTTAGATGATTACAAGCCAGAAACCAAAAAGCAATTAGACGGTTTTAAAAGAGTGCAGTTCGATTGGGCAGAGGATTACGTTTATGGAATTGAAAAAGATTACCGTTTAGTAAAAACTGCCAAGGTAAGTTGCTATTTACACGGCGACGGCTTAGCAAAAGTAATACACGGCGATGGTTTAGGCGATTTTGCTACTTCAACAGAATTTAAGGATTTACTTAAACATACAGACAAAACCTACCCACAAGATAATAAACAGTTTGATGTTATAATTTCAAACCCACCTTATTCCGTTTCTGCTTTTAAAGGATTAATGGATACTGAAAAATCAAGCATAGCTTTTGATTTATATGATAGATTAACCGACCAAAGCAGCGAAATTGAATGTTTATTTATTGAAAGAACCAAACAATTGCTTAAAGATGGTGGCGTTGCAGGAATTATTTTACCAAGCAGCATTTTAGGCAATAGTGGAATTTATACCCAAAGCAGAGAAATAATTTTAAAATATTTTGATATTGTTGCAATTGTAGAAATGGGTTCGAATACATTTATGGCAACAGGTACAAATACTGTTACTTTGTTTTTAAAACGTAGAAACAATGCGGATGCTGTTAATTTTAAACAGTCGGTAAAAAGGATATTTATCAATTTGCAAGATGTTACTATAAACGGAATAGAAAATCCTTTAAAAAAATATATAAAAAAGGTTTGGGAAAATATTTCGCTTAACGATTATAAAACATTGATGCAGAAAACACCAAATGATTTAATAAAAACCCACGAAATATTTAAAGAATACAATAAAAAAATAAAAGCGAAAAGCGAAGAAGAAAAATGGACTAAAATTTTAGCTTTAGAACAAGAAAAACTACTATATTTTGTAATTGCATTACCACAAAAAATAGTTTTAGTAAAAACAGGTGAAAAAAGTAAAGAAAAAGCTTTTTTGGGTTACGAATTTAGCAACCGCAGAGGAAGCGAAGGAATTCACCCCGTACAAAGAAGCAAAAATATAGATGATTGTACAAAATTGTACGATGCCAATACTTTTGAAAATCCAGAGAAAGCAAGCACTTATATTTATAATGCCTTTAAAAACAATTTTAGTTTAGAAATTAACGAAAATTTAAAAGAAAACATTAGTTATCAAAACTTGCCAGATTTACTCACTTTTGATCGGGTTGATTTTGAAAAGAATATTTCGCTTTCAGCTAAAAAAAAAGTGAATTATGAAGCAATTTGGAAAACTTCAAAATTAAAAATTTTAGGTAACATTGCAACAATTCAAAAAGGAAAGACAATTACAGAAGCAAAAACTGTGAAAGGCAATATTCCAGTAATAGCAGGTGGACAAAAACCTGCATACTATCATAATGTTTCCAATAGAGAAGGAAATATTGTTACAGTGAGTGCATCAGGAGCTTACGCTGGATATATTAATTATTTTAAAAACCCTATTTTTGCATCAGATTGTAATACGGTTATATCAAAAAATGAAAGAAACATATCTACTTATTTGATTTTTCAATTTTTAAAATCAATTCAAAATGAGATTTATTTACTGCAAAGAGGACAAGCACAACCACATGTTTATGCAGACGATTTGTCAAATATTAAAATCCCACTTCCACCAAAAGAAATACAAGAAAAAATAGTTGCTGAAATTGAAAAGTTAGAAAAGAAAGAGCAAAATGCTATTGAAATAATTAAAACTTTACACCTGTCCATTTATAAAATACTTAATTCCTTTCCGGAAAATTTGGTTTCTCAATGTTGTAAAGTGTCAACTTATAAAGAAAATCCGCAAAACAACCTTACTACAAAATATAATTATCTTGGGTTAGAGCACATTGAAAGCAATACTGGAAAAATAACAATTAATACAGAGTTAGGAGAAAATATACTGTCTGTGAAGAATAAATTTAAGAAAGGAGATATTCTTTATGGAAAATTACGTCCATATTTAAATAAAGTAGCGCAACCACATTTCGAAGGGATTTGTTCAACAGATATCTTAGTATTAATTAGCGATATTCCAACACTATTAAAATATGCACTTCGCTCAACTGAATTTGTTAAACAAACTTCTGATTTAATGAGAGGCGTTAGTCTGCCAAGAATTAAAGTGAAAGATTTTTTGAACCAAAAAATAAATATACCACCAATAAAAGAGCAAGAAAAAATAGTTGCCCAAATTGAAAAGATAGAAGTTAAAATTGAGGAGTTACAAAAGCAAATAGCAGAAATACCAAAACTAAAAGAAGCTATTTTGAAAAAATATTTGGAATAAAAATATATAAAATCTGGATTGTTTTGTCTATTACATCTCAATACCCATACTTATCTCCCCACCACTCTTTTAACTTTTTGCGCAATTCATTTTCTCTTGGGTTGTTGCCTGGTTCGTAAAATTTTTGGCCTTCTATTTTTTTTGGCAAAAATTCTAATGCTGTAAAATTGCCTTCATAATCGTGTGCATATTTATAATCTTTTCCATAATCCAAACCTTTCAATAACTGTGTAGGTGCATTACGCATCGCTAATGGAATTGATAGATCGCCCGTTTGTTGTACCAACTGCATTGCCGTTTTTATAGCTTTGTAACTGGCATTGCTTTTTGGTGACGTAGTCAAATAAACGGTAGTTTGAGATAAAATAATACTGGCTTCCGGGTAACCCAATTTGTTAACGGCTTCAAAGCAACTATTCGCTAGCATTAAAGCATTAGGGTTGGCCATGCCAATATCTTCCGAAGCAGCAATTAGCAAACGGCGCGCAATAAATTTTGGATCTTCCCCGCCTTGTATCATTCTTGCTAAATAATAAACTGCGGCATTGGGGTCGCTACCTCTTATAGCTTTTATAAAAGCAGAAATTAAATCGTAATGTTGCTCGCCGGTTTTATCGTACAAAGCCATTTTTTGTTGAGCAAAACGCAACACTATTTGGTTGGTTATTTTTATTTTTTCTTCGTTAAATGATTGCACTACTAATTCAAACACATTCAATAATCTTCTGGCATCGCCACCAGAAAGTCTTAGTAAAGCTTCGGTTTCTTCAAGTATAATATTTTTATTTTTTAAAATATGATCTTCATTTTTGGCGTAATTTAACAATTGCAACAAGGCTTCTTTTGTTAAAGGTTTTAACACATAAACCTGGCAGCGAGATAGCAATGCAGATATTACTTCGAAAGAAGGATTTTCGGTGGTAGCACCAATTAAGGTAATTGTACCTGCCTCTACGGCTTGCAGCAAAGCATCTTGCTGGCTTTTATTAAACCGATGAATTTCATCAATAAAAAGTATTGCTTTACCCAGTTTTTTTGCGGTATCAATTACGGCACGCACTTCTTTTACACCGCTGCTTATGGCACTTAATTGAAAAAATTGCAATTGCCCCTGCTTTGCAATAATTTGTGCTAATGTAGTTTTACCAACGCCGGGCGGTCCCCAAAATATTATAGATGGAATATTACCTTTTTGTATTGCCAATTGTAATACTTGCCCATCACCAACTAAGTGTTTTTGTCCTACAAATTGTTGTAAATTTCGTGGACGCATCCTTTCTGCCAATGGTATGTTACTGTTTTGCATTAGCACAAAAATAAGGATAAATAATAAGCAAGGGTTTATATGTACGAGCGAATTTTTTAAACTAACCCCGAGTGGAGTGGTTATGCTATTTTGGTGGGCTTGTAGCGTTGGCAAAATAGCATTTGAACGGAAAGCGGGACTACCATTTATGCAAGCCTTTTTATTTCGTTTCAAAAAAAAATAAATCTAAAAGTAAATTTTTCTCATATTTAAACAAATTTTAAAATTGGGAACTTTATTTAATGCAATAACAGTAATTGCAGGCAGTTGTATTGGTTTATTAATAAGGCAACGTTTGCCCAAACGCTTTATTGAAGTTGTGTTTGCTGGTTTGGGGTTGTTTACCATTTTTTTAGGCATATCAATGGCTTTAAAAAGTAAAGAAATGTTGTTGATGGTTTTTGCTTTGGTTTTAGGTGGCTTGCTTGGAGAAGCTATACAAATTGAACAAAATTTAAACAGGTTAAGCAACGGTTTAAAGCAACGCATTAATAGTAAAAATAGCCAATTTACCGAAGGGCTTACTACAGCCTTTATGTTGTTTTGTGTTGGCTCGCTAACCATACTTGGTGCTTTTGAAGAAGGCTTAGGCAACAAGCCCAACTTGCTAATTACCAAAGGTGTTATGGATGGTTTTTCTGCAATTGCGCTAAGTACTGCTTTTGGTATTGGGGTTTTGTTTTCTGTAATTCCATTAGTGTTGTACCAAGGTGGCTTAACTATTTTTGCTTCTTTTTTAGCACCTGTTTTAAGTGAAGCTATTGTAACAGAACTAAGTGCGGTTGGTGGTATTATGATAATTGGTATCGGCATTAACATTTTAGAATTGAAAAAATTACCAGTCGTAAATATGTTACCGGCTTTGTTATTGTCGCCTTTGTTAGTTTGGTTATTTGCCAAGGCTTTGTAAGTATGCTTCTGCGGTTTCTAACAATAAGTTTCGTTTTGTAGCAGGCATCTTATCAAAATTTCCAATTAACATGCCCAAACGTGGGTTTTTGGTAAAAAAATTTCGATGCACGTGCATAAACCGCCAAAACAAAGCATCCCAGGTTTGTTGCCAATCGCCTTTTGGGTAGTTGCTCATTTTTTTAAGATAGTTACTTCCGCTAATATAAGGTTTGGTGCTCATTAAACCACCATCGGCAAATTGGCTCATACCATAAACATTAGGCACCATTACCCAATCGTAGGCATCAATAAATACTTCCATAAACCAGCGATAAACTTCGGTTGGGTTAAATTCGCATAATACCATAAAGTTACCCAAAACCATTAAGCGTTCTATATGATGGCAATAACCGCTTTGTGCTACTTTTTTTATAGTGCTGTCTATTGGTAAAATGCCTGTTGTACCATTGTAAAAAGATGCTGGAATTTTGCGTGTAAATTTCCAAAAATTAGTAGTGCGTTGTGCTACACCTTTACAAACATATACGCCACGTATAAACTCTCGCCAACCAATAATTTGCCTTACAAAACCTTCGGTAGAGTTAATTGGTATGTCATTTTTTTCGGCATAATTTAGTGCGGCATCTAAAATTTGCTGAGGTGTTAATAAACCAACATTTAACATTGGCGTTAATACGCTGTGGTTTAAAATGTCTTCTTTTTCTACAATAGCATCTTCGTAAACGCCAAAATCTTTAAAGCGTGTTTCTAAAAATTGCTGTAACCATTGTTCACTATCTTTAAAGTTGTTTGGGTATAATGCTTGTTCAATTAGCTGGCCAAAGTTATCATCAAAATTATCATTTACATAGCTTACCGCTTCGCTAAAATATTTGTTATAGTTGTTAAATTTTACTTCGGGTGGTTTTTGCTTAGCCGGATATTTTTTCCGGTTTGCCGAATCGAAACTCCATTTTCCACCAATGGGTTTTTCAGGAGTATCTACTAAAATATTTCTTTTTTTGCGTTGTTCAATATAAAATTTGGTATGAAAAAATTTCTTTTTTTCTGTTTTAAAAAAGGAAGTCAAATCAGTTGAAGTGTTTAAAAACAAAGGCGATTCTAACAAATTTAATTTAATAGAATTTTCTTTACAGCCTTCTGTTAATCGTTTGTTTAACCAATTGTCAACAGGGTTAATACAATTAATAGTAATAACATTTTGCTTTTGAAGATAAGGTATTAATTTTCTTATATCAGAATTTTTATTTTGACTGTCAATATATTGCACATCTATTTTTTCATCTTTTAAAAAATGAAAATAAAACTGCATACTAGCTCTGTGAAACGCAATTTTTTGCTTGTGAAAATTGTATTGCTTAAAAAACAACCATTCTTCAACTAAGTATATTTTTTTACACGCTTTAAGTAAAGGATTGCTTTTAAATAAATGATGCGGAAATATTATTCCAACTTCGGTCATAAAATTTGTAGTTAATAAAAAATCAAAATTAAGCTAAATCGCCCAAAAATCTTTGTATTTTCATAGCATCGAAAAAAATAGATTATAATTTGGGGCGCTTTTTATTATTAATTGGTTTGGTTTTAATTGTATTGATTGTTATTGGTGTAATTATAAACAGCAGGGTGAAAAAAATTTTACAATATAACGGCATTAAAGTATTTTCTTCCGTTTTTACAGGTATAGCAAACGATTTTAACTTTTACAAACTAATACAACAGCAAAGCGACAAAGAAAGAAAAGTTAGATACATGAATTTATTTATGATTGATATGTTTATTCAAATACTTTTCATTTTGTTAACAATAGCATTTATGATAACTTTAGCAAATACTTTTTTTAGAGCTTAATCACTAATTCAAAAGAATGTTCATTTTATTTCAAACAGTTGTTGCTTTATTTTTTATTTATTTAGTGAGTAGTATAATCAATTCGCTTTTAGTGGAGTCGTTGGCCCAATGGCTTAATTTAAGAGGTGATTTTTTACGCCTCAATATCACCAATTTTTTTAAAAACCCGAAGGCGCAAAAAAATAAAAGTTTCAACCCGTTTTATCGTGTTACAAATTGGATTAAAGGTTTTTTTAGAAAAAACAGCGATCCTAAAGTTGAAGAGTTTGGTGATTTAATTTACGATCATTTTTTAATAAAAAAGTTTTCAAGAAAACATAAAGAGTATCCTTCTTACATTGATGCAAAACTATTTTCATCTGTTATTTATGATTTGTTACTTAATAAAATGCCAATTGAAGAAGCTGATAAAGCTACTTTAGCTAAAGAATTTAACAACTTAAAATATAAAGACTCAAAGGGTGAAGAAATAAGCTTAAAAATAAATTTTGAAGTACGAGAGCTAATTCAAAATATTATTTTAAAAGCCAGTAGTTTAGGTAAAAATTTAGAAGATGTTTTAGCCGAAATTGAAGCAGTTTACAATATTTATATGGAACGCGTTTCGCAATGGTATAAAGCTCGTTTAAAGTGGATATTGTTTGGAATGGGTTTGTTAATTGCATCACTTTCAAATTTAGATTCTATTAATTTGTTTAATATTATAAAAGAGGATCCTCAAATTAGAAGTGATTTTATTATTGCTGCAAAAGATTTAGACGAGTTAAAAACTGTGGAGTTAAACGATGGGCAAAAAGAAGTACTAATTGATACTTTGCTAAATAAAATTTTAGTTAAAAACGATTCTGCTATACTCATTTACCCACCACAAGTTACGGGTGAAACTGTTGGCAAAGTGTATCAAGTATTAATAGGTTCTGATAAGGAAGTGCCCTCTAGTTTTGCTAATCTTGAATTAGGTTTGGCAGGCTACAGCACATTTATTGATAAATTTAAACAAGCAGAAAGCAATAAGGAAGCATCTGTTATGGTGTGCTTAAAAATTTTAGGATTGTTTATAACAGGCATAGCCCTGTCTTACGGAGCAACTTTTTGGTTCGATTTATTAAAGAAATTAATTCAATTTGGATAAACTACCCAACAATTAAGCCTATATTTGCAATAATAGGTGATGTAGTTTTTGGTTTTTAAACTGCATTTAAAAGGGAAACCGGTGAAAATCTGGTACAGTACCCGCTGCTGTAAGCGAAGTTATAGCTAAAACCTGCAACCACTGTCATTGTTATTTTTATGATGGGAAGGTGTTTTAGTTTTCGTAAGTCAGAAGACCTGCCTGTATAATTTTGAGTTATCTGCCTTCGGGAATAAAGGCTACAACCCATCATGAAATCAATTTTAGTAACCATATTATTTTTGTGGCTTAGCTTATATTTTTATGCTCAGTCAAAAACCGATTCGCTACAAGTAGTTAGTTTAGAGGAAGTTACTATTAGTGACAATACAAATTTACTTAAAAGCTTTAATGCAGGAGATACAATAACTACAAATTCAATTGATGTTGCTAATAGCTTACAACAGCAAAGTAATTTTTATGTAAATAAATCTTCTCCTAACGGTTTAGCTACTTTAAGTTTAAATGGAATTGCTGCCAAATCAATACCAATAATATGGCAAAATCATAATTTAAATAGTGTAATGAATGGCATTACAGATTTAAATTTGTTAGATAATTTTTTGTTCAATCAATTAGAAGTTAGATATGCAGATAGTTTTGAACAAGCCGGTTGGGGAGGAAGTGCCGCTACAGTTGAGTTACGCGATCAACACAATTCTACTGTTCAAATGCAGTATCAATTGGGTAGTTTTGGTAAACAAAAAATTGGCTTGGCATATAATCAACAATATCAAAATATAAAAAATACTGCTAAATTTTTTTATACGAAGGCAGATAATGATTTCATAATTTTTCACCCGCAGGCTAACAAACAAAAGCAAACTAACAATGCTATAAAAGCTTGGGGAATTTTAAATAATACCAACTTTGCATTAAACAATAAGCATATTTTTGATGTTAACCTTTGGTGGCAAAATACAAACAGAGAAATTGCAACAGCTTTATTTGCCAGTAATAACAAAAGCTCTCAAATTGATAGTACTTTTAGAATTAATTTAGCTTGGCAATACGAGCCTTTAAAGTTAAAAGCGTCTGTTGCCTATTTTAATGAACTGAATGCTTATAACAATCCACAACTAAGTATTAAAGGTATTCATAAAACTACTGCTTTGAAAGGTTATGTTGCGCATCATAAAAAAATTAATAACGTATTTATATTAAACAACAGCATTTCTTATAATTATTTTAGAGCCAATTCCACCAATTTTGAAAGCGATGAAATTAGAAATAGTGTTTTACTTAAATCGGTATTGCTATATCAGTTTATAAAAATCCCACTAAAACTGAAGGCAGACGTTGTGCTAGATTTTACTGATAATCAATTGCTTCCTGTTAGGCCAGGAATTTATGCTTTGTATAATTTTAATAGCTATTTAAAAATAGGCGCACAACTTAGCCGACATTACAACTTACCCACTTTTAATGATTTGTATTGGGTACCAGGCGGCAATGCAAACCTTTTACCAGAAAACGGATATGTATCTAATCTTCACTTTACATATAATAATGAAAATAAATTATTTAAATTTTCATTAATTAGTAATAGCGTAAATAACGAAATTGTTTGGTTGCCTGGCTTGGCATATTGGTCGCCCGAAAATATAAACCAATTGCGGAGTAAAGGTTTTAGTGTTAAAGCAAAACAACTATTTAGCATCAATACACAAAACAAAATAGCAGCAACGTTTAACTACAATTATTTAGAGGCTAAGAATATTGAAGATAATAATGAAAGGAATTTTCAATTAATATATCGCCCAAAACATAAAGCTAGTATAAATTTTACCTATCATATTAAAGAAAAAATACAATTAAACTACAGCCATCAAATTACTAGCAAACGATTTACTACTACTGATAATATTAATTCAGTACCCAGTTTTAATACGGCTAATTTTTCGGCTAACTACAAAGTAAAAATTAACAAAGCAAAGCTACATATAGAAGCAAGTGTTTTAAATATTTTCAATACTTATTACGAAATAACGGCTAATCGGCCAATGCCAGGCACTCATTTTTTAATTACAACAAATTTAAATTTTAAATAAAATTATGTATAGATTTCTTTTATGTTCTTTAATCGTATTATGTTTTACAGCTTGCCAAAAAGATGAACCAATAACCTCTGCTGCCAAATTTGGTAATGGTTTATTTTTTGTAAACGAGGGTCAGTTTCAAAATGCTAATGCAAGTTTAAGCTTTTACGATGCTGTAAATGATACTATTTTTTCCAAAGCCTATGAAACTATAAATAACCAACCAATTGGCGACATTTTACAATCCATTGCTTTTGATGATGACAACATTTACTTGGTAGTAAACAACTCTGGTAAAATTATTGTAGCCGATAAAAAAACTTTAAACTTTAAAGGTGAAATAACTGGTTTGCCTTCACCGCGTTATATGGAGTATTCTGGTAATGGCCATTTATGGTTTGTAAGTAACTTGCTAAATGATAGTTTATTTGTTGTTAACACCGCTAACTATACTATTGAAAGTAAAGAATACTTAACCACTTCTGTTGAAGCTATGAAAGTAGTTGGCAACAAATTATACTTGTCTTCATTAAGTACAGATCGTTTAATTATAAAAGATTTAAACTCAGGTGCGGTTGATTCTTTAAATGTTGGTACAGGTGGCAATAGCTTAGCTGTTGACAACAATAACAACTTATGGCTTTTGTGTAATGGCGATTTTTATACACCAGGTTCTGCAGCTTTGTACAAACTAAACACCAACAATTTTGATGTAAATATGCATACTTTAGAGCCTGAAATAGAAATACCTGTAGGTTACCCAACTGCGCTTACTTACAGCAGTAGTGAAAATACTTTGTACTTTATAAATAACGGAATTCAAGCAATTAATTTAGATGCGGCTAACAATGAACCAGAAATTTTTATTGAAACAACTACTCAAAATTTTTACGGAATTGATGTAATAGGAGAAAGTATTTATGTTTCCGATGCAGTCGATTTTACGCAAAATGGTTTTATATATGAATATAATACAGCTGGCGAATTATTGAAAACTTTAAGTGCAGGCATTAATCCAAATGCTGTTGTTTCAACACCTTAGTTTTTTTTAATATTGGATAAAGCAAATGCAAAACCAATAGCTGGTAAAGATTTTTACTTTAACGGACAAGGCTTGTTAGTTATGACGGAACAATACCTTTTAAAACGAGGTTACTGTTGTAAAAATGGCTGCAAGCATTGTCCTTATGGTTTTAAAATAAAAGCTGCTAAGGAATAAGGTTGTCACGGCATCAAAGCCAAAGTTTTGTTTAAACATACGCTGTATTTTAGAAAATTAAATTGTAATTTTTTTTGCCTAAAGTTTTGCAATTGTGTTCAACATTAAGGTATGAGATGTTTCTACTCTATAATGTCAAATTTTACAGGCAACCTCATTCTTACTTTAATGGCTTCTCCATTTTGATAGCCTGGTTTCCAATTGGGCATCTGTTCAATTACTGCTTTTGCAGCATCACCACAAGTTCCACCAATGTCTCTTAGTATTTCCACATCCGAAATTTTACCATCTTCGTTTACAACAAAACTTACAAATACAGTTCCTTCAATGCCATTTTTTTTTGCCACATCAGGGTAGCTTATTTTTTTATATAAAAATTTTAAAAGTGCAGCTTCTCCGCCGATAAATTCAGGCATTTGTTGTGCAAATTCAAAGACGATAATTTCTGGTTCGTCTAAAACAACTTCGGGTTTAGTATTAAAAAATTCCTCCTTCATTTCTTTTTCAATTTTTTGCAGCTCCAAATCCGGATCGGGTATTTCAATTTCTTCATTAAAATCAACCGTATGATCTTCAATTTCTGGTTCGTCGGTTACCACTTCCTCGTTGGGTACGGTAACAATTATTGGAGGAGCTGGTGGTGGTGGTGGAGGAGGTAGTGGAGGTAATGGTTTAATAATTGGTGGTTCAAATTCTACCACGTCAGGTAAAAAACACATTCCTTCCAAAACTATTGTTTTGCTTGTTTCACCTTTCCAGGTAAAAGCGGTAAAGCAAAGCAAGGTTGCCAACAGTAAACCGAATAAACTAAATACAGTTCGCCATTTTTCTACATTAAATCGTTTTGATGATGTTTTTAATAATGTAGCCGGGCTTTGTTTTGACTTATCAAATGCTGTTGCTACAATTACCAATAGTTTAATAATATTTACAGCAACTGCGAGCGTTCCGAGTAATAAGGTAGTTAACTTAAATAACAAGTATTGTTGATGATTAAAACTTGTTAATAACAGCAGGCTACCCAATAAAAAGTACAAAATGGGCTTAAAGCTTTCTTTTAAAACAGACTTTTTCATTTGTATAATTTTTGTTATTAAATTATTTATAGTGATAAAATGCTTTCTTATTCGGGTTTATTGCAGCGTACTTTTTATTTGACAAAAAGGTGACTTAACAAGCAAATACAAAATTAAATTTGAGAAAATTGAGTAGTTGGTTAGATGCCTACCTAACCAAAGTGCTGCCAAGGCGTTTATATTGATGATGCAAATGTAGCTAATGATTTAAGTAAAGGTGATTTTATAGAAGCAGGTGTTTCAGCTGTATTTTTTGGTTTCTGGCGCAGATGCTTTCAAAGGTGCAAAGACATCAAATAAGAATGGCGTTCAGAAGGTTGTGTCTAAAGTTGACAATATCGGTGCTTTTGCATCTAAAAACTTACTTGATGATCACTTTGTAAAACACGCAGATGAATTTGGTGGAAAGTTTAGAAATGCAGATGAATACTTAAAAGGTGCTCAAAATTTCTTTAAGAGAGAAAGCAACGATATATTACAATATACAATAATTAATGGACATAGTCCGATATGATGCTAAAAATAATATTTTGGTGTTACTGGAAAAGATGCTACTATTAGAACCATATTTAAGCCAAACGATGGATTCGATTACTTTAAGAAAGAAATTAAACAAGATTTGGGGTAACTATTTAGTAGAGGTCAGAAGTCAGACCGTTTCGCTCTCAGACGTCAGATAAATTCGGTTGAGTGAGGTCAAAAACGCTCTTCTTCGCCCTTCTTGTGTTTGATGTCTAACGTCTGACAATGAAAAAGTCTGACTTCTCTATAGTTACAATTTGGGAGAAGAAGCCTTGAAGGAATTTAATAATATTTCAGAATGATATAGCTTTTAAAAATATGTCCAGTTTGTGGGTATGAAAAATTAGAACAGCCTCCCCGTATGATGAATATGGTTATCCAACTTATATAATTTGTCCTTGATGTGGGTATGAATTTGGATTTGATGATTCTTCTAAAAAAACTTCGTTTTTAGCCTACAGGCATAAATGGATTAAAAAAAGATTTAAGTTTTTCAGGAAAAATTTGCAACCTAAAATCTGGAATTTATCTGTACTTGAAGAACAAATAAAAAATACATGTAGAGTAAGTTACAAGGCAAGAATTTAAAACATTTTATCACCTTCAACTTAATGTTTATTCATAATCAAATTTACACTAATTATGAGTTAACAAAACTGTTATAAGTATGGTAACTATAGGTATGGTCGCTAATGGTTATTAGTTCTTTGTTTTTGCAATATCCTCACAAATGGAGAACGCAGCGAAACGATATGACTATTTTGGAAATGATATAAATCACCTTCGATTCAGCTAAGCAGTATCAAATTGTTAGAAATTTTTTAAAAAATATAAGATTTTACCGCACCTAACTCACAAGATAATGATGTAGCTTCATAATATCACCTTATTATATAATATAGCAAAAAGGATATTTTTTATAGGAGAGTTTTGCAACCTTTTTTCTGTAAAATAGTAAACAGTACATACTGCTTCTATAATTTCTAGTATTTATAAATTAAAATAAAATTACATATGTTAGTTAAAAAAATTTTACCAATTGTGGTACTTCTTTTTAGTATCATTAATCAAGCTCAATCTCAAGATACGTTTTCTATCGTAGCAATTGACCCACTTACTGGCGAAGTAGGTAGCGCAGGTGCATCTTGTGTAGATCTTTCTAATTTTGGCACCAACGATGCTTCCTTTTTAGCCGAACTTTTTCCCGGTGTAGGCGCCATAAATACACAGGCGAGCTATAATACAACCAACCAGGCAAATGCACGCAATAGAATGAACCAAGGGCAAACGCCAGAACAAATAAAACAATGGTTAATTAATAATGATGTATCTAACCAACCACAAAACCGCCAATATGGTATAGTGGCTTTTGTTAATGGTCAAGCTCAGTCTGCTGCTTACACGGGTTCTAATACGCTTAATTATAAAAACCATATTACCGGACCTAATTATGCCATACAAGGTAACATACTTTTAGGGCAAGAAATATTAGATAATATGGAAGCTAATTTTTTAAACGAATCTGGCGATTTAGCTTGTAAGTTAATGGCAGCATTACAAGGGGCTAAAGTAGTTGGGGCCGATACCCGATGTGGGCCTAATGGTACATCATCGTTATTTGCTTTTTTAAAAGTAGCCCAACCTGATGATCAATTTGGCAATCCTTCTTTATCAATAGGAGTAACCACATCTTATGGAGAGGGCAATGAACCCATTGATGCATTGCAAAATATATTTGATAATCAACATAGTTGCCAGCCACCTGTAGTTTGCGACCAACCTTGTAATGATAACGACCCTTGTACTATTAATGATGTGTTTGGCGATACGTGTAATTGTGCCGGTACTTTTGCAGATGCCGATGGAGATGGCGTATGCGATATGAACGACATTTGCGCTTTTGGCGACGATAATATTGACCAAAACAACAATGGCACACCCGATGCTTGCGACCCTTGTCCAATTTATAATTTTAATACTAATCCAGTATTGAGCTACGACTCTAATCAAGATTTTGGGTCATCAGAAATACAAGATGGTGGTGCTACTTTATATATGACGGATAACGCATGGAAGGCAATTGATATTAGCTATACCATAACATCTCAAACGGTTATAAGTTTCGATTTTAAAAGTACCATCGAAGGAGAAATTCACGAATTAGGTTTTGATAATAATTTGTCACTCAACAGAGACCAAGCCCTCGTGGTGTACGGCAATCAAGGTTACAACGGCACTATAAACAATGCCAAATATAATGGTAATGGAAATTGGCAATCATTTAGCGCAGCTATTGGTTCTGAGTTTACGGGTACTTATCAATATTTAATTTTAAGTGCAGATGATGATGCCAATGCTGCCGGCAATTCTTACTTCCGTAACGTTAAAATTTTTGAAGATACTGATGGCGATTTAAGCTGCGATGTAGCTTGCACAACGGGTACTGCCTGCAATGATAATGATGCTTGTACCACCGGTGAAGCATACGATAATAATTGTAACTGTACAGGTGGCACTTTTACAGATATTGATAATGATGGTATATGTGATGCTAACGACCAATGTCCTGGCTTAAACGACAATTTAGCGGGTACTGCTTGTGATGATAGTGACCCTTGTACAATAAATGATGTTTACAATAGTAACTGTAACTGTAGTGGCACTTTTGCAGATAGTGATAATGACGGTGTTTGCAATGCGGAGGATATTTGCCCTAATGGAGATGACAATGCAGATACAGATAACGATGGCATACCCGATGCCTGCGATGCTTGTAATAATAACTTAGCCGATACAAGTTGTGATGATGGAGATGCTTGTACCGAAGGAGAAACCTATGACATAAATTGCAACTGTACCGGCGGCACTTTGACAGATAGTGATGGTGATGGTGTTTGCGATGCCAATGATGTTTGTGCAAATGGCGATGATACTATTGATGAAGATGGCGATAGCATACCCGATTTTTGCGACGATTGCCCCAATGATGCCGGCAATGGCTGCAATCTTCCATCGTATTGTAGTTTAAGTGGCAACAATGTAAATTATGAATATATTAATAATGTAACGTATAAATCAATCAATAACACATCAGGTGCCAATGGAGGCTATGGCAACTTTACTAATTTGTCAACCAATGTAGGTTTAGGCGAGGCAATCAACATTAGCTTAACTGCCGCATATCCTGGTGCAACTTATCCTGAAAATTGGAAAGTATGGATTGATTTTAACAGAGATGGTGATTTTAATGATAATGGAGAAGAAGTATTTGCCGGTGTAGCAACTGGTACAATTACAGGCATAACTACCATACCAAATAACGCAACTGTTGGCGCAACCGTAATGCGGGTTAGTATGCAGTGGAATGATAATCCCCAGCCTTGCGGCACTTTCGGTTATGGCGAAGTAGAAGATTATAAAATAGTGATATCAACAAATGCAGCAAGGCTGCAGAGTGTTGCCAATAGCGTTGCAATTGATAATAAAATTGAAATAAATAAATTAGACATTTACCCTAACCCTGCATCTAATATAATAAATATTAATGTAGATAGTGCTTTTAAGAATACAGAAGAAGACCGTGAAACAAGTATACAAATATTTACAACAGATGGTAAGTTAGTAAAACATTTAGTGAAGTATAATGTGGCAATACCACAAGTTGACGTTACTAATTTAATCCCCAATCAATATTATTTAATTAATATTCAAAAGGGAGATGAGCAACTATCTTCAAAATTTTTGAAATTATAGATGCTTTTATAAAAATTATTTTAATTGAAGGGTGTGCTAAATGGCATGCCCTTTTTTGTTATTAACCCTGTGGCTTTATAATAATCCTCCTCCTAAGCCTCTCGAAAGGGGAAAGGAATTTTTGTTAGTACGTTTTCTATGGTTTATCCAAATATATTTTAATTTTTTTTCAATACGTAACTTATTTTTTGTTTTATCTACTTTAATGGTAGCGTACATTTTACTGTGTCTAAAAAAAGGTTTTCAACTGTTCACATTTACCCTCCGAATATTTCATCGCTCAATTTTTTCTTTATGATGCTTTATTTTTAAGGTGCCACAGTTCCTAAGTTATAATTTACGAAAGTGTAGTTTATATCAAATACCAAAATGATTTGGCTAGTGGCAGCACTACAACCATTTTCATCATTATAGTTGTAAACTATTGTATGAATGCCTGGCCCAGCAATACTTGGATTAAAGGCATTAAAAATAACACCAGTACCAATAAACGTACCACCAGCTGGTGTACCACTTAGCGTAATGGGCGTATTTAAACCAATAGAAGGCGGCAAACCATTTATACTAACTGTTAAATCACATATTGGTTGTGTTGTTTCTTCCCAAACAATATCATCAATACACATATCAAAAATATAAGAAGGGAAATCGCTAGCTAAACTTGATATGGCAAACATATAACCAATATCTTGAAAGGCTATTAAACCTGCAAAATCAATTAGTGGAATGCTAACTTCGCCCCATTCTCCATTGCGCACTAAACCATATTTTGTTTGATTTGCCGGAAAATCAAGCCAACTTTCATTAGTGAAATTATCTGTAATTCCAATTCTAAAACTAATATCAGCTGGTATTTTTATTTTAAATTTCAACTGCCCATCTTGTACATAGTTTGACATATTTTTACCATACAAAGAAGCGATACCAGCACCAAACCAAGTATTGGTATCTGTATTTTGCCATGCTAAAACATTGCTACCGTCGGGCGCAGTACAGTTGTTGTTGCTTTGTAAAGTGCCTTCCCATACATATATTTCTGCATCTAAACCAAACTCTAAATCTTCTGTAGTTGAAGTAGTTTCAGTATAAACACCGTAAGTGCCACTTTCTGGTTGTAAAGCGGTGTAATCGGTTTCTACCGAGCCATATCCATTCCATTCTGAAACTCTAACATAATCAACAAACATTTTTGCTGGCAAAGGTGCTGTTATTTGAGCATCAGTAGCGGCATCGGTAAAATTGCCGCCAACCGCTAAATTCATTAACAAATAAAAAGGTTGTGTAAACTCTGATAAAGGACCAGTTGAATTAAAAGGTAGCGGCGCAGCATATAAATCGTGTTCTACTCCATTATCTTCTAAAGTAAATCTAATTTTAGTTGGCTCCCAATACAATCTGTAAATAACAAATCTATCTGTTAAAGGGCTGTTGGCTACGTATGGTGTGTTGTAGTTTACATCATAAGCGATACTTCCAAGTGAACCATCTGCATTTGAAAAAATTGCATTTGCTCCTACATAAGAATTAATATCTGCATTTGGATAACCTTGACTTGCTCTTGAACTTTGCTTGTGTCCCATTTCCATAATATCAATTTCACCTTTGGCTGGCCAGTTAACATTTGCTGTGCCCAACATCCACAATGCGGGCCATAAACCAGTATTTAAGTCAGGTATTTTTGCGCGTATTTCTATCAAACCATAATGCACGGAAAGCTTGTTTTCGGTTGTTACTTTGCCCGATGTAAAGCTTCTTCCTCCAACAGATAAATCACGTGCTTCTAACACCAAAGCATTGTTGCCCGGTTCGGTTGGTATGGCTTCTATGTTTACATTGTTGGGCGAATACCATTGCAATTCCGCATTACCCCAACCGCAAAGGCCAATATTGCAACCATCTCCAAGGTCTTCGTTCCAAACCGATGAATCTATGGTGTCAAAATTATCTTCCCACAGTACTTGACCAACTTGGGCTAAACTATCTACCATAACGGAAAAAGTAGTTACACTAAAAACAATAGGAATTAATATATTTTTTATAAAATTTGATTTTTGCATAGCTTAATATAGATTGAACATTAAGCTACAAATATATACGATTTTTGGATGAGGTTTTAAGGATATATGAAATTGATGAGATTTTAGGACTTCGCTCGGAATGGTAGAACTCTTATTTTATAATGAACGTAACTATTCAGAAGTCAGACTATTATATTGTCAGAGGTTAGACATCAGACACAATTAGGACGAAAAAGAGCGTTTTTTACATCACTCAACCGAATTTATCTGCCCTCTGAGAGCGAAGCGGTCTGACTTCTAACTTCTATTGAATAGTTAATAATGAACTTTATAATTTCAAACTTCCGAAAAGTATGGAAATTTTACTTAAACTAATGGCAAGCCGCCCTTGTTTTGTTCTGGTTCTGCACAGTCGCCTTCTGGCACTTTACCACAAAGCGTACACTCACCAATTTGGTTTTTTAACAATGGATTGTTTTGCGCACAACTACCATTAAACTGCCCACCTTTAATAAAAAAAGATTTTATGGACAAGCCAGCAATAGCTAATGTTATTAAAGCGAAAGTTAAAACGAAAGTTAGTACTAAGAGATTCATTTTAAAAAATTTTTACAAAGATAAGGGAAATAATAATGAAAGTTGGCTTTCTCACTTTCATTTGCTTTTTGTGGTTGCCATATTCTAAAATATTTTAGTTTTATGATTTTGATATGATATAGTTTCCCTAATATTGCCACCAAACTTGTACCAAAAATGAACAACAGACAAACTGCATTAGAAGCTTTTGATCGTTTACTTACTATAATGGATGAGTTGCGCGAGCAATGCCCTTGGGATAAAAAACAAACCTTACAGAGTTTACGCAACTTAACTATTGAAGAGACTTATGAGCTGGCAGATGCTATTATTGACAATGACTTGCCAGGCATTAAAGAGGAGTTGGGAGATGTAATGCTGCACTTAGTATTTTACGCTAAAATTGGTGCAGAAAAAGAGGCGTTTGATATTACGGATG
>Ga0209828_1001545_pt1 | contig 20571 bp, 17 predicted proteins | sample MaitaG_FD_187429 | JGI IMG/M metagenome (GOLD analysis project Ga0209828, IMG submission 187429) | Marine algal microbial communities from Maine, USA - Maine_Asex2 metaG (SPAdes) (version 2) | ecosystem: Host-associated > Algae > Red algae > Unclassified | place: Maine, USA | collected 2015-01-05 | reverse complement strand
TACTGTTCTACTAGACCATAGCACTTGTTCGCTTTCGAACTCTGCATCTAATCTACACCGCCATTTTCCATCCATAATATACATGAGATCTCCATGAAATGCATATTGCGGAGTCAATGGTAAAAAGGACCTTCTAATATAAGTCATGCAATAGCTCCTGCTTATCTAAGTTAGTAGTAATTAAGATTTAATTACTACTAACCTTTCAAAGCCAATTTTATATGCCCTAAATGGTGATTTCCATGCCATGCATACAATCCAGTTGTAAAATCTAAACCATAATTTTTTCCATATTCAGGATGCTGAAATGATCGCTGAAAATCTGCCTCTTTCATGCTCGACAGTAGATGGACCCAACGATAGTGAATTCCTTCTATCAATTTTAATGAATAGCTGATGTCGTCGTCTTTCGAATCCAATAACTCAGCCCAAAGACCCTCCATATAAGGCTTTATAGTCGGTGTATCCTCTGTTAAGCTCAATTTGAATCTTGATAAAGCATTCATGTGACTATCCGCACAATGGTGGACCACTTGCTTTACAGTCCATCCATCAGGGCGATAAGTTTGATTCACTTGAGAAGGAGAAAGATCACTGGTGAGATTTTCTAGCGCCGCAGGAAAACTCTCGATCTCAATAATCCATTCATTTATTTGATCCATTTCTATCGGGGAAGATATTTTCAATTTCCCTATAGGATATTTTAGTTGTTCTAATTCTTGATTGTCCAAAGTATAATCAGTTTTAAAGATGAAGGAATGTCTAAAGGAAATTGATTAAATAAAATCAATCTTACCAGTACCTAGATTATAATATGCAGGTACAATCTTCAACCCTGATTCCTTTACTGCAGTTTTAATTATAGACGATCTATTGACTAATTCCTCTGCAGTAATCATAGCATTTTTCTTTACCACTGCATTGACATCATTTGAGTCTTCGCTAGCGTCAATGGCAGGAGTTATGTGTGCTAAAAGATGATTTAGACTATATCCATTATCTCCACCTTTGATCGCTGCTGTCACGGCACCACAACTTTCATGTCCTAGTACAACGATTACTCGTGACCCGCAATGTGCAACTGCATATTCTATACTTGCCAAGGAAGAACTATTTGCAATATTTCCAGCAACTCGGACAACAAATAATTCCCCAAGACCGGTATCAAATGCCAATTCAGGAACTACTCTACTATCCGCACAACTAAGGATGATTGCATATGGTTCTTGTCCTGAAGTAAGGCTACTTCTCCTTTTGCTATCTTGCAATTGACCATCCAATTTGTCTTCTACAAATCTGGCATTTCCATCTTGTAGTCTTTGTAATACTTCGCTATTATTCATATTTAATATTTATATAAGTAAAAAAATTTTCTGCAATATTTACAATACAAGTTCGACGATTAGTTTGAAATATATTGAGATATATTTATGACTTCTTACAATAAAGTAATGGTTTAATATTACCATAATTTACTAACTATACATAATCCAAAACCCATAATACTTAGCGCCTACGACCTCCACTATACTGCATGGCTTCTCCTTTTCCAAATCCATAACTAAATCCTAGAGTTAAAAATCTTCCTCTTTGTCGAAAACTGTATGCAAAGAAATTATTTGTTTCCGTAAAATTTTCTCTAATTCTTGAGGAGAAAATATCTCTGATACTAAAGTTGAATACACCCCGACCTTTGAGAATTTTGTACCGTAACCCAAAATTTGCAAATAAATTTCCCGAGTTGATCAATTGAACTGTTTGTACTTCAGAACGATAATTTCCCGTTATTTCAAAATCTAAACTCTTGCTAATTTTAAATTTTGATGTAAGTTTGGAAGACCATTGATCTGAATTAAAGTCAAATGCTTGATCTATAAAAGTCCCTTTTCTACTGAAGTAGTTGTAATTTATATCCCCATTTAACGTGATTACTTTCGAAGGAGAATATTTAAAATTTAATTCTAATCCAGTTGTTTTGTTCGTTCCTAAATTCACAGGAGTGTATACATTTACATTCTCATCGAAAGTGGTAACTCGTTCTATTACATCCGTTGTATATCTGTGATATAGATTTATATTAAATGTTACTTGTTCGTAAATAAATATGCTTCCAATTTCGTATGAGTCAGTAAATTCTGGCAGCAATCTAGGGTTCCCTGTTCGTATCGAAAAGTTATTTCTAATATTGAAGAATGGATTTAAATCCCATAGCCTAGGTCGGTATATTCTGCGTGAATAACCAGCTTGTAACGAAACTCGATCAGATAGCTTGTAGGAGGTATGTAAAGAGGGAAAAAAATTGAGAAAGTTCAATGAATTTTTTTCATTCGTATTTGTCAATAAAGTTGAGAGATCTGTATTTTCTGCTCTCATGCCTAGTTTTAATCCCCAAGCATCTCTTTCATAAGATCCCGTTCCATATACACCTAGTACCTTTTGATCATATTCAAATAAATTAGTGAATCCTTCATCTATGATAAATTCACTATTAATCTCATTTTTGACAACATAGTCATTGCTAACCTGATTGTCAACGTATTGAGCTCCCGTCTCTATGGTCCAATGTTCAGCAAATGGTTTTGTATAATCTAAGTTGAATGTATACTTGCCTTCCTCGAATTTTGTTTCAGTCGTTTGATTGATTAAATTATCAGCGCCTGATATTAATGATTCAGTGAACAAAGAAGATTGATCCTTCCCAAAATAATTACCAATAGCACTAAAGATTAGGGTGTGATCTTTATGGTCTTTAAAATCTCGTTTATATTGCAGTTCATATTGAATTTTTGGGTTGGTGGCTTCGGTAACTTCTTCTCTCTGCCAACTTTTAATTAAATTATCATTTCCATCTAATGAATTAAAGCTAGTCTTGGAGGGTTGGTCTTCTACTTCATAAGTAGCGCTACCTGAAAGTGTAATTACATTAGTTGGATTGATGTAATAATCTGTTCCTAATATTAGATTATAAAAAGCTTCGTTTCTAAATTCTTCCCCTTCAGATAAGATGCTTAAATTAGTAATGAAGTCTGTATTCTCATTCTCGGTTTGTGTTGGAAGCGAACGATACCCAGCACCCAATTGTGTAAACAAATTAAAACTTTGAGTACGACGATTCAAACTTAGACCTACACTGTGGTTATCGGGATATCCAGTATTTAATGTAATAGAGCCATTGAGTCCTTCTTTCTCATTTTTCTTCAAAACAAGATTGATAATCCCTGCAGTTCCTTCTGCTTCATATTTGGCCGAAGGGTTAGTGATGACCTCCACTTTTTCTAGCATATCAGCGGTAATTGTTCCAAGCGCATTACTTTCATCATTGGCCAACACAGAAGGTTTTCCATTGATTAGAATTTGGACTCCGCCACTTCCTCTTAGGGTTACTTCTCCTTCTATGCTCACATTCACAGATGGAACATTATTCAGTACCTCTAAAGCACTTGCCCCAGTAGAACTCAAGTCAGTCCCTACATTGAAAACCCGTTTATCTAGTTTGAATTCAGTGCTTGATTTTTCTGCAGTTACAATCACTTCATCCAGTGTTTGTGAGTCCTCTCCAAGATTGATAAAGTTGAGTTCCGCAATGGGACCTTTGAACGGAATATCGCTGATCACCATAGTCTCGTAACCAATAAAGCTTACTTCCACGATAACTTCTTTCTTAGGGGCATCTAATCTAAAATGACCACCATCAGAAGTCGTTGTTCCTGTAATCATTTCACCTGACTGAGCGTCCTTGATGACTACCGTAGCATAATTAATAGTTTGACCACTTGAGGCATCTGCCACTGTCCCTTTTATAACAAAGGCAGGGGGTATTTTTCCGCTTGAATTAATTCCAGCCCTATCTGGTTTTTGTGCAAAAAGTAATGATGATAAATAAACTTGAAAGGTTAAGATTAGAGATAGGGTTAGAAACTGTTTCATGAATTGTAATTATTTATACTAAGCAAATTACTGGGAGCTTTGATCAAGACATCAAATTTACATGGACGATAGCACATTACTTATGTCAATGACTTAGTAATTTAGCATATATGAGTTAAAGTTATGTCAATCAGGTCATTTGCATTCAATAATTAGTTCTTTATCCCTAAAATCCCATCGCCCGTCCTATTATTTCCTTCATGATTTCATTGGTGCCGCCATATATTTTTTGTGCTCGGGAGTCTCTCCATGCTTTAGCAATATCGTATTCTAGCATATATCCATATCCACCATGTAATTGCAAACATTCATCTACCACTTCATTTTGAATGTCTGTCATCCAATATTTAGCCATCGCAGCTTTCTCTACAGTCAACTTACCTGCATTCAATTCTAAGATGCAGTCATCTATAAATGATCGAGAGACTTCTATCTTCGTCTTCATTTCAGCTAACTTAAATCTAGTGTTTTGAAATTTCCCAATGGGTCGACCAAATGCTTTCCGATCTTTACAATATTGAATGGTCCAATCCAAGGCAATTTCACAAGTTCCGATTCCAGTTAAGGCAATCGAGAGTCTTTCTTGTGGTAAATTATTTAGGAGATAATAAAATCCTTGACCTTCTTGACCTAATATATTTTTCTTAGGAATTTTTACATCTTCAAAAAATAATTCTGCCGTATCCTGTCCCTTCATTCCAATTTTATCAAGATTCTTGCCTCTTGTAAATCCTTGCATTCCGCTTTCTACAAGTAGCAATGAAAATCCACCATGACCAGCTTCGGGGTCTGTCTTTGCCACAACAACAATGAGATCACTCATGATTCCATTGGTGATAAATATTTTAGACCCATTCAAAAGATAGTGGTCACCTTTGTCTATAGCACTAGTCTTAATACCTTGAAGATCACTACCTGTGCCAGGCTCAGACATAGCAATGGCAGTTATGATTTCACCGCTTGCTATTTTGGCCATGTACTTTTTCTTCTGGTCTTCTGTAAAGTACTCAATAAAGTAGGGAGCCATCACGTCATTTTGTAACGTAAACCCTGGCGCCGAAGCTCCACATTTCGCCAATTCTTCAGCTACAATCGCATTGTATCTAAAGTCCTTCAATCCCATCCCACCATATTCCTCTGGAAAGTCCATGCACAACATGCCCTGTGCTCCTGCTTTCAACCAAAGCTCTTTATCTACATGACCTTGTTTGTCCCATTTGTCATAATGAGGACGCACTTCTTTTGCCATAAATGCTTTTACAGCATCTCTAAATAACAGATGTTCTTCTTCTAAAATATGATCTCTCATAGCAGTTTTTTTCTTTCGGGTTAATTTTATCGATAAACGAATAGAATAACGAATAACGAAAATCGAATTTAGGTTTCGCTTTTTTCATTACTCTACGATTGAGATTTGGTTATCGATGAATAAATTAATTCGATGACCATATCTGCGTGTCGTTCAATTTCTTCTTTTTGAAATACATCGACATTATATAGTTTCTTATTGATTTTATCCATAATAAAGAAGGTCCAGATAATTCCTATATTGAGTGAAAAATAATTAGCTATAGGCATTTTCAACTGATAACCTGATTGACTATAATCTTCTAATACCTTTTCTAATCTATCACTAAACGGTTTCAGCATATTCTCTGCTAACCAATCAGAGCGATCTGTATTTTGCGTCATTTCGTGCATAATAATCTGATATAACGCTGGATTTTCAGCCACAAAATAAACCATGTGACGAGTGAGTGATTTTCCCAAGTTGATGTTACTTAGATCTTTGTTGAGCTTGATGATTTGAGATGCTTCCTGATGATATTTTTCAGACATCAAAAACATGGCTTGATTCCATAGATTGATCTTTGTCTTGAAATGATAATAAACCAATGAGTCATCAATATTCACAATTTTAGCGATAGACTTTACACTAGTGCCTCTAAATCCATGCTCTGCAAACACAGACAACGCTGCCTGAAGTATGTGTTCTTTGTCAATGGAATTCACCTCGGTAGGACGACCTCTTTTTCTCTTTGTATTTAATGTATTCGAATCGATTGTTATTAGATTTTATGGTAAATTATTAAGAATAGACTTAATAGATTTATATGCTTATAAATATATTTATTTGCTACAAAATATGACGCAATATATAAATAAAAATTATTTAATTAAGTGATTACTTAATTTATAAAAGTATCTTATATTTGCCCTTACTAATACGTCTTCGATAATTATTGATTAAATAAATGGATAAGTTAGAAATTGATATAAAAGGGAAATTTATACTTGTAAAAGAGAAAGTAATTATTAATAAACTTCCCAAAGAACATTGGGTTCATCGTAATGTTAAGGGGGTTAATCGTTATGATTCATGTTTATAAGTTTTTTGCTTGATAACTAGCTAGTGGAAGTGAGGCATGCGATGTAGGAATTAGGTTCCAATTTAGAGATACTGGGAAAAATAATTTTGGATCTAAGAATTGCAGATTCATTGAATTGAACTCAGGTATTTTAAAGTTTGGAGGAATTCACATAGGTTCAGAGTTTATTAACGGATCTGATATTGCGCATCAGCATTCAAACAACATTTGTTTATCAGTCGGTTATAAGCTAAAATAATAATACAATAATAAAATGTATTCAAAAGTTGATTTTCAGAATATAGAAATGACTACTAAGGGAATGGGTTCTAGTGTTGTAGAATATGATCTAAAGATTCCATTCTTAAAAGTAAAATCTAAATGTAATTCTATACTTCGTTTGATCATTTAGGAGGATGGAATCATCAACCTGAACTAAATAAAAGAAAGAAGCAATTAGCTAAAGCACTTTTGAAGAACTATAAACTAGATATAAGTAAATTTAAAACTACAAATGAAGGTCTTCAAGAATACTGGATTCAATGGAGAAACAAAAACAAACTAAGTAAATGTGAGAATAGTATGTGACAATCGACACTATTATATAATACGATCATATCTCATGGCATACTTTGTGAGAGACCACGCTAATAATCAACCGTACGAACTAATTAGATGCAAGTAATTAAACTAGTAAATAAAGGGGATTATGTTATCCTAGAAATTGACAATGGCAAGGTGAATGCCATTGATACCGCATTAGTTAAAAATCTGCATGAAAAGTTTTTAGACTTGGATGCTGATGAAGAAGTCAAAGGAGTCATTCTCTCAGGTCGCCCAAACTGTTTTAGTGCAGGTTTAGATATAGCTCATCTTGCCAAAGGGGGATATGAGGGAGGAGTAGAATTTTGGAAATATTACCATCTCGCCGTTCAGGCTATGATTCGATTTTCAAAACCTTTTGTTTGTGCCATCACAGGATATGCTCCAGCCGGTGCAACTATATTGACCTTATGTGCGGATTACAGAATAATGGGGAAGGGCGATAAGCACAAATTAGGCATGCATGAATTTAAGTTATCTATGCAAATTCCGGAGTTGCTTTGTGATATTTTTTCTTATTACTTAGGGGAAAAAGAAGCATGGAAAGCAGTACAATTAGCTAAACTATTTAACAGTGAAGAAGCATTGAAAGTTGGATTGATACAGGAATCTGTAGAAGTAGAAGAAGTGTTAGAACGAGCAGAAAAAGTCATACAACGGTATGTTGGTATTTATCCGCCGGTATTCAAGAATACAAAATCATATTTAAGAAAAGGGCTATTAGCAATCGCGAATGGTAACCTTGACAAAATGATAGAAGAAATTTCTGCCGAATGGAATGATCCATATGTTCAAAAATCAATGGAATTGTTCCTCCTTAGCCTCAAAAAGTAAGAATTTTTTAAACTCCCAACAACCATCAACTAAAAATAAATAACTAAAAAAAATGGAAGCATACATTTACGACGCCATCCGAACCGTACGAGGTAAAGGAAATATAAAAGGAGCCCTTATGGGAATTACTCCAACAGAACTAGCCGCTCAGGCACTTGTCACAATGCGAGAAAAGCACGATCTTAATACAGCATTGGTCGAGGATGTGATTCTTGGCTGTGTTGGTCAGGTAATGGATCAAGGAGCAAACATTGCAAAAGGAGCAGCACAAGCTTCCGGCTACGGAGATCATCTTTGTGGAGTAACATTAAATCGTTTTTGTGGTTCAGGCTTAGAATCTATTAATCAAGCTTCCGCCTATGTGAAATCTGGTTTTAGAAATTTAATGTTAGCCGGTGGAGTAGAAAGTATGTCAAGAGTGAAAATAGGATCCGATGGTGGAGGTATGTTTATGGATCCATCGCTTGCGATTCCTGGTAACATTGTTCCACAAGGAATTTCTGCGGATCTCATTGCAACTAAATATGGTTATTCAAGAAATGACACAGATTCTTTTGCAGCCATTTCACAAAATAGAGCGGCCTTAGCAGAAAAAGAAGGTCGTTTCAAAAGCCGCATACCGGTGAAAGATATTAATGGGATAGAGATATTGAATACCGATGAAAATATCCGACCAGGGACAAGTGTCGAAACCTTAGCTAGTTTGAATCCTGCGTTTTCTATGATGGGAGAAATGGCTGGATTTGACGCCGTTGCCATCGATAAGTACCCTGAAGTCGAGGAAATCAATCATGTACATCATGCTGGGAATTCCTCGGCTATTGTAGATGGTGCAGCAATTACTTTGATAGGAAACCAAGAGATTGGTTCCCAAATTGGCATAAAGCCACGATTTAAATTAAGAGCAGCAGCTATTTATGGAACAGATCCTACCATCATGTTGGTTGGTCCTGCTCCCGCGAGTAAGAAGGCTTTAGCCCAAGCAGGGATGAATGTTAATGACATAGATTTGTTTGAAGTAAATGAAGCATTTGCTTCAGTGCCAATGTTGTATATGGAGGAAATGGGCGTCTCACATGATAAGATAAATGTGAATGGTGGAGCCATTGCAATGGGACATCCACTTGGAGCTACTGGTTGTATGCTCACAGGTACACTCATGGATGAATTGGAAAGACAAGATCTCAATATAGGGTTGATAACACTATGCATCGGTGGTGGAATGGGAATTGCCTCTATCATCGAAAGAGTTTAATTAATTAGTAGAATTTCGAACATCTTAGTTAGAAATTGGCATTGAAATAGATTTTTAATTTTTTTGTCAATATTATTTCTAAATAGAAGTTCTTGTTAAAAATCACAAAATGAAAAATGACTACTTACAATATAGTGTGGACGCAGATGGAGTTGCAACCATATTAATAGATCAAATAAACGAACCGGCTAACCTATACAGTATTGGCTTTACTGAAGCCTACTACGAAGTAGGTAAAATGGCTTTGGCAGATGATGCCGTAAAAGGAGTAATTGTCACTTCTGGTCAAAGAATGTTTATGGCCGGCGGAGATCTAAGAATGTTGTCCAAGCCGGTTGAAGATCCAAAATTGTTTTATGATACCGTCATGAAGATTCACCGTCAAAATAGAGAATTAGAAACAGGCGGAAAACCTTTTGTTGCAGCCATCAATGGAGTCGCATTAGGAGGAGGATTAGAGTTGGCGTTGACGTGTCATCATCGAATTGCATTAGATGATCTAAAGATCAAAATAGGATTGCCGGAAGCTAAAGTAGGTTTGCTTCCTGGTGGCGGGGGCACTGTGAAACTACCTTATCTTACAGGTATCCAAAATGCTTTAATAAATTTATTACAAGGAAAGGAATCTCGTCCTAAGGATGCTTTGAAGCTCGGTACCATCGATGATTTGGCAGCAACAGCTGCAGAATTGTTGGAAAAAGCAAAAGCTTGGATTTTAGCTAATCCAAGTCCTTTACAACCATGGGATAATAAAAAGCACAAAATTCCAGGTGGTTCCATATGGACACCAAATGGAGTGCAAACGCTTATGGGTGCGGCTGGAAATCTAGGAAAATTAACACATGGAAATTACCCTGCCCAAAATTATATCTTAAAAATCACACACGATGGATTGCAAATGCCGATCGATCGTGCCTTAGAAGTAGAAGCTTCATATTTCACAAAGGTTGCTTCTTCTAAAGAAGCAAAGAATATAATTCGAACAGGGTTCTTAGGTATGCAAGCCGCTAAAAAAGGGAAAGCAAGACCGAAAGATGAACCTAAATACGAAGTGAAAAAATTAGGTATTCTAGGTGCAGGGATGATGGGTGCAGGGATTGCTTATGTTTCTGCTAAAGTAGGTATGGATGTTATCCTGAAAGATGTCACCCAAGAAGGTGCAGAAAAAGGAAAATTATACTCCACCAACTTATTGGATAAAGCCATAAAAAGAAATAGATCTACAGTAGAAAAGAAAACAGCTTTACTTTCAAGAATTCATCCAACAGATGACCCTAAGGCGATGGAAGGTTGTGATCTAGTCATCGAAGCGGTGTACGAAGATCCAAATCTAAAGGATAAAGTAACAAAAGAAACCGAGGCCGTATTAGCTCCAGAAAAAATCTATGGTTCTAACACATCTACAATTCCAATCAGTTTGCTGGCAAATTCTTCAGCTAGACCTAAAAACTTTATTGGTATACACTTCTTTTCACCAGTTGACAAAATGCCTTTAGTCGAAATTATAGTAGGGGAAAAGACTGGAGATAAAGCCATCGCTGCTGCCGTAGATTACACGGTGGCCATTGGTAAGGTGCCTATTGTGGTAAATGATAGTAGAGGATTTTTTACGTCAAGATGTTTTGGAACCTATGTTTCAGAAGGCATGTTCTTGCTGGAAGAAGGAGTGCCACCTGCAATGATAGAAAATATAGCTAAGAAGATGGGAATGCCGGTTGGGCCGTTAGCAGTCCATGACGAAGTTACACTTACCTTAAGTATGCATGTCTATGAAAGCAATCCAGACAAGAAACTACCATATCAAGAAAGAGGGTATAATATAGTTGCAGATCTTGTAAACAATCATAAGCGTACTAGCAAAAAGAATGGAGCCGGTTTCTACGATTATCCTGAAGGTGGAAAAAAGAAACTTTGGAGTGGATTGAAGGAAAAGTATAATTCTAAAGTAGATGCTTTGGATGAAAAAACCATAGCAAAACGTTTGTTGAATTTTCAAGCATTAGAAAGTTATAAATGTCTTGATGAGGGTGTTCTAAAATCTCCCTTAGATGGAGATTTAGGTTCGGTTTTAGGTTGGGGATTTCCAATTTATACAGGAGGAGCGATCTCATATATAGATTATGTTGGAATCAATAATTTTATCGCTGAATGCGAAAATTTTACTAAGCGATTTGGACCTCGATTTAAGGTGCCTCAGAGCTTAAGAGATTTAGCTGAAGCTAGAAAATCTGTGCATGATTTTGGAAAGACTGCTAAAAAGCCGGCGGGAGAAATTAAAAAAATGCTTGAGCCTGCTCTAGTTGAATATGCAAACTCGATTGGTGTATCCGCTCATGTAAATGACGTTAAAGCAGATACATTGAAAAAAGTCTTAGATAAATTAGGATATAACAAGTAAATGCAATTATTAGACGGAATAAAGATTGTTGATTTTTCGAGATTGCTGCCCGGGCCATTAGGAACTCACCTCTTGGCTCAAATGGGTGCAAAAGTATTAAAGGTAGAAAGCCCAAAGCGCAAGGACTACGCAAGAGCTGTAGGGCCACAAATAGCTGGTGCTAGTACACTTTTCCACCAACTCAATCACAATAAAGAAATTCTAGTTGTTGACTATGAATCTGAGGTGGGATATCAAGAGATTTTAGAACATATCAAAACGGCTGATGCAGTCATTGAACAATTTCGGCCCGGAGCTATGTCCTCATGGAAGTTAGGATATGAAGAGTTAAAATTGATAAATCCAAAATTGGTTTATGTTTCTATTACTGGATATGGTCAATCCGGTTCTCATCGTTCAGAAGCCGGACATGATTTCAATTATTTAGCCAATTCAGGGATCATGAGCCTTATCAAAGATGATCAAGGTAAACCAATATTGCCCGGCACTCAATTTTCTGATATCGCCGGTTCTTATATGAGCATCATAGCACTACAGGCTGGTTTGTTGCAAAGAAATAATTTACAACAAGGATGCTGGCTAAATGTCCCACTATCGGCTGCAGTTAATCCTTTTCTTGCAGTTCCATATTCTCTATATAGTGGCAAGATGCCCCACGAACAATTGAATATGTTGAACGGTAAAACCATTGTCAATTATGCAGCCTATCAATGTGCTGATGACAAATGGATTTCTTTAGGAGCTCTAGAATTGAAATTTTGGAACAACTTCTGCGATTTAGTGGATAAAGAGGATTGGAAAGCGGGTAACCCAATGGAACTATCGGTCATGCAATTTGACAAAACCAAAGTAGAGGACTTATTCAAAACTAAAACTCGAGATGAATGGGCGACCTTGTGCAAAGGTAAAGATGTATGCTTAGCACCCATTCTCGAAATCGAAGAATTGCACGAATCGGAACTCCATAATGAAGATGGGACATTCGTGGAAATATCGTTAGATAATAATGAAAAATTAAATACGATAAGTTTGCCCTTCTCAATCGTAAAGCCATAATTTCCTCCTATAAAAGGCACAAGGGAAATCCACCTTATGTTATCAACATATAAGATTAAACGTTCTATTCAAATTCATAATCAAATGTCGGATAAATGTCATATTGCCTATCTGGCAGAATGAATTAATTGGTATAAAATAGTATTGTACATTGATTATCAGTTATTTAAAACTTTGAGAGTGTAACTTTTCAATCTTTTAAAAAATAATATAAAAATGATGCAACGAAATATGCTATTGCTGAGTCCTATACTTGAACTCGAGTTCAGATTAATTAAACACTAGAAAAAATGATTAAAATGAATAAATATATTTCGTATTCGATTTTGGCTTTCTTAATGCTCCTATTGGCTTCATGTCAGAAAGATGCAGAAACATTTATTCCAGACGAATCAAATGTCAATGTCGATATATTTGGTATTGTTGTCGATGAAAATGATGAACCAATTGAAGGTGCTCAGGTCGACTTAAATGGAAAGATAGAAATTACGGATGTTTATGGTATATACAAGTATAGCGATGCTCGTATTACTGATAGGCATAACTTTTTAAATATTAAAAAGAGTGGATATTTTGAAGGAGTGAGAACTTTTAGGTCTAACAAGAATGGATCGATTCAATTAAAAACTAAGTTGATTGCTAAAAATTTTAATCAAACTTTTGATTCTACCTCTGGTGGAACTATATCTACAAATGTCGTCGAAATAAATTTCTCCCCGAATTCTATTATGATTGATGACACAGGCGAGCCATATAACGGAGTTGTACAAGTTGCCTTAGAATATATAGATCCTACTAAAGAAGATGTAGTAGAAACGATGCCCGGTGATTTAAGTGCTTTAGACGCACAAGGAGCCTATTCTGTATTGACTTCGTATGGAATGATGTTGGTAGAGTTATCATCACCGGATGGTAAGGACCTTCAGATACTCACAGGTCAGACTGTCGAGATGATAGCAGAGATTCCGAGTTCACTAGGGTCTCTCGCTCCAAATGAAATTCCAATGTGGTATTTCAATTATGCCACAGGCCTCTGGGAAGAAGAAGGGGTGGCCATAAAAGCTGGAAATAAATATATAGGAAATGTAACTCATTTTAGCAGCTGGAATTACGATCTGTCAGACCCTGCAATACTGCTTTCAGGGAGAGTTGTCGACGATTTAGGAAACCCAATTGGAAATGCCTATGTATCCGCTCATATAATAAATGGTGGTGGAGGACATGGGCCTACAAACGATGACGGGACTTTTAGTGGTCTTGCTCCGAAAGATGAAATGTTAACTTTAAGTATTACTTACGGAGGAGTATGCTTTCAAACTAGTCCTGTGTATAGCAAAGTAATTGGACCTTTTTTACAAGATACAGATCTTGGAGATATCATTATTGAATCAGGGGAATTAGATCAGTTATCGGTGACGGGTAGATTCATTGATTGTGCGGCCAATCCAATAACAGATGGATTTGTAAAAATTAATTCTAATCAATACTATGAGATTGATAATGGAACTATTGACATAAGCCTTCCAACATGTAATCTTGAAAATTATTATATAGAAGCCATCGACAGAGTAAGTAATAAGAGTTCAGAAATAATCCCTCTTGTGAATGGACAAAATAATGATTTGGGAGATGTGCAGATTTGTACCTTTGATGTTGATTTCTTTTCGATCGAAAATCAGGCTCTGGATTACTCGGTTACTATTATTGATTCATTATGGCTTGAAAAAGATAGAGAATTTAAATATATTTTTGCTGCATTTGATGATTTAGATAAATCACATTATATCAATTTTGGCTTCATGGATTCTTCTCAAGCTGGAGTAGCCGAAGGTACATTTGAAATAAATGAATACGAGTTTAGAACAAGTCATGATGCTGGAGGTACTCGAGTATTTCTATTAAGTAACGGTGAAATAACTGTTACTCAGGGAACGGAAGAACACGGGGGAAAGGTAAGAGGCTCCTTTAATATGACGGTAAACGATGTTGAAGATAATGAACAATATGTTTTCACAGGAAGTTTTCAATTAACTTGTTATTAATAGCTTAATCATCAAATGACTGAGGACCAGCTAATACAAGGATGCATAAATAATGATAGACAATGTCAAAGAAAGTTATATGATCGATATCAAGGGCGGATGTATAGTATCTGCCTGCGATATTGTAAAGATGTGGCTTTGGCCAATGACGCTTTACAAGAAGGATTTATCAAGGTCTTTAAAAATATAAAATCCTTTAGAAAAGAAGGTGATTTTACTGGTTGGATTCGGAAGATCATTGTTCGATCTTCTGTAGATCAAATTAGAAAAGAAACCAAGCATTGGAAACTGTCTATCGAAGAAGTAGATCAAACTTTTATTTCCATTGAAATAGATACCAATTTCGATAAACGAGATTATGAAAAATTGTTGGGGGTGCTCGAGAAGTTGCCTCCTGGTTATCGATTGGTATTTTTTATGAATGTGATCGATGAAATGTCGCATCAGGAAATAGGGGAGGCATTAAATATTTCGGAAAATACTTCGAGATCACAATTATTTAGAGCGAGAAAATTATTGAAGGAAATTCTTATTGAAAGTAATCCTCCTTTTGTTCAAGCTTATTTACAAACAAAAAAGAAAAGATTATGAAATCTTTTGACCATATAGAATCGAACTTAAAGAAATTTGCTCACAAGCACTCCGTGGATGCGCCGGAATTAATCTGGGACAACATCGAAGAATCATTAGATACGAAAAGTGAAAAGAAAGGATATTTCTGGAGGGGATTAGGCATAGGTCTTTTGTTATTAGGCTCACTCATGTTTTACTTCCAAGCTAATATAAATAAAAATCCATTTTTTGATAAGGTAGCAGTTATATCAGAACAGCCCATTACAAATAATTCAGGAGCTAAGAATTCTAGTATTACTTCTAATGATCAAAATCCTTCGAATTCGCAGAATCTAGAGTCAGTTGTGATGGATGAATCAAATTATGAAATATTTGATGAAAAAAATAAAACTAATTTAACTAAAGAGCCTTCAAAATTGAGTGCTAATTCAACCTTAATATCAACTACAGACTCAACCTCAAAAGTAACCTCAAAAGTAACCACAAAAGCAACTATAAACTCAATATCAAAAGCAGCTTCAGGAGTAAAAATATATTCAGAAGAACTAATCAACGATAACTTTAGTGTAAGTCCGATTACTAGTGAAAATAGGCCTATTGAGACTAACTCAACGAATTTATCAACAGCAACAGCAAAGCCCATACTTGACGACGGAGAATCAAGCCCACAAATGGTTTTCGATAAAATTGTAAGCGATCATGCTAGTCCTGTTATTACATTGGAAGAGCAAGAGTTAATTTCAAATTTAAACCCTATTAATTCTTTAAATCAAGTTATATTTTGCAAAGATATTCCTGTAGAATTAAATCGAAATAGTGATTGTCCAAATTTTAAAGAAAAGCAAGGAATTCGTCCTTTTTTAGAAATCAACGGCTTACTGGGTTTAAATAATAAGCAACTTGAATCCAAAGAAGAAGCAGAAGAGCAATTATTTGCCGACCTGAAAGCAAACCGAGAAGAAACAGAAAGTAGTTGGTATAATTGGGGTGGAAATGTTTTAGCCGGTCTTAATTTTAATTCAAACTTCTATGCAGGAATTGGGGTTGATTTTATGCAAGCAAAAGAAAAATTTAATTATCGTCAAGAGGGATTAGGAAAGATCATTATTTCTTTTAATCCTGAAACAAATACCCCAATTGATACAAGTGTCGTATTTGGAACATTGTTAAGTGAGGGTGAAGTTAGATATAGTGCAGTAGATATTCCTTTAGTTCTTGGTTACCAAAAATTTCACAAGACTTGGGTTTACGGATTGGAGTTAGGTGCTTTATATAATTTATCATTTAGAACTTCCGGAAAGATATTAAATACTGATAACGCTGAATCCCGAATTGAAGCAGAGTCTTTTATCTATAGAAACAAATTGCATCTAGGATTTAAAGGGTCTTTGGTTGTCAGTAAAGATTTAGGAAATGGTTTTTCAGTGCATTTCAAACCAGGTTATAGAAGATATTTAAATACCATTGATGATCCATCTTATCCGCTAAAAACTACAATGGACTTTATGAATGTAGAGATGGGGTGTAGGATGAATTTTTAGAGATTGCTTCATTCGGATAATCATATAACTTAGGTTTGATAATTTAGATACTTTAATGATTTAAGAAGGACATAATTTAAAAATCTTTTAAATACTATATAGTCTGAATTTGACTATAGATCGAAATGATATGTCTATTCTCCGACATCTTATCACATACTTTAAGATACATGTATTTTGTGATTTATCAAATAGTAAAATTAAAAATTTTCAATTATTGTTGTTTATTTAATTAGGTATGTCTCATAACCTACGGTCAATTTTACAACTTGACACTTAATATTTTTCGGATAATAATTCTTTTTGGAGTGTTTCAAAGTTTCTGATTCATGTAAGAAAGCACAAGAAACTAAAATAACCCTTCACTGAAATTACATCTCCAAAATTTGTTCTAAATACGGAGACATAAATACCCCATTTGGATCTTGCCGATTTCTAATTTCTCTAAACAAATTAAATTTAGGATATAGTACATCGAATTCATCCGCTTCTAGATTATGCATTTTACCCCAATGCGGTCGACCCTCATGAGCTTTGAAAATAGATTCCATGGCAGTGAAATATTTCTTAAAATCTTGTTTGTGATAGGTGTGGACAGCAATGTAAGCCGACTCTCTTTCAAAAGCAGGACTTAGATAAATGTCATCTCCTTTTACAAATCGATTTTCTATTGGGAATATTATATCCTTATTGTTTTTATCAAACCATTTAATGATTTCCTTGATAACATGGAGGTAAGCTTCAGCGGGAACATTGTACTCCATCTCATTGAATCGTACCGTTCTAATCGTAGAGAACACTTTGTGACTTTCATTTACCTTTACATAAGGGTTTACAGTACTAGCCGCCATCCTACTGATTTTTTTAGATAGTGAAGGAATGCGATAACCTAGCTCCATGGCAAAATGAAAAGTATAGTTCTCAAGTAGCATCTCATGAACGTAATCTTTAAAACTAGATTTATCAGGAGCCGCATTCGAGAGGTTGGAGGTTTTCGTCATCACATATGGTGAATGAGGGAACCAATAGAATTCGAAATTTCTATTCTTTTGATTGAGATCTTGGTAGGTATCCAAGATTTGATTGAGATCTTGGTTTTGAATAGTTAATTCCAAGGAATAACTAGGAACGCATTGAAATGTAATTTCTGTCAAAACACCTAAGACACCTAAAGAAATTTGTGCGGCTTTAAACAATTCCTTATTATCAGTTTCTGAACATTCGACTATTTCTCCAAGGCCATTGACCAATTTTATTTTTCTTATATCTGTACTTATATTTCCGAAATTTATGCCCGTTCCATGAGTACCAGTGCTTATTGCACCAGCGATACTTTGGACATCTATGTCACCTAAATTTGGAAGTGCTAATCCATTCTTAGCCAACAACTCATTCATATAATTAAGTTTCGTTCCGGCTTTTACGGTGGCAAGCATTTTCTCCTTGTCGATAGAAATGAGTCCTTGATATTTATCTAATGAAATTAGAAACTGATCTGTTCTGCAAAGAGGTGTAAAGGAGTGTCCTGAACCAATTATTCTAACTTTTTTATTTTCTTCATTGGCATTCCATATTATCTCCACAATCTCACTTTCAGTTGAAGGATAACATATTTGTGACGGCTCCCATTTTAAATATCCTGACCAATTTTGCATTCACATTTTTTATAAGATTAATGTATTTAAAGTATTTGTTGAATTAGATCTTAATAATTTTTTGGTGTGTTTGAAAATGCTTTCCCAAAATTTTTATAAAATACACGCCAGAGGTGAATGTTTCTAGGTTCAATTGAATGGTGTACAATTGATCTTTTATTAATTCATTTTGAACTAGATTATTTATTTCATAAATTTTTCCAGTTTGTGACACGATTTGAAAATCTACCTTTTGACTCTTTTTTACATAGAGATCTATTGAACAATTTTGCGTGGTGGGGTTTGGATGAATAAATTTAATTTTGTAGTCAGATAAGTCCTCAGATAGTATTTTTGAAGTATTTGTATCGACATCTCTAGCCCAATGATTCTTTCCATCTCTAATAGGTAATTTTTTCCATATGTTGTCTGTTTTCACAATCTGCAATTTTTTTGAAAAGATCAATTGTGCTTTTGTTTGCTCAGAAGAAATATCCAAAAGTCCATAACCATGTTGGATGATTTCTAAAAATCTATGGTGAGGATTACCAAAGTTACTAATTTCTAGAATAAAATCTAGTGAACCTGAAATTGGATTTGTACCTATTAGTTCATCAGTGTTACCTCTGGTAATACTGCCGGGTATAAATTCCACTCCGATGGAACCTTCGCCGGTTTCTGGGTCGTATTGAGCGGGATCAGTTGGATCCAGAGAAATATCGGAAACTATACTCAAGTGAATATCACCACTAAAAAAAATATTATTTTCTAATTCTTGATCCTTGATAAAGTTTAGTAGGCGAAGGCGTTCCGCTGGAAAACCATCCCTAGCACTGGAGACTGCTACCGTACCGTCACCGAGCGGAAGAGGAAACGTGATGTGAGCTGTAGACCACTGAGTGAAAAACTTTTGATTGCCTAGAATTCTCCACTTAGCCATCGAGTCACTTAACTCATCAGTAATCCAATTGTATTGTTCATTGCTGAGTAGGTTATTTCCTTCTATTAAATCTTGATTTATTAAAGTTTCAATATCCATCAAATAGATATCCGCTAGATTACCATATCTCAAAGATCTATAGATTCGTTTTGGATTATTACCATCCGGTCTTCTGATTGGAAGATAGTCAAAGAATGCTTGAGTAGACCTTAGGAGGTCTGTTTCGTTTCCTTTGAAAATATCGTGATTATCCCAAATAGCAAAAAATGGATGTTGTTGTCTGGCTGCCCTCAGATCCGGATCTAATAAATAATATCGATGTCGTTGCCAAAAATCTATTTTGCTTTGTGGGTCTATAGGCGCAGGTTCGGGCACCCTTATTTGCTCTTCCTCATTCTACGTAGTCGTAAATGTAATCTCCTAAATGGATAACTAAGTCCAAGTCATCTCGTTCTGCAATTCTTGCATAAGTATTAAAATATCCTAAATAGAAACTACTGTAAGAAGCGACAGCAAATTTTAAATTCTCTACGGGAGTATCTATGTTGGGAGCAGTTTTCGTTCTTGCTATAGCGGATTTGTTGCCAAAAGCATCTTGGAATTGATAGTAGTATATGGTATATGATTCTAATCCCGATACATCTATGTTAAGGGTTCAATCTCGTTCGGCACTTGTGGTACTCGTTCCTGATGTAATGATATCTCCAGTCATATATGGATTTAAGCTCAATTCCCAGATAATGTTTTGCTCTTCTCCAATACCGAGATCTTCTATTTTTGGCCATATTATAACGGCATCCTCTAATGGGTCACCAGATGCTATTCCATATACGATAGGTGCATGAATGGAATCTGCCCACATGCGATCCGTCAAGACATCCTATTGTGCTTGTATAGAACTTGATAAATAGTTTAGTAAAAACAACAAGAGTAGCGGCACGGATTTTTTCATGCACTTTTTTAATTTTAATTGTACTCAAATTAAAGTAAAATCAATTTACTGATTACTTTATCATATCTAATATAAAAATCACATAATTCCTTATGATAGGAAATAAAATTATATTCCATGAGGATGTGATATGATTCGTAAATTAAAGTATTAATTTGTGAATATAAATACAATCTTAATCTTTCAATTTCATAGAAAAACACCTACATGGATTTCGAATATTCTGATAAATCAAAAGCACTTCAACATCGATTATCTCTTTTTATGGAGGACCAAATTTATCCATTAGAAAAAGAACATGATGAATTTGTAGAAAACAATCCTTGGAAGATATTTCCTAAGTTGGAAGAATTAAAGTTGAAAGCAAAAAAAGAAGGTTTGTGGAATTTATTCTTACCGAAGAGCTATGGAAATCTCAGTCCTGGACTAACCAATTTGGAGTATGCG
>Ga0209828_1001540_pt1 | contig 20629 bp, 18 predicted proteins | sample MaitaG_FD_187429 | JGI IMG/M metagenome (GOLD analysis project Ga0209828, IMG submission 187429) | Marine algal microbial communities from Maine, USA - Maine_Asex2 metaG (SPAdes) (version 2) | ecosystem: Host-associated > Algae > Red algae > Unclassified | place: Maine, USA | collected 2015-01-05 | reverse complement strand
TCGTGCAATTTGACGGAGCGGTCGGCGCCCTCGGCGATGTCGGCGCATCGCAGCATCTCAACGGAGACCACCGCGGGGTCTGACCATGCCGACTGAGCCGTCGATCGTTTCGGCATCTCGTCGTTACTGGTATGTCGTCATTCTGGGCACCGTGCTCGCGGTGCTGAGTGTGTTCATCTTCGACGCAGCGCAAACCACACGTCACCGGGCCGAGAGCGGGCTCGTGTTGCGCCAGCCGCTCGAGATCGGGTCTGACATCGCCCGGACCGAGCGATTCGCGCTTGAGCAAGCGCAGATCCTTGCGTCCTCGGCGGTCGCGGCGCGAGCGGCCGAGAAGCTCACCATCGATCAGCGCTCAGTGCTCGACTCAGTCTCGGTCTTGTCCGAAACCGATTCGAGTCTCGTCGTCGTGCAATACACGGTCGAAGAGCAATACGGGCAAAGCGAGGAGGCGCGTGAGCTCGCGTTGGCCGGGGTGAACGCGGTCGTCGATTCGTATCTCGAGATCAGTGGCCAGATCGCGGCCGAAGAGCTTCGCATCACCGAAGCGGTCGTCGATGTGCAGCTCGGGTTTCTCGTTCAGGCCATCGGCGACATGTACAACAGCGACTTGGACGCGACCGGCGAGGCGATGGTCGAACAGTTGCAGGTGCAGCGAGGCCGTACGTTCGCTCGCCTTTCTCGTTCGCAGACAAATGCGCTTCGGCGAGCGAATCCACTCGCTCAGCGAGTGCTGCCCGAGGAACCGTTCGAAGTGCGGCTCGCGGGTAACAAGATCAACCTGGCGATGGCGTTTGCCATTGGCACGACCGCAGGCGGGCTTGCGGCGTACGCGATCGCCATGCGTCAATACTTCGCGGCCGGCGGGGCCTATTCGCACCCGGAATCAGCTTCCGATCATGCGGCCGAGGCCGCCGCGGTCGGGGTTGTTGGTTCCGGTGTCGACTCCACCGCCGATTCAGCCACGATGTATGCCTAAGCCACTCGCTGGCGCGCGCCCGCGGTTTCTCGTCATCGCCTATGCATGTGTGCCCGGCGGCGGGTCTGAGAAGGGCGCGGGCTGGGCGATTCTGAAGAACTTGCTGTCGTTTGCCGACTGCGTCGCGATCGTCCCCGACAAACATGTCGACGACCTCAACTCCTGGATCGACGAATCAGGGGCCACGAGCCTCACGGTGGTCGGGGTCGACGAAGGTCGCCTCGGTTCGAAGTTGCAGAAGCCCCGCATCCCGCTCTTTCTGGCCTATCTGTTGTGGCTGCGTGAGGTCGAGGCAATGCTCCCGAGTCTCGTGGCGCTCCATCAGGTCGATCTGGTCTGGCACGCCACCTACTCGACGTTCTGGTTGCCGACGCCGATTCATCAAGCTGCGGTGCCGTCGGTGCTCGGCCCTATCGGCGGCGCCGTCGATGCGCCCGATCAGCTGGTGCCGCTGCTCAGCGAGAAGGGCCGGAAGCTGCATCGCATCGATCACGTCGTGACTGGCGGGCTCGCTCGGCGAGCCGCGGTCGCTCGGGGGTTGGCCGCGGTCGACCACGTGATTGTGCAGAACGACGAAACGCGCCGCGAAGTCGATCGGTACCGGGCCGCCGGCCGCCCGGTGTCATTGTTGAACCATGCGCTCGGCGTCGACGTGCCGGAGGCGACGCCGACCGATCTTGCCGCCGAGTCGTTCGTCTGGGTGGGGGCGATGCAGGAGCGCAAGGGCCCTGAGCTGGCGATCCGAGCGTTGGCCACCGTCGACGAGTTCACGCTGGTCATGGTCGGCGGCGGGCCGATTCTCGAGCGGATCAAAGATCTGGCCGTGCAGCTCCGGGTCGATGACCGCGTGACGTTCACGGGCATGTTGCCTCGCGCCGAAGCGGTCGCCATCGTCGCTGGCGCCCAGGGTGCTTTGTTTACCGGCGTGCATGAAGAAGGCGGCCTGGCATTGGCCGAAACTCTGCTGCTCGGTATCCCCACCGTTGTCTTGGCTCACGGCGGGGCGCGCACGATCGCTGAATCGGCGACCGACTCGAACCGAGTACGTCTGGTGCCGGTTACTCGACTCGACGCTTTGGCAGCCGACTTGGGTACGGCAATGAAGGAACTCGCCACCGTTGGCCGCGCTACAGGGCCGTTGCTCGATCAGGACCGATTCATCTCCGCGCTGGAACAAGCCGCGGAATCAGCCACAATGGTTGCACCATGACCACCACATCTTCTCCGGTAGGAGAAGAAACTTCGGTTCGGAAGTTCTTGGCGGCACGTTCGGGCGACACAAACACGTTGGGTTGGCGGAAAGGTCGGCCGTACGGCTTCCCGAATGGACGCCATGTGCTACTCGACGCGTATGTGAAGGCGTTCGGGTTCATGCTTCTGGTGTACGCGGTCGGCGATCGCTGGATCGCATGGATCCTGCGGGTTCCGGGCACGCCCATCTTTGCCGGAGAGATCTTGCTCGCGCTCGGGCTTGCCGCGTATGCATTCCACACTTGGCCGCTACGTCGGGCCATCAACCTCGAGATTCCGGTCGCCGTGCTCGCCGCGCTCGTCACCTGGGCGTTCATTCGGCTCGTACCCGGCGTGTCAACCGACGGCCTCACTGCGGTGCGCGATGCCGCCGTCCTCTATTACCTCGCCTTCGGGGGGATGGCCGTGGCGATGGGCTATTTCGCTTCCGAGCAGCTTGGTTCGATCGTCGCCACCTACGTCCGTCTTACACCGTGGTTGGTGACGTTTTACCCGTTCGGTTATGCCCTGGGCGCGCTCGTCAACCTGCCGCGGATGCCCGGGAACCAGGCCGAGTTCTTGTCGGTGAGGCCCGCGAACATCGCAGTCCACTCCGGCCTCTGCATTGCGACCTCGCTGCTCGCGCCCGACTCGATGATGAGCGAGAAGCGTCGCATCTACGTCAGCGTGCTCGGTTTGCTCATGATCGTGCTGCTGGCAACGCAGAATCGAAGTGGGTTCGTCGCGGCATGTGTGCTGATGGCGATTGCCGTCATCGTCCGACAAGCCCGCGGCATCGTCTTCGTCGATCGAGCGGTACGGGTCGGCGCGATCATGTTCGCTGGTCTTCTGGTCATGTGGGCCTCCGGCCTGTCGCTGCAGACCGATCGTGAAGGCCGCGAGGTTTCGGTCGAACAGTTCATCGACGTGATCGAGAATCTGACTTCGGGCGGAACGTCTGGCGAAGAGGCGTATACAACGACGGTCGAGTTTCGCAACGAGCTGTGGAAGGGTGCGCTCCACCAGATGTCGGTGAACGATGGCTGGCAGCTTGGGCTCGGCTTCGGGGTTCCCCTTGGCGAAGCGCTGTTGCCCTTTCATGGCGACGGCTTCAACGAGCTTCGCAACCCCCATAACTCGCACCTCGACATCTTGGCCCGCACTGGTCTGGTCGGGGTTGGTCTCTGGATTGTCATGTGGGTGTCGTGGTTTGCCACGCTGATTCGTCGCCTCACTCGCGATCCGCTCGGCCCGGTCAATCGAATGGTGCTCGGGTTAGCGCTCGCCGGCGTGCCAGCGATGTTGTTCGTGTCGTACTTCGACCCGACACTCGAAACGATTCAGGCTGCGATCTGGCTGATGGCGTTGTTCGGTTTCGGGCTCATCGCCTCAGCTGGCCTGTTACCGGAGGTCATCGAAGCGCCCGATCCCGTCGGAGTGGGCGTCGACGGCCACGACGGCAACGGCGCCTACCCAGTTGAGCTCGCTGTGCCGATCAAGGTCGCTGAGATCCCGATGCCCGGGCAGGTGCAGCCATGACGTTGCGTCCGGTCTTCCTCTTGTCGATGCCCCGCAGCGGTTCGACGTTGCTCCAATCGATCCTCGGCGCCCATCCCGATATTGCGACCGCGCCGGAGCCGTGGTTCCTGTTGAGCCTCGCTGGGTTACGTGATGCCACGGGTAGTCATGCGCGATACAACGCCACGATCGCCCAGCGGGCCTTCACCGACCTCGACCGTGTCGCTGCCGAGCGGGGCGGTTCGATCGATCATGCGATTCGGGCGTTCACGCTCGAGGCCTACCAGCAGCTGGCCCACGACGGCGCACAGTTCTTCGTCGACAAGACCCCGCGGTACGCCGCGATCGCCGACTGGCTTCGCGAGATCTTCCCCGACGCTGCCTTCATCGTCCTGTGGCGTGATCCGCGTGATGTGATCGCTTCGATGATTCGCACGTGGGGCGGCGGACGCTGGAACGTCTTCCTGTACGAATACGACCTGTTTGCTGGAGCGAACGCACTTTCTCGTTTCGCCACAGATCCGTCGGTCTTGTCGGTGACGTACGAAGAGCTCGTCGCGTCGCCAGCGGTCACGCTGAAGCTCATCGACGACTACCTCGACCTCAGTGTGCCGATCTCGCACCATGCGCCTGACGATGAGAACTTCGACCTCGTCGTGGGGGCGATGGGAGATCCGACCGGGCTGAAGCGTTACGGCAGCGCGATGAGTACCGAGTCGGTCGGCAGTTGGCGGTCGGTGTTCGAAGGTCGCATCAGAAGTCGCTGGTTAAGCAAGTACGTGTCAGAAGTCTTTCCCGGTCCGCACACGAACGTGCCGTACTCAACCGAGACGATGCTGCGGGAGATCAGGGCCAACGTGACCAAGACGGTCGATGATCCGACCGATGCGGCGCTCGTGCCGCTGACGCGGGTCTGGCCAACGGTGAACGAGTTCACGGGCTTCCGGGCTGAAGAGTCGGTACGCGCGTTGTACGAGCGCGTCCGATCGCGGAAGTAGGTCGACGATGGCGGTGAGTTCGACGACGACACCAACACCGGGCGAGAACAACGGCCACACGCAGGCTGACGAAGATGACACGGTTGGCAAACAGGTCGTCAAGGGCGGCAGTGTCGCGTTCGTCGCATTGCTGCTCGGTCGAGCGATCACGCTGATCGCAAACATCATCCTCGCCCAACATCTCGGCGCCGCCGACTACGGCGTTTTTCTCATCGCGGTGAGTTTCAGCGCGATCGCCTCGATGATCGCCACGCTCGGCATCGATCGTGCCCTCGTCCGTTTCATCCCGGCTCACCAGGTGAAGCGCGACGGCAGTCGTATGGCTGGCGATCTGACGACGGGTCTGGTCGCAGTCGCGGGCTTTGGCGCCGTGCTGGCCCTCATTCTGTTCCTGCTGGCTCCGGAGCTCGCAAACAGCGATCTGCTCGATGGCGATGCTGATCGATCAACGCCCGTGCTGCGGTTCTTCGCGATCGGTGTGCCGCTCGCCGCGATCTCGGTTGTCGGAGCCTCGTTTGCGCAGTCGATGAAGCGGATCACGATCCAACAATCGGTGTTGACCAGTCGCCTGCTCATCAACCTTGTGGTCGCGGTCTTAGCGCTCGCACTGGGATGGAGCCTCTTTGGCGTGGCGATTGGCTATCTGGTCGGCGCTGGTGTCGCCGCTCTGGTCGGCTTTGGAGCGATCGTCCGTTCCTACCCGACAGCACTACACACGAAATCGCGCACCTTCGAACCGCGCCGGATGTTCTCGTTCTCGGTGCCGCTGATGGCGGCGGGCTTCATCTACATCCTCATGGGCCAGATCGACATTCTGATGGTCGGTTGGCTGACCACGAACGACGAAGTCGGCGTGTATGGCGTCGCCGCTCGAACATCGCTGCTTCTCGTGCTGATTCTCAACGCGGTCATTCAGATCGTCGCGCCGATGATGTCATCGTTGTTCGCGAGCGAGCGGCTCGACGAGCTCGCGAAGTTGTTCCGCCAAAGCACGCACTGGATACTCATCTTGTCGCTGCCGATCGTCGTCGTCACCCTCCTTCATTCCGGCGAGATCGTCGGCCTCTTCGGCGGCGACTTCAAAGCCGGGTCGACCGCACTGATCATCTTGGCCCTCGGCCAGGTCGTGAACTTCATGACCGGGCCCGTGCAGCGGTTGCTCGAGATGACGGGTCGTCAGTTCGTCGTGTTGTCGGCGCTCGTGGGCGTCATCGTGCTCGACCTGATCTTCAACTGGTTTCTCATTCCCCGCTACGGCGCCACCGGAGCCGCCTCGGCCACCGCACTATCGGTCGCCCTGGCCTTTGGCGCCCTCGCTGTGGCCACGCAGTGGCTGTTCCCGGAACGCCTGTACTCGTGGCGCTCGTTTCTGCCGGTCGTCTTCGGTGCAGTCGCAGTCGGTATCGGCGTCGCGCTGCAAGCGCTACTCGGCGATGCCGTGATCCTGGGCCGGTATCTCGCAACGGCGGTCGCCCTGGTCGTGTTCCTCGGGCTCGTGGTGCTCTTCGCCGTCTCGGCCGACGATCGCGAGATGGCCAAAGGTCTCCTGCGGCGAGGCGCCTGAGCTCGCCGCGGCCGGTGAGCTAGTAGAGGGGGCGGCGGTCGAACTCGCCGGTCACTCGGTTCGGCTCTGGAGCGATGAGCGCCCGGACCGTCTGCTTCTTCGCCTCGAGCGCGTCTTGTGCGCTGCGCTTGGCATCGGCAACCGGTGAGAGCTTTTCGGTGACCCTGAGATCGTCGGTCGAGTAGCCGAGCGTCGCGAACTGTTCGAGCCCCACATGGTCGATGTACCGCTCGATCCAGCGTCGACGGTAAGTACCAGCAAGGTGATGCCGCCGACTTTCTTTGGCCTGAATCTTGTCGTCGGTCGTCGACGTGGCGCGGGGGTCGCCGAGCCAGCTATTCCACTTGCCGAACGCTTTGTCGGCCGACACCGCCGTTGTCCCGAGCGGTTCGTGCAGATCAAGAAATGAGCTGACAGCTTTCAACGTGACTTCTGGCTCGGCGACGAGCTGCTCGTAGGTCACATGTACGAGTCGATCCGGCGGTGCAGTACGCACCAGTTCTGCCAAGCCGATCACGCCGTCGATCAGGTCGATCAAGTATCGGTCGAGCTGCCAGCGACCCTCGACCCACGTGCTGACGATCGATGCCATGATGTCGAGCGGATTGCGGGCCAACACGACGAACTTGGCGTCGGGAAAGGTCGCCATAAGCTTCGGTGCGATCATGCAATAGCGCGGGGTCTTGTCGACGAGGTAGCGGCCCTCGGGTTTGTCTTCGGCGAGCTGCGTCGCCAGCCGAGAGTAGATCTTCTCGCTCGCGGCGAGGGCGGCTTCTTGTTCGAGTTCGTCGGCGCTCACGCCGAGCGCGTCGCTCATCTGGTCGCCTGCGGTGCGCACAAGGTATTGCGAGTAGATCGCGCCATTGCGGTCGCCCGACAAGAAGTCGACGAGGGGCAACACGAACCAGTACTCGGGACCGATCAGGATCTCGTTCGATGCCGCCATCGTTCGGGTCAGCAGCGTCGTGCCCGAGCGGGGGAGTCCTAGGAGGAAGACGAGCTGTTGTTCCATGGCTGACCTCTATGAGCGACGAAGGATGACGGACTTGAACAGTTGCTCCGGCAACAGCTTCTTGGCGATCGCTTTGCCCTTGCCGCGACCCCAGAACAGGCTGATGATTCCCATGACCCGGAGTCGACGCACGGTCCAACCGACGGGGCTCGTGCCAAAGAGCTTGTCGCGGGCACGGCGAATCTCCCAGACCGCCTGGGCCCAGTGCTGGGTGCTGAAGCCGGTGTCGTCGTAGTTGATGATCACCTGGCGTAACTGGGCCGGCGGGTACTTGTGCGCGAGGCGCAAGCTGAGATCGAAGTCGGCCGTGATCTTGAACGACTCGTCGAAGCCGCCGAGTTCGACCAGTCGCTCGCGTGGTGCGAGGACCGCCTGATGAGCGAGACGTTCTTTGTGCCACAGCTGACGATCGAACGTGTATTCACCCATCCGGAGCGGACGGACGACCTCGTCGTCTTCGTTGACCACGTCGACGTAACCGAACGCCCATGTTCTGCCTTGCGCTTTGGCGGCACCGACGAGGTTTGTTATTGCGTCGGGGCGAACGAAGATGTCGCGGGCATTGAGGAACATGATGAAGTGGCCGGTCGCGTTGCGGAGCCCTTTGTTCATCGCGTCGTAGATGCCGTCGTCTGGCTCGCTGATGATGCGGCGCCCGGGGTGTTCGGCGTCGGGGCTCGCGAGCCAATCCGCGGTTCCGTCGGTCGATGCGCCGTCGACAATCAGGTGCTCGATGTTCGGGTAGTCCTGCTCGGTGACCGTCGTAGCGGTGGCCTGCAAGCCCTCGAGGTCGTTGAACACAATCGTGACGACGGTGACGCTCGGATGTTCGGTTGTGGTCTCGCTGTTACCCACAGCTGTGTTTGCGGGGCCGGTGCCCGGGGTCACGACTCAGGACGGTCGAGGAACTCGTCGAGCGTTGATTTGACGAAGGCCTTGCTTCCGCCGTTGTCGGTGCAGTCGAACACCGGGCGGTTGGCTTCGTCGTAGGCGATACGAGCGAGTTCATAACCCGCTTCGAACCGGTCGAGGTCGGGGAGTTCCCATTTGGTCCCGGGCGGGAAGTAGTCGGGGCGGTAGTGCGACTTGTCTTCACCAGCTCGCACTGCCCGTGAATTCGGGATGCCGGCTTCGGCGTACCGATGATCGAGGCCGACGATGGCGACTTCGGAATAGCCGAGCCAGTAGGCGACTTCGAGCGCAACGAAGGTGACGCTGCCGCCGGCGTACGCACACTGGTCGAGGCGGGTCGAGAACTGATCGGTGAGGGGATTCGGCACGTTCAGGTAGTAGGTGCTGTCGCTTGGCGTCATGAGCTTGCGTGACCGCCAGTTGAGGAATCGCATTGCGCCGGCATGGGAGATGTCGGCGGCGAACTGTTCGAGCACGAGGTCGTTGACGCAGACGTAACACGAGGGAACGAAGCCCCACTCGTCGAACGACAGGTACGCCCGGTTCAGCGCGATCGTGTCGATTTCTTTGAGCGTGTTCATGTCGACCTTGGCCAAGCTGGGCCCATTCGCCATGATGACGCAACGTTTGCCCTTCTTTATGCCCTTGGTCGCTCTGACCCGGCTGCCTTCTTTGTCGCGGTGCCAAGCGGCCTGGTGAGGCACGTTGTCGGCGCGGCGTTTGAGGGCCAGCTTCACCCGATCGATATCGAGTTCATCGAGATCGATTCGGCCGATCTTCATGAATAGTCTCCTTGTGCGAGGGACGCTGACGCATCGTCGGGAGCGATGGCGCATCCCAAATTGATGGTAACTGGACTGCCTCTGCGTACCGCCGCGACCGGGCCGACCGGCCCATATCGGGCAAGCGTTAGGTAACCGTTACATTGTTCGACCCTCCGGGCCGAAGCGTTTGCACGCAGCTACTGATCACTCGCTCCCTCGCCACAGAGGGCCCACACACTGCTGCGTGCGGCAACCCTTCGAGTTGCGGCAACCCTTCGAGTTGCGGCAACCCCTCGGGTTGCTTCGCTTTACGACGAGGGAGCAAACATATATCAGGGCGTGTAGGTGCCGGTGGCGTCGTAGCCGAGGGTGGTCTGCCAGTAGGCCCACGTCTTGGCGCCGCTGTAGGTGAAGCGGATGGTGCCGCTGTTCACGCCATCGGTGCCGTGGATGTAGTCGTTACCGGTCAGAACCACGGCACCAGGATCGATTGCGGTGCCGCCGGCGAAGCCAACGCGAGTCTCGCCGTCGACGGCCGTAATCGTGTTGTTGATGAATCGAACGTTCAGCAACGGATCTCGGCTGAGGTTGCCAGCGTTGTCCTGGATGGTGGTGCCGTTGCGGAACATGATCCCGACGGCGCCGTCCATCCGGATGTCGTTGTCTTCGACGAGGATGTTCTGTGATTCAGAGATCGTGACACCGCCCCACAGAGGCTGTCCTTCGACGAAGCCGTTTACGCCATCGATGATGTTGTTCGTGATGATTGCTCCGTCGCCGATTTCGACCTTCACGCCGCCGGCGTTCTGGCGACCGCCGTTGTCGGTGATCGTGTTGTTGTCGACGAGCAGGGTCTCACAGAACAGGTCGCAGTAAACGCCGGCACCGCGGTTGTCGTGAATGTTGTTGCCGGTGACTTCCATATCGATCGCGTAGGTGGCCTTGATGCCGCCCTCGTGGAATTCGAAGGGGAACGAAGGGTTCGCTGCGGTGTTCTCATTGATCTCGTTGTCGCGGATTTTCACACCCGTGAGCTCGAAGCCCTGGTCGGCGATGCCGGAGATACCGATGTGGCTGTTCCGGCTGATCAGGTTGTCTTCGACGATCATGCCCGAGCCGAGGTTGATACCGGCGCTGTCGTTGTCGTGAATGAAATTGTTCCGGATGACCCAGTCGTTGCCGTCGGCGAACTTGTCTGGCCCGTCGGTGACAACACGAGCCGAGATCGGTGCGACGTAGACGCCGGGGTTGTAGTTCCGAATCTCGAAACCCTCGATCGTCACGTCGGAAGCGGTTCCGTTAAACAACACCGATTCAACGCCACCGCCATCGAAGATCGCGTTGCGCTGGTTGATGGCTTTGAATGTCATGCCATTCTTCGGCACGAGCTTGTCTTCGTTGTACACGCCGTCGTTGAACAGGAATGTGTCGCCGTCGCGACCAAAGTCGATAAGTGCCTTGAGGTCGTCGCCGGGGTTGACCTCAACCTCGTCGGTGCGGACCAGGGTCACGTTGTCGAGGCGGGTGCCGGACTCGCGGAGGTAGAAACGCACGACGTGGTCGCCGGGGGCAAGGAGCCACTGCTCGGCTTCGTCAGCGCCGAACGGTCGAACCGAACCGTCGATCCAGCCGGCATCAGCCGATGCGCCCCAGGCGATCTCCGCGTCGTTCGCGAACGTCACGTAGAACGAGTTGCTCTCGCCCACGGCCTGGGTCCGCGCTTCGAGGAGGTATCGACCGGCTTCGGTCGTCGTGAAACAGAACTCGACGTAGTTTGGATTCGGGAACGCGGCATCGCCAAGGTTGTTCACGGCGTACTTGCCGCCGCTGGCAGAGCCGTCGTTGAGGGCGACGAACGTGCCGTTCAAGCCACCGTTTTCGGCTTCGACCGAAAGGTCGGTCGAACACACCGCGTCGAGTAGCACGAAGCGCAACGAGTCGAGCTGGGTGCCGTCTTCACGCAGAGCAACGCGGACGTCGTGATCGCCGGCGGCGAGATCGAAGATGATCGGGCTGCTGTCTTCGAGACCGGAGACTCGGTTCCAAGTCCAGCTGTCGGACAGGGGCAGACCCCAGTCGATCGGGGTGCCTTCATCGAGGGTGAACCACAACGAGTTGTCGTTGACGGTTGGTGCCTTCGTGCGGCCTTCGATTGCGTAGCGGCCGGGATTGGTGATCGTCACGCAGAAACGCGAGGCGCTGACATCGGAGGGCACGAGGTTTGAGTTGCCGGACTCGTCCGGCACGACGAGGTACTCGCCGCCGCGTGCGGTCGGGTCGGCGACCGCGGTGAATTCGCCACCAAAGGGTGCGGCTTCGGCTTCTTGCGTGGCGCTCGCGTCACGGCAGGTCGGGTCGGGCAGCGGTGGTGGCGGCACGTAGGCCGAGAGACGGAAGCGATCGAGCTTCGTGTCGCTCTCACGATGCGAGAAGCGCAGGACGTGTTCGCCAGCGGTGAAGTTGAAGCGGATTGGCTCGTCATCGGCGTTGATACCCGATACCTGGTTCCAGCTCCAGGTGTTCAGCGGGTCGGACTCTGGCACGGCCCACGAGATCGGTGCGTCGTCGTTGATGGTGAGCCAGACCGAGTCGTTCGAGGGATTGACGGCTTGGGTGCGGGCGTCGACGTAGTACTCGCCCGCGGTTTCGACGGTGACGCAGACCTCAACCCAGCTGCTGCCGGGTTCGTCGAAGGATCCGGCAACTGCGGCGGGCACGGCCACGTACTGGCCGTTCCCAGCGTTACTGGAGCTGACCGCGAGCATGTCGCCGACCAGTCGGCCATCTTCAGCTTCTTGCACGACAGCGATGTCTGGGCAGCTGAGCGGCGCAGGGGTCGGCGTTGGGGTTGGCGGGCGACCGAAGATGTCGACGTCGAGCCGGTCGAAGTTCACGTTGCCGGTGGCCCAGGTGGCCGTGAGCGTGTGGGCGCCTGCGGTCAGTGGCAGCTGGCCGATGGCAAAGTTGTCGAAGGTCCACCAGCCGCCAGTGTTGCCGATGGCCACGGTGCCGACGGTCGTGCCATCGATGTCGAACGTGACGTCGCCGCCGACGGCATCGCCGGTCGCAGCACGAATCGAGAACGCATAGGTCTCGGTCTCGGTCACGTTCAGGTTGTAGGTCGTGAATTCTCCGGCCCGAAGACGGCCGACGGTGAAGCCGACCTCACCGACCGACGTGAAGACGTCGACGTCATCGGTGTACTGCGCGGCCGATCCGAGGTTGCCAGTGTCGGTGTCGCTGAACACATCGTTGTAGTCCTCGGCCTGGACTCGGCCGGGAAGGTCCAGAACCGGACCGTTCGGCGTCGGCGTTGGTGTGGCCGTCGCTGTTGCGGTCGGTGGCACTGGCGTCACCGTCAGGGGCACGGTCGCAAGGGTGGCGTCGATGCGGTCGAAGTTGACGTTGCCGGTGGTCCAGGTGGCGGTGAGGGTGTGGGCGCCGGGGGTGAGGGTGATGTCGCCGATCGGTACGGCGATCCAGGTCCACCAGCCGCCGGTGTTGGCGATGGTTTCGGTGCCGATGGTGGTGCCGTCGACCTCGAGGGTCAGCGCACCTCCGGCGATGTTGCCGGTGGCGACGCGGGCGGCGAGGTTGTAGGTGCCGGCTTCGGTGACGTTGAGTTCGTAGGTGGTGTATTCGCCGTCGCGGGTTCGGCCGACGGTGAGGCCTTCTTCGCCGACGGTGCTCCAGACGTCGACGTCGTCGGTGTATTCGGCGGCGTTGCCGAAGTTGCCTGCGTCGTCATCGCTGATGTCGGCGGGGTTGTAGTCCTCAGCCTGAATCTGACCAGGAACTTCAGAGACGGGAGCTGCGACGTCACCGATACGGGTGACATCGATGCGGTCGAAGTTGACGTTGCCCGTGGTCCACGAGGCTTTCAGAGTGTGAGCGCCCGGTGTGAGGGTGATGTCGCCGATCGGTACGGCGATCCAGGTCCACCAGCCGCCGGTGTCGGCGATGGCTTCGGTGCCGATGACGGTGCCATCGACCTCGAGGGTCAGCGCACCTCCGGCGACGTTGCCGGTAGCGACCCGGGCGGCGAACTCGTAGATCCCGCTCTCGGTGACGTTCAAGTCGTAGGTGGTGTATTCGCCGTCGCGGGTTCGGCCGACGGTGAGGCCTTCTTCGCCGACGGTGCTCCAGACGTCGACGTCGTCGGTGTATTCGACGGCGTTGCCGAAGTTGCCTGCGTCGTCATCGCTGACGTCGGCGGGGTTGTAGTCCTCAGCCTGGACCGAGCCCGGCACATCACTCACCGGGTCGGCGCTCGCAGTCCGGGTCAGTAACGATGCCAGCCCGACGGCTAGCAAGATCATGGCGAGGAGCGCCGGAATAAGACGCCAATTGACGACGCGGTTCATGCGAGGGTTCCTTCAAGATGGGTACTAGTGGCAGGAGCACTTTGACGGGTATGGGCAGCCACATCGAAACGCAAGAGCGAAAGAAATCCCTGTCGCCCGTGCCGTAAACTAGCTCGGCGGTACGGCAAGGGTCGACTGTTTCCGACGCGATACCCCATATGGGGTTCACTATTTTCCGAGGGCGAACAACCGCGTCGTTCAGGGCGTGATCGCTGCCAACGCGTCGTCGAGTTCGTCCGGGCCACGGACGCCGTCGAAGCTGGCGGCGATGCGTCCGGATCGATCGACCGTGAAGATCCAGGGTTCGGTCGAGATGCCCCATTCGAGCACGGCCGGGCGCGGGATGAGGGCGGCGTCGTCGAGGTTGATCGTTTCGTAGACCTCGACGGGAGTGGCGGGTCAATCTGACCTTCGTTGGTACCCGCCATCTCACGATCTGATACCAGCCCGTTTTACGGAACGGACTGCCGTGTTGTGTCTTCGCTGTATTGCCAGCACATAGTGCGGGTACATGAAGACGAGTCGTACGACTTGCCGTGCGGCAAGCGGGACTGTCTGGAGGACCAGTGGCGTCTAAGAAGTCGAAGAAGTCGAAGCGCAAAAGCGGGGACACGAAGGGTCGCGAGGGCCTCGCCGAGGTCGCGATAGCGGACCAGCAAGTGCTGCGAGGAGCGGGCGGTGAGACGCACCAGGTCGCCGGGAGCGACGACGAGGCGATGACGACGGCTCAGGGGGTGATCGTTGCCGATGGTCAGCACACCCTGACGGTTGGTCCTAGGGGTCCTCAGCTGCTTGAGGACTTCGTGATGAGAGAGAAGATCTTTCACTTCGACCACGAACGGATTCCAGAGCGGGTAGTGCATGCCCGCGGCTACGGAGCCAAGGGCTACTTTGAGAACTACGAAAATCAGACCGATCTGACGTGGGCAATCCAGCCGATGGTGCCGAGCACATCGATGAAGGAACCTTCGACGCCGTCGTCGCCAGAGATCTGACTGCGAAAGGTGCGCAATGCTCCCTTGCGCACGAAGGCCACGCCGATGCCGATGACGAAGATGCCAGCGATCACGACCATCGTGCGCCCAGCAGTCACCGACAGTACGTTCTTGACCAGGTCCTCGATCTTGCGGTCTTCAGACGTGTCACCGCTCGATGTGAGAACGAACTCGGCGACGGTGACGAGCAGAGACACATAGATCGCAGCGCTGACCAGGTAGCCGATGCGGTCGAGCAATGCTGAGCCGGTCCAGTCACCGGGGAGTACAACGGTGAAGAGTCGCCACACGCTGTATAGGGTCAGGCCGGCGCCGAGTAGCACCAGCAGTAGTCGTCGACGACTTCTCCGACGTCGGCTGCTACCTCGGAGAGGTCATCGACCACGTCGTGGAGACTCGGAGCGGCGGATACGAGCGACTCACTTTCCGAGGCGCCGGTTGCTGGTTCGTTGGAGGTCACGACGAGGGCGCCGCGAGTGCGAGGGAGACGACAGCGTCGAGTGATGGCGTCCCGGAAGAATCGTTGGTGGACTGCTCGATAACCATCTCTACCTCGCTGCCCCGGTAGTGAAGTTCGACCATGTTGTTGGCAAATAACGGGCCAGCCTGCATGGCAATACCTGGTCGAGTCGATCGCAAACCTGCCGATCGCCGAAGCACATCGCCCGCCACCCGGCCAAGCCGACCAAGAGACAAGCGCAATACGCTGCGTTCGTGCGGGATGAGCGCATTGCGGATCGGCGACGACACGATTTGCCAGACCGGCGGATCGGCGATGAGCGGGTCAGCTTCGCGATCAGCCCCGTACCTGGATGGCACTCGCGCTGCGTAGCTGAAGTGGATATCTCCCGATGCAACGACGATGGACCGTGGTGAGTCGTAGCGATAGCGCAGCTCGTCAACGAGCGAGGCGAACTGCTGATAGGACTTGCCAAAAGCGGACCAATCCTCGAGATCAAGCGATCGCCTCAGCTTCTCGCTCCACGACGCAACACGATCGCCGAATCTTCCATCGCAGAGTCGTTCGTTCCACGCCTGTAGATCATGAAGCCCGTCGGGAATGTACACAGGCACCGACGTCGCCAACACCAGATGACCCTCGGCTGCACGAGCTTGTTCGGCTACCCAATCCCACTCTTGGGGCCCCACCATCAGGCGCTGCGAGTCGCTAAGCACTCGCGCATTTCGACAATCGATCACCACGACCGACACGTCCCCAACGCTGCGGCAGTAGCTGAATCGGTAGCCGCCTACGTGGGGCGTGGATTGTTCGGAACCGGTCGCCCACTGACGCAGAAGTTCGGTGCCATCGTCGACGCCGACCAGGGCTTCGAGCAGGCCTTCCTCGGCAATGACGTCGGGCGAGACGTTGCCGAGGTGTTGATACACGAAGTACGACATCAGGCCGTCGATCACATGGCGCTCCCACCATGGTTCAGTGCGAATGTCGTGCACCCACGAAGCCGAGATGTTCCAGTCATCGATCATGTCGTGATCGTCGAAGATCATGGCGCTAGGCACGGTCGACAGCAGCCATCGCTCCCATGGTTTCGACCAGGCTTCCAGGTAGAGCCAGCGATACTCCTCGTATCTGCCGACGATCTCGCTCTCGAGTTCGGCTCCCGTTACGTCTCCCCGCGTCTCGATGCGCTTGCGCGCCTCGGGCGACGAGTCGTCGGCGTAGATCTGATCGCCGAGTAGTAGCAGCAAGTCGGGCCACTCGGTGTTGGGCTCGAGGTACATGCGATGGGCATGAGCCCACAGCGTGTCCACGCCACGACCATCGGTGTCAAAGGCGAGCTCCAAGTTGTATGGAGCCTCGTGAGGGGCAGCGGCGCGGCAGGATCCAACGAGAATCGAAGCGTTTCCCGAGGCCCGACCGGTGCGAATCACGCTGGGGGGAAATGTCGAGTCAGGCAACGGCCATGCCTGAGCGCCGTCGAGGTGAACCTGGTACTGGGTGACGGTCGCTGGTTCGAGACCGGTCACGATGACGAGCGCGTAGTGGCGTCCCTCGATCGAGAACGTGCGGGTTGTGTTCTGCAGCACCGTGACAGTGCACGGGGCCGAGGTCTCGACCCAGATGGTCGCCGACGTCGAATCGACATATCGCAACAGTGGGCCGAGCATGAGTTCCGGACTCATTGAACACCGCGACATGGGTTGTGATGCAAGGAACAGCGACGCGCTGCAACCACGAGAGCAAGCACATCGCGATCGACGCACAACATCGTGCAAACCCTAGCCATGCTGTTTTACCTGCGTTCCCGATAATCCGCTTGCGCGAACGCAGCGAGTCGAGTCGACACCTGCGCGAGGGGTATGTACCCCTCGTCATAACATTTTATTCGCTGGGGGCAGCATGGTGGTGAATCGGATGCCTTGAGACGGGGTACCTGTCCGCGAACGGCTACATAAGGAAACCATCATGGCAAAAAACGACAACTTCTCGATCGCCGGCATCGGCACCGGCGGCCTGCTCGTCATCGCCGGGGTCCTAGTGATGATCTTCGGGTCGACATTACTCGGGCTCATCATCGCCCTCGTCGGCCTTGTCACCTTTGGTGGCTTCGCCAAGGGCAAGTGGTACTAAAGCTCCACCTCTCCGGACCGAACAATTCCATCCGCTACCTGACAAGGAAACCCTATGACAGAACTCTCAACTGCCCGTGAGGTCAAAGAACTGCTCGATGACGTGCGAACCGCAATGATCACTACACCAGACGAACGCGGCACATTGTCCTCGCGCCCGGTGACGATCCAACAGATCACCGATGACGGCGACATCTGGTTCTTGGTCGACGCCAATGCCGATTGGGTCCGCCCCGCTTCGACCGGGCCGATCAATGCAACCGTCATCGACGACGATGACGCGTGGGTCTCTTTTGCGGGCCGAGCCGAACTCGACTCGAGTCCGGCCCGGATCGACGAACTCACCGACGCCATGTCCGAGACGTTCTTTGGTGATGGTGCTGAACCAATCGCACTCCGCTTCGTCACCGACAGAATCGAGTGGTGGACCGCAGCGGGCGCGCTCAAGCAGATCTTCGAGATTGCATCAGCGAAGCTGCTCGGAGGAGAGCCAGACATCGGTTCGAGCGGCACGATCGACATCTGACCATCGGCGCGTCGGGTAAGCAGCTCTAGCCCTGCCGGACGAAGGATGCCCAAACGGGTTGGTGATCGCTGACTTCGGTCTCGACGCATCCGCTGTCCACCGGCTGAAGCCGCCGGTAGAAAATGTGGTCGAGCCCGAAGTCCCACCCGAAGCGACGCAATGTCGACTCACCCGGATTGGTCGCAAGCATCAATGGTGCGATTCAGTATCTGTGAAGACACTCGGCGTTCGCTGCCGTCGTCGTCGGTGAACCAAAAGAGCTGCTCGGTGTCTGGCCCCGCCAGCTTGAGCAGCACATCGAGTAGCTGGTCGTCCTCGACCAGGACCGTGCGGCCGTTGCCGCTCTTGGCCACATAATTCAGTTCTATGAAGTCCTCGTCGGGGTCGACATCGAGATCGTCCGAATGCAGCGTTGTGGCACCATGGGGTCCTTGCGCAGCAGAGTCGGCGTTGCCTATTCGCATCAGCCCGCCATCGATCGTTCGAATGCGGCGGCAACTGCGTAATCGCGATCGCCTGGTGTGCCTTCGAGCCAGTCGTCGATCGCTACCCGTATCTGGGCGAGAGCGCGAGGAAAGAAGCGTCGACGTTGCGACACCCGCGCCCCGAGCGGACTCGGCGAGCTGTCGGGCACGTACACAAGCCCCACGCGCGGGGCGAGTGTCTTGGGATCGCGCACTCGCAGCTCGAGTGGCACGCGAACTACTGCCATTCGTAACCTCTCGCATCAGCCGGAAAATGTGGGTCGAGCGCACCTGGGGACACTCGATCTGACCGTAGCGAGCGGATACGCAACGCATCGAGTCGAGCGCCTTGGCGCCGAATTGATGCCAGCTGGGCCTGGCGTGCGATAAACGACGCAACGTGTGCGAGAATTGGGCCCATGCGTCCCCGGTCTTTCACGAGTATCGACGACTGGACGCCGTTGCTGCTGCCTATGCCGACAGGACCGAGGCCCTCACGGGCCAATACATCGCTCGACTCCTCGATGTTCGGCGTGATCTTCTGTCCCGACATCCATCAAGCACTGTGCGAGATGCGTCGCGTCGTGAGTTCTGGTGGTCGAGTTGGACTCACTGCTTGGACTCGGCCATCGGAAAATTCCTGGACTGCGCTGCTACCAGGGGACAGCTCGCATCAGGAACGTGATTGCGTCGACGCCAACCGTTCCCTAAGCCAGTCCAATGCCGTCTAGGCCAAGCGTGTGAATCGCTGCGAGTTTTTTTGGGTACTGCCTTAAGTCGGCCACTCGTCGACCGGGCGGCACAGGCGAGGCAGAGAAGGAACAGGATCAACCTTGGACCATATGCACATGCAATCTGAGGTAGCCGAGGCTCTTCGTGAGCAGGGCTATACCGAGGCTCTCTCGGTCGGCAACGACGGGCGAGTCATTGGCGACGGCATCGATTGGTCACCCGCCGACGTGGTGGTCGACCAAGTGCGACGTTTCGACGGGCTGGGCAATCCTGCCGACCAGTCGACGCTGGTTGCATTGGCCGGTCCAGACGACAAGTGCGGTCTGCTGGAGCTTCCGCACGACCCAAGGTATCCGGCGCACAGGCAGAAACGATTAGCTGGCTCACCGAGCAAACACCGATGTCGGACCCGCAGGGCGCACAGGGCTCGCGGCCCGCTGACGAGCACGGCGGGCAGTCCGATTCGTAGTTCGATCGGGCAGCAGCCGTGACGCTGGCCATCGACGTGGCTGCTCCCTATGACCTGGCCTTGATTGTGCTGGGCGTTGGGGCCCTTGGCGTCGCGGTTGTGCTGCGGCGCCTCGAAGGCAGGTGGCTGCCGTATCCGCTGCTTCCTCTCATACTCGGGCTCGGTGCTGTTTTGTTGCCCTTTGATTGGCCGGCACTCGGACCGACACAGCAACCGACAATCGCCGTGCATCTCACGGAGATCGGGGTACTCGTATCGCTCATGGGCGTCGGGCTCAAAATCGACCGATTGCCGAAGTGGCGCACGTGGGGTTCGGTATGGCGTCTGCTTGGCATTGCCATGCCACTGACAATTGCGGCAGCTGTTCTGCTGGGCTGGCTGGTGCTCGGGCTACCGCTGGCAGCCGCGGTACTGCTGGGCGCAGTTATTGCACCGACCGATCCCGTACTGGCGGCCGACATTCAGGTTGGCGAACCACTCACGGCTCCCGAAGGCGTAGGGCGCGAGGCTGAAGATGAGCTGCGATTTGCGTTGACGAGCGAAGCTGGCCTGAATGATTCGCTCGCGTTCCCATTTACCTACCTGGCAATCTGGCTATCGATGGACGACCGGAGCGGTTGGTTCAGCGAATGGCTCCTCGTCGACGTTGGTTACCGCATCGGAGTCGGAATAATCGCCGGACTCGCCGGTGGCTGGGCTCTCGCCCGGTTGCTCATTTCGGGATCAAGACGTTCGGAGCGCGACCGGGCGCTCACTGGCGTCGGCTCGCTGGCTGCCACACTGCTCCTGTATGGCCTGACGGAGTCCGTGGGTGGCTACGGGTTCCTGGCGGTCTTTCTCGGAGCCGTGACGATTCGCCACTACGAGAGTGAGCACGAAGCGCATCAATCGCTACACGTCTACGCAGAGCAAGCTGAGCAGCTTCTTCTGACGGTGATCCTCGTCGCAGTCGGCGCCTCTATCGCCTCAGGTGTGCTTGGTGGCCTGACGGTGGGTGCAGTCGTTGTCGTGGCTGTCTCGATACTGGTGGTTCGACCACTTGCTGGTGCCGCTGCACTCACCGGGTCGCAGCGACTCGTTGGCCGGGACCGATGGATTGTCAGCGCGTTCGGGGTCCGTGGGATCGGCTCGATGTATTACATGGCGTACGCGTTCCAAAATGGGTCGTTTGACGAACATAGCGACCTGCTTTGGGCAATTACCCTTGCGTTGGTTGTGGTGTCGATTGTCGTGCATGGCGCAACCGCGCAGGCTGCGCTTCGAAGCAGACCCGCAAACTAGAGCGTCACCGATCCTGCGACACCGGTCCTGCGTCACTGATCACGACCCTTACCGGTTGCGGCGTTCGTTGCCTTGTGTCGGTAGTGTGTAGCGAACCGGCCCTTCACTGCGCAGGAGCGTACGACAGGTGCTCCTCGCTGAGTTTTGATGATGGAACCCGAGGCAACCATCGACTCGGCGACAGAACGGACTCGGGGGCAAGGATTCACGCCGAGGAATAGTCAAGACC
>Ga0209828_1001539_pt1 | contig 20634 bp, 14 predicted proteins | sample MaitaG_FD_187429 | JGI IMG/M metagenome (GOLD analysis project Ga0209828, IMG submission 187429) | Marine algal microbial communities from Maine, USA - Maine_Asex2 metaG (SPAdes) (version 2) | ecosystem: Host-associated > Algae > Red algae > Unclassified | place: Maine, USA | collected 2015-01-05 | reverse complement strand
GGGGGAACCCTGAGTATAGGGGGAAGGCCAATCTCACCAGTGCCACAGATCGTAGTATCTTGTTGATATGTATGGCAAAAATGGCGCGCCCGGAAGGATTCGAACCTCCGACCACCTGGTTCGAAGCCAGGTACTCTATCCAGCTGAGCTACGGGCGCACAGTTCCCGAACAGCGTGAGCGTACACAGCGCTCCACCTGTGGAATGATAGCGCGGCTGCGCCCCGGCGTCGAGTCTGTGAGACTGCGCTGATCCAGGCAGCTGTACACCGGTAATAGTACCGCTTTCCTGTGCCTGCACCCGGGCATCATGCGCGAGGGCGTCAACTTGATGGAGCAAGTCTGCACCGATGCAACCTGAACACGCCCGAGCCCACTCGCACGCCCGCAATCTCGCTCATGCCAAAGTCCATGTCCTCGTTCAATCCCGCGCGGCTGCACCTGATGCCAATCGCAAAATGAACCTTCCACAACACCTGAAAGCGGCTGCTGCCGTTCTGCTCCAAGGGTCTGCTCGAGCCGGGAACCGGAGGAGGGCGGTGGGTTTTTTCATGGCCCTCTGCGCTGGCTTGGTTGCCGGCTGTTCGGGTGAGGGCGATGACCCGGTCGTGAGTATCGGTGCCGGGGTCGAAATTCGGGGGAACGTGGCGGGTGACCGTGTTCTCCTCGGTCGCGAGGTGGAAATCCGGGCCACGAGTGGCGAACTGTCAACGACGACGCTTGGCAGTACGGGGTTTTTCGCCAACGAGGACGTTGCCGGCTCGGGTCCATGGCTGTTGCGCGTGCGGCTGCGTGACGGTGGCGCCTGGTACGCGATCGCCCATGAAGATGCCGACAGCCGGGTGATGACGCGTAACGTGAATGCGTTTTCAGACCTGGCCGTCCGCAACGTGTTCGGCTCCGCTGGTCAGTCCCTGGACGATCTGTTCGGTGTTGGCGACGCCATCGATCCGGGTGCCTTGCCGACGGCGACAGAGGTGATGCTCGGCAACACAGCTGTTCGGCGACTTGTCGGCGACTCTCTCGCCGCGTATGACCTCGAGGAGCTGGATCTGACCAGCGGCGATCACCGCAACATCGAGCCTGCCGTCACGCGCTTCCTGTCGGGGCATTCGGTCTTTCTCCAGGACGATCTTGTCACGGTATTCGCGACCGATCCTGACCCGAATGCAGCGACGCGCACGGTCATCGTCGATGGTATCGGTGTGCTGGATGACCTTTCCGCGGTCGATACGCTGCCGCCGTCGTCACCGACCGCTCTCCGCGCATTGGCAGCGGCATCGAACGAGATACTGGTCGTCTGGGAGCCTGCGCGCGACAACCGCTCTGTTGCTCGCTACGAGATCAGCCGTAACGATGCGGTCATCGCGACGACGCCGTATCCGCTCTACCACGACTTGCCGCTGACTCTGGGTACCGAGTACCGCTACAGCGTGGTAGCCATCGACTCTGCGGGCAACCGTTCCAGCGCCACGCCCGTTCAGGTCGCGACACCGCTGGCAGCACCGGACACGACGTCGCCGCTGCCCCCGACCAATCTGTCGGCCGTCAGCGGCCCGGGCCATGTTCGACTCAGCTGGACCGGCAGTGCCGATGACACGGCGAGCTATCAGGTACTCCGCTCAGTCGCCGGTGGCATGCTCGACGTACAGGCTCGGCTGACATCGACAGGCACTGTCGACACGGGTCTGACCGGTGGGCTCCGCTACTGTTATCGCGTGGTCGCAGTTGACGCATCGGACAACCCTTCAGCGGAAAGCGACTCGGCGTGTACGACTCCCCCGGCTGGAAACGACCTTGGGGATCCGGTCGATACCGGCACCCCGACGCCCGGCCCGGCCGGGACAGGGCTTGTTGAGGTTGATGTGAGCGCTATCGTTTGCGACGAGGAGTTCACGGGAGCGGTGATCTCAAGCGCAATAACACTCGACGCAGCATGCTATCGGGTCGTAGGCAATATTCTTGTCGCTGATGGTGGTGTCCTGACCGTCAGTGCCGGCACGGTACTGAAATTCGGCGAAGGCGCAGCCTTGATCGTGTCGAACGGCGGCGCCCTGAATGCGTCGGGAACGGCCGATTTTCCCATCGTTTTCAGCGGAACCCGGCAGCAAGCGGGTCACTGGGCTGGAGTACGCTTCGAGAATACCGGCAGCGAACTCAACCGCCTCGAGCAAGTAGTCATCGAGAATGCGGGCCTTGCCGAGCGTGAGGGCGTCGCCCTGGCACTCGTCTCGTCCGAGTCCGACGCAACGCGACTGTCGGTGAACAGCCTGCTGGTGCGCCGCAGCGCGGGGCTGGGCTTCGCCATCGATGCGGGTACCCAGCTCGACAGGTTCGACGCCGTCGTCGTCACTGATTCGGCGCTCCCCGGCCGGTTGCCTGCGATGCTCGCGGGACGCATTGGCGCAGGATCGAGTTTTCGCGGGAACCGTACTGACCTGATGGAGGTACAACCGGCGAAGATTGAGCGCATGACAACCTGGCCGCAAATCGATGTGCCCTGGGATGTCGTACAGATGACGGTGGACGCACCTTTTTTCATTCCGCCAGGGTCCGAGCTGCAGTTTGGTATCAGCCGTGGCATATACGTTGGTGTCTCGGGTAGCTTTCGAGCGGTCGGCACCGCGGCGGCCCCGATCGTCATTACGGGAACCCTGAAAGAGCCTGGTTATTGGGACGGTATTTCCTTTGCCTACAGTACCTCTCCCGACAATCGGCTGGAACACGTGATCATCGAATACGCCGGCAACAATGAAGAGTCGGCCGGTTTGAGCACCCGATCCTCCGGCAGTCGAGGCTCGTATCTGTCGCTCGATTCGGTGAGTTTGCGTTTCAACGAGGGCGGCGGCTTCCGCTTCGAGTCGCTGACGCAGCTCGGTGACTTCGACAATGTCACGAGTACCGCAAATGACTATACGGGTACGCTCTCGCCCGACCTGCTGCCTGCCATCGGCAGTGGCTTCATGGGCACGGGTAATGCGGAAGATGTCATCGTGCTGAACGACGCGACTGTGCGCGAATCGTCCAATTGGCCCGATCCGGGCGTACCGTATGTGTTCCAGCAGATTGAGCTTGCCGCTCCCGTCACGATCGCCGCGGGAACCCGGCTGATGGGGTCCGCCGATGCGGAATTCCGAATCACTCCGACGGGCGCTTTGTCGGCCGTCGGCACGCCGTCGGCGCCCATCAGCTTCATGGGCACGGTGGCGAGTCCCGGGCACTGGCAGGGGCTCAGCTTCGACTCGAGCAACGCCACCACGAATCGACTCGAGCACGTGAGCGTATTGCACGGCGGAGGCGGCGTAGCTCCTGCAACCAGCGGCAACATCGCGCTGTCCTGTTCCGCCTCTCGCGGGGTGGTGTTGAGCATCGAAGATGCGCGCATCGGGGACAGTGGCGGATGGGGCATATACCGTCAGGGATCGACGTGTCAGCTGACGCTCGAGTCAGGCGTGAGCTTCGAAGGAAACGCCCTGGGTGACGTCAGCCCGCCTTGAAACGGGCTTGCTGCATACGCATCTCAGGCCGACGTCACACTCAAGAGGGCCGCTGCGATCAGTTGCGCGACGGCGCGGCAGTCGTCCTCGCTGAAGGTAAGCGGAATGCGTATGTCGTAGAGGCGCGACAGTACAGCGTCGGTCTTCGGAAGCGCCCTGGTCGCGATGTAACGCCAGCTGTCATGGCGGCTGGTGTAGGCCTGAGGTTCCGCTCGCCCGAACCATTTGACGGTAACGCCCCGTTCCGTGCAAGCCTCCAGAAAGCGCTCGTTCTGATGGCCGTCCAGCGAGTCTGCGAAGAACTGTAGCGAACTTCGTACTTCCTTCGCCTTCGCATGCTCCTCAGGCAAGCGCAGCCCTGGCACGCTTGACAGGACCGTCGCCATGATCTCGTGCCGCTCGTTCCAACGGCGTGCATTGTCGTCGAGCCCGGCAAGTTGCGGCCTGAGAATGGTCGCGCGAAGTTCGTCCATGCGACCACTGCAGTTGGGAGTCTCGAGCCGCAGAGTCTCGAATGCAGCGGGCGGTGGCGCCGCGCCATGACGTTCGTACAGCATGTAGGAGCCGGAAAACAGGATGGCGCGCGCGGCGAGTCTTTCGTTGTCGGTGGTAAGCAAGCCACCTTCACCCGAGTTGATGTGCTTGTAGGTCTGGGTGCTGAAACAGGCGACGGTGCCATGACTACCGGATTTTTGCCCGCCGAAAGTCGCCCCCATGGTGTGAGCGCAGTCTTCTACAAGTTGCACGCCGTGCTCGCGCGATAGCGCAAGGATGGCGTCCATGTCGGCGATATGGCCGCGCATGTGAGACAACAGCAGGACTTTCGCACCGCTCTCCAGGATGCTCGCCTGCAGGTGCTCGAGGTCGATGGTCAGCTCACTGTCGCTTTCCACGAGAATGGGTCGCCCACCGACGGCCGTGATAGCGCCAGGTACGGGAGACAGGGTGAAAGCATTCGTCAGTACCGGGTCGCCGGAGGCGACTCCAATAGCGCGAAGGGCGAGTTGCAACGCGTATCCCCCGGAGGCACAGGCGAGGCAGTAGGCCTGCTCCTGATAGCGCGCGAACTCCGCTTCGAGAAGTGATGTTTCCCCCGGGCCGCCGTCTGTCGTCAAGTCGTACCGATGCAGGCGACCGCTCTGCATGATGTCGACCGCCTGTCGAATCGATGCTTCCGGAAGCGCTTCCTGACGGGTGAAACTCTTGCTGAAGTGCTCAAGAGTTGCCGGTGTCGAGGTCATGTCGATGCTCGTGTGCATGTGCGATTGCAAGCCTTTGTCGTGCTACCCATCCTGCTCATGCTACCCAGGGTAATCATGACGCGAAGAGCGTTGCCGTACAGGCTGCGCCCTTTCATGATGTTCCCTGCCGGGCCTTGAGCTCGCGCGACCCCAGTAGAGCAACCAGAGCGCCTGCCAGGGCGCCGAACAGGTGCCCATCCCAGGATACCCCTGGCTGCAAGGGCAGGACGCCCTGAAACAGCGTCGAGGCGTACATGAAGCCGACGATCACCGCGATCATGACCGATTGTCGGCGACGCTCGAAGATGCCGGCGAAGATATGAAAGGCGATCAGCCCGAAGACGAGCCCGCTGGCGCCGATATGCAGCGCAGTACGCCCGAAGAGCCAGAGCCCAAGACCGCCCAGGAGTGCGATCAACACCACGATGACGGCACTGTTGGCACGTGAACCTGCCAGCAGGAGCAGGGTGACGAGCAGTGGCACGCTGTTGGAAATCAGGTGTGCCAGATCGCCGTGCAGGAACGGCATCGCGACAATGCCCACCAGGCCATCGAGCGTTCGCGGTACCAGCCCGAGGAGCTCCAGCGGCAAGACGCGGTCGATCAGGAACACGACCCAGATGACGGCGAGGAAAATCGCTATCCGGCTGAAGTCACGCCTGACCGTATGGACATTCCGTGCATCGACGAGCGCGCTCATGGCTCCGCTCGGAGTGCTCCAGCACGCCTTTGCGAAGACGCCTCGCTTCTGCAGTGGACAGGCTCGCCGAGCCCGTCGATATCACGTTGAGGCACCACTGAGGCTCTAGCCGAGCATGCGTTGCAGACGATCAGTCACCTCGTCAACGAGGCCTGCGTCGGCGGAAGCGTCGCCCTTCCACAGACGGTTGAAGTCGTCTTTCGAGATACCGAGTCGTGACGCGTCAGCGTCCCGCAGGTTGAGGATCTTCATCATCTCCCGCACGTTGCCGTGCTTGTCGCCGCCGGCCAGTTGCGTGGCATCGTTCGTTGCACCGGTCGAGTGGCTGCCGGTCGAGACGCGTGCCGTGGCTCCTGATGTGGCCCCTGATGTGCCGCCTGCCTGGGCTCCTGCGGCTACGGCGGCTGCCGCAGCACCTGCTGCAAGGGTTCCGGCGGCGGCGGCGGCGGCTGCTGCGCCGCCTTTCGATGCGCCGCCCGTCGAAGAGCCGCCTGTCGAAGAATCGACCGCAGACGAACTGCCAGCTGCCGTACTCTGTCCTTCGGCGTGGCGGGCGGCAGCGTCTGCTCCTGTCGTGCCTTCGGCGTTGCTCGCCGCGCCAGGTCGACCATCAGTCAGCTCGCCGTGAGGCTGAGCGCTGTTCTCGAGAGAACGGGTGGTCGATCGCTTCTTCATGTACTGAATCAGGAAGTAGGCGGCAATGGCCAGGACGATCAAGATGACGACGTACATGGTTCTGGTCCCTCTCTGATGACGTCCGGAGTGGACGTCTGCGTTTATTACGTGCGCCGAGTGGCGTAGCGCGAGCCTCGGGACTGATAGACTGCCGTCCCTTTTCCGAGGCCTGCGGACTGATGGTCAGACCCGAGAAATCGATTGTCAAACGTTTCGAGAGCCTGAAGTCTCATCTCGAGCGAGAAAACCCCATCCTGGTGGATGCCATAGGCGGATTCCGCAAGCTCGACGCGGTCGGCTACGGCACCGGTCTGATGGCAACAGACGACTCCTACGCCATGCAGATTTCCTGGTGGCCACTGGTATCCATCCTCGGCGTCTTCTCTGCCGGAAAGAGCTCGTTCATCAACAGCTACCTGGGTCGCACCTTGCAGAAGACCGGGAATCAGGCGGTCGACGACAAGTTCACAGTTGTTTGCTACGGCGAGGAGAATGCCGGCCAGGTGCTGCCCGGGCTTGCACTCGACGCTGACATGCGGTTCCCGTTCTACCGCATCAGCGACGAGATCGAGAAGGTGACCGAGGGCGAGGGCAGGCGCATCGATGCCTACCTGCAACTCAAGGTGACCGATTCGGAAGTCGTGCGCGGCAAGATACTTGTCGATTCCCCGGGATTCGATGCCGATGCGCAGCGTACCTCGACGCTGAAGCTCACCAATCACATCATGGACATCTCGGATCTGGTGCTCGTGTTCTTCGACGCGCGGCACCCGGAACCCGGTGCCATGCAGGACACCCTCACGCACCTGGTCGAGAATACGATCGGCCGTAACGACAGCAACAAGTTCGTGTTCATCCTCAACCAGATCGATACCGCCGCCCGCGAAGACAATACCGAGGAGATCGTCGGTGCCTGGCAACGGGCGCTGTCGCAGAAGGGCCTGACGGCCGGGCGCTTCTACACGATATTCAACAAGGATGTGGCCTTGCCGATCGAGGATGAGACGCGGCGCCGGCGCTTCGTGGAGAAGCGTGATGCCGACATGGCCGAGATCGAAGCTCGTATCCAGCAGGTCGAGGTAGAGCGTGCGTACCGGATCGTCGGTGCGATGGAAAAGCAGGCCTACCGAATTCGCGACACCGCTGTGCCGGCGATCGCGAAGCTGCGCCAGTCCTGGGCGAAGCGTGTGCTGCGTATCGATGCCATCATCTTCGCGCTGATTGCCGCGGGCGTCGTGGTGGGCGGCTTCATGACCGGAACGCTCGGTAGCATCGGCACTCTCTTCCTGTCGATGTTTGCCGATCCGATATCGATGATTGGCCTGATTGTGGCCTTCCTTGTGCTTCTGTTGTTGATCCATTTCGGAGTGCGGCGAGCCGTGGCAGCGTGGATGCAGCGCAATATCGAGGATCAGGAGGGCCTGGACCTCGCAAGCGCTTTTCGGACCAATACACGGTTCTACCGATCGGTCTTCGGAAAGCATCCGGTAGGCTGGAACGGGCGTGCCAGAAGCACTGTCGATGACGTCATCGAACAGGCGGCCGATTTCGTCGAAAAGCTCAACGACACGTTCACGAATCCGTCGGGCGAATCGCGTTAGACAGCAGTGACTCGGAGGTGCGTCATCGTGTTTTTACCGGGCTTAGCGTCAAGACCCCGTTGACGCGCCACTGGCGGGAGGCCCATGGGCGATGAATGCATTTCGATTCTCGCCCACCTGGGCGATCTTCGGCGTATTTTTCCTCGAGTCTGTTGTCCTCGGTAACTGGATACCACGCATACCCGAATTCAAGGCGGCCCTCGGCCTGAGCGACGCAGAACTGGGTCTGTGTCTGCTCGCGATGCCGTTGGGCACCTTTCTCGGCTTGATGGTCGCCGGGCGACTCACCGAACGTCTGGGGCTCAGGCAATCCTGCCGGATAACGCTACCGCTCTGGGCTTTTGCCTTCGTGTTGCCGGCGTTCGCCACGTCCGGCGTCTGGCTCGGGGCGTGTCTCGCGCTGGCGGGCTTCGTCATTGGGCTCGTCGAAGTGGCCATGAACACCAAGGCCGATGTCATCGAGAAAGCGTCGCGGCAGCGCCTGATGTCACGCTGCCACGGCTTCTGGAGTCTCGGCTCGATGGCCGGTGCCTTGCTCGGTAGTGCACTTGCGCACGTTGGCGTGTCGGTACAGGCACACTTTGTTGCCGTCATGCCGCTGGTGGGGTTGCTGGGCTGGTGGACGGCTTCGCAATTGCCACTTGATGAACCTGTCCATGAACCGGTCGAGTCTGAAGATCCACTTTTCCGGCTGCCGTCACGTGGCATCCTGTTGCTCTGTGCCATGCCGCTTGGCGTCATGGTGGTCGAGGGCGCTTTCATCGACTGGTCGGCCGTCTTCATGCGCTCGGTACTCGAGGCCTCACCCTTGGTCATCGGCACCGCGTATGCGTTTTTCTCTGTGGTCATGGCGGCCACCCGCTTGTCCGGCGATCGTATTGCCGACCGTTTCGGCGATCTTGCCGTCGTGCGCTGTTCCGGACTGGCGGCCGCCTGCGGAATTGCGTTATTCGCAATGGCGCCGACGGTGCCGATGGCCTATGCAGGAGCTGCGCTGTCGGGGGCCGGGGTCGCGATCGTCTACCCGCTGGCTATTTCAGCTGCGGCGCGGCGACCAGGACGATCGGCCGCCGACAATGTCGCTGCCATGACCATGATTTCTTTTTGTGCCTTCCTGCTGGCCCCACCACTGATCGGCTTCGTGTCCGACGCCATTGGCCTCCGGTGGGCGCTCGGCTTGCTCACTCCCATCGCGTTCGCCACCCTCCTGCTTGCCGGCGAAGTGGCGCGCGAGAATCGGTCTGCATGAGCGTCTCGTCGCTGATCGCTGAGCATCGCGTGATGATCAGCCTCGGTATTCTCGTGCTGATGCTGATAGCGTTCATGCGCGAGCGGCTGCCGCCATCCGGCGTCGGCGTCATCGGCGCCGCAGTCTTCATCCTGCTGGGCTATGTCACCGAGTCGGAACTGCTTGCGGTCTTCTCGAACAGCGCAGCTATCGCCATCGGCGGCATGCTGGTTCTTTCGGCTGCACTGGTGCGCACCGGCACGCTCGAGGCATTGGCCGGACAGGTCCTCGAACTGGCGCGAACGAGGCCGGTACTGGCGGTCGTGCTGGTGCTTGGCGTTGCGCTGGTGGCATCGGCGTTTGTCAACAGCACACCGGTTGTCGTCATCCTGATACCGCTGGTCGGATCATTGGCTGCCGCCGTCGGCATGGGTGCCAAGAAATTGCTCATTCCCTTGTCGTACGTGGCAATACTCGGTGGAAGCTGCACCTTGATCGGTACATCGACGAACCTCCTGGTCGATAGCATTGCGCAGGAGCAGGGCCTCGAGGGCTTCGGAATTTTCGATATCACCGTCGTCGGCCTGATCGCTGCCGTCGCGGGTTGTGGGTTCCTTGCGTTGTTCGGGCGAATACTGCTTCCTGTCGGTTCCGGCACCGGTACGCTGGCGGACGAGAGCATCGATGTGCTGACCGAGTTGCGCCTGGGCGATGACTTTGCAGAGCTGGGCAAACCCTGGGCAAGAGCGTCATTCCTGTCGCACCGCGGTGTAAAGCTGGTCCGGGCCAGTCGCGGCAGTCAGCGCATCGATGTCGATGACGAATTGATGCAGCCCAAGGATCGTGTGGTGTTGCGGGTCACCTCGCCCGAACTCGCGACGCTTGCGACTTTGCCCGGCATCGTGCTCGGCTTGCGTGTCCGCCGGCCGAGCGAGGAAGCGGAAACAATCGGGCGCATCACGGTGGCCACGGAAAGCGCGATCGTGGGCAGGCGCTTGCGCGAAGCGCATTTCATGTCACGCTTCGCGGTGTCGGTCATTGGTGTACGGCGGCGGCGAAACCTCGCCGGGCCGGAACTCGCGTCTCTGGTCGTCAAAGGCGGAGATCGCCTCTATGTGCGGGGCCCGGCCGAACAGCTGGCCGGCATCGCGAGCGACCCGTGGCTGATTCCGTCTACCGTCCCGCCCGCCAAGCCGTTTCTGCGTGATCGCGCCCTGGCCGCTGTCCTGACCCTGGCGCTGGTCATCGCCTGTGCGGCCTTGGGACTGGTGCCGCTGGCCGCAGGCGTCGTCATTGGCGTCGGCTTTCTGCTGGCCATAAACAGCATCGATACGGCTGATGCCTGGTCGGCCCTGAATGCCGATGTGCTCGTCCTGATCTATGCGATGCTGGTGGTTGGCACAGGCTTGCAGAACACCGGTGCTGTCGATGCCGTGATCACGGCATCCTTGCCCTTGCTCGACTCGATGACGCCGCTCGGCATCATCGTGGTCGTGTATGTATTGACGTCGGTGCTGACCGAAACCGTCACCAACAATGCAGTTGCTGTGATCATGACACCGCTGGTCATCGGCCTTGCGGCGCAACTCGATGTGCCGCCCTTGCCACTGGTGGTCAGTGTGATGTTCGCCGCGAGTGGCAGCTTTGCAACGCCTATCGGCTATCAGACCAACACGCTCGTGCATATTGCCGGCAACTACCGTTTTACCGAATTTCTGAAGATCGGCATTCCGATGAAACTGCTGGTCGGTGCGGTGACTTGCGTCGGCATCGATGTCTGGTTCTAGTGGCCTTGCACCTTGGTATTGACTTTCATCGGGTACGGTATCGTGGAGTCGGCCTGTCGGTTGAGCGATGAGCCGACAGAGAACGGGAGAACAGCATGAATCAGGAGAACAGCATGAATGATGTCCTCGAATTCTGGTTCGAGACCCTCGAGCCGAAGCAGTGGTACCAGAAATCAGACGAGCTGGACGCCCGCATCACCGAGCGCTTCGAGACGACGTACCACGCGATTGTTGCGGGTGAAAAGGCAGACTGGCGTAATGCACCTGAAGGGCGTCTCGCTGAAATCATCGTACTCGATCAGTTTGCGCGCAACATGTTTCGTGGCACCCCGCAGAGTTTCTCGGCCGATCCGTTGGCGTTGGCGCTGGCGCAGGAAGGCATCCGCAACGATGCCGACAAGGGCCTGGAGAATGGGCGCCGGGAGTTCATGTACATGCCGTTCATGCACAGTGAGTCGCGAGTCATTCACGAGCACGCGATGGTGTTGTTCGCCGACTCGCCCAACCTCGATTTCGAGATCAGGCACAAGGCGCAGATCGATCGCTTCGGACGATACCCACATCGGAACGCGGTGCTCGGGCGAGCATCGACGCCCGAGGAGATCGAGTGGCTCAAGGAGAACGCGGGTTTCTGAGAGAACGTGGATCTTTGAGGGAATCCGGGCGTTTGATCGACTGTCTTGACGAGCAGCTGTCAGACGGTGAAGGGTCGCTGGGCATCGAACCCGGCGTGATGGGCGCCTTCGAGCTTGTGATTCGGCGTCTGGGTTTCCGGCATCTGTTTTTTGATCGCGGCAAGGAAGGGTTCATAGGGTTGAGCGTACTCACCGCTAGCCCAGACCTTGAGCAATTGCGTGGTGAAGGCACCGTTGAAAGGACCATCCAGTGATTGCTGATTGTCCTGGCAGCCCGAAAGCAGCCTGACGCTCGCCCCTGGATTACTGTCTGTCTCATGTGTGCCGGCTTGCGAAAGGCGTTCGTCGTAGAAGGCGCGATGAGAGTGATAGACCCGGCTTGCAAGCCGTGCGGGCATGACACGCGGACGTGGTTTCTCTGGATCGGTGGCTCCCTCGGCGGTGTCCACGGTTTCGATGGTGCCGCTGGGGCCGGCTCTTGTTACCGAGCCGCTGTGGCAGCTGTCGGAGACCACCAGAATCCGTGAGCCCGCCGGGAATGCGTGCCAGAGCGCGTAGAGTTCGTCGTCGATAAGCTGACCATCATGCAGACACCATGTCTCATCGGTTCCGTCGTCTTCATCACCATTCCTGTCGGGTAGTTGCGCGCCGTGTCCCGCGTAGCTCAGGAAGAAGATGTCGTCGGCGGTCATCGCGCCTGCAATGGTACGAATGCGCTCCATGACGGCGTCTCGGGTTGCTGACGTGGTCAGTAGCGTCGAAATGTCGCTGTATCCGCAGTTGCCTGCTATCGTGGCCATCTCCTCGGCGTCGGCCTCGCAGGCTAAGAGTTCGCCGTCCCAGCCGTTGTAGTGGTCCGGGTCGACCAGGTTCACGCCGACATGCAGCGAGTAGCCGCGTGCCCCTCTCGAGTGCGTGGCCGCGTTCGCGGCGGTGGTGTTGTCCTGTCGTGCCTTCCTGCATCCCATCATGTCGTTATCCTCCAGCGATGTTGCCGATATGTTGCAGCGATTCTGTCTGCCTGGAATCTCCGCCCAGAATCTCTTCGATGAATGACTTGCTGACGACGCTGCTTCGCAGAATCGACGAGCCGTCGAATTGCCGTTCCAGCTCGGGACCACTTTCGATCTGGTGGGCCAGCGGTATGCCGGCCCGCTCGAACGCGCGCTTGTGTTCCTTCGAACGGGCAAGCGAAAGACTCTTCGGCGCCTTTTCGAAAGGTTCGCACTCGAAGCTGTTGTTGACCATATGGAACCAGGTGCGCGTATACGGGCCGATCGACGACTTGTCGAGAAACTCTTTCTCCTTGGGCCGGATCAACCAGATGCGATCGGCCAGATCTGCAAGGCTCGTATGTGCCTCGGGATGATTCGACGAAAGTCTCTGAAGCGTCTTCATCTGTTCCAGCAGGCAGTCGTGATTGGCGACAGGAAAGGCAAAATGAATACGATTCACGTGACGGAGCAGGGAGACTGCATCAAGCTCCGCCTGACGGGGGCCGGTTGCCGGTGGACTTGTTGTCGGTGAGCAGGTCGGCAACACGCTGAATGTCGATCAACGACGCGAGGGCGAAGCCTGTACATCGATCCGATTGCCGTTGATGGCGAATGAGCACCTGCGGCTCTCCCGACGCGGGATCGACAAATCCGGGCAGGTAATGTGACGGCAGGCCGCGCAGTGACGGGCGGTAGAACACATCGCGCAGATCGGTCGAATCGCGAAGGTATTCCTTCGGCATGCCGGTGTTCGGCGACTTGGAGGTAGTCACGCCGGCATCGTCCCGGAACCCGGTGCCGCGTAATGGACCTTGTCGACTGACTGATTGCTCTTGCACATGAAGCAGGGAGTTCCCGAACACCTGGGAAGATCCTAATCATCGATCAACGACGGTGCCGCTGGAAAAAGGGCTAGCCAGGCCGAAGGGATCAACGCGAAGGTGCTGCCTTGTGCGTACCGCTGGCTAGCCAGGCCGCGGTGAGCATGTCAATAGTGTTGCCGTGTGCACATCGGGGTCTTCTGGGCAGCCCGGAAACTCGACCCGTTCGCACTACGATCCGGCGAATCGTCGGCGAGTTCCGGATCCGGCGAGCAGGCTTTGCGAAGGTCCACATCCGGTCGTCGACAGACGACGTCATGTGCTCCGCAACCGCCATGCGACACCTCGCCGAATCGTTTCATCCACTCTTTTCGCGACTTGTCCTGACCTCGTTCCTCGCCTTGTCCGCCACCAGCGAAGCGGCTAGCTGGGAGTCACTTCATCCGGCGACTGTCGCACGGGGTGAGGGCGTCATCGTCGAACACGACGGTGGGCTCTTTCACTTCAACGGCTTCGACGAGAACATCGACATCGAGAACTCGGTCGAGCGCTACGATATCGCCAGCGACAGCTGGCAGTTTGTCAGCACGACCAGTACGTCCGGTAACGCGCCGACGGCAGTAACGCACAATGGTCTCGTGGTCATCGACGACGAAGCCTGGTTCATTGGTGGTCGTATCGGCGACAGCCCGGGCAGGGTCAGCGACCGCGTCGTCATCTTCGATCTCGAACGCTACAGCTGGCGAGAAGGGCCTGAGCTGCCTGTGCCGTTTGCCGCCGGTGGCGCTGCCGTTGTCGACAATCGCCTGCACGTGTTCGGAGGTGTCGATAGCCAGACACGCTGTGATGTCTCGACGCACATCGTCTATGACTTCGACGATCGAGACGCAGGTTGGCGGAACCTTGGCCGTACGTCCGCGTTTCCGAAGCCTCGAAATCACTTTGCCACGGTCGTCATGAACGATCTCATCTATGCGATCGGTGGTCAGCATGGTCACGATCATTGCGCGGGTCTTGCCACGCAGCGCGAGCAGACTCGTTATGTCCACGTCTATGATCCGTCCTTCGACCGCTGGACCCGGTTGAAAGACCTGCCTTGGGCACAGTCACATGCAGAGCCATCGACGTTTGCCCATGCCGGGCGCTTGTGGTCTGTCGGTGGCTTGAAACAAGGCAAGCGTGTACTCACCTACGATCCGGCTGCAAACAAATGGACCTATCGGCGTGATCTTGATTTGCCTACGGCGCTGTTCGCGCCGGGCGCACGCATCTTCCAGGGCAATCGCCTCCATGTCTTTGGTGGCGGTGCGCCGAATGTCAGGAATCCGCGCAAGGAGACCTGGGTCACGACGGTGCCAGGGCTGAATCATCGTGCGCATGTCATGGATAGTGATGCCAACGACACACCACTTGACGACGCATCGCCCAGCGAAACGCCGATCAGCAATACACCGATCAGCGATACACTTATCAGCGATACAGCGCAGCCCGTCGCGGCGCGTACAGCTTACCGGATCAACATCGGTGGTCCGGCACTGAGGGATGCATCGAACCGGCAGTGGTCAGCGGACGACGCAGCAGAGTCGACCTTCGGTATAACGGATTCTCGACGCTGGTCGACTGCGGCGACTGCCGAAGTCGCCATCACCGACGATGCGCCGCCGGCCGAGTTGTTCAAGACTTCACGGACGTCGTTTGACCGGCAGCGGGGTCTGGCCTGGCAACTACCGGTGGTTCCGGGTGACTATGAAGTGCGTATCCATGCTGCAGAAATGTGGTCGGGCGCCTTTGCAGCAGGCGTTCGACGTTTCGGCATCGAGATCGAGGGTGCAGAACAGGATGCCGACGTCGATCTCTACGCGCGCTACGGAGCCCGTCAGGGCCAGGTGCTGCGCTATCGAGTGCGCAGTGACGCGCTGCTCGACATCTCGCTCTTTCACGTGAAGCAGAACCCGGCAATACAGGGGCTCGAGATCGTAGCGCTTGGCAACTCGACCAGCGACGAGCCGGACGCGGTTCTGGATGACGGTGGGCACAACGGTAGCGACGGCCTGGCCATGGGCACGCTCATCAGTATCTGGCGAATCAACGTCGGCGGTGCGGGTGTGCTCGGTAGTGACGGGATGCTCTGGATCGACGACACCACTGACGAGACAGCGGGCTATGAGCGAGCTGCCTCACGTCGCTATTCGACAGCGTCGGCTGTCGTGGCCGATGCTTCGGTCGCGGGGCGTGTGCCGATCGAAGTCTTCAGTAGCGAACGATGGAATGCGGATCGCCGGAGTGGTCTGGCGTGGCATCTTCCGGTCGTGCCCGGGCAGCATGAAGTGCGACTTTATCTTGCGGAAATCTATGCAGGGGCCTTCCGGGAAGGTGCCCGCGCGTTCGATATCCTGCTGGAAGGCGACACCGTGGCCGAGGCCCTTGATGTCTATGCGGAAGCCGGCGCGCGGACCGGCATCGTCAAGCGCTTCTTGATCGACAGTGATGACACCCTCGACATCGTGCTGTCGCACGTCACGCAGAATCCCGCACTCAAGGCAATCGAAGTGCTCGAATGCACGGTTGCCTGCGAGACGTTCTGAGTCAGTGCCAGGGTTTCGCCCGCAAGGGATGCGGGCGAAGCTCACTGTCAGTCAACATCTTGCGTCGCCGCCGGTACCACCGGTGGTGGTACATCTGCAGGTGTCTTCACGTCAGCCTTCTTCTTCGACGCGAACGACATTGCTTCTCCGTCGTCGCCACTATCCCGTGTCGCGAGTGATCGGACGGAGCTCTTGAGCTCACTCGGCTGTCGTCGCGAGACCGGGCTTGCACCATTCGATTCGCCAGACATGTCGTCCGCTGACGGCATGTCCGTAGCGGAGGCGGCCGAAACTCCGTTGTCGGCCTTGGCCTCCTTTCGGGCCTCCTTGACCTCGTCGACGGGCGTATTGTCGCTGTCGCTGTCGCTGTCGCTGCCGTCGTCGTCGTCGTTGCCGTGTTGCTGTTGTTCGCGTGCCTGCGCCTTGTTGGCCACACGCTCTCGTCGACGGCCACCGCCGCGTCGCTTCGGGCGCTTCTTGAGCGTGCTGGGCTCGCCGTCGGAGTCACAACGGGTGTCATCGTCCGCGGATACATCGGGGGTTTGCAGGTCTTCTCCGGGAACGGCCGCCGTTACCGGCATGTCGGTCGGAATCCTTTCGACGGACGTGTCAGGTTGATCCGATCGAGTTTGTCTGGAGGGCGTTGTTCCAGTTTCATCACCGGCATGGTTCATACCGGTAGCGTCCTTCTGGCCAGCGTCCTGATCTACTTCCAACTTGTCTTCGGCTGCGGGCTGATCGGCTGACGCTTTACCGGCCTCTGCATCCATGCTTTCGTCGGCCTCGCTTTCGTCAGCTTCATTCTCGCCGGCCTGGATTTCGTCAATCTGCTTTTCGTCAGCCTGGATCTCGTCAGTTAGGCTTTCGTCAAAGTGGCTGTCGTCATCCTGGCTGCCCCGGCTGGCTTCTTCCAGTGAGACCGTTGCCGCACCGGCTGCCCACGCTGACACCGACGCGCGATGCGTCCCGGATTCGACACGACTCTCAGGGTCGGACGTCGTTTCGCCGGGTTGCTCCATGGAGCCCACGTCTGCGGTCATCTTGTGGTCATCCGCCGGACCATCGTCGTTCTGCCCGGATTCGCCTTCGCTCGAGACCTCAGCCGCGTCGCGCTTGCCGGCTCGCCGTCCGCGTCCCCCGCGACCACCGCGCCGTCTGCGCCGACCGCCTTCGCGCGGTGCAGCGTCGGCTGCATCGTTCCCGTTTTCCGTGCTTACGTCCGCATCAGCTGTCGTGGCTGTTTCTGCCTCGGCCACACTGCCGGCCTCCGTTGTCTTGTTCTCGTCACTTGAGCTGTCGGCAGCTTCCTTGCGGCCACGACCGCGCCCGCGTCCACGCCCACCACGCCCGCCTTCCTTGCGTTCGCCTTCGCTCGTTTCCGACTTGCCCCGACCATCCGCGTTGCCACGCTCGCTTCTGTCTTCGCCGTCGGCCCGCTTCTTGTCGCCTTCCTCACGCCCGCCGCCGCGTGCCTTGCGTCCGCCACTGCGCTTGGAGCGTCGCTTGCCATTGGCATCGTCCTTGTCCTGTCGCTTGCCGCCACGGCCACGACGCGATTTCTTGTCCTTCTCGTCGTCCTTCGTCGCGGTGTCTGATTCCTCTTGTCGGTCAGGCTCGGCTCTGCTTTCGGCAGAGCCGCCGAACAGTGACGAGACGGCACCGAAGATCTTGTGGAATGCACCGACCGGTGCCACTGCCTCGGCCGTGGCCATGGGCGCTTCAGCCGGCGTCGCTTGCTTCGGCTGCGGCGCCGGAGCAGGCATCAGTGGCGCCAGTGTGCCGACGGCGGCCTGTTCTCCGGGAGGCTGATCTTGTGGATCAGAAGGTGCCCAGACCTCGGCAGTGTCGGTCGCGAGTTCGTAGCTTTTCTTGCTGTTGGCTTCGTGCTCGGCCTCGTTTGCACGAATGCGCTCGATCTTGTAGTTCGGGGTATCGATCGACGGATTGGCGACGATTACCAGAATGACGTTGTTGCGCTCCTCGATCTCACCGATGACCTTGCGTTTCTCGTTCAGGAGATAGGTGGCGACTTCGACCGGTACCTCGGCCAACACCCGGCCGGTGTTGTCCTTCATGGACTCTTCCTCGACCAGTCGCAAGATCGAGAGGGCCGTGGATTCCGTGCCGCGCACGGTGCCGTGGCCGTGGCAACGCGGGCAGACATTCTCGGAAGACTCGCCGAGCGAAGGTCGGAGCCGCTGTCGGGACATTTCGAGCAGGCCGAACTTCGAGATGCGGCCAATCTGGACGCGCGCGCGATCCTGCTTCAAGGCCTCTCGGAGCCGGTTCTCTACCGCACGCTGGTGTCGCGATGACATCATGTCGATGAAATCGATAACGACCAGTCCGCCGAGATCGCGCAGACGAAGCTGCCGGGCAATTTCGTCAGCGGCCTCCAGATTCGTATTGCTGGCCGTCTCCTCGATGTCGCTGCCTTTCGTGGCGCGCGCTGAGTTTATGTCGATCGACACCAGAGCTTCGGTGTGATCGATGACCAGGGCGCCGCCCGATGGAAGACGTACTTCGCGCTGAAACGCCGACTCGATCTGCGACTCGATCTGGTAGCGATTGAAAAGCGGCACATCGTCCTGATAGAGCTTGAGCTTCCGCTCGTTCTGCGGCATGTACAAACGGATGAATTCGGCCGCCTGGTCGTGGGTTGTCTGCTCGTCGGCAAGTATCTCGCCGATGTCTCCACGGAAATAGTCGCGCAGCCCGCGGACGATGATGTTGCTTTCCTGATAGATCAGGAAAGGTGCCTTTCGACCGTCTGCGGCGTCGCTAATCGCTTTCCAGATGGCGGCCTGATAGTCGAGGTCCCATTGCAGTTCCTCGGTGCTGCGGCCTATGCCCGCCGTGCGCACGATGGTGCCCATGCCGTCCGGCACCAGGACGTCCTGCATGGCAGCCTTCAGTTCGGCACGTTCTTCACCTTCGATCCGGCGCGACACGCCGCCGGCACGCGGGTTGTTGGGCATGAGGACCAGAAACCGCCCGGCCAGACTGATGAAGGTGGTGAGCGCAGCGCCCTTGTTGCCGCGCTCCTCCTTCTCGATCTGCACGACGATCTCGAGGCCATTGCGAATGCCGTCCTTGACGGTGGGCCGACCTTCTCCGCCACGTGCGGACTCGGGCAGGAACTCGCGCGAGATTTCCTTGAACGGCAGAAACCCGTGACGCTCACCGCCATAGTCGACGAAGGCCGCCTCGAGGCTTGGCTCGACCCGGGTGATCGTCGCCTTGTGGATATTCGACTTACGCTGTTCTCGTGACTTGTGCTCTATATCGAGATCGACGAGCTTCTGCCCGTCGACGATGGCGACCCGCAACTCCTCTTCGTGAGTTGCGTTGATCAGCATTCTTTTCATGGGGCGAGTGGTCCTTTCCGGACCCTCCCGCGGCCGCGGCGCGAACCTCTCCTGGCCATGTCATCGCGCACTCGGGTGAGCGCGGCGTGATCGGCGAAAAATGGAGCTTAGGGATGGCGCTCAGCATGAATGGCCGAGTGGGCGGATCCTTGGTTTGAGTGGTGAGTGAGACCCGTCGGCGATGCTTCGCCCACGGTATCCTTTCGTTCTGAGTCGCGGCGCCCGTCCAGGCAGCCTCGACCGAAATATTCTTACGGAGGTAACAGCGGAACCGAGTGACGACGGGATCGGCCGAGCCACAAGGTTTGTGCCGGTTCAGGAAGCCTGACCTCGTACAGTTCGAAGATGCGGTAGCACTCCGGTTGCTGTAGTCAGGCCTGCCTGCCTTCACTTGATTCTTATTCGGCCAATGGATATCCGTTTCGCGACCGACTCTTTAATATAGCAGTGGTGACGAGATCGAGCAATCCTCCAGAGCCGCCTGCGCGCGTGCCGCCGCGCCATGAGCGTGTCGGCGCCGGCGAGGACGGCCAACGAATCGACAACTTCCTGATCCGACGTGCACCGGGCGTGCCGAAAAGCCATGTCTATCGGCTTATCCGCAAAGGCGATGTTCGCGTCGACGGCAAGCGCATCAAACAGACACGCCGATTACGCGAGGGCGAGCAGGTGCGTATTCCGTCGTTGGTGGTTACCGAGCGGAGCAGTGCACGTGTTCCGGACAAGCTCGCCAGCGAGCTTGCGACGTCGATCGTGTACGAGAACGATGACTTTCTGGTTGTCGCCAAACCACCGGGAATCGCCGTTCACGGCGGCAGTGGTCTGGCGTTCGGGGCCATCGACGCACTTCGTCAGGTACTCGATCAGCCCAGCCTCGAACTGGTACACCGGCTTGACCGCGGCACCAGTGGCGCTCTGTTGATAGCCCGTGACAATGCGAAGAATCGTCTGTTGCAGGATCTCTTTCGACAACGCCGTGTCACCAAACGCTATCAGGCACTCGTGGCCGGGCGGTGGCCGGACCATGTCGAGGAAGTCGACGCACCGTTGGCGAAGAACGTCGAGCACGCGGGCGAACGTCGAGTGGTGGTCGATGTGGCGGGACAGAGTGCGCTCAGTCGCTTCGCGATTCGCGAACGCCTTGCCGAGACAACACTTGCGGAAGCAAGCTTGCTCGATGTGACGATCGAGACGGGTCGCACCCATCAGATCCGGGTGCATGCCAGTCACGCGGGCCATGCGATCGTCGGTGACACGCGGTACGGAGACAATGCGACCAACACCGCTTTCCGGCAAAAGAGATTGAACAGGCTATTCCTGCATTCGACGCACCTCGGGTTCGAGTGGTCTGGTCAACGCATCGCGATCGACGTGCCGACCGACGCCGCCTGGGACCGCGCGCTCGACTCGCTTCGTGCCACGAGCGACCCCGTGAGCAATCCGTGAGCAATCCGTGAGCAACCCATGAGCGAGCAACTGCGAGTCGAGAGCGAAGCGGCCATG
>Ga0209828_1001538_pt1 | contig 20642 bp, 19 predicted proteins | sample MaitaG_FD_187429 | JGI IMG/M metagenome (GOLD analysis project Ga0209828, IMG submission 187429) | Marine algal microbial communities from Maine, USA - Maine_Asex2 metaG (SPAdes) (version 2) | ecosystem: Host-associated > Algae > Red algae > Unclassified | place: Maine, USA | collected 2015-01-05 | reverse complement strand
AAAGTAGAAAGTAGAAGAGAAAATTCAAAACATGAGTCTGATACATCAAACTGCTACTGAAATCGTCAACCTGTTGAAGACGAATAAAGTATCTGTTGTCGAATTGCTGGACGCGTTACAGGTGCGAATAAGTGACGTCGATCCGACTGTAAATGCATTGCCTACATTATGTTTTGAACGTGCGAAAAAGCAGGCTGAAGCGCTTGAGAAAAAACCGGTCTCAGAACGCGGCGTATTGTGTGGCATACCGGTTGCCATCAAGGATCTGGAACCCGTCTCCGGTGTGCGCACAACATGGGGTTCACCGATATTTGCCGACTTCGTCCCGAAGGCATCAGACTGCTTGGTTGAAATGCTTGAGCGCGCAGGCGGCATCCCGTATGCCAAAACCAACACGCCGGAATTCGGTGCAGGTGCCAACACATTCAACGAGGTGTTCGGCCGAACGCTGAACCCGTGGGATACATCGAAAAGCTGCGCTGGATCATCCGGAGGTTCAGCGGTTGCGTTGGCCACGGGCATGGCCTGGCTGGCGTCAGGTTCCGATCTTGGCGGCTCGTTACGTAACCCGGCAAGCTTCTGTTCGGTGGTGGGTTTCCGGCCTAGCCCGGGCCGGGTGGCAGCAGGTTCTGCAGGGCCAGGTGCTTATCCATCGGCAATGGGCGGTATGCCCACTCAGCCATTCGGAGTAGTAGGCCCCATGGCTCGTAACGTCCCGGATCTTGCGTTAATGCTAGATGCCATTACGGGCGTGCATCCGTTCGATTGCAAATCGATACCGCGTGAAGCGGGCTCTTTTGTCAGTGCGGTTGAGAGCGCACTGCAGGGCGAAAAGAAGTCGTTGAAGGTTGCCTTCAGCACAGACTTCGGTATTACCCCAGTCGATCCTGAGGTGGCTGAGTTGGCAATGCAGGCGGCGAAGCGATTCGCGCAAATCGGTTGTAGTGTCGATATTGCACATCCAGATTTCTCTGGCGTTGAAGACATTTTCCAGACAAACCGTGCGATGAGTTTCTATGTCTCGCAAAAGAACATGCTCAAACACCATCGCGACAAACTCAAACCGGAAGTCATCTGGAATATCGAGAAGGCGCGCGAAGTCACCATGGATGATATTGAACGGGTGGAGAACGCGCGTGGCGCGCTGCTGAAACGCACAGCTGCATTTTTCTCCGAGTACGATCTGTTGCTCTCCCCGGCGACAATAGTACCGCCGTTTCCTGCTGAACAACGATTTGTCGAAGAATGTGAAGGGGTAAAATTCGACAACTACATCCAATGGTGCTCCATTGCCTATGCCATAACCGTAACCGGATACCCTGTAATGAGTGTGCCTGCTGGCTTTACCAAAACGGGCTTGCCAGTTGGTCTGCAAATAGCCGCCGGGCCACGGCAGGAAGCAGCACTGTTATCGGCAGCTGCACGCTACGAACAGGTTTCTGGACTGTCGGGCAAGGTTCCCATGAACCCGATCAGTCATGGCTGATTTTACTCGGCACACGGCGAACGATAACGTGAAGCTGCCTATCACACATGTTCAAAGGTAAATTGCTGATCTAATGGTGACCAAGGGCAGCCGCTTCGGAAACGCCTTCGCACCCAAACGTCTGCGATGCGCATCGCTTGCTGCTGGATGGTGCAAGAGGTGCAGGCAAGCAACCCGGCGAACTCCGACGCACATAAAACTGGATTGGTGGGACGAGGCCCGGCAATGCAGTCTTTGTTCCACCGCCAACTGAATCAGTAACAACTCTGCTAAGTGATCTTGAACATTTCATTCATTCTGAAAACTCCGGTCTGCCACCACTGGTTAATATCGCTCTGGTGCATGCACAATTTGAAACCATAGATCAATATTTGGATGGCAACGGGCGTATCGGTCGATTGTTGATTGCAGCACTGTTGAAAAACTGGGAAATGCTAAATTAACCGTTGATGTATCTCAGTGGATACCTTAAGCAACACCAGTCAGAGTATTACAGTAGATTGTCTGCCATCCGAACTGATGGAGATTGGAAATCATGGATTATTTTTTTCTGGAAGGTGTCGTTACCGCATCGGCGGACGCAGAACAGGGCATCGTGACCATAGCCAGCCTGGTTGCTTCTGACCGTCGACACCTAATAGACTGCGGGAACGACGTTTCTAATGGTCGCCAGGGTCGGTCGGCTTCGGACAGAATCGAACCGGCCGGCGCTCCACGGCCGACACGGGGATTTTCAGTCCTCGTGACACCTTTTCAGCCCAGTAGTTTAAACAACTTAGCGGGCTGATTACCCGACTATTGCAATACTGCGCCCAACCAAGCACCACTGATCAACGCAAAAGTCACACAGGAAGTATGGACAGTATAAACCGCCTATTACCACCAAGCCGCCACACCAATACCTACAGTCACGGTACTTTAACAATGAGACGGCTACCCATTTTCCGCCCACCTAATGTTTGACTCACGATAAAACCCAATGGCAAGAACATCGGGTATGCACAAATCCAATCTAGGGCTTGCAGCCCAACGCGTTGCTCTAAAAATGGGCGTAGTTCCATCGTAATGGCGCCATTTTCTCTTTTAGTAAAGGCGCAGTTTCGTCGTAACAGCGCCATTTTCCACTTAAAATTGGCGCAGTTCATAAAATTGCGCCATAATTGCATCATAATAACTAAACGGCGCCAAAGCTACCATGCGATCTGCGACTGATCTATTTTTCAGTATTTTAGAATCAGAAAATGGGATAACACTTGCCGAACTTCTGACACAACATCCCAACGTTCCCAGGAGAACAGCACAGCGCCAAATTGCAAAATTGATAGACAGCGAAGTAGTCATTGCAAGAGGTAAGGGTAGAGCCCGCCGCTATTATTCAGCAGTTGCTAGACCTACCGTTCTCCAACTGCCTGACAGCGATGACGCATTCCCCGCCTTTATTCCCGTCTCAGCCGACAGCCAAGACATACTTACTTATATTAAACAACCTCTGAAAGCACGCAAACCAGTTGGCTATCAGGTAGATTTCCTGAATACCTATCGCCCTAATGAAACTTGGTACCTATCAGATTCACTACGCCGACAGCTGTACAAAATGGGCAAAACGACAGAGATAAATGAACCTGCAGGAACGTACAGTCGCGCCATTCTTAACCGTTTGTTGATAGACCTGTCCTGGGCATCCAGTCACTTGGAGGGCAATACCTATTCACGTCTTGATACACGTGAACTTATCTATAACGGTAAGGCTGCACGCGGTAAGGCAGCAATTGAGACTCAGATGATTTTAAATCATAGGACGGCAATCGAACTGCTCGTTGAAAATATCGAAAACGCCGAGCTTAACCGCTATACATTAATGAATCTTCATAGCTCCTTAGCTGAGAACTTATTACCAAACCCCTCGGATGAGGGACGGATTCGCCAGCACGCCGTGGAAATCGGGATGAGTATATATCGTCCGCTTTCCGTACCACCGCAAATCGATAGCGTTCTAGAGGTGCTTCTCGACAAGGCTAGACAGATCCTTGATCCCTTTGAACAGTCTTTTTTCATGATGGTGCACCTGCCGTACCTACAACCCTTTGCCGATATCAATAAGCGTACTTCGAGACTAGCTGCAAATCTGCCTCTATTTCGAGCCAATCTATGTCCACTTACGTTCCTGGACGTTCCAATACAAGCCTACAGCATGGCAATTCTAGGGGTGTACGAAATGACGCGAGTTGAATTGCTACGCGACTTATACGTCTGGTCGTATGAGCGCTCAACACAGGAATACCTGGCTATCAAGCAAGATCTGGCGGAGCCTGATCCCTTACGCCTTGCGTGGCGAGACTTTACCAAGCAAACCATTCGAGAGGTCATTCTGTTCCCAGAGAAAGAACCCCTCGAGTGCATTCAGCAAGCGGTAATTCTACAGGTTCCAGTTACTGAGCAATCTGATGTGCAGTCCTTAATTGTGGAAGAACTCAAACGTCTGCATGAGGGAGTTCTAGCGCGCTATGGATTACGCCCGTCTGAGTTTAATGATTGGAAAAATACAAGATTGGCTACAGCCAATAAGAATTCTGACTAGATATCACATGGCTAAACGGTAAAAAATCTGCCAATCTGCAACAGATCCTAGCCCACGAGTTACAGCATATATTCGAAAGTGGGTAGAGCAGTTGAGCCCGTTGATTCAAATGGTAGCCAGTCGAACCGGCCGGCGCTCAGGGGCCGACACAGGAATTTTCAATCCGTTTGGTACCAAAATGGACACAAAATTTCAAGAATTTGCTTCTACACATGAGCACCGATACCGCACAACCTTGCCCACAGATCGATGATACTCGACATGCAGGGTCGTTGCGCTCTCCCAGAACGATCGTTCGAATTTCAAATCAACAACATCGCAAATCTAGCCTGGAAAGAACTGGAAAAAGTATCGACGAACCTAGGCTTGACTGAATAGTTTCCAACCGGCTGCTGTTTAGTCAATGAGCCAATTATCGGTAATCTTCGTGACTTAGCCGTATTTCCGATAACTCAATAACCCGGGGCGATCACACTGAAAATTTCTGAAATCTGTTCTGTAGTCAGTGTATGAAGAATCTACCGCAGATACCAGACATCCCCGAGGAGGAACAGACGCCGCTGGTCAACGTGTTGCCGGGGTTGCCAGAGCGGCAATCAACGCACGTTGTGTTGTTAGAGAAAACCGTTGCTGGGTTGAAAGATCAGATCAATATTTTCAAGGAAGAGAAAAAACGGTCCAAGTTCAAACCCAGCGCAATGGGTGAATCGAGTGACGACCAATCGGGTGGCACAGCAAAGCCGGGTAAACGGGCTGGATCAAAGAAACAATCCGGGAGTGCAAAGCTGAAGATCCTTGAGGATGTCAAATTCGCGCCGAGCATGCCGGTTTCACAGGGTTCACGATTCAAGGGTTATCGCGATTTTAATGTTCAGGATCTGATAATCAGCTCACACAACACGCGCTATCGGTATGCAACACTCAGTACCCGTGCATAATTGCCGGGGAGTTCGGTTATCAGATTTTTTGGTAATTATTCCTTTTCGGTGGTTTTCAGTCAGAAACTCACTTGCGAGACTATTAAAATCATCTTCATCGATCTCTTCCGACATATTAGATCGAGTTTTGGAATTAACATCACGACGTCTTTCAACTCACGTTGTGTAAATGAGAATGCATTCGTGGACATCGATGTGATGCCCTCTGCACGCCTGTTTATTTGCGGTAGACGTCATGCTCAAACAATGATTTGTAGCTGTTGTGATCGAGGCAACGTGTACTGTCTTGAATGCCAAACTATTGCAAGGAAGGAGGCGAGACAGCGAACAGCAAAACGCTACCAACAGAGCCGTATCGGGCAATCCAAACATGCTGAAAGACAAGCCAGATATCGCGAAAGACAACGTGCTTCAGAAACAAAAGTGACGCAACAGGTGTAGTGCTGCATCAGTCACTGTGGTAAGTGCTCCCGATAGATCGAATGTAGCCGAACAAGGCGTGAAAATGCTCGTTCACCAGCACCTCAATTCTTTCATTTTTGACTTCTGTAGAGAGGTTTGTTCGCAATTCTTGCACAATAACTTCTACGCACAACCAACCCTGTTAATCGCTCGACGGATTGCGATGCTTTCCTGTGGTTCTGCCTTGTGCCAGCTTGTAATCAATCACACAAAATAAAATACGTTTGCGATGTCGGGGCAACTAATGTTGCCGAACTCCCCGGCATATAACCGCGCTTTTGGTCCAGCAAAGACATGAGTTCAAAATTGACGATATCAGATTCTCGACTCATGTTCATGCTGCATCGTGAACGCGTCTAACTGCAGGGCCTGAACCAGAAAACGGGATACCCGTTCGTCGAGTTTTTCCATGATGTCGTCCACCTTGCAGTTCAGTTGCTTGTGCATGGTTTTCAACGTACCCGCAATCAGCGATCTGAACACGCTCCATAGTCGTGCTGCGTAATTCAAGCTATCGAACTGATCCTGTACCTGTAAACGTATCTGACCTATGGATGTTCCGTTGATAGCAGTTTGACGTCTACCAACATAAGATAACGTATCGCAAAAAAATGAATAGAGGCGGTATGGGAAACAAAGGTATGGGTTTGTTCTGAGCAAAAAACCCAAGTGCTGCTTCGCCTCTTTGAAAAACACCTCGATACTCCACCGAAGTACATAAACCTGGAACATCTTTTCGCTACTGATGCTGGCATCGGTGCTCAGAAACAATGCCTAGTCCTTGCGGCTGTCCGTTCGATCTTCCTTGTCGTTGATACCTCGCACGAACAGCAACTTCACGGATTGATAGTTTGGCTTTGCGTGTTTGCCTTTGGCCGTGGACAAATCGATCTCTACGACCATTTCTACGGCCTTCCAAGGTAGGTCAGCCACCTGAACCCACTGTTTGCGCACAGCCCGGCGGTACAGCTCCTTGGCATCGAGTAAGATATATCCGTTACCGTGCGGCACGCGATACTTTGTCTTGTTGCGTTTCATGCGCAGTATCGCCACCATACCCAGCTGCTTGGCAGCGCGCATCATGTGCTTGTTACCAAACCCGGCATCGGCAACAACGTAGGATGCCCGTATTCCGCGACGAACGGTGCGACCAATCATGCCGGTGGCCATCTTGACCTTGGTTTGACCAACCGCCTCGTCGTAACGCTGCGCCCCCGGCACTACGTCCGTCCTCAAAATTCTTGGCAAGCCCCTGTGCTATGACGTTTCTGATCGCTAATTGCTAATCCAGCGGCATAAATGCCTGATCGGTGGACAGTCCTGGTGTCAGCACTTACTGCCCCATCACGCTGGTGTTACTAACGTGATCAAAGTGACTGGATACCCCTTCCATACGCTTGCCTTTTCTCGGTTTAATCGAATCATCGAGCACAAGCGCACGGTCTTCATGGCTCTGCAACTTATGGGTGCTATAGAGCTTGCCCGCGATTGATAAATTGAGTGCACGCCAGTTGATGTCCTCGCGCTTGAGCAGATCGTACATGACATCCTTCTTCGCCTGACTGAATAGTCCCAACGCCTTTTAGGAGAACATGCTGATCGAGGACACATTCAACCAGCGCCAAATCAACAAAAGATGCACCGCCTCTTATATCCCGGTACCCGTTCGTTTAGTCAGTCCTGCTTTAGTGATCAACGTATTCACACTCAGACGCTTCCAGCCATCGGCAAACACGATGTCAATGAAAGCTACAGGATCACTCAACAAATCCGCAACAAGGGGTGGCGATAGATCCTGTTTTGTAGCATTATTCGTAACGAGCCTTGGGTTTGTTTTGATGTCAGTATTTGCCTAACAACATTTTAATAAACGCGAGGCTTTTTGCGTTTATCAAACAAGATGTTATGCGGATTCTCTTACGCTTATTGAACTCCGAAACTTGAGTTAATAAACGTCATTTCGGCCCCGAACTCATTTACTTCATCCTGTACCAGTATCATCATTGTCAGACCACGCAACCGTTGCTGTTGGAGCAACTTCGCGAATACGGTATAGATATTTCCAGCGCTCAGATTGAATAGATTCTGTCCAAAGGACATGAACAGTTTCACGCCGAGAAGGTCGCCTTGCCCGGCAACCGAGTTTGGGCCCGCGCAGGCTGTTGATACGGGGATTTCGCGCTACTACACTAGCGCTTACACATCCGACTTTATCATAGCAATTCGTAATTCTCATGACAACGGACGTAAAGAGTGGTTGTCTAGCCCCTTTCTTATTGGATGTAGATGGATGGGCAAACGGATGATTCTGTTCGACTGTCTCTATAGGAATAAAAATCCACAATTTCATGGTAACGTCACCGCAAGAAGGAATACTCCACGAGCGACTCGTTATTGATACGCGTAAAGCGCTTCTGCAGCAGCCAAAGCTTGGTGTGTCCTGGGAAAACATATTGATTGAGCAGACTCTTGCTAGAGTTCATACCAATGAAGCCACTTCTAGGCAACGCATCAGGGCGCTGAAATCGATTTGCTTATTAACCATGCAGACCTATTCGTTAGTATAAAATTCGAGCGACCCGATACACGAAGCATGACACCCTCAATTCGAAATGCGCTGAGCGATTTCGAACTTGATAGGGCAGTGGTTATCTAACCTTGCGCTAAGCGTTTCCCTTTAGGCGAAACTGTCGAGACCGTGCCGTCCAAGACCGTTCCTATGCCTAGTGACTTGTTTGGCCTGTTGTTTCCTTGATTTTCGACAACAGCGCATCCTTCAAACACCTTCTACTAAGTGTTGATCTAGCACTAACCCACGACACTGGCATTCGGGATTAAACCTCTTCGTTCGCCGAACATCAGGGGATTAATTCTAAAAAGTACCTGTGGAAAAAATTTCTGATATAAAAACTGTTTGGCTGTTCGTATTTTCCCAGCATTTTTTTGCTGATCGAGTTATTACCACGCAAGGTGAAGAGATTTTGCTGTTGATAGTTGAATAATTCAGTCAGTCATGTGCTCGAATAATTGTTACTTCGATGCCCTCAATTCGTTCGGCTGACACGAATACATTCACACTACTTAGGTAGCAATAACAAGCCGTTATCCGCGTGTACGTACTTTTCTTTGTACTTGTTAAGAGGTTTTGTAGCGACTTGTTTTTAAGTTCGTACGGTACGTTTGCATCAGAATTTGAATATGATTGATCAGTTTTTCACTTGAGTAACAGGTTGGTAATGTTTATGGTAGGGGTGGTCTTATCAGTTAGCTCATGTAGAGCTACACACAACCTTGGAGAAGCGAACGAATGTATCGAGCTAAAACGTCGATGGTCGCCTTGTTGGTCGGGACTGCTATCACCCTTAGCGCCTGCGGAGGCGGGAGTAGCAGCCCACCGGTGCTAAATGATCCTACCGATACCGAATCGGGCAATGGTCTTGACTCGGAAACACCAGGTGTTTCCGACATGCCAGTTGGTACAGACATGCCCGACGGTACAGACATGCCCGACGGTACAGACATGCCAGTTGACCCGGATATACCGGCAACACCGGCCGATGTCACAAGCATCACAGTTGGAGGTCGTTCAGCTAGAGCTATAGTCGCGGTAGGTGGTCCAGTCGTGGGTGCGCCCGGTGCAACCATGCGTGAGATCGGTGATTTTCAGATCAACGATGGAAGTCAGATTACTTACGCGGGTCGATACGATAGCGGTACCGGTCAGCCATCAGCTATTTGGAGTGGCCCCGTCACAGCTCCTGTCCTTTTGTTTAGTACTGGCTCTGAAATTCCCGGTTTCCCGACTAACGTTCGCTACGGAAACTCAGACTTTTTCCGTTTGGCTAACGACGGTTCGGTTGCGCACCTTGTACAGCTTACCGGACCAACCGAGAACAAGGCCCTGATTGTCACTAATGGGTCTGACAATCCGGTCATTGTGCAAACTGGTGACTCGTTGATGGGCAGATCTGCAGAAGTGGAAATCGGAAATATCGCCTCTGCAAGTCATAGCAGTTCAGCTACTGCGTTCACCACTGGAAACCGCAATTCCGGGGCTCAAACCCTCTGGTATTATCAGGATGGCGCGGCCACGGCAGTCGCCGAACAGTTCGACTCGATGGTTGACTCTGCGGCAGAAGTAGCGAACTCCTGTAGAGTCTTTACCGAACGCTTCAGCAGCTTTGACGGCAATTTTCAGGTCACAGATGCAGGTGACCTACTGTTCGATGCGTACCTCAGAAATTATTCGTCAGGACCCTGTGAGGAAGGGGATGCCGTCATTAGATTCAAGGACGGTATACACACCGCCTTGGTCAAAGAGGGCGATGTAGTTCCGGGCGCGTCTGCGTCTACTTTCACCAATATCGGGCTGATTCAGGTTACCAAGAACGGGACGGCAATCATCTCGGCTAATGTCGAAACGCCAACGGGTGGAAGTCGTCCAGATGTCAAATGGTCCTACTGGGCTTATCCACCTGCCGGTGAGGCGCGCCTGATTGCTCTGGAAGGCGAGGAAGCCCAAGTAGGCTCCAACACCAAAAACCTATCGCATAGCCGTTTCGATACAAAATTCGTGACGGCAAACGACAGCATTCAAGTTGGTCTGAGACTGGACTTTGATAATCCGAATGAAGTCGCTTTGTTTGGAGGTGTTGCTCACGCTGGCCAGCCTCACCCTGCCTTGGCTGCTCCTGGAGCCTCATCATTGACTTACGCTATTGATCGAGAAGCGATTCTCCCTCCGCCTTTTGACGACGAATTTTTCAGCGCGATAGGGTTTCCTCGTGTAGACACAAGTGGCAATCTTGTTTTCTACGGTGAGGTGACTAGTTCTGTTCTTGATGCCGTCACGTCATCTTCGATATGGCAGATAGATCTTGAAGGCAATCTCACTGAGCTAGTCACGGCGGGCGACACTGTTAAAGTCTCGGGAATAGACAACAGCCTGGAATCGCTCGTCCAATCAAGCCGATTCCGGCAAGCAAATACTGGTTTCATTCGAATTAATAATGCAGGGGCCATGATGTTCCGAGCTGCATTGATGAACCAGAGTGGTAATGGCGTTATTGTTTATATAGAGCCGGCCGCGCAGTAAATAAACGATGGGTGTTCGGTGTCAGCATCAGGCTTGCACCGAACACTCAAGTCCGGGTTTGAAATATTGGACGGTTTGTTCTAAACACCTGTCTCCCTTGGCGATCCCAACGGTTTCATGCAAACCACCTTTTCAAAAGGGCTAGGTATCTCCGCTTACACCGTCGTCAGAAGCGAAAGAATTGGCTGTATTCGACTCGAACAAAGGGCCTATGAATTTTCCCTTGTAAATTAGCTCGAACTGCAGATGAAGCTTACTTGACTCTTCAGTGTTGCCGACGTGCCCTATGATGTCGCCACGATTGAAGCTGTTACCGTTCTCCAGGCCATCTGCAAATGCACTCACGTTAGCATAAGCTGTGAAGAAGTCATTCACATGCTCTACGCAATCACACTTACCATAACTTTCGCTCACATATATCTAGTCGATGACGCCATCGGCTGCAGCATAGATCGCCGTGCCCGTGGGAGTGGCGTAGTCAATCCCTTTGTGTCTTTCAGGCAAGCCAATGCCCTTGGAGTTGATACGGTGGCCATAACCGGAAGACAAGCGCCCATCTCCGACAGGTTATTTATCATGGTATGGGGCATCTCATCGGCTGGAAACTGTGCCGCGATGTCTGCAGCACTGTTGCTTTTTTGCTCTTGGCACTGGGCCCGCGTGATGTGACTCGCTGAATGCCGCTGTCCACACTGCTGCCAATGTGTGGCTTTCTGTCGCATGTTGCACACCCACTGATTATCGCAATCATAACGATATGATTATTAAGTGGCGGCAGCGAGCAAGACAAGTAGCGCTGGATCCTGTTATTTTTGTCGACGAAATCTGCGAGTGTAGCTAATGTGTTAAAAACTTTGGTAAAGTGACCAGTGCCGTAGTACCAAGTCCAAGCAAATGATTCTAGGTATGGGCAACCCATGCTTACAAAGTATTTCATCTCATTGAAGGCCAGCCGTGCAGGCAAACTCCATTCAAAGTCAGCATCGGGGGCTCCACTTATAGTTCTGCTTTTTCTAACGTCTACTAAACCCAAGTTTTGCATAAATTTTCGAGTCCAGAAGCTTGTAAAGCTGTAGATGCTGCTATAGAAGCAGCGGAGCGGTTCTGAGCGGGGCCGCTTTCGACCCAAATTTATGCAACACTGCGTTAATATCTGAAATGGACTGTAAGTTGCCAGAATCGGGACTGCATTCTTCAAGTGATAAATTGTTGAGGTTGAAAAAATATTGATAACGATGCCCTGGATTCACATTTGTCAAGAAACCAGATGATATGCTGTTGTGGTAAAAAGCGCGGCGCGACATAGCCTCTCGCGCCTTAGCCAACAAAGATATTATCAAAGCCTATGCGACCAACAACGATCAAGGAGTGTTTCTTTTCGACGGGAAAGCTTCGAACAACACCTCTGTGTCTTCTGTCGATAGGTTTTTTTTTTGCTTCCCTGCTCACGGGCTGTGCAACGGTCGATACCACTTTCGATAGGGTGAAATCTGGAGTCTCGGACCATTTCGGTGGAAGTGATAAGAATGAAGTTCGCACTTTGCAAGAAGATGAGGTAGTGCCTGAACCCGTCAACCTGGAGCCGGCGAAGAAACCCTTACTTATTGATGTGCAGGAAAAACTGCGAATATTGGGCTACTACTCTGGCCCCATAAGCGGGAAACTTGATTCGCGATCGGAGGCAGCTATCCAGGATTTTCAGCTCGATAATGACCTCAGAATCAATGGGCGTCCTTCCGGATCTTTATTGCAGAAAATTGACAAAGTTCTCGAGTTAAAGTAGTGCAATTGCGCTGTTACCCGAAAGGAACATCAGTGTGAAAACTGGATTAGCCATAGCGGGATGTGCGGTTTCACTGTTACTGGTTGGTACGTTGATTTCTGCGTATGCTTATGTCCATTCAGATTCCTTCAGAGATTCAATCGCCAACGCAATTTCAACGGTATTGGGTGAGTCGGTAGAGCTGACTAACGAGCTCTCGATAGATTCTTTTTTTCCACAGATCGAGATGACACTTCCAAATGCGAAATTGCGGGCATCGGATACCTCGTACGTTCTAAACCGCGCGCGATTGCAGAACCTGCAGGTAACCATCAGTCACGGTGTGCTCTTTAGCGGTGGCACTGAAGGCAGCGTCCGAATCACGGCAGATAATCTGACGCTCATCACCCAATCCGGACAACCCGTATCATCACTCGAGGACAGCGAGATTGACCCGACGAACACCGAGCAGCTAGCCAAGACAGTAGCCGATCAGTTCGACTTTGTCAGGCACAAACTGTCAGGTTTTGATATCTCTTTGAGTTTGGCCGAACTCAACTTTATCGATCGTAGTGAGCGGGCTAGCAACAAGGTCTATCGTCTTTCGAATGTCGAAATAGAAAGCCTGTATGGGAATACCATTCAGGCTAGCGCCAGAGTGCTGGAAGGCGATGAGGTTAGCCAGAATGTCTCAATGCAAATTCTGAGTGCAGAGCCGCGTGCTGACGCTACAAGAGCCGGTACTCTAAGCATGGATGTTGAGGCTATCGGCGATAAGCAAGGCTCGCACACGATGAAGGGCAAATGGCAGCTTCAGGGGAATGATCTAAATTTCAATGCGCTGGAATACAGATCAGATAAGGCATGGCTCAGAGGCGATATCGCGACTGTATTTTCGGAGCACGAAGTAGCGATAGAGTCCGAGCTTGAGTTGCGACGATGGGATATCAATACCAAACATTCAACAGATCGTACCGCTGACCAATACTCGCCATCATCACGGCTCTTCTCTTACGATCCCTTTAGCGTCAGTATTCCCAAACATTTAAATGCAGATGTGAAACTGTATTTGGGTGCTGTTCGTCTGGACGGATTGCCGGTAGTCAATGGGCAGCTACAGATCAACCTCACTGACGGCAAGCTGGATTTGTCCAGTGAAGACTTGACCTTATTAGGCGGAACAGCTGACCTTTCCTTGCAACTGGATAACAGCCTGGCACAGTTTATCGGCTTCAACCTCAAGCTTGAGGCGGACGACATACAGCTCGAGCGCATTCGATCATCAAGCGACAACGACACAATCCTGAGCCGCGGCCAATCAGATTTCATTGTGGCATTGCGTGGTGCTGGGCCGTCTCCCGGGCACATCGCATCCACACTTGACGGGTATGTGATAGCCACTGTCAATGCAGCGCAGGTCAATCAAAAATATTCTACGCTCATGGATGTTGGCGTTGTCAGTTGGGCTATTGACAGATTATCGCTCTTATCCAGGAAAGGTGACGCCAAAAGAGGCAGTGCAAATCTAAGTGATCCGTTGACAATAGAGTGCGCCTCATTGCGTCTGTACATCAATGACGGCAGGGTAGAAGTGAGTAATGGTGCGATCATCGAACTTCCAGATAATGTTTTGTTCAGTTCTGGTTTTGTTGATCTGAAAACTGAAACGCTGGGTTTTGCATTTCGCACTAAAAGTCGCAGCGTCTTCGACTGGAGCGCTATATCCATTGCGAAATATGCTGAGATAGGTGGGTTGTTGAGAGCGCCAGAGGTTACGCTTAATATTCGCGAGTTGGCGAAACAAGGAGTGAAGTCCGCAAGCTCTATGGCTTGGGGGCCTCTACCGTCTCTTGTTTATTCATTGGCAGAATCAGGAGTAAATAATATGAAATCGTCTGATTGCACACCTGAAATTGACTAGTATGAGAGAGGTTGCTCTAACAATTATTACAATAAAAACGGCTATTCACTTGACAGTTTGATGTCAATTTTAATAGATTTATGGTGTACGGTTATTTTAAGTAGCGTTGAATCTCTCGTTTGTGCCCCGCGCACTCTCAACAAGCAAACACCCTAGACACTATTGTCATGATATTTCAGTCTTTTTTTCGAAGTAAAGTCCTCATTCTCGTTCTAATCTTGACCGCCGCAGCACATTTTGGCGGATGTGCGACCCTTGAGAAAACGGAGGTTGGAAAAAATTTGTCACAAATTGGTACCGGAATTGGTGCAGGTGTAAAAAGCGGTTTTTCAAAAGTCACCGCATTTAAGCCTGGGACTCCGAGTGCCAAGAACATAGGTGATGCGAATGCAATAGCAGCAAAGTTTCCTCTTAATCAAATGCCACATACAATGATGAACAAACCCGTAGCAGATGGTAGGCTGTCATCAGGTTTCGGCTATCGCATCAACCCGAAAGGCATGCGAATCCCCAGGCGTCATAAAGGGATTGATTACGCGGCCCCCAGAGGCACTGCAGTTTATGCTGCAGAAAGTGGTGTTATCGACAAAATCTACGTCAGTAAAAGTTATGGCAATTACATCCGTATAGCGCATGAAAACGATTTCTTCACCGCATATGCTCACATGAATGCCTTTACCGATGGGCTGGAAAAAGGCACGAAAGTAGCGCGGGGTCAGATTATTGGTCAAGTCGGTGATACCGGTAGATCCAGCGGCCCGCATCTGCATTTTGAATTGATCCATGCTGGCAAGTTCATCGATCCTCTGTTTCAAATCAATCCTGCCACAGTTGCGACAACCGAGTAGTGGCGTTAGGATGATGCAAGGAAAAACGACCTGAATGAATCAGATACCCGGTTGGGCTTGAGCAAACGGACCGCTATTTTTATGATCGTCTCTACGCCAGCATCAGCGTCGAATGTGTCAACGCCGTTACCTCTTGGTTGGTGCGAGCGATATCGAAATGCGGGGGGGTTCGCGCAACAACTTATCGGCTTGAAAAATGTTTACGCAGAGCACGTGGGTAGACTTGAGATTGATCAGATAAAAACAATTATTAAGTGTGAGTGTGAATGCACGCAGGTTTCGAAAATCATCAGCATTAAGAATGATGACACGTGAGTCTTCGAGCGCATTTGACGTACCGACACTGTGCGCACCCGCTGTGGCCTGCATCTCGCCCAACTGGTCGCCCTGAGACAGGATTCTTTTGACGCCCTCCTTGTTTCACACCTTGTGGAACACTTGACTCTTGAAAGCTTTGCATAACCGCATAAAAGCCATTCAGAGACGAATAGGGCATCGAAACGATATCAGCCTATCCGCCGCTTTGATGTGCTGCAAAACTTTCGGAATGCTATCTGCACGATGCTGCAGGAATAATGAAGTCGAGGGCCCAGATCAGCGATATACATAGACGCGTATAAAAATTGTTCAGCGTTCCGATGTATAGACATCGCCAATATCATCCGAGAAATTCAACCCTAAGGATTCCATAGTACATTGCGATTACTCACAACGTGGCGCTCCTATTCGTCTGTCAATATTTGACGACAGAATAGAGATCGAAAACCCCGGGCTACTTCCTTTTGGATTAACACTCGATGATTTGCATCATGGCGTTTCGAAATTAGGAAACCGTGTGATTGGCCGCGTGTTGAATAAGCTTGGATTGGTTGAAAAATGGGGTAGTGGCGCACAGCGAATGATCAGTGGCTGCAAAGAAAATGGATTAACAGAACCACGTTGGGAAGAGATTGCCGATCGATTACAAGTGACTTTAGCAATGTCACCAATAAACCCCGTATTGATTGATGGAAGAGACGAACAAATCCTCGATCTGCTTGCAGTCAACGACGGATTGTCAACTAGTGAAATCGCTCATGCTATTGATATATCCGCTCGAGCGACACGCTCACGTTTGGTAAAACTTGTCGCACGAGAACTTGTGGTTGAAGTCGGCACAGGTCCGAGAGATCCAAAACGCAAGTACCACAGAACGACTTGACAAATAGCGGCCTGCAGGTCGGTGGAGTCTTGAATGGTGGCCAGAAACAGAATCGAACCGGGGCGCGCGCAGCCCGGCCAACATAACAGCCTTATTACAAAGTAGATCTATCTACCTGTTTGAGAACAATGAAAAACAGCATCACGGTGAAAATCCAGATAGTCCTGCTGTCCATCAGAAAATGCACCAACGTTTAAACGCCCGATACGTCAATACCCATTTTCTCCATCGACCCCATATCAGTCACAGGGGATATCAGAAGATTGCCATTATTTTCGTACGAAATGAATCCCCGATCAAACAGATGATAAATATTGGGCGTCAGCATCAGCCCGTTCTCTACTTCAAGTCTCTCCGCAGAGTTATCGCACTCACGCCATGGCTTGCAATGACTGGCTATAAAAAGTTCAGGCCTATCCACGCGAGTAACGGCAACGGGTTTCAATTGCAAGCACACTTGCCCGAAACTGTCCCTGCCCTCTTCGTGCTTGTACGAATGCCGTTCTTTCTGTATCCGAGAACTAGCGTTCCACAGCAATCTGACGCTCGAGATAGTCCTCCCTGGCCGTCAACTCTACAGCGGCAGCACCTGAATATTGTAACTGTTCGCTCTGGACGGCACGCCCCTCATGATTTCACTTTCTGGCGACCCGACTAGCGTCGCAAGCATAATAGCCATAGGCTGAGACACCGCGGCGAGATTAACCGCTTGTTGACCACGACCTGCAGCACTCAAATGCGCATACTTATTTGGCAGTAACGGCGCCAGTTTTGCCATGTGCTCAGAGGGACGAACTCTATTTGCCAACGTATTCCAATGGACTGGCACTTTCCAACCAATCCAATTCCAGTTCATATCTGTAGAGCCGAACTCGGTAGGCTTTGGGGATTCAAAGCAAAAATCTGTTGCAACGCCAACTGCTTGAATCAACGTATCCTTTAATGAAAACACAATATCGCCCGGAGCAAACTCGCGCATGAATTCATAGAAGGGGATACTTGAGACCGACCAGAGTGTCTGACGGCCAAGTTACTCCATCTGTCTAATTGTTTAGGCTTTCACTCTCTGGCGAAAACTTAAAGAGCGTAAATTTTACAAATGGGTATATTCGGATCTAATTGGATATTAGTAACGCCCAATCGGACAATAAATGGATATGATTGGGTATAAATGGATATTCGTAATAAAACGTGCTCCAGTTTCAAAATATCACTATCACCTCAGAAATGCTGAATTTTATCAGCGCGATTAATGAGTTCAAAGGTAAGTGGCAAGCTACTCAAGACTTGGCACCTGATCGCTTGAACAGCCTTAAATGAGTTGCAACCATTGAAAGTGTCGGCTCTTCCACTCGAATTGAAGGAGCGAAGCTCAGCGACGAGCAGGTAGAGACGTTACTTTCCAAATTGGAACAACAAAGTTTCAGCACCCGAGATGAACAGGAGGTGGCAGGTTATGCGAACGCGAAGGATCTGATATTCGATAGTTTTGAGGAGATAGCCTTAAACGAAAATCACATAAAACAATTGCATGGTGCGTTACTGAAATACAGTAGTAAAGACGAAGGACACCGTGGCGAATACAAGAACATCACAAACAATGTGGAAGCGTTCGATATAAATGGTGAAAGCCTCGGAGTCGTTTTTCAAACTGCAACACCTTTTGAAACCCCTTTAATGATGAGCGCTTTACTTGATTGGTATACGACGCAGGAAATCGAAAAGGCGCAACATCCCTTGCTTATCATTGCTGTATTTATAGTTGTGTTTCTTGCCTTTCACCCTTTCAAAGATGGCAATGGCAGACTGTCACATATTCTCACTACTCTACTTTTGCTTCGACATGGTTATGCCTATGTACCTTAAAGCTCGATGGAAACGGTGATTGAAGCCAACAAGGAGAATTATTATCTGTCTTTGAGAAGTACGCAACAAACCATTCGGTCTGACAAACAGAACTGGAAACCTTTGTTTGCCTTCTTCCTCAAAATCATGATGAAGCAAAAAGATAACCTAGCCTTCAAAATTAATGAAGAACGTAAATTGCGTGAAAACTTGCCAGCTCTCTCTCGCGGCATTATGCAATTGGCAAGCACAAATGAAGAAGTTACAGTGCGTGATTTGGAGGCGGCAACAGGTGCTAACCGGAATACTATCAAAGCACACCTGAAGAAGTTGGTAGAGCAGGAATACCTTCTTGCTTTTGGTAAAGGCAGTGGTGCGCGGTATGAAGTGATGAGGTAAGACTGCCGAGACTCAACTGCACTGATTCAAATGGTGACCAAGGGCGGCCGGCTTCGGACAGAATCGAGCCGGCCGGCGTTCCGGGGCCGACACGGGAATTTTCAGTCCTCGTAACATCTTCTCAGACCCGTAGTTTCAACAATTTAGCGGACTGATTACCCGACTATTTCACCACTGTGCCCAACCGAGCACTACTGATCCACGCAAAATTCAGCACTAAAAAGGTCAACCGTTTGTGGAGCGGTTGCACACAAACTTGATGGCCGCTTGACTATCCCTGTGTGCCCAACATCCGTTCATTCCGAATAAGTTGAACCTACTCGTCAGTATTCAAATACCGATCAATTAGACCCGTTCGGCACGAATTTATGACACGCATTGTTAGACGCAACACTTTCCATGTATTTCAATTAGCCGAACACATAACTTGCAATTAGCCGACGCTTAATATTACGATTAGCCGAACAACAAACTTGCTATTAGCCGGAACTTAGAATTACAATTGGCCTAATAGTAAACTTGCAGTTAGCCGGACAGAATGTCGCCAATTTTCCCAAGATATGCAGCCCGGAATCTGCGCGAGGCACTCGAAGATTCACCTGCCACACTCATTCATGGTCCGCGCCAGTGCGGAAAAACAACTCTTGCTCTCCATGTGGGCAAGGCTCGGGGATATAGCTACCTTAGCTTCGACGACGAGGTGGTGCGCTCTGGTGCCAAGGCTGATCCCATTGGATTTGTGCAAGACCTTCCTGAGCGCATAATTCTTGATGAGGTGCAGCACGTACCAGAGTTGTTCTCCGCCCTCAAACTTGAAATAGACAAGAAACGTCATCCAGGCCGTTACATACTCACAGGATCAACGAATATACTGCTACTCCCTACGCTTTCTGATTCGCTTGCAGGTCGCATGGATGTTCTTCGCCTTCATCCTTTAGCACAGTGTGAAATTGAAGGATCTCCTTCTGGATTTCTGAATCGACTATTCAATAATCAGTTCAAAACTCAAACTGTAGAAAGGCTTGGCGACGAACTCATCCAACGCATTGTCGCCGGTGGGTACCCCGCGGCACTGCACAGAACATCGTCAACTCGTCGCGCTGCTTGGTATCGAGACTATCTGGATACGATTGTACAACGTGATGTCCGAGATTTAGCAAGAATAGGCTCTCTGGATATTCTGCCAAGACTGTTAACAGGTGTGGCTGGACAAACCGCTCGACTCATGAATGTCAGTGATCTAGCTTCACCTTTTCAAGTTAGCAGGCCAACGATAAAAGAATACGTCTCATTACTTACCCGTGTGTTCCTAATAAATGAGTTACCACCATGGCATAACAACCGCTTGAGTAGACTGGTGAAAACACCCAAACTGCATGTGGGAGATACCGGCACATGCTCCAGCCTACTAGGTATCAGTGCTGCAGATTTAAAGGTCGACAGGACACTCCTCGGCCAACTGCTAGAGACCTTTGTTTTTCAAGATATCAAGCGCCAGGCAAATTGGTATGAGCAGCCACTAACACTCTCGCATTACCGAGACCGTGACGGCGTCGAGGTCGATATAGTCATCGAGAAGGGCACCCGAGCAGTTGCCGGCATTGAAATCAAAGCCTCAGCATCGGTTAGTACAAAAGATTTTCGAGGATTAAAAAAACTAGCAGCTGCAGTTGGGAATCGTTTTAGTTCCGGGGTTGTATTATATGACGGAGAAACGTTAACACCCTTCGGAGATGGCCTTTATGCAGTACCAATAAGTGCGCTTTGGCAGCCTGATTAATACGTTGAGTAGGCGCAATTTATTTAGGAATTGTGCGTTATATCCTTGAATGGAATCGAACTACCGGTGCGCGGGATTCCAATATGCTGGCGAATTCTCAGCCAGAACCAGAAACTTCTGTGTATCGAAACTTACATTGGTGACCAGCGCCAGCCTCAAACTTCCTCCACTCCGTGTCGGCAGAGCGATTCTGGCTATTGCATCTCACGAGGATCCGAAGCGCCTTGGCGCAAGAATCCGGAGTCAACATATGGTGGCCAGGGCGGGACGCGCAGTCACAGAATCAAACCCGCCGTGGAACGGGGCCGACACGGGGATTTTCAGTCC
>Ga0209828_1001529_pt1 | contig 20731 bp, 19 predicted proteins | sample MaitaG_FD_187429 | JGI IMG/M metagenome (GOLD analysis project Ga0209828, IMG submission 187429) | Marine algal microbial communities from Maine, USA - Maine_Asex2 metaG (SPAdes) (version 2) | ecosystem: Host-associated > Algae > Red algae > Unclassified | place: Maine, USA | collected 2015-01-05 | reverse complement strand
AGACGCTAAAAAAGGAGTCGCAATGTTTCAACAAGAAAGTATTAACGTTCCCGTTTTAGGCATCATAGAAAACATGGCATATTTTACACCAGAAGAGTTACCAAATAATAAATATTACATCTTTGGTAAAGAAGGTGCTAAACATTTAGCAAAAGACTTAAATATGCCACTTATTGGCGAGTTACCATTAGTACAAAGCATTCGCGAAGCAGGAGATGTAGGAAGACCAGCAGCTTTACAAATAGCAACACCATTAGAAAAAGCATTCGAAACCATTACAAAAAATCTAGTGCAAGAAGTGGTTAGTAGAAACGAGAATTTGCCAGAAACCGAAGCCATAAAAATTACAACCATGGCTGGATGTTCAGCAGTAAAGAAATAATTAATTCACTCTAAAATCTTTCTTTTAGAGAGCTTTTAAAGTGATTAAAAAATAATAAATGACTACAGAAGAATTAAAATTAAATGTAGAAAAGGCACTCAACGAAATTCGTCCGTTTTTACAAAGCGATGGTGGCGACATTTCATTGTTATCAATCGAAGGTGGAAAGCTTGTAAAAGTACAGCTTGAAGGTGCTTGTGTTGGATGTAGTGTTAACCAAATGACATTAAAATCTGGCGTAGAAATGACCATTAAAAAGTACGCACCTCAAATAGAACAAGTTATAAATATCGAGAATTAAAGTTTGGGCTTGACCACAAAGGTTAGGCTGTTACTTCTCCCTCCCTGCGAGGAGCTTCAGACAAACCGTTCTATCTTTCACGCGCTTCCTCAATACAAAACTTAAACGTTAATACTAACCTGTAAGATTTTCGTGCTAAATTTGTTTTAGTATCCAACATAAAAGGTTTTTAAAAAATACCCACTTTCGTTGGCATTATAATGAATAAAACAGACATACTAATATTTACTCGAAAAACCCTTTTAGTAGTTCTTAATAAAAGTATTGTTTTGTTCCAAATCATAAATGATAGTTTAGAACTCTCCATTATAGTATAGCTAAGCAAGGATATTCTTGCATTACAAAATTTACATTGATAACTCACTTATTCTTAAGCCAATAGTAATTTGTGGCCTAGCATCGATGGCAAACAACACCCTGCATATCACGTTGTTCTTTAAAATGCAATCTGCAACTCTGTTCACCCGTAAAGTGTACACTAAAAGAAAATGTATCCATATATAATTATTTTATAATAAATTAAATATTCAAAATTATGTTCGGATTAGCGGTGTTTACGGGCGTGTAATTAAATAGTTACCAATATTAAGTTATTGTTAAAAGACTAGTAAATATTTACTAGCCTTTTTTTTATTTTTATATTTACTACTATTATTTAAAATATAAAAATTATGAAAAAAATTTACCTTTTGCTTTTTACATTATTAATTACAATGAGTTTAACGGCTCAATCTATATTTATTAACGAATTACATTACGATAATACTGAAAGTGATGTTGGCGAAGGTTTTGAAATTGCTGGTCCAGCAGGAACAGATTTAACAGGATGGACTGTATTATTATATAATGGAAATGGAGGAGATGTGTATAAAACTGTTGTATTATCAGGTACCATTGATGATGAAGGCGCAGGTTACGGAGCGTTACTTTTTACTCAAGCTGGTATTCAAAATGGAGCGCCAGATGGTTTAGCATTAGTAGATAATAATAGTACAGTAATTCAATTTTTGAGCTATGAAGGTGTTATTACTGCTACCGGTGGACTAGCAAATGGAATAACCTCAACAGACATAGGCGTTTCTGAATCTGGCACTACACCAATTGGACAATCTCTACAGTTAACTGGTATTAATGGAACAACTTATTCTAATTTTAGTTGGACTGAACCTGTTGCCGAATCTCTAGGGTCTTTAAATGCTAATCAAACATTTCCTACTCTTTCTACTATTGAAAACCAGATTGCTGAATTTTCTATCTATCCAAATCCAACATCAAATGGTTTTGTTAATATTAAAGCATCTAAAAATGAAGCAATACAAGTTGCTGCTTACGATATTTTAGGAAAAAAAGTAATAAACACAGTATCAAATTTTGAGCGTCTAAACGTTTCTAGCTTAAAACCTGGAGTTTATGTTTTACAATTAAACCAAAATAGAGCAACAACTACTAAGAAATTAGTAATTAAATAAACTTTAATAGTATTATTTTTAAAAGAGCGTTACCATTGGTAACGCTCTTTTTGTTTACTTTTGTCTGTATTCTCGATACAAAAATTGTAAAACAATTTTCACTCGAATTGACATAAAAAATGATAGACCAAAACCAAATATTTAACATTAAAACCGAAGCTGAATTTAATGCTTTAGCCTTACAAGTCTTTAGGTTTCAGTTTGAAAACAACCCTGTCTATCGTTCATTTTGCGACTTACTTTATAAAAATCCAAGTGCTATAAAAAAAGTTGAAGACATTCCTTTTTTACCAATTCAATTTTTTAAGTCGCATCAAGTCCTTAGTTCTTCCGAAGCTATAAAAAAAACATTTACCAGTAGTGGTACAACTGGAAACGCTACTAGTAAACATTATATTACCGATCTTTCGGTTTATGAAGACAGCTTTAACAAAGGTTTTAATACTTTCTACGGAAATATTGAGGATTTTATTGTATTGGCGCTATTACCAAGCTACTTAGAACGCGAAGGGTCATCGCTTGTTTATATGGTAGATAGCTTGATTAAAGATTCTAACCGTTTAGAAAGTGGGTTTTATTTAGATAACCTTACTGCATTAAGCGCAACTTTAAAACGTTTAGATACAAAGGGACAAAAGGTGTTATTAATTGGTGTTTCGTTTGCATTATTAGATTTAATTAAAGCCTATTCATTTAATCTCAATAATACCATTATAATGGAAACTGGAGGTATGAAAGGCAGACGAAAAGAACTGATTAGAGAAGAACTCCACACCATTTTAAAGCGAGGTTTTGGAGTAAATACAATACATAGCGAATATGGCATGACCGAGTTACTAAGCCAAGCCTATTCTAAAGGGAATGGTGTTTTTAATTCCCCTAATTGGATGCGAATTCTTACCCGTGATACCGAAGATGCTCTAACGTTAACCAAAAAAGGGAAAACTGGTGGTATTAATATAATAGATTTGGCAAACATTAATTCTTGCTCCTTTATTGCTACTCAAGATTTAGGTCGTGTAAACAAGAATGGTTCTTTTGAGATTATTGGTCGTTTTAACACTAGCGATATAAGAGGCTGTAATCTTATGGTTTTATAAAAAATTAAACCAACTAAGTAATTATTACGTATTTATTACGACTCAATAGGTATGAAACATTTAATATACATTTTTTTCTTAGGAGTAGTTTTCGCGCAAGCACAAACAGATTACAACACTAAAAGAGATTTTGTAGCCGAAGGTTACGATGTAGTTTCCTATTTTGACAATAAAGCAGAAAAAGGACATAAAGACTACAAAACAACATACGATGGAGTAAAATACAAATTTGTATCTCAAGCACATTTAGATATATTTACTAAAAACCCTAAGCATTATGTACCGCAATATGGTGGTTACTGTGCTTATGCTATTGCAGAGAAAGGTAAAAAGGTATCTATAAATCCAGAAACTTACGAAATTAGAGACGATAAATTATATTTATTCTATAATTCTTGGGGAAATAACACTTTAGAATCTTGGTTAGAAAAAGATGTGAAAAGTTTAATAAATAAAGCCGACCAAAGTTGGAGATTAATCAGTGATAAAGATTAATTTTTAAGTTATGTTAAAGAAAAATTAGTTTTAGTTGGTTGACTAATTTTTAGAAGTCCGTTTGCAGCTTTGCAATCGGGCTTTTTTATTAGTTAAAAATTGTTTTCTAAGCTTGTAAAATAAACACAGATTTAGTTTAAAATCTTATTGTTTAAAAATACCCGACAGGTTTTAAATACTAGCTAGGTTCAGCAACTTTAAACAAATTTTATTATATAAGTATTCTTCTTTCCTTTATTTAAAACTACGTATTTATCGTTAATTAAATCTTGAGCAGTGATTTTATAATCTTGATTTACTTTGTCTTTATTTACAGAAACAGCATTTTCTTTAAGTGCTCTTCTGGCTTCACTATTACTATTTAGAAATTTTGTTTTATCTGCTAACGCTGCAATCATGTCTATACCTTGGGCTAAATCTGCCTTAGAAAGTTCGGCTTGTGGTACACCTTCAAAAACATCTAAAAAGAGTTTTTCGTCTAGTGTTCTAATGTCTTCATTAAAGCTCTTACTAAACAAAATTCCAGAGGCTTTTTCAGCATTTAAAAAATCGTCTTCGCTGTGCACCATTGTGGTGATTTCTTTAGCTAAACGTTTTTGTAAAACTCGTAAATGTGGTGCTTCGGTATGTTCTATAATTATTTTTTTAATTTGTTCTTCATTTAAAAAAGTAAAAATTTTAATATATTTTTCGGCATCCTCATCACTAGAGTTTAACCAATATTGGTAAAATTTGTAAGGCGATGTTCTATTAGCATCTAACCATACGTTTCCACCTTCGCTTTTACCAAATTTAGAACCATCACTTTTTGTAATTAACGGACAAGTAATAGCGTAACCTTTACCTTGATTTATTCTGCGAATAAGCTCTGTTCCTGTGGTTATATTTCCCCACTGGTCGCTTCCTCCCATTTGTAAAGTGCAATCTAAGTTTTTGTATAAATGTAAAAAATCGTAGCCTTGAACCATTTGGTAGGTAAATTCTGTAAAGCTCATACCATCTGAGGCCGATTCGCTAGAAATTCTGTTCTTTACAGAGTCTTTAGCCATCATATAATTTACAGTAATGTGTTTACCAACGTCTCGTATAAATTCTAGGAACGAGAAATCCTTCATCCAATCGTAGTTATTTACTAAAACTGCAGCGTTTTTTTCGCTGCTTTCAAAATCTAAAAAATGAGATAATTGCTTTTTAATGGCTTCTTGGTTATGTCTTAGGGTGTCTTCGTTTAACAAATTACGCTCGCTAGATTTCCCAGAAGGATCACCTATCATTCCTGTTGCACCACCAACTAAAGCTACTGGTTTATGCCCACAACGTTGGTAATGTGCTAATAGCATAATTGGAACAAGATTTCCAATATGTAGAGAATCTGCAGTAGGATCGAAACCTACATAGGCACTACGCATGGCTTCGTTTAGGTGTTCTTCCGTCCCTGGCATTTCTGTGTGTAACATACCTCTCCAACGTAATTCTTCTACATATTTATTAACCATTTCTTGCTTGATTTTGTGTATTGAGTCGCAAAGATAAAAAAGGCAACATAATTAAGTTGCTATATTGAATATTTATTACCTTCGGTTTATGGTTTTAGTTACAGGAGGAACTGGTTTTGTAGGTGCACATTTACTTTTTAAATTGTTAAATGAAAAACAAAACGTGCGTGCTATTTATAGAAATAAAAAGAAGTTTGACATTGTAAAACGTATTTTCTCTTATTATTCTAAAAATACTGAAACACTTTTTGATACCATAGATTGGATAAAAGCAGATTTAAACGATATTCCTGCTTTAACTGAAGCTTTTAAAGACATCACTCACGTTTACCATTGTGCAGCATTTGTGTCTTTTGAGCCAGATAAATTTAATGTATTACAGAAAACAAATATTGAAGGCACTGCAAATATTGTAAATTTTTGTATTGCTAATAGTATAACAAAATTGTGTTATATAAGTTCTATTGCTGCTATTGGAGAACCAAAACCTGGCGAAATAACTACCGAAAATACCGAGTGGAATCCTGAGGCAGATAATAGTGTTTATGCCATAACTAAGTATGGTGCAGAACTAGAAGTTTGGCGAGGCACACAAGAAGGTTTAAACGCTGTAATTATAAATCCAGGTGTTATTATTGGTCCAGGTATTTGGAATTATGGTAGTGGTTCTATAATTAAAACTGTACACAACGGTTTAAAATATTATACTAAAGGAAGTGTTGGCTATGTTGCTGTTAACGATGTTGTAAATGTTATGATTTTACTTATGCAAAGCAAAGTTAAAAACGAACGTTTTATTATAGTATCTAATAATTGGAGTTATAAAAAATTCTTAACGTATTGTGCAGACGCTTTAGGTGTTAAACCTCCCAAAAAAGAAGCCAAAATGTGGTTGTTACAAATAGGTTGGAGACTAGATTGGTTAAAACATAAAATTACTGGAAAGCGAAGAAAACTAACTAAACAATTGGCAGATTCTTTAGTGTCGCAATCTCAATTTAATGGAGATAAGATTAAAGCATTTGTTGCTTTTGAGTATTCTGATTTAGAAACAGAAATACAGGAGACTTGTGACTTCTTTTTAAACTAAGGAACTCAAATCTTAGTAAGTAAGATTTGAGTTTTTAACATATAATTGTTCATAATTAAAAAACACCTAATTGGCAGTGTTTGTATAACTCATAAGCTTCATTATTTCTTTTAAAAATCATGAAGCCAAAACCGTTTGGATTAGTAAATTTCAAAAAGCCGTATTCATAATTCTTTGTAAAAAGAACTTTACCAAATGTATATAATTTAACATTATCAAACCTTTCTACTTTTTCATTTGGAAATTGGTTTTGTATATTCTTTATACAATCTGTTTCATTAATATATTTAATATAATTTCTTTTTGCTAAATATTGAGGTTTAAAAAAAGCTATATTTTCTTCGTTAAAAATAGAATCCCTAAGGAATATATCGTTACACTTCGTTTTCGTTTTCAGTTTTTCTTTGTAGGAAGAAATTAACCTATCAAACTTTTCTTCATTCATAATTTTAGAACCAGAAATTTCTATATAATTATTAATAGGAGAAATCCTATCTATTCTTTTTAAACAAATATTTTCAATATAAGAAGAGATAATTTGAATATTTAAACGCTCCCATTTTTCAATTTCATAATTTTCAGTTTCTTTTTCTTTGCAACCAAATAAATTAATCACAAGGAGCAGATAGACTAAAAGGAAAACCTTGTTGTTCATAAGTTGTTGTTATATCACTTGAATTAGTTATTGTTACGTCTTGAGCAGTTCTCTCAGCATGGTTAAGTGCAGTAATTTCATTCCTAAAATCTGGTGAGAAATCGGTAGTGTAGTTATCTAAAACTGTTAATGTACCACTATACATAATCTTTTTGGCATATTCTTCTGTAATGCTAACTTCTCTATTTGTTGCATATTCCATTAGAGCATCAGTCATTTCATCAATTATGTTTACCATGGTTGCATGGGAAAAATCAGCTAATTCTTCTTGATCAGCACTTGGGTTATTTAGTTGAGCTAATTCTTGACAATAAGCTATTGCCAAGTCTGTATAATCAGGATTATTATTATTTGTTGAAATTTGATTTGTATTTAAAAGATATCTAAGTAAGGCATGAGTATTCTCATGTATAATTGCTGCTGCTAATTTAATATCAGAAATTGTTCCAAAATTCATTTCATTAAAAACTATTTCTGCTGTACAATCACCTGTTACACATATTAGGTGTTGTCTAGTAAATGCCAAAGTTGTTGATGGATCAGCAACATTCTCATATTCTTCTAAATCTGCAAAGTTTTCTGATGAATACACAACATGATATTGACTATCCGATTCAAAAGCTTCTAAGAAACGAACATTCAAATCTGAACATAATCCCATTACATCAACTACTGCATCAGCATGGCATGGAAAATAGATAACAAAATCGTGATCAAATTCTATACCTACTGTAAATAATTCATCTAATTGTACACAATCACCATCTGTATTAGTAATACCTAAAGTTTGCATACCATTACTTGTATCATCGCAAGGTTCAGCAGATAATGGGTTAGAAAGCACCGCTGTATTGCCACCTCCTCCACTTTTATCTCCTGTACTAGGATCTACAGGTGGTGCTGTAATTTCGTTATCTAATTCGCATATTGTAGAGCAAGATTGGAAAGTTGAAGGACCATTGCTTGTGCCTATATAAATACGACTTCCCCATTCAAGAACATTTCCAGAATGATGAGTACCATTACCAGCACAATCAATAAAAATAGTATTACAAGTCCTATTACAACCTCCTCTTTTTTGAGTTTGATTATTAAAAAAAACCTGTATCTAACTCTGTAATTGTTACGTTTTCTGAACTCTCTAACATACTACCATTATACAAATTTTGAAACTGCTCTGCTACCACATGATACTGCACTAAATATTCTCTATAATCTTCATTTTCTACATCGTAATGTAGTACAATATTTTCGATATAAAATTGTGGTGGTGCTCTTATTACTTTAAAAGTATAAGTATGTGTACTTGCATAAGTTATATAAAATACCTCTTATATATAATACCTCGTCTGTTACAATAGTAATGTCTTCGTCTCCTGTTTTATTTTGAGACTATACATTAGATATTTTTGTTTGAAGCTTACCTATTTTACTAGCAACCTTATTAAAATGTAACGATTGCTCGAATGGTATTTTTTTATTTATTGCTAAAGGTGTTGTTCGTTTTAGTTGAGATTCGTCTAAAACTGTTTGGTCGTCTTTCTCGCAGTTAGTTAATAGTAGCGCAATACCAAAGGTTAGTATTCCAATTTTTAATAGTTGTTTTAATTTGTTTTTCATTTTTTTAAATTAGCGTTAAGTTTAGTGGTTTAAAATTAAACCTTAGTTTGTGCTATTAAAACTAGTAATTAGGGAAATTAATATGCATTGAGCGAACGTTATTTTTCAATGCATATTTATGTTTACACCATAAAACTACACTATTATAAATTGGCACATTACGGTTTTTACCGTAATAAAATTTTTAACTATTGACCTAAAATATTAAAAATGAGAAAGTTAAAAGGATGAAAAATAATTTACATTTTCGATGAAGTGCAAAAAAAAAGATAAAGTGTAGTTTGTATTATCTTAAAATATCTGGTAATTTAAAATTGAGTGCTATAAAAATGTTAAATAGAATTTTTTATAGCTTAAAAAGCTATTTAATCCTTTTTTAAAGTCCCTACTTCAAACTTTTTTTTGCTTTTTTTATTGTTATTTTTTAGAATATCTTCTTTTGCTTTTGCGCGTCTAATAGAATCTTTAGCTTTTTTTTCTGCTTTCTCTTTTACGTCTATTGCCTTGTACTTATCTCTTACTATGGTTAAGCTGTCTTTTACACGTTTATAGATAGTTTCGTACTTTTTAATATCAAAAGCATAATAAGCATTGTTTTCTGCAAAAGTGAGACTGTCTATATTGTTTTTTTTATAAATAAAGTCGTCTGGAATAATACCATTTTTCTCTATCTTACTTTTATTAACACCTTTAGCCGAAGACATAATAGCCATATCTACCAAAATATTAACCATATTATCTTCAGAAATTAAATGCTTTGGCTTATTAGGTTTTTTAACATTGTAGCAAGAACTTAATATTAAAAGTACTAATAAGAATGAAACTTGTTTTATCTTCATCTGTCGAACGTTAATTGTTTTGCATATTTGGTATCGTAAAACTTAAAGTTTTTATAAGCCAAACCACCATTTACAAACGTGTGAGAAATTCGAGATTTAAAGGTTGTGCCTTTAAAAGGAGACCAACCACATTTATATAAAATATTGTCTTTTTTTACTGTCCAAGGATTATTTAAATCTACAACTACCAAATCTGCATAGTAGCCTTCTTTAACGTAACCGCGTTTTTCGACATTAAATAAAATTGCAGGATTATGTGCCGTTTTTTCAACAATTTTTTCGATAGAAATTTGTCCACGATGGTACATTTCTAACAATGCTGGTAGTGCGTGTTGTACCAATGGTCCACCAGAAGGCGCTTTAGTATAGACATTATTTTTTTCTTCTATAGTATGAGGTGCGTGGTCTGTTGCTATAACATCTATTCTATCGTCTAGTAATGCTTTTAATAGTTGGTTTCTATCTTTTTCTGTTTTAACCGCGGGATTCCATTTTATTAATGTGCCTTTTTCATCGTAATCTTTATCGCTAAACCATAGATGATGGATGCAAACTTCGGCTGTAATTTTCTTATCTTTTAACGGAATCTTATTACTAAATAAAGCTGTTTCTTTTCCTGTAGACAAATGAAACACATGTAATCGCGCTCCTGTTTTCTTGGCCAATTCTATAGCTTTAGAAGAAGATAAATAACAAGCCTCTTCACTTCTAATTATAGGATGAAAATTTAAAGGAATATCGTCTCCATAACGTTCTTTATAAATTTTGGTATTAGCTCTTATTGTAGCTTCATCTTCGCAATGCACAGAAATTAATAAGTTTGTACTAGAAAAAATTTTCTCAATAACTTCTGGATCATCAACCAACATATTTCCTGTTGAAGAGCCTAGAAAAAGTTTTAAACCAGCCACTTGCTTTGGGTCGACTTTTAAAATTTCATCTAAATTATCGTTAGTTCCACCAAACATAAAAGAGTAGTTTGCATAAGACGTTTCTTTTGCTATTGCAAACTTATCGTTTAACTTTTCTATGGTTGTAGTTTGTGGGTTGGTATTTGGCATTTCTATAAACGATGTAATACCACCAGCAATTGCTGCACGAGATTCGGTTTCAATATTAGCTTTATGCGTTAAACCTGGCTCTCTAAAGTGAACTTGATCGTCTATCATTCCAGGAATAATATATTTACCTTCTGCATCAAACACGTTTACATTAGAAGATTTTGCGCTTATAGAGGTATCAATTTTTGTGATAAATTCACCTTCAATTAAAATGTCTCCATTAAAAATAGTGCCTTCATTTACAATCTTGGCATTCTTAATAAGTGTTATTTTGTCGCTCATTATTTTATTTATTAAATAAACTTTTAAACTTCATCGAGATTACTCCAAATATTGCTTCAGAGATAATACTAGAACTCAATTTAGATTTACCTCTTATTCTGTCAGTAAAAATAACTGGTACTTCTACTATTTTAAATTTCTTTAAATGTGCCTTGAATTTCATTTCTATTTGAAATGCATAACCTATAAACTTTATATCTTTAAGATTAATACGCTCCAAAACACTTCTATGATAGCAGATAAAGCCAGCAGTACTATCTTTTATACGCATTCCAGTAATAACTCTCACGTAAATGGATGCTCCGTAAGATAATATAATACGGCTTAAAGGCCAATTTACAACATTTACGCCTTTAACATATCGCGATCCAATGCTTAAAGCAGCGCCTTCATTATGGCATGCATTGTATAACCTTATAAGATCTTTTGGATTGTGGGAGAAATCGGCATCCATTTCAAAAATATATTGATAATCTCTTTCCAAACACCATTTAAAACCATGAATATAAGCAGTACCTAAACCCGATTTTTTTTGCCTTACTTCTAAATATAAAGATTTAGGATATTTAAGTTGAAGTTCCCTAACTTTATCCGCAGTGCCATCTGGAGAATTATCATCTACTACCAAAATACCAAACGTTTTGTCTTGGCTAAAAACAGCTTCAATAATAGCTTCTATGTTTTCGATCTCATTAAAAGTTGGTATAATTACAACAGCGTCTTGCATTAAAAGCATTTAATTTAAAACAAATGTACATATTTGGCAATTAGTTTTTATAAATATTTCTTAATAAATAATGCAGCCGATTGAGAATTTTACAATAATTTTATAGTGTGTTTAGAGAAATACTTTCAACTGAGCTTTATACAATTTTACTAATAGTTTGTCTTGTTCTTGTCGCCACTACTAAACTTTTATTTTCTAAACGATTTCGATATTTTTTAATGTTAATTACAAACTTTAGATATTTAAAAGAGTATTCTCGTAAACATAAGTTTTTAAATTTATTTTAAGGGTTACTATTTACCAACCTTATTATTGGCTTAACAATTTTTATATTATCGTGCTTTAATTTAGACATTAATATTCATCAAACCGATTATTTAAAATTTTTAAAACTAACTTTTGGAACAAGTGCTTTGATTCTCGAAAAAATATTAATAGAACGTATGTTAGGTAGAATCCTCAATATAGACTCTATTATTAAAAATTATGCTTTCCAAAAAGTAAGTTAAAAACTTTTTTAGGCTTAATATTAATTCCTGTTAATGCTATATTAATTTATACTTGGCAACCAACACGGTTTACCATCTAATTTATTACAATAATTTTAGTAGCTATTAATCTTTGTGGTGTTCTAATTTTTATAAGAGGTAATCTTAAAACCATAAAAAAGAATTGGTTTTATTTTATTTTGTATCTTTGCACACTTGAAATTTCGCCTTATCTGTTTTTTTATAAGATATATACGCTGCAGTAAGGTCCTTAAAAAAGCTATTAGAATATGAAAGTGAAAACCATTTTAGTATCGCAACCAGAACCTAAAATTGAAAATTCGCCATATTTCGATTTGTCTGAAAGACAGAAAGTTAAAATAGATTTCCGTCCTTTTATTCATGTAGAGGGCGTCTCGTCTAAAGAAATTAGACAACAAAAAATTGACCTTAGTAAATTTACCGCTATTATTTTAACAAGTAGAAATGCTGTTGACCACTTTTTTAGAGTAGCCGAAGAAATGCGCTTTAAAGTGCCAGATAGTATGAAGTATTTCTGCCAGTCTGAGGCTGTCGCTTATTATCTTCAAAAATATGTAGTATATAGAAAACGTAAAATTTATGTTGGTAAACGCACATTTACAGAATTGTCCCCTTTAATTAAAAAATATAAAGATGAAAGCTTTTTACTTCCAGCAGCAGATAAATTAAAAGCAGAAGTTCCCGAAGTATTAAATGGCTTGGACGTAAAATGGAAAGAAGCCGTTTTTTACAAAACAGTAATTAGCGATTTATCTGATTTAAAAAGTGTAACCTACGATATATTAGTATTCTTTAGTCCAAGTGGTATAGATTCTTTATTTCATAATTTTCCAGATTTTGAGCAAAGAGAAACTAGAATTGCTGTGTTTGGAAATACAACTAAAAAAGCTGTTGAGGCGAAAGGACTACGCGTAGATATTGCCGCGCCAACTCCAGAAACACCTTCTATGACTATGGCATTAAAGAAATTCATTACTATTTCAAATAAAAAATAATATTTGTTTTATATATATTAATACTCTTTAATAGGCATAACGTTGCGGACCACCGCGTCTTATCTCTTCGCTTGCGTGTTCTTCAAATTGTTCGAAGTTTTTTCTAAAGGCATTTGCTAATTTAAATGCAGTATCATAATATGCTTTATCGTTGTTCCATGTTGCTCGTGGGCTTAAAACTTCGGTTGGAACGCCAAGGCAAGTTCTTGGTTGCGCTACTCCAAATACTGAATGTATATGGTAATCATCGTAATTATATAATCCTAAATCACCATTTAAAACAGCAGTAATCATAGCACGTGTGTATTTTAACTTTATACGTTTTCCAACACCATAAGCTCCACCAGACCAGCCAGTATTTACTAACCATACATTTACGTTAGCATCTAGCATCTTTTTACTTAACATCTCTGCATACTTTGTAGGGTGTAATGGCATAAAAGGCGCTCCAAAACAAGCAGAAAAAGATGGCACAGGTTCTTTAACTCCAGCTTCTGTTCCTGCAACTTTAGCAGTATATCCAGATATAAAATGGTACGCAGCTTGTGCTGGTGTTAATTTAGAAATTGGAGGTAAAACTCCAAAGGCATCTGCAGTTAAAAAGAAAATATTTTTAGGGTTTTTACCTATAGATGGTACTTTTATATTTTTAATATGATGAATTGGGTAACTTACACGCGTGTTTTGAGTGATAGAAGTATCTTCGAAGTCGACCTCTCCTTTTGCATTCAATTTTACATTTTCGAGAATAGCACCCTCTTTTATTGCTGCATATATTTCTGGTTCTTCTTCTTTAGATAGGTTAATTACTTTAGCATAACATCCACCTTCAAAATTAAAAACAGTGTTTTCTAAAGTCCAACCATGCTCATCATCACCAATTAAACTTCTCTCTGGATCTGTAGATAATGTTGTTTTTCCTGTACCCGATAAACCAAAGAAAATCGCAGTATCTTCATTTTTACCAACATTTGCACTACAATGCATTGGTAAAGTGTTTTTAAACACTGGAAGTATAAAATTTAAAGCAGAGAATATGCCTTTTTTAATTTCTCCAGTATAACCCGTTCCGCCAATTAACGCTATCTTTTTTTCAAAATTTAATATCGCAAAATTGTGTTGTCTCGTACCATCTTCTTGGGCGTTTGCAATAAAACCTGGCGCATTTACTATTGTCCATTCTGGAGCAAAATTTGCTAACTCAGACTTAGTAGGCCGTAAAAACATATTGTAAGCAAACATATTACTCCAAGGATGCTCGTTAATTACACGAATATTCAATTTGTAATCTTTATCTGCACAAGCATAACTGTCTCTAACGAACACTTCTTTTTCAGACAAATAGTTTACAACCTTACCATAAAGTTTATCGAACTTATCGGCATCAAAAGGGATATTTATATTTCCCCACCAAACGCGGTCTTTTGTTATAGCGTCTTTTACAATAAAACGATCCATTGGAGAACGACCAGTAAACTCGCCCGTATTAACAGCTAAAGCACCAGAAGAAGTTATTACACCTTGTCCTTTCTCGAGAGTAGTCTCTTGTAATTTTTGAGGAGATAATTGGTATTGAACAGTAGCATTCTTAATACCGTATTTTTCTAACGAAATCGTTTTCGTAGATTGTGTATGGTTTACCATAACTTAGATTATTGTTTAGACTGCAAAACTAAACATTATTATAGTATTTTATAAAAAAATAAGCGTTAATTCTTACTTCTTTTTACAATGTATGTTAACATTACAAGCCATGCAGAAATTAAAAGCAATCCACCTAAAGGTGTTACAAAACCAATCACTTTAAAATCGAAACCTGTAAGGCTATTGGTTGCTAACAAATAAATTGATCCTGAAAAGAGAAGCATACCAGTAAAAACTAAATATAAAATTATCTTTTTAGATTTCACTTTTAAAACCTCCATATTACCTACTAATAATAGTAAAAAGGCATGATACATTTGGTAGCGCACACCAGTTTCAAAAGACTGCATCGCAGAAGCTGTTATTTTTGGCTTTAAACCATGAGCAGCAAATGCTCCAATTACCACTGCTAAAAGACCTAAAACCGAACCTAAGATTAATACTTTTTTGTTCATATAATTTTTTGTTTTGATTTAAAAAATGTTAGTATTTTAGTACTTTCGTTCAAACAAAATTAAGTAATACCTGTTTAAATATATAATACAATTATGAGAAATATTTTGGTTATTGGATCGGGAAAATCTGCTTCATATTTAATAAAATACCTTTTAGATAACTCTGAAACTGAAAATCTTCATATTACCGTTGGCGACTTAAATATAGGTAGTGCCTTAAAACTAACAAGTAAACATAAAAATGCAACTGCAATTACTTTAGATGTTTTTAATAATAAATCTAGAGAAGAAGCAGTAAAAGCAGCAGACATCGTAATTTCTATGCTGCCAGCTCGTTTTCATATAGAAGTAGCAAAAGACTGCATTACACATAATAAAAATATGGTTACAGCCTCTTACGTAAGTGACGAAATGCAAGCTTTAGACACAAAAGCCAAAAATAAAGGTTTGGTGTTTATGAATGAGATTGGTGTAGATCCAGGTATCGACCACATGAGTGCCATGCAAGTAATAGATCGCATAGAAGCGCAAGGTGGAAAACTCATTCTCTTCGAATCTTTTACCGGAGGATTAGTAGCTCCAGAAAGCGACAACAATTTATGGAATTACAAATTTACATGGAACCCAAGAAACGTTGTCCTCGCAGGCCAAGGTAGTGCAGCTAAGTTTTTACAAGAAGGCACCTACAAGTACATACCGTATAATAGATTATTTCGTAGAACAGAGTTTTTAGAAGTCGACGGTTTTGGACGTTTTGAAGCTTATGCCAATAGAGACTCGCTAAAATATCAAGATATTTATGGCCTCGACGAAATAAAAACGCTCTATCGAGGCACCATAAGAAAAGTAGGTTTTAGTCGTGCTTGGCATGTTTTTGTAGCATTAGGCATGACAGACGATAGCTATACAATAGACGATAGCCAGAACATGACCTACCGCGATTTTGTAAATTCGTTTTTACCATACAGCCCAACAGATTCTGTAGAAATAAAATTTAGACATGCACTAAAAATAGACCAAGACGATGTTATTTGGGATAAGTTCGAAGAGTTAGACATCTTTAGCCCAACAAAAAAGGTTGAACTTAAAAAAGCAACACCAGCTCAAATTTTACAAAAAATATTGATGGATAGTTGGACCTTAGATCCTACAGATAAAGATATGATTGTTATGTACCATAAATTTGGTTACCAATTAGACGGCAAAAATCACCAGATAGATGCCACCATGGTAACACTTGGCGAAGACCAAACCTATACAGCTATGGCAAAAACAGTAGGTTTACCAGTTGCCATTGCTGCCATGGCAATTTTAAATAAAAAAATAACCACTCCAGGTGTTCTAAGGCCTATAAACAAAGAGGTTTACGAACCAATTTTAAAAGAGCTAGAAGACTACAGTATTGTTTTTAAAGAGAAAAAAGTGCCTTATTTAGGTTATAATCCTTTACACGTTTAATAGTTTTTAAATGTTTTGGGCGTTACCACGCTCATACCTGCTAGGTTTTAAAAACCTAGCAGGATCGCTTAGGTCAGGCTGTACGCTATATCTTTTTTTGCCATATATGGCAGCAAAAAAAGGATGCCGCTTCCATCCTTAACGCGCTAGCCAATATAGAGTTTTAAAATAAAGTAATAGTTTTATACTAATTTAGTGCTTTTATGTATTAATTTTAAATCAGAATCAGAGATTTCTATATTCTCTACAATAAAATAACATCTTTTAATGAAAGTTATAAATCAAAACATACATATAGACGGTATCGATAAAAAGATCCTTCGTGCGTTAATGGCAGATGCTAGAACATCTGTTTTAGAAATTGCACGACAGGTCGGAATTTCTGGAGCTGCCATACACCAACGTTTAAGAAAATTAGAAAAATCTGGATTAATTGCAGGCTCTAAATTTATAGTCAACCCAAAAGTATTGGGCTATACCACTATGGCATTTGTTGGCATCTATTTAGACAAAGCCATAAGTAATCCAGATGCAGTAAAACAATTAAAAAAAATACCCGAAGTTCTAGAATGCCACTACACCACAGGAAACTGGAGTATTTTAATTAAAATTCTTTGTAAAGATAACGAACATTTAATGCATCTTTTAAATAACGATATTCAATCTATACAAGGTGTTTCGAGAACAGAAACTTTTATTTCTTTGAACCAGCAAATAGACCGACAGATTAAAATATAAAAAGGACTTTTTATACATTTAATGCTCTTTTTTAAGTGTAATTAATGCATTAGTTTATTCAATAATTAACTTTTTTACCTTTATAAAAAATCAACTAAAAAAAATATCTTTTAAAAAAGAATCTTTGCAGTAAACAAAAAACTCCTCTATAAGAGGAGTTTTATATTATAAATTTATCTAAATTTAGTTTCTTCCGCCAAATACTTGTAGTGCCCAATATAATAAAGAAGCAATTGCACCAATTGCAGCAACTAAATATGTTCTTGCTGCCCATTTTAAAGCATCTTCAGAACCTTTATATTCCTCTTGAGAAACAATATTTTTATTTTTTAACCACGCTAAAGCGCGATTACTAGCATCGTATTCCACAGGCAATGTTACTACACTAAATAGCGTTGCAAAAGCCATCATTACTAAACCTACTATTGCTACATATTGTCCAGCAGCACCAAGTGCGTTTGAAGCCATTAAGGCAACACCTCCAAAAACAACCCATTGAGACATACTAGAAGTAATTTGCACTACTGGTACTAATTTAGAACGCATTGTTAAATACTTATACGCTGTTGCGTGTTGTACGGCATGCCCAACTTCGTGAGCTGCAACTGCTGCTGCTGCTGCGTTTCTTTCGCTATAAACAGCTTCACTTAAATTTACAGTCTTATTTGTTGGATTGTAATGGTCTGTTAAACGTCCTGGAGTAGAAATAACTTCAACATCTCTAATACCATGATCTGCTAACATTTTTGTAGCTATCTCAGCACCACTCATTCCGTTACGTAATTGTACTTTAGAATAAAATTCAAATTTCTTCTTTAATTGTCTGCTAACTAACCAACTTACTAAAGAAATTGCTCCAATCAAGATATAATATCCCATCATTCCAGATCCTCCCATAATTTTTTATTTGTTTTAATTTTTAATAAATATAACAAAAAGTAAGCCAATTCTATAATAAGAAATTTTGTCAGTTTACTGTTTTAAAAGTTTTACTTTTTAGATTACTATAACTGGACAGCTTATTACTTCTGTATCATCTTCTGTAGCTTTGTTTATAGTTTTAGCAATTTTTCTTTAAAAAAAGAATTAAAAATCATATCGGTTTTAAAAAAGCTTCGGTTTTAATTAATAAATTACATTTACTTCTAATGCATTATATAAAACATTATCTAATTATTTTCTTCAATTGCGTATTCAACAATTACAGTATCAATTTTTTTAAATCATCTTTGTAAAAAAATGAAAATTTTCTGAGAATTTTAAAATTCTATCTTCCACTTTCTCAGGAAAACTAATAATAAGTACTATAAATAAAATTTATAGATTTTTTGTAATAAAATAAAAAAGCAACTTTTTCATTTCATTATAGATAAAGGAATTCGCTCCTTCTTAAAAATAAAGAAAACTAAAAAGACTCACTCTAGCGGCTGAATTACTTTTATAACTTTACCATCTTCAAAAATAACAAAAAGCATTTCTTCCTTAGTTTCAAAAAAATTTGGAGTTGTACCCAAATCATAGGTTAAAAAATCTATTCTTTTTAAAGTTGAAAGTATTGCAACACCTAATAAATTAAGTACTGCTTCTTTTTCTTTACCAATTAGCATCTCACTTTCTACAATATCTTGAGCCATTTTATAACGTGTTGTTGGACTCTTTTTCCATTCAACTTGGTTAAATTCTTTTTCGTTAGCATCCAAAACGAAGTAGCTAATTACAGCTGCTAAGGCAAATACTCCAACAATTATTTTAAGTTTTTTTATCATTATGAGATTGCCTTGTTTTTACATTACTAGTAAAACAAAATATTAGTCACTTCGAGTGATTTGGGAGGTAAGAGCACATTGTATAGAGAAGCTTATTTATGCATGTTCTCGATACAATGCTCTTTCGTCGCAACACTCGAACTGACAATTCGTGTAATTATTAGCCAACTATATTCACTATTTTACCAGGAACCACAATTACTTTTTTAGGTTCTCGACCATCTAATTGTGCAATAGTTTTTTCGTGAGCTAAAACGGTTTTTTCGATATCGTCTTTACTTAAATCCATTGGCAACTCTAGCGTAAAACGCATTTTACCATTAAACGAAATTGGATAGTTTTTACTGCTTTCTACTAAATGGCTCGCCTCAAATTCTGGAAAGGGTACTGTAGAAATTGATGTTGTGTTTCCTAATTTACTATATAATTCTTCAGCAATATGTGGTGCATAAGGTGATATTAAAACTAGTAATGGTTCTAAAATTGCTTTGCTTGTACATTTTTGTGCACCAAGCTCGTTTACAGCAATCATAAAGGTAGAAACCGAAGTATTAAAAGAGAAATTCTCGATGTCTTCTTGTACTTTTTTTATGGTTTTGTGTAATGTTTTTAAGTTGTCTTTTGTTGGTGCTGCGTCGTTTACTTTTAGTCCATTGTCGTTAACATACAATTTCCATAGTTTCTTTAAAAAACTGTGAACACCTGTAATACCAGCAGTATTCCAAGGTTTGTATTGTTCTAAAGGTCCAAGGAACATTTCGTAAAGTCTTAAGCTATCTGCTCCATAATCAATACAAATTTGATCTGGACTGACCACGTTGTATTTGGATTTGGACATTTTCTCAACATCTCTTCCTACTTTGTAAACTCCATCTTCTAAAATGAATTCTGCGTCTTTATAATCTGCTCTCCAATTTTTGAATGCTACTAAATCTAATTCACCTGATGAGTTTACAAACGAAACATCAGTGTGAAGAGCATGTTTTGAATATACTTGAATATATTTTCTTGTATCAAAATATTTAATCTTATCGTTTGGAATGAATTTTTTTATAGCTTCAAAAGTGCTTTTTGCTAAATCCTCGTGTTTCAATTTTTTTATTTCTTCTACAGATAATACTTGTGATCTTTTATATTTTTTGAACTCACTAAAAGTACATAAATGAATTGGTAAAAAAATGTTTTTTGAAGTTAAACTAAACTCATCAACAATTGATTCGCTAGATCCATTTGGCCAATCCAATCTTTTTCCTAACTCGTTAGCTTTTTCTCTGTCCTTAATCACAAATTCATTATTCAATCTATAAACAAAGGCACTAGTTCCCAAAATCATTCCTTGATTTATCAACTTCTTAAAAGGCTCTTCAACATTTACAAAACCTCTGTCTTTAAGTAATTTTACCCAAAAACGAGAATATAACAAATGGCCTGTTGCGTGTTCTGCTCCACCAATATATAAATCTACATTTTCCCAATACTTTAGTGCGTCTTCGCTTGCAAAAACACCAGCTCTATTAGCTTCTTCCATATAACGGAAAAAGTACCACGAACTTCCTGCCCAACCAGGCATTGTGTTTAGTTCTAGAGGAAATACTGTTTTATGGTCTATTAACTGATTACTAACCACT
>Ga0209828_1001527_pt1 | contig 20739 bp, 22 predicted proteins | sample MaitaG_FD_187429 | JGI IMG/M metagenome (GOLD analysis project Ga0209828, IMG submission 187429) | Marine algal microbial communities from Maine, USA - Maine_Asex2 metaG (SPAdes) (version 2) | ecosystem: Host-associated > Algae > Red algae > Unclassified | place: Maine, USA | collected 2015-01-05 | reverse complement strand
TACCGCCAAGACGCCGACGTACACCCGCAACTCAGTGACGCGTGGCGCCTGACGGAACTGCCCGCGCCAGATCATCCATACGAGCGCTAACGACGAGCCAGCGCCCGCCATCACAACGATCATCACGAGGTTGACGGCCTGGCTGTCAAAGTGCTCGATCCCCGCCGCATAGGTCGAGAAGCCGCCCGTCGAGACCGACGACAGCGTGTGGGCCAGCGCATCGCGTAGTGACATGCCCGCAAGCCCGAGTGCGATCAAGACCCCGGCGCTTACGAAGACATACAGCACCGAGACCCGTTTGAACGCTGGACCTGGGCGAGGTGCGAGCGCCAAGCCCTCTTGGCGCGGCCGGCGCGGATCGGCGAGTTCGCGCGAACCGCCAAGGAACGGCAGCACGGCAATCGCCAGAGCGAGCGCGCCAAGCCCTCCGAGCCATTGGGTGCCGGCGCGCCAGATCAACAAGCCGCTACTCAGCTCAGAGGGATCCTCGAGCAACGTCAGCGCATTCGTCGACACCCCTGCTACCGACTCGTACAACGCATCGTCGAGTCGCCCGAATGTGCCGGTCGCCAAGTAGACGATGGTTGAGATCGCAGCGAGCAGCAGATACCCGACGACAACAGCGCTGAGCGTGCTCACGGGTTGCAGTGATCGCGACGAGATGGGCCGGCGTCGCTGGTGCGAGGCATATGCGAGGCATACCGCCGCCACGACAGCCATCACCGCACAGTCGGCTTTCGAACCACTATCGACAATTCCTTCGATCACCGCAGACGCTGCCAACATCGCGCCAGCGAGTCCAGTCGTTAGGGCAACGACAAACGCGTAGGGCCCGATCGGAGCCGCCCTGTTCTGGCCCTCCGAGGAGAAGGTGTCAGCGACACCCGAGGCGGTCACGACGAGGTGAACACCCGACTCAGATGCTCGACGTCTTTGCCGTGGGCGACGAAGACGACGTGATCACGAACCTCGAACTGTGACACCGCACGACCAATAGTGGGTTCGCCGCCACGCACAATCGCAGCTACGAGAGTGTCATGGGGCAGCTTTAGTTCGGCGACGGTGGAGCCTTCAGCCTTGGAACCGCGCACCACCTCGACTTCGAAGAACTCGATGTCATCATCGAGCGTTGTTGCGACCGCTGATACACCACCGTGCATTGTGCGCAAGACCTCGTTGGCACTCGCAGTGCGGGGCGAGATCGCAACATCAACACCGGCATCGCGCAAGAGGTGTCGCAGCTCAAGGCGATGCAGCACCGCAATGGTCTCGCGTGCCCCAGACTTCTTGGCGAAAAGGCACGCCAAGATATTGGCATCATCTTCTCCGGTGAGCGCTACGACCGCGTCATAGGAGCCGACGTCTTCTTCTTCGAGAAGCGACGCGTCGGTGATATCACCCAGCAACACGAGCGCCCCATCGAGTTCGTCAGCAAGCTCGCGTGCCCGATCGGGCTCACGATCGATGATCGCTACCACATGACCTTTGGCGATCAGAGCCCGAGCCAAGATCTCTCCGGTGCGACCACCCCCGAGAATCATCATGCGATGGTGCTCGCCGATCGCGAGGCCTAGGTCGCGAAATACCTGCTCGCGCGCTCGTGTCTTGCACACGACGCGCACGTTGTCGCCAACTTCGAGCACGTGGTCTTTGCGAGGCACGATGGTCTCACCGTTGCGGGTGATCGTGCAGATGATGAAGTCCCATGTGGGCTCATAGATCGCGCCGATCTCGCTGAGCGACTTGCCTACGAACGGAGCGGTTTCACTCAGCGTTGCACCCACCATCAACAGCTCGTTATCAGCAAGGCGGGCGACTTCGAGCGCACCTGGGTAGGTCAACAAATCTAGAATTTCGCGAGCGACAGCGTCGTCGGGATCGATCACGAGGTCGGCGCCAACGGCGCGATGCAGATTGGCGCACTCTTCAGAGGAACGAATGCCAGGTCGTTCGAGCCGCACCACCCGACGGCCTCGGCCTTCGAGCTTGGCGATCAGTGAGGTGACCAGGTTGACCTCGTCGCTCGATGTCGCAGCCACGACCAGGTCGGCGTCGACCACACCCGCGCTGCGCAGCACCTGCGGCTCGGTGGCGCTGCCATGCACAATCGATACGTCGAGAAGCTTGTCGATTTGGGCGATCCGGGCGGCATCGCTTTCGACGATGGTGACGTCGTTGCCTTCACGGCTCAACAGTTGGGCCACATGGGTACCGACTTCGCCGGCACCGACCACGATTACTCGCACGGCCAATCATCTTTGCTCATAGAACTCGTCGCCACAGGGATCAACACGGAACCACCGCCCAGGATTGGCGCCAAGCTGCGAGTGCCGTGATCGGGTTCATGGCGTTCCTTTCGGCCTGATCCAGCGAATGCCAAGTTCGGTGACCACCAGATCAAGAAGTTCATCGTAGGGCTGGGCTGGTATCGCGCCGACGCGTTGGCTCTCGAAAGCCACGCCAATTGCCAACGGCTTTGTGCCAGCGAGAGTTCGATTGTGTGCGAGGTAGCGGTCATAGAAGCCAGCGCCACGCCCGAGTCGATTGCCGTCGTGGTCAAAGCCAACAACCGGAACCATCAGCACCTCGGGGACTCTGTTGCTGGCTCCTGCTCCAGCGGAGCGGTTGTTAGGCGGCACCTCGATACCGAAGCGACCAGCGATCAGTTCGTCGTCGGCGCTCCACAATCGGAAGTTCATGGTGTTGTCCGACTCGGGCACCGGCAGCGCGATCTCGTGGCCGCCCCGGCGCAGCCGAGCGACGGTCTCGTCGATGCTGGGCTCGCCATCATCGCTGAGATATGCGCCCACGGTGGCCCTCTGTGTGAGAGTCACCGCAGCCAAGTGGCTGGTCAAACGCCGCTCGGCCGCAGTGCGCTCGGCCACGGTCAGCGAACGCCGAGCCTTTCGACCCTCACGACGCAACGCAGCGCGGTCGACCATCCACCCAGGGTACGGCTTCAAAAATGAAGGCCATCTGATCGTCCAAATGCAACCCGAACCGGTCCCGGCGGAATATATTGCAGCCGGTGCTGTGGCGTGGAGAGCGTCCGACCGCTAAATATCCCCGAAAAGGAACGTCAACGTGGACGCAATTCCCTATCTTGCCGGAGGCAGCGCGCTCGCCGCTCTTGCTCTCGCGGCGTACTTCTTTAGTGTCGTAAAGGCCGCTGACCCTGGCAATGAGCGCATGGTCAAGATCATGAACTCGATCCAAGAAGGCTCCCGGGCATTCCTCGTCAAGGAATACACCTGGGTCGCCGGCTTCGTCGTGATCATGATCGTGCTGATCGCCCTGTTGCTCGATCCGCTTTCTGCGGTCAGCTACATCGTCGGCGCGGTCCTCTCAGCAAGCGCTGGTTGGGCCGGCATGACCGTCGCAACCATGGCGAATGCTCGCACTACCAACGCCGCAATCGAAGGCCCCCAAAAGGCGCTTCCGCTGGCGTTCAAGGGCGGCGCAGTGATGGGCTTTTCGGTGGCAGGTCTCAGCCTGCTCGGGCTGTCGTTCCTCTACCTGCTGTTCGTCGAGTGGACCTCACCAGATAACCCGTTCGAAATCATTACGGCATTCGGTCTCGGTGCCAGCTCGATTGCGCTCTTTAGCCGTGTCGGCGGCGGTATCTACACCAAGGCAGCCGACGTCGGTGCCGACCTGGTTGGCAAGGTCGAAGCCGGTATCCCCGAAGACGATCCTCGTAACCCCGCCACCATCGCTGACAATGTGGGCGACAACGTCGGCGACGTTGCCGGCATGGGCGCTGACCTCTTCGAGAGCTACAGCGGCGCAATCATTGCACCGATGGCCTTCACCGCCTTTGCCGCGGCCAGCGGCTGGCAAGCGGGCGCCGATCTTCAGACCGAACTGATTCTGTTCCCCTTCGTCGTCGCATTCGTCGGCATGCTCGGCTCAATTGCCGGCAGCTTCACCGTGCGCAGCGACGGCTCAGCCAAGATCAAGGACCTCTCGCACGCCCTGCACATGGGCACCAACGTGGCCATGTTGTTGACCGTCATCGGCGTCTTCGTCGGTGGCTTCATCGTGTTTGATGGCGACGCCCGTTGGGGTCTGCCCTCCGCTGTAATCTTCGGCCTAATCGCCGGCTGGATGATCGGCAAGGTTGCCGAGATCTGGACCAGCGATGAGTACGGCCCGGTCAAGGCCATCGCTCAGCAGTCCGAGACCGGTCCAGCGACGGTGATCCTCAAGGGCATCTCGTCGGGCATGATCTCGGTCGGCGCATCTGTGGCGCTGATCTCTCTCGCCGTCGGCGGTGCGTACTGGGTTGGCCAGCAGGCCCTCGGTGACACGAACGAAGCCGGTATCTACGGCGTTGCAATCGCGGCAATCGGCATGCTCGCAACAACCGGCGTGGTCGTCGGCGTCGACGCCTATGGCCCGATCGCTGACAACGCCGGTGGTATTGCCGAGATGGCAGAGCTGCCACCCGAGGTTCGCGAAGTGACCGACTCGCTCGACTCGCTCGGCAACACGACCGCCGCAGTCGCCAAGGGCTTCGCCGTTGGTTCGGCTGCACTCACCGCCCTTGCGCTGTTTGCCTCGTTCGACCAGGCCATCAGCGCTGCAGGTGGCGAACTCAATCTCGACATCGGCAATGTCGAAGTGTTCATCGGCCTGTTCCTCGGTGCCATGTTGCCGTTCGTCTTCGCTGCCCTCACGATCGACGCGGTCGGCCGTGCGGCTGCTGCCATGATCGAAGAGGTCCGCCGCCAGTTCCGTGAGATCCCAGGCCTGCGCGAAGGCAAGCCTGGCGTTGAACCCGACAGCGCACGCTGTGTCGCCATCTCGACCGAAGCGTCGCTCAAAGAAATGGTGATCCCGGGCGGCCTAGCAATTCTCGTGCCGTTGATCATCGGCTTCATCAACGTCAACGCACTCGGCGGCTTCCTCGCTGGTGCGCTCGTTAGCGGCTTCGCCCTGGCGATCTACATGTCGAACGCCGGTGGCGCTTGGGACAACGCCAAGAAGTACATCGAAGCAGGCGCTCACGGTGGCAAGGGCTCAGACGCACACGCAGCCGCCGTTATTGGCGACACCGTCGGCGATCCGTTCAAGGACACGTCGGGCCCAGCGATGAACATCTTGATCAAGGTCATGACTATCGTGTCGCTGATCTTCGCCTCAGCGTTCATCTGATCGCCCACATCTGACCTGGCCGCGAGGCCAACCATCCGGGGGGAGAAACGAGCACTGGCTCTTACGAGCGCCAGTGCTCGTTTCGCGTCCGCTGACACCGTGATTCGCTCGGCCCCCTATCGTCTAGGGCGATGGAAGTTGGCGAGGCACTCACGACTCTGGGCATTGCCCCGGGTGCTGCGTGGGAAGACGTTCGGCGGGCCTATCGCGATCAGCTGATGAGCCATCACCCTGACGTCGGCGACCAGAACAGTTCGGCCGAACGAACCGAGGCAATCGTTACCGCATTTCGCACGCTGCGTGCGGCTACCGACGACGGTGCTACTCCCCTGCCGCAGCCGCTCAATCTGAGCGTCGATGACGAAGGCGGTCCGTTGGTGCTCTACGCCCGACCGGGCGACGTCTTCATGCGCATGTGCCAAGCAGCCGAGAACATTGGCCATGTCAGTTACGCCGACCGTGACTCGAACCTGTTGCAAGTGACCATCGGCGCAAGCGGCGATGCTGATGCAGATGGCGAATCAGGATGGGCACCCTCGCAGCTCACGGCCGAGTTGCGTGATGATGGCGCGGTCACCACGGCGCTGTTCAGCCTCGAAGCACTCGGCACTGCGGCCGCGCCACCGATTGGCGAAGTCGTCGCCAGGCTCGCCGATCAGCTACGGGCGCCCGCCGCGATCGACTGAAGAAGGCGACAATGTGCTACTTTGTAGCACATGACCGAAGTCGGGATACGCGAGTTGAAACAGAATGCATCGGCGGTCGTTGCCCAAGCCGCAGCCGGCGAATCAATCACCATTACCGACCGCAAGCGGCCCGTGGCCCAGATGACGCCGCTTCGATCGTCGCGTCTCGAATCGTTGATTGGCCAAGGCAAAGCACGGCCCGCCAAAATCGACATCGCTGACCTCGAACCAGCGGCCGCTGGCCCTGACCTCTCGGCCGTGCTCGCTGCGATGCGCGACGACGAACGTCTGTAGGGCTCGCAAAATGGCGCACTATCTCGACACCTCAGCACTCGTCAAACTGGTTGTTGTCGAGGATGAAACCGACGCGCTCCAGCAGTGGCTTGTCAAGAGCCCACGCAATCCAGTCGCCTGCGACCTTGCACGTACCGAGCTACTGCGAGCCGTGCGCAGAGCCGCCCCCGACCGCGCATTGCGAGCTCGCCAAGTTCTCGACAGTCTGATACTGACCGAGGTGACGCCCTCACTCTTCGAACAAGCTGGCCGTCTTGACCCGCGTGACCTGCGCATCCTTGACGCCATCCACCTCAGCGCTGCGCTTGATCTCGGTGATGACCTAGACGGAATGGTTAGCTACGACGCACGCCTTAGCCACGCTGCCCGACAAGCGGGCGTTACCGTGTTTTCACCGCACGAGTAGCTGCGAAGAAGACTGATCGCTTCTCGGGCGCGTGCCGCCATCAACTACGTGGGGTTGCTAGCGTCTGGTTCATGAGCAGTTGGGCTTGTCATGGTTAAAGGCGACACCGATCGCCAGGTCGGCTGGTACGCCGACCCATTTGGGCGGTTTCAACAGCGTTGGTACGACGGCGAGGCCTGGAGCGAGAAGACCCGCACCGAAAATGTCGGCGGTATTGACCCACCCGGTATCGATGTGGCTCCGGTTGCAATTCCCGAGCCCGAACCGGCCGCTCCGATCATCGACGCGGTCATGCCAATCGCTCGCCCCAAGATCGCAGACAAGCTTGCGCTCTTCGTTGGGTGTGTTGTCTTTCTCGCCCTCGTTGCCGTGTTCGTCGTCGCCCTGACCACGTGAGCCTTGACGATGCGGCTGAATCACCGGTAGGGCGGCCGTTCAACCTGTCGGCCTGGCTTAGTGCCAACATCGACGACTTCGAGCCGCCGGTTTCGAACAAGGTCGTGTGGCGCGAGCGCGACCACATCTTCATGCTCATTCGGGGCCCAAACGCCCGCAGCGACTTCCACATAGACCCGTTCGACGAGATCTTCATGCAACTGCGCGGCGATATTCGCGTCGACCTGATGGTTAACGGCGAGCGTGAGCAGCACTGGGTACGAGAGGGCGATGTGATGCTGGTGCCGGCCATGACGCCGCACTCGCCGCTGCGCCCCGCCGACACGTGGGGCTTGGTGATCGAGCGGCCCCGTGGTGCCGACGATCTCGACGCTCTCGCATGGTTCTGCGAAGAATGCGCCGAGCCCGTGCATCGCGTCAGCTTTCACATGAGCGACATCGAGCAGCAGCTGGCCGACGCGCTGCGGGCGTGGAACGAAGACGAAGCGGTTCGCACCTGCCCCAACGGCCACGTCAATCCGGTGCCGCAACCCTTCGCTGGCGAGCGCCTGACATAGGTTGAGCCCATGACGATGAAGATGGGCATCTACCTGAACTCGCAGCATCCTGAGATCGATGATGCGACCCAGCGGTACCGCGAGATCATTGAGCAGGTGAAGACTGCGGAGCGGTTGGGCTTTGACTCAATCTGGGCGGGTGAGCATCACCTGACGCCAGGGTTTCACTTCTTTCCGCAGCTCACGTTGCTGTCCGCGTTGTCGGGTTTCAGTGGCGACATGGCCCTGGGCACGAACCTCGTGCTGTTGCCGCTACATCGCCCCGTCGATCTCGCCGAGCAGGTCTCGTTGATCGACATCGCATGCGGCGGCCGCTTCATCATGACGGTCGGCCAGGGGTATCGGCCCGAAGAGTTCGCTGCGATGGGATCGCCCTTCGATGACCGGTTGGCCCGTTTCGTCGACGGCATCGAGGCACTGCGTCAGCTCTTGAGCACAACGCCGGTTACCCACGACGCGGGCTGGTGGTCGATCGACGGCGACACAGTCCTGCCGGGCCCAGCCCAACCTGGCGGCGTTCCGATCTGGGTTGGCGCCACCACTGATCGTGCAATCAAGCGCGGCGGGCGCATCGGCGACGCGTTCATGGCAACGCCGAGCGTCGACAACGACGAGATCGCCCGTCAGATGCAGCTCTTCACGTCGTCTCGAGCCGAAGCTGGCCTGCCCGCTGCCCCCGACGCCGGGCGTCTGATCGAGGTGCACTGCCACGCCGACGGCGTCGAAGCGCGGCGCCGATGCGGGCCGCACCTGCTCACCAAGTACGCCGCCTATGCCGCGTGGGGCCTCACCGGCTCTGCTGGCGACGGCGTCGTCGACACGCCCGACCGCGACGATCAAGACGCGTTCGCAGCGCTGGCAGCCAACCGATTCGTTGTCGGCGATCCCGACGAGGTCGTGGCCGGCCTGGTGCACCAACATCGCCAGTTGGGTATGACCCATCTCGCGATGCGGGTCTGCTGGCCCGGATCAGATCCGACCCACACGCTCGATTGCCTTGAGCTGCTCGGCACCGAGGTGCTTCCCCGCGTGCGATCCGAACTCGGCGGATAGCAATGCGACATACCTAGCGCGGGCCATCGGCTCAGGGGCCACATCACCGTCGGCTGCCCTCGCTCACCGCAGGTTTTGACGAAGCAAAGCCCTAGGGCTGCAGCATGTTGCCTAAAGTGGCCAGACGATCGGGACGAGTACGGCGGTTAGAGCCATGATCGCAACAGTAAGCCCGGCACCGACGCGGGCGAAGTCGCCGAATCGGTAGTTGCCTGGGCCGTACACCAGGACGTTTACCTGGTGTCCGATAGGAAGCAGGAATGCGGTGGATGCAGCGATGACTGTGGCCATGACGAATGGTTGAGGGTTGACTTGGAGCGCGATTGCGGTGTCGATGGCGATCGGCACGATAAGTACGGTTGCCGCCGCGTTGGAGATGACTGAGGTCAACCCGACGGTGATTGCGTAGATGCCTAGCAGCACCCACACTGGCCCTGCGTTTCCAGCGGCGTCGGTGAGTGTCTCGGCGACCAGACGGGCCGTGCCGGTCTTTTCCATTGCGGTGCCCAATGGCAGCATTCCAGCAATGAGGAAGATGGCCTTCCAGTCGACGGAGCTGTAGGCGTCTTCCATCGAAATGGTCTGGGTGAGCACAAGGACAAGCGCGCCCGTAAGCATAGCGATGGCGATTGGTACGAGACCGAGGGCGCTTGCGGCAAGCACGGCGGCCATAACGGCCACAGCGAGTGGCGCTCGCTTGCGGTTCCTGTAAGCGAGGTTCGGGCTGTGCAGCGCAATGACGTCGTCGGAATCATAAAGTTCAGTCAGTCGGTCACGGTGCCCGGTGACGACAAGTGAGTCACCAGCTCGAAATCGGAAGTGTTCGAGTTCGGTGCGTACTTGGCCGCGGCGTCGCCTCACCGCCAAGGGAATCAGTCCCCGGTGTCGTCGCAGTTCCAGTTCGCTCGGGGTCCGACCAATAAGGGCCGATTCGGGAGCAATCATGACCTCGAGCATCGCAATCGAGTCTGGCGCTGACTGGCCAGCGGGTCTCGCTGCGAAGGGGTCGGTCCAGCTAATCGCCGAGTGATCGACATCAATTTCGCTGCCGTGGCGGGCAGCGAATTCTGCCAGCGATGACAGCGGCGCTTGAACGGTGAGCTGGTCGCCGGACTTGATAATCGTGACCGGGCGGGGCGTAAGTTGGTCAGTGGCGTCGAAGCGGTTGACCGAGAGTACGTGAATTGGTTGATCGAACTCTTCTTCGGCATCGGCGACAGATAAGCCGACGAGACTAGAGGTTGGGCCGACGGTCACGGTTGAGAGGTAGTCGCTCACGGCGGTGTTATCGACGAGGCGACCTGCCTCACTCCGGCTGGGAAGGAGCCGGAATCCAATGGTGCCCATGTACAGCAGCCCGAGAAGCAACACGGGGATGCCGGTAGCAGCAAAGTCGAAGAACCCGAATGGTTCGAGGCCGTCTCGTTCAGACAGAATGCCGTTGGCCAAGATATTTGGCGGGGTGCCAATGGCGGTGATGTTGCCACCCATCAGCGACGCAAACGCGAGTGGCATCAACAACTTGGAAGCAGCAATTCCGGTGCGTTCAGAGACTCTGAGGCATGCCGGCAGGAGGATGGCGGTGGCACCGATGTTGTTCATAAACGCGCTCATCAGCCCACACGTGACCATCGCAACGGTAACGATGCGCCATTGAGCATCCCCCGCTGCCTTCATCACGACCCGGGCCAGAGCGTCGGCAACGCCGGTGCTCACCATTGCACCCGAAAGAATGAACACTGCCAGCACCGTGACCACTGCGGGATTTGAGAGGCCACTCAGCGCTTCCTCTGATGTCAGCAGGCCAGAGAGAACAAGGGTGACGAGAACGCTGAGAGCCACAACGTCGACCCGTATGCGGTCAGTCACAAAGACCGCAAGCGCAACACCCAGGATCGCCAGCACGATCCATTGGTCAAGTGTCACGGGTTCGAAGCTCTCTCGGCTGCTATCCGGCTCGAGTCCATAGCAGGCACCATTGCAAGCTCTACCGTCGAGTTGCAGCCGCAACGGCGTATTCGGTTGTCGCTCGCCATGTGCCTATACGTGTCCAGAGACACTGGTCCTACCCCTTACCAAATCCAGATTGTGCGCCCTTGCCAAATGTTACGAGACCAGTCCCAGCCAGGCCAACAACCTCGCCAGCGGAGTTGTCGCCTGGCCTGCTGCGTTACAGCGGCCGCATTTGTAGAAGCTCAGATGGTCGGTTTGGCACCGCTACTCTGGCAACCGCTGGTCCTTCGAGTTAGTTCTGAAACGTGAGGGCGTGTTCAGCGAGCCAGTCGAGTTCGACATCCCAGCCATCGGGCGTGGACATTGGCCGCAGCACGAACTTTGACATGCCAGCGTCGACATGGCGCTGCAACAACGTTGCAAGCTCATCGGCACCAAAGGGAACAATGTCCGCGCGATCCGCGTCGGTCTTGTGCATCAATCGAGCAATCATCTGATCATCAATGGGAGTCCGTGCGTACGGGATGCTGATGCCGAAGTGATCGTCGTCGATCAAACGGCCGACCTCATCGGCTGCCGCCTGAATCGTCGCGACATGTGACTCAACCTCGGCGGGCGTGGCCCGAGAACCCAACCAGCCATCTGCGTGAGTGCCGGTCAGTTGCAGCGCCCTCGGCCCGTTTCCACCAAGCCAGATCTCAAGCGGATCCTGCACGGGCGCAGGCCCGACGGTGATGCCGTCATATGTCCAGGCGCCGAGCTCGTCAGTTACTGCTTCGCCCGCCCACCATGAACGACATAGCTCGATGGTGCGCTCGACGCGAGTTGTGCGATCGATGCCGGTGGTTCCGAGTGCTGCCCGCTCCTTTGGGCTGCCAATACCTGGCATGAACGCCAGCAACAGCCGCCCGCTTGTGATGCGATCAAGGTGGGCCAGTTCCTTGGCGAGCAGCAGAGGGTTGCGGCCAGCCACGACGACATTGGTGCCGAGCTTGAGCCGAGTCGTGCGAGCGCCGGCCGCAGCTAGCGCGAGCTTCGGCTCGATCACCGGCGCCATTGGTGTATCCGACAGCCAAACGGTGTCAAAGCGGCGGGCCTCGAGCCCGTCGATGAACCGAGCGAACTCGTCTGGGTCGACGGGCGTGTTACTCGTTGCGACAGCGATGCGGATCTTCACGCCACCAGCATCGCTGATCGTGCCGGCTTGACCTGTATTGCGCTGGCCAACCTGGCTGCTGGTCAGTCGAGGTACTCGACGCCAAGATCGGCGAGCTTGGTGCGCAACCCGTAGAAGTCAACACCCAGTTCGCCGGCCACAAGTCGCTCTCGGGTCACGACTTCGTTGGCGAGGCGGGCATTGGACTGTTCGAGCGCCCATGCTGCTTCATCGCGCCCGACGCACACGACACCGTCGTCGTCGGCGCAGATGACATCGCCGGGGTTGATCGCCACCCCACCCAACGAGATCGGCACGTTCACCGAACCAGGCGTCGCCTTAACCGTGCCCTGACACGAAACATGGCGGGTCCACACGCAGAAGCCCATCTCGCGCAAATCAGCGGTGTCGCGAACTGCGGCATCGATGACCAGGCCACGCACACCTCGCACCTGCAGCGACGTTGCAAGCAGATCGCCGAACATACCGTGGGTTGACGGCGCGGTCGTGGCCACCACGAGCACATCGCCGGGTTCGCAGACTTCGACCGCGGCATGCAGCATCATGTTGTCGCCCGGGTGCGACAGCACGGTGACCGCGCTGCCACCGATCTTGGTGTCAGCCTGAATCGGCCGCAGGTCGGGACCCAAGAACCCTCGACGCCCGATTGCCTCGTGCACAGTGGCGGTTCCGGCGCGACCGAGTTGGTCGGCGATATCGAGGGGTGCCCGCTCGATGGTCCGAATCACCACGTGGCGCGCCTGCTGGTTGTCGCTCATTCGGATGCACCTGCCTCGGTCGTGAGCCGGGGGTAGACCCGCCGCACGTTGCCTTCGTAGATTGCTTGGCGCTGACCGTCGTCGAGTGCCGCGTTGTCTACATAGATCTTGGTGTCGTCGTAGTAGTCGCCGGTGTCGGGGTCGATGCCCCGCACCGCGCCGACCATCTCAGAAGCGAACAAGATGTTTGCCGCTGGAACAACATCGACGAGCAAGTCAATACCGGGCTGGTGGTAGACGCAGGTGTCGAACCAGATGTGATCGAGCAACCCGTCGAAGTCCCAGCTCTTGTCTTGGGCCATGCCCTTGAACCGGCCCCAGTGATACGGGATCGCTCCCCCGCCATGCGGGATAACCCAGCGCAGCCCGGGGAAGTCGGCCATGAACCCCGAGCTCAGCGCTTGCATGAACGCCGTCGTGTCGGCGCCGAGATAGTGCGAACCGGTGGTGAAGAAGTTGTCATTGCACGACGCCGAAACATGGATCATGCCGGGCACATCGAGTTCGACCATCTTCTGCCACAAGGGCCACCAGTAGCGGTCCCACAGTGGCGGGCCGTTCCAATGACCGCCGCTTGGGTCGGGGTTGACGTTGCAGCCAATGAAGCCCATTTCGCCCACGCAGCGTTCGAGTTCGGCTACCGAGGACTCGATCGAAACACCGGGCGATTGCGGCAACTGACAGACGGGTGCGAAGTTAGTCGGGTACAGATCGCAGACCCGACGGATCAGTTCGTTCTGATGCTGCGACCAGAACTTCGAGGTGTGTTCGTTGCCGATGTGATGCGCCATCCAGCTGGCGCGGGGCGAGAAGATCGTCAGATCGGTGCCACGATCTCGCTGGAAGGCCAGTTGTGCGGCCTCAAGGCTGTCGCGGATCTCGTCATCGGAAACGACGACTTGACCCTTGTCGCCTACAAACGCGGGGTCGGCCTCGACGGCAGCCTTCTGGGCCTCGCGCCATTCGCCGACCCCAGGCGGTGTCGTCGTGTAGTGGCCATGGCAGTCGATGATCACGCGTGGCCGCCGGGACCAAGTTGGTCCTGCAACTGCGCGAGAACCTCGTAGCAAGGAAACACCGATGCAACCGACGCAATCGGCTCGGTGCCGTTCGTGATTGCCTCGATGAAATTGCGGTTTTGCAGCTCAATGCCATTCATCGATACGTCGACTTTCGACACATCAATCGCTTCGTCTTTGCCGTCGACCAGGTCGTCGTAACGGGCGATGTAGGTACCCGTGTCGCCGATGTAGCGAAAGAAGGTGCCCAGTGGCCCTTCGTTGTTAAACGACAGCGCCAACGTGCACAACTGTCCTGCCTCGGTCTTGAGCTGGATCGACATGTCCATCGCAATGCCGAGGTCGGTATGAAACGGGCCTTGCATGGCATTGGCAGCAACCACCGGGCTGCCGGTTTGGAACTGAAACAAGTCGATGGTGTGGGCGGCGTGGTGCCACAGCAGGTGATCGGTCCAGCTGCGGGGCTGACCGAGCGCATTCGTGTTGGTGCGGCGGAAGAAGAAGGTCTGCACATCCATGTGCTGAATGGTGAATTCGCCTGCGGTGATGCGGTTGCGCACCCACTGGTGGCTCGGGTTGAAGCGGCGGGTGTGGCCGCACACTGCCACCTTGGCTGCTCGTTCTTGGGCCGCGAGCACTGCATGGCCGTCGGCGAGGTTGTCGCACAACGGGATCTCGACGGCAACATGCTTGCCGGCATCGAGGCACGCAATTGCTTGCGATGCGTGCACCTGGGTCGGCGTGGCCAGCACAACGGCATCGATTTCGTCGTCGGCAAGCAACACATCGAGATCGGTTTCGTAGCGCACGCCCCGAGCTTCACCGAACTCTTTCGCGGTGGCCTCGACTGGGTCGGCAACCGCAACAACGTCGGCGTCGTCGATGGAATCGAGCGCGTCGAGGTGCTTGCGACCAAACGCTCCAAGTCCGACCATCGCTACATTCACCATCTCTTCGCACTCCTCACAGCCCTGACCGGCTACGGTCAGATTGTTAACAATCTGAGCGCAGTCTTCCACGTCGTTCAGCAAACCGCACAGTGCTGAGTAAGAGAGCCGAGAACATTGGGTGGAGGCCGCATGGCGGCAACACAAGTCGCAATTGTCGGGGCGGGACCAGCAGGAATGTTGCTGTCTCAGATGCTCCACAACGCCGGCATCGAGAACATCGTTCTCGAGCGGCAATCCCGCGAGTACGTCCTGGCCCGTATCCGTGCCGGCGTGCTCGAGTGGGGCACCGTCGAAACGCTGCGAGAAGCCGGTCTCGGCACGCGCATGGATGCCGAGGGCCACATCCACGACACCATCAACATTGCGTGGCGAGGCGAGGAGGTGCTCAGCGTCGACACCAATGAGCGAGTAGGGCGACCCATGATGGCGTACGGCCAAACCAAGATCCAACAAGACCTCTATGACGCAGCCGAGGCTCGGGGCACGACCGTCGTGTTCGAAGCTGACAACGTCGCACTACACGATGTTGCTTGCGACACCCCGAACGTCACCTACGACATCAATGGCGTGACCGAACGGGTCAGTTGCGATTTCATCGCCGGTTGCGACGGCTTCCATGGTGTGAGTCGACTGAGCATTCCCGCTGACAAGCGCACCGAGTTCGAAAAGGTCTACCCATTCGGCTGGCTCGGCATCTTGTCGGAAACACCGCCGCTGCCCATCTTGCTCTACGCGAACCATGAGCAGGGCTTTGCCTTGTGCTCGATGCGCAATCCCATGCTGAGCCGGTATTACGTTCAAGCTCCAATGACCGACACAGTCGACGACTGGTCCGACGACCGCTTTTGGACCGAGCTGTTCGCCCGACTCCCCCAGAGTCAGACCGACCAGATCGTTACCGGACCGTCGATCGAAAAGTCGCTGGCACCGCTGCGCAGCTATGTCAGCGAACCTATGCGGTGGGGCCGACTGTTCCTCGCTGGCGATGCTGCCCACATCGTGCCCCCAACCGGCGCCAAGGGTCTGAACCTGGCAGTGTCTGATGTGCGGTATCTCGCGCGAGCATTCTCATCGCACTACGGCGGCGATGACGACTACCTCGACAGCTACTCCGAAATGGCGCTTCGTCGAGTGTGGGGATCCGTGCGCTTCAGCTGGTGGCTGACGTCACTGCTGCATCGGTTCCCAGACCAAACGGCGTTTGACCAACGCACCCAAGAACAAGAACTCGCCTATCTCACGTCGTCGCCCAGCGCCCAAGCCGCCCTGGCCGAACAATACGTTGGCCTGCCATATGAGTGAGTCTCAAAGAGCAGAAGGACTTTCCGATGGGAATTGAAAAGCCGTACTTAGACATTCCGGGCACCACAGTCTTCGACACCGACCAGGCTGCGGCCGGATATCACCTGAATGGATTCGCGAAGTCGCTGACCAAGGCTGAGAACCGTGAGCGGTTCAAGGTCGACGAAGACGCCTACCTCGACGAGTGGCCGATGACCGAGGCTCAGAAGCAGGCGGTGCGCGATCGCGACTTCAACGCGATGATCGCGCTTGGTGGCAACATCTACTACGTGTCAAAGGTCGGTGCGACCGACGGTCAGAACTATGTCGAGATCGTCAGCTCGATGACCGAAAACGACGCCGAGACGCACAAACAAATGATGATTGACGGCGGTCGATCACCCGAGGGCAACCGCTACCTGCACGAATGGGAAGGCCGCTAATGGCGCATGTGTCTGCAAGTGTCTACTCGAGCCACGTTCCCGCCATTGGGGTGGCCATAGACCAGGGCCGAACCGAAGAGCCGTATTACGCGCCGCTGTTTGCTGGCTATCAACCAGCACGCGACTGGATCGCCAAGAACACGCCCGACGTCGTCGTGCTCGTCTTCAACGATCACGCCAATGCGTTTGGTCTTGAGATGATTCCCACCTTCGCACTCGGCATGTCGGCTGCGTACGAGCCAGCTGACGAAGGTTGGGGCGCTCGGCCAGTGCCGACGGTCAAGGGCCACCCGGCCTTGTCGGCCCACATCGCGCATTCAGTCATCCGTGACGACTTCGATCTCACCCTTGTCAATGACGTGCCCGTCGACCACGGCTGCACGGTTCCGCTCTCCATCATGTTCGGCCAACCCGAGCAATGGCCGTGTGCTGTCATTCCTCTGTTCGTCAACGTTGTGCAGTACCCAGTCCCGTCGGGCAAACGCTGTCTCGAACTGGGCAAGTCCATCCGGCGGGCGGTCGAGAGCTTCGACGAAGATCTCGACGTGCAGATATGGGGCACCGGCGGCATGAGCCATCAGCTGCAAGGCGAGCGTGCCGGGCTCATAAACCAGCCCTGGGACAACGCGTTCCTCGACCGCATGATCGATGATCCCGAGGGTCAGGCCGCCGTCGACCACGTCGAGTACGTGCGCGAAGCCGGTTCCGAAGGCATCGAACTCGTGATGTGGCTCGTCGCCCGGGGCGCGATGGCAGACCTGGCGGGGGGCCCAGCCCCTGCCGAGGTCCATCGGCTCTACCACGTGCCTGCGAGCAACACCGCTGTGGGCCAACTCGTGCTCGAAGACGCCGCCCACTCGCGCAACGCCTGAACATGGCCGATGGCGTGCGATGCATGGTGCTGCGAGGTGGGTCTTCGAAAGGCGCGTACTTCCTCAGCGACGATCTGTCAGCAGATGTTGCCGCCCGTGATGATCTCTTGTTACGCATCATGGGGTCACCCGATGGTCGACAGATCGACGGCATCGGTGGCGCTCACCCGCTTACCTCCAAAGTTGCAATCGTCTCACCGTCGACGGGCGGCGGGGCCGATGTCGACTACCTGTTTCTGCAGGTGAGCGTCGACGAACCGCTTGTGAGCGATCGACAAAACTGCGGTAACCTGCTGGCCGGCGTTGCGCCATTTGCGATCGAGCGGGGACTCGTTGTCGTCGACGCGGAGGCTGACCGAGCCGAGGTTCGGGTGCGTATGCTGAATACCGACTCGCTCGCGACTGCCACGGTTTCGGTTGCCGGCGGTGTGCCCGTCTACGACGGAAGCACTGCGATCTCGGGGGTGCCCGGAACCGCAGCCGAGATTCGGCTGGACTTCGACGGCATCGCGGGCGGATCTACCGGTGCTCTGCTGCCAACCAGCAACCTGCGAGACACCATCGCCGGCGTCGACTGCACACTGATCGACAACGGAATGCCGGTCGTCGTGATGCGGGCCGACGCTGTCGGTGTTGTTGGTGACGAGGCGCCCGCCGACCTCGAAGCCAATCAGGCCTTGCGAGCAAAGCTCGAGCAGATTCGACGTGAAGCTGGCGAGCTGATGGGTCTGGGCGATGTCACCGATACGACCGTGCCAAAGCTCACGATGGTGAGCACGCCGCGCAGTGGTGGCCATCTCGCGACTCGCACGTTTATTCCACACCGGTGCCATCAGGCCATCGGTGTGCTGGGGGCCGTGTCGGTCGCCACCGCCGCGCTGCTGCCCGACTCCCCTGCCTTTGAAGTCCGTCACGGCGGAACAGAGAGCATCGTCACTCTTGAGCACCCGACCGGCACGTTCGACGCCTCGGTTTCCGTCGCTATTGACGGCGGCGATGTGACGGTCGAGCGAGCCGGCATTGTTCGCACCGCTCGCAAGTTGATGGACGGCCTGGTCTATCCCCGGCGAAGTTGATGGCAACGAAGAACCCGGCCCACGACGAGCCACCCGAGCCCACCGTTGCGGGCCCGCGCCCCGAGGCATCTCGTCCGACGGCCTTCGTACCGCCGCCACTTGCATGCGACGCCCACTGTCATGTCTTCGGCCCCGCAGCCCAGTTTCCGTTCTCGCCCACCCGCACGTATACACCGCCTGATTCGGGCATCGACGACTTCGAACGGCTGCAGGAACGGCTTGGTCTTAGCCGAGCGGTGTTCGTGCAGGCGAGCTGTCACGGCACCGACAATGCCGCGATGCTCGACGCGATCGGCCGTGGCAATGGCCGCTACGCGGGTGTGGCAATGGTCGACGAATCATTCACCGATGCCGACTTGCACCATCTGCACGAAAACCGGGTCCGCGGCATCAGGTTCAACTTCGTCGCCCACCTCGGCGGAGCGCCGGACCTCGACCAGTTCTGGCGGCTCGTGCATCGGGTCGCGCCGCTCGGCTGGCACATCGTGTTGCACTTCGATGCTAAAGATCTGCCGAGCCACGCCGATCTGCTCGATGCGATGCCCGTGCCCTACGTGATCGATCACATGGCTCGAGTCCCCGCGGCCGACGGGGTCGATCAAGAGCCGTTCCAACAGCTCCTGCGACTGATGAAGAACGATGAGCGATGCTGGGTCAAGATCTCGTGCGCCGAACGATTGACCGCCACCCGGACCGCGCCGTTCGATGACGTCATTCCGTTCGCTCAGGCGCTCGTTGCGACCGCCCCCGATCGCGTCCTGTGGGGCACCGATTGGCCGCACCCGAACTTGGCAGTCATGCCAGATGAAGGTGAGCTCACCGACCTGCTGGCAGCGTTCGTGCCCGACGAGAGCGTTCGAAACCGCATCTTGGTCGACAACCCCCAGCACCTCTACGACTTCGACTGAAGCGACCCAACCCCCACCATGGCAGAACCCGAGTCGATAACCGAAGAACTTCGCACCGACATCCTCGAAGGCCGCTTCGAGCCCGGCGAGCGGCTGGTCGAACTCCGCCTTACCGAGCAGTACAACTGCGGTCGATTCGCGGTACGCAGCGCTCTGCTTGAGCTCTCGACAGAGGGCCTGATTGATCGCGAGGCCAACCGAGGCGCCCGCGTACGCGACGTCTCGATCACTGAGGCCATTCAGATAGCCCAGGCGCGTGCTGCGCTCGAAACGCTCATCGCTGGCGAAGCAGCTCGAAATGCCGATGAGGCGCAATGCGATGCGCTTATCAGCATCGGTGAAGAGATGAGTGTCGCGGTCGCAGCTAGCGACTGGCCGATGTACTCGGTGTTGAACGGCACGCTGCATCGCTACCTGCGCGAGATCAGCGGCCATGATGTGGCGTCACATCTCGTACTGCACCTGCGCAATCGAGGTGCCCAGCACCGATTCCAGCTGGCCAGCAAGCCCGGTCGCGCCAGAGAGTCCATCAAGCAACATCGCGCCATCATCGACGCAGTCGTCGCGGGCGACGCACCGGCCGCCACTGACGCGATGGCAGCCCATCTCGCATCGGTGGTCGAGGTACTGCAGAACTGGCAGGAGCCCGAAGAACCCAGCAGCGTTAGCGGAGCCTGAGCCATTGCGCATTGATCTGCTTGCCTCGTGCGTCGAGGGTCAGATGCTGCGAACGGTAACGGTGGGGTAAGGGGCAGCGAGGCGACTGAGATCGTCTGGGTCCCCAGTGAGCACGACACCGCGGCCCTGTTCAACAACCGTTGCCACGCAGTGAGCGTCGACAATGTCTTCGGACCCACTGCCAGCTGCGGCGAGCACACCACCGACATACGAAGCCAGCGCTCGGTCGGTGTCTCTGAGCTGAATGTCAGCTTGCTCTCTGCTGAGCAGCGAGTTGACGGATGCACGGTGGCTGCTGCTGCGGTAGAGCTCGGCGAGGACGACCGATGGGATGCGCACATCGCCACCGGCTTCGACCGCCGCGCGCAACGCAGCTTTCACTCGGGGCATTGCCGCTGACGGGGTGGCAAGAGCGTTGACCGCTTCGCTGTCGAGAACAAGAATCACGAGAACAACTCACGAAACTCGGCAAGGTCGGCGGGGTCTGAGGGCCCATATTCTTCATCGAGCGCATCGAGGAACCGAAGCAGGTTTCGTCGTCGACGTCGACCATCGATCGCCGACTCGATGGCCGCGTTGACCTGCGCCGAAATGGGTTCGTCGTAGAGCTCCATCTCATCGACCAACCGCTGGTCGATCGTGACGGTGATCTTCTTCTTGGTAACGGCCATACTTTAGTGTGCCATAGTATGGCGCGGACCGGACGCTGGTATCAGGCATGCATCGACGATTGCGCGACGGTGTGACAGGCCACCGTGCCTGCGTGTAACACGTACAAAGCGTCAACACTGGAGCAAACTGGTCAAGCTTGAGCCAGCTCGCAATCACATCAGGAGCCAATAGGTGACGACCCAAGTAACCATCACGGGAACCGGAACACCGTTGACGACAGCCGACCGAGCTGGCGCGGGTGTGCTTGTTCGCTACAGCGGGGGTGCGATCGGGGCGGCTTCGTTCGACGAGCGTCCGGGCGCGGCCGGAGCTATCGCTGGGCGTGGCGATGACATTCATCTGCAGTTCGATGCGGGGCGCTCGACCGTGATGCGCCTTATCGGTGCGGGTTCTTCCCCGGGCG
>Ga0209828_1001526_pt1 | contig 20747 bp, 20 predicted proteins | sample MaitaG_FD_187429 | JGI IMG/M metagenome (GOLD analysis project Ga0209828, IMG submission 187429) | Marine algal microbial communities from Maine, USA - Maine_Asex2 metaG (SPAdes) (version 2) | ecosystem: Host-associated > Algae > Red algae > Unclassified | place: Maine, USA | collected 2015-01-05 | reverse complement strand
TTCATGAGATATGACGGCGAAAGCTTCACTGCTATACAGAAGGGTCTTTTCTGGCAAATGATGCTACTACCGATTGCTTACCTTGCAACAACGTTATTGCTACCACACTTTGTGGGTGGGGCAAATCGAGAGAAAGAAGTTCCAACGAGGGTAACAGGATGAAATTGAACTCATTTAAATTACTACTTGCGACAGCTTTCTTAAGTTTTGCAGTAGCTCCAGCAGCATTTAGCGCTGCAGAGAAAGAGCCTAACTTAGATGCTAATGTTGATGTAAGCGATAAAGTAAGCCTGGCTCGAGGTGCAAAGTACTATGCAAACTTTTGCATGGGTTGTCACTCCTTACAGTTTAGCCGTTACAACCGAGTAGCAGCTGATCTAGGTTTGGAAGAGTCTGATATTAAGCCGCTTATATTTACTCGTGATGATGACGATAAGATCCATAAGCCAGGTGCTTTGATGGTTAATGCCGTGCGCACCAAAGATGCGATTCGCTGGTTTGGTGTTGCTCCACCAGACTTGACAGTTATTGCTCGTTCAAGAGGTGGTGGTGATTGGTTGTATAGTTATCTAAAAGGTTTCTATAAAGACGACACTCGTCCATTTGGCGTGAATAATTTGTATTTCTCAAATGTTGGTATGCCACATGTTTTGCAAGAATTGCAAGGTATGCAAGAGCTTGAAGTGCATGATGATGGTAAAGGTCACGTCACAAAAACGCTGAAACTGATTGAGCCTGGAAAGATGAGTGCAGGTGAATATGATCAGGTAGCAAAAGATCTGACCAATTTCATGGTTTATGTTGGCGAGCCTGCTCAGTTACATCGTACGTTTTATGGTATTTTAACGCTGTTATTTTTATTAGTGCTCTTAGTATTGTCTTATTTCCTTAAGAAAGAGTTCTGGAAAGATATTCATTAATCGCGTTTTACTGTAATATCGCGAGGCTGTCCGACCCCGGACAGCCTTTTTGCATTTGGATTTGGGAGAATTGAATGAGTTCAGTTTCTAATCGCCGTTCTGTTATGACGCTATTTACACTGCCTGACTGTGCTGATTGTCATCGGGTAAGAATCGTATTAGCGGAGAAAGACATTACCGTTGATATCATCGAAATTGATCCGGACAATAAGCCGGAAGACCTTGCAGAACTGAATCCTTACAATACTGCACCGACATTGATCGATCGTGATTTAGTATTGTACGACGCACGCGTCATTATGGAATATTTGGATGAGCGTTTCCCGCACCCTCCATTGATGCCAGTTGACCCTGTTACCCGTGCACATTCGCGTTTAGCCTTATACCGTATTGAAAAAGATTGGTATAGCTTGTTACGAGATATGGATAGTGGCGTACCAGAAAAAGCGGATCGTGCACGCAATATTTTGCGTTCGGGCGTTCTATCGGCGGTTGATGTTTTCGCGATTAAGCCATACTTTCTAAGTAATGATTTTTCCTTAGTTGACTGCACAATTGCTCCTGTACTGTGGCGTTTACCGAAGTATGGCATCGATATGCCAGCGACAGATGTGAAGCCATTAATGCGCTACATGGATCGCGTATTTTCTCGCGAGATGTTCCAGATATCACTAACAGAAACGGAAAAATCGATACGTCCATGATGACTTCTAATCGACCTTATTTGATGAGGGCCATGTATGAATGGATCCTTGATAATGAGTTAACACCGCATGTCATGATTGATGCTGAAATGCCGAACGTTGAAGTGCCTCGCCAGTATATTGAAGAAGGTAAGATTATCTTGAATGTTGCCCCAAGGGCAGTGCAGGGTTTTCTTATTGATGATGAGTGTCTTGGTTTTAGTGCTCGTTTTGGCGGCAAGCCTTATAATATTTATGCTCCTATCGGTGCTGTTCGTGCTGTTTATGCCTCTGAAAATAATGAAGGCATGATGTTTGATAAGTTACCTGAAGCAGATGTCGATGATGCTCCTGATCCGGATGATACTCCACCTACGCCGACAGCCAGCAAAAGGCCTACACTACGCGTTGTAAAATGATCGTATCAATGATCTCAGCAATGGCGCAGGACAGAGTGATTGGTCTGAATGGTTCAATGCCTTGGCATCTTCCCGCTGACCTAGCACATTTCAAGCGTTCTACAATGGGTTGCCCCGTCATCATGGGTCGAAAGACTTTTGATTCTATAGGTAGGCCGTTGCCAGGACGAAAAAATATTGTTCTAACGCGCTCGGGTGAGCTTTCATTGCCGGGTTGTGAAGTGGTTAGCAGTTTGGACGATGCGTTAGTTCTGGTTTCAAACGAGGACGAGATATTCATTATTGGTGGGCAGCAGCTATATCAACAGGCGCTTCCACAAAGCCAACGTTTATACCTGACGCATATCGATGCTCAGTTTGATGGCGACACCTTTTTTCCTGATTATTTTCATAGTGACTGGCAGCAACGTAGCTCTGAAGAGCATTCGGCTGATAAAGAAAATCCATGGCCTTATCGATTTGAACTGCTGGAAAGAATGGCAATGTCTAACAAATAGAGTAAGCGCCTATGAGTACACTGCTAATTTGCAACGTAAAAATTGTTAGCGAAGGCCTAATAAAAGAAGCAGATGTATTTGTTAAAAATGGGCGTATAGAGCGTATTGGCTCTGATCTCAGTTACCTCCCTGCCGAGCAATTTATTGACGGTTCCGGCAAGCATTTAATGCCTGGGATTATTGATACGCAATTGAAATTATCAGGCAGTGATAATTTTGCATCGAGCCTGATGCATGAGTCCAGAGCATCCATCGCTGGTGGCATATGTAGTAGTTTGTTGTTGCCTAATCACATATCTGATGAATCGCAAGGCATTGAGTCATTCCACGCCGGTGCTAATGACTTGCAGTTACATAATAACCTATCGATGTACTACCCCATCACTAACAAGACCTTAGATAAGATTTCTGCTATCGATATCTCTAGCTGTTGTGGCCTATACGTTGACATGGCTTGCGCAGAGGATGAATTCAGAATTGATGATCCAAGTATATTGGAACGTGTGTTTCAGGAGTCTTCAACGCTCGTTGCTTTGCATGCGGAAGATGCGCCGTCTATTTTAGAGAGTGAAGAAAGTTACCGACAAATTTATGGGGATGACATTCCTTTTCACCTGCATGGCTCAATTCGCAGTGCGGAAGCCTGCTACATCGCGGCTTCTGAGGCATTAAATATTGCACTTAAAACCAATGCTTCGGCTCATCTTTTGCATGTTTCTAGCGCTAAAGAAATAGAGTTGTTGGGAAAGATTCGCAAGAATGCTTCAAATATATCAGCGGACGTGTGCAGTCACTATTTAACTTTTTCTGATACAGATTATGTCGATAAGGGAGAGATATTAAAATGTGAGCCCTCCATAAAATCAGACATTGACCGAGCGGCATTATTACAAGGGTTATTAGATAATGATATTGATAATATTTGCAGTGGTCATATCCCTTTAGCGCTAACAGAAAAAGCAGGTTCCTATTTTGAGGTTCCAGCTGGGTTGCCATTGGCTCAATATACTTTCCCCTCCATACTTGAGCATTATCAGGATCAGATATTAAGTTTGGAGCTAATTGCTGAGAAAACCAGTCATGCGGTAGCTGACCGCTTTGGTATTGAAGATAGAGGCTATATTCGTGAAGGCTATTGGGCCGATCTCGTGCTCATTGATCTGGATAGAAGCTTTATTGCTCGCGATGAAGATGTAGTCTCTGCCTCAGCTTGGACTATCTTTAATGGCAACGAATTTCGCTCTTCAGTTGCCACTACGATTATTAATGGCTGCGTTGTTTGGTCAGATGGAAAATTTCTAGATGTCCCTACATCAGGAAAACCGCTGAAATTTACACATTTAAGCGAAGCTAATAAGCAAGCCAAAATTTGATTAGTGCCGTCTCACCCAATCAAAATTACTACGCTCAGATGAGAGGTACTTCCTTTTAATTGCTTAGGTTCGGTACAATCGCCATAATAAAAATAATTATCGAGTAGAGCTTTTCGCTTCAAATATTCGATTCTTGCGCCAAATAAATATAAAAAAGAGGCAGCATTTTATCATGCCTAAACAGCATTCACAGCGCGGCTTTAGCCTTATCGAAGTTCTCGTAGCCGTCATGGTCGTGGCCATAGGCTTAGTTGGGCTAGCGGGTATGCAGCTAGTTGGTCTAAAAAGTAACCAACAATCATTTTCAAAGAATCAGGCAGCCCATCACACACAAGCGCTACTAGAGCGGATGCGTGGTAACCCAGCCGGTGTATTTTCGGATGCTTACGTAGTCAATAGTTCAACGCTTAACTGTGCCACTGTGCCTGCCACCAATTGCACTGCCAAGACATCCAGTTGTGATGCAATGCAAATCGCTACCTATGATATCTACCAAGCTTTCTGCGGAAGTAAAAATACCGCGTCGGGTGGTCTTAAACGTGATTTAAGCAATGCGAGGCTTGTGATTAGTTGCCCGATAGATTGTACAACGGGTGTCACAATAGACATCACTTGGCAGGAGCAGCTGCTTGGAAAAGAATCGGCAGGTAAAGACAGCGTTCCTCGACAACTTTCAATAAATACGAGGATAGGCAAATGATTAGGTCATCCAAATGTAACAAGCAATCCGGTCTGTCATTGATTGAGTTATTGGTGACAATGATCATTGGTCTATTTATTACTATTGGTATTTCGTCGGTCTATGTGGGTAATAAACGGACCAATATGACTACTGATGAGTTGTCTTTATTACAAGCCAATGGGCGAGAGGTTTTATCGCAGCTCACTCATGTTATTCAACATACCGGTTATAAATCGACCCGTAGCTCTCTTGATAAGGATATGTTTATTTTGGGGGCAGTATCTACATCAAGATGTAGTGGTGGAGCGGATAGTGTCAAAAATACCGCTTTGTTTTCAGCGCTTCAGAATGATAATACTACACGAGGCGATACTATCGGTGTGGTCTACCTGAGTGATAATTTACTCACGACTGACTGCACAGGCTTGGAAATTCCTTCTGACTGTAGATTGTCTGATACGAGCTCTTCGCCTGTTGCTGCCGCGAGAATTTATAATTATTTTAAGGCAGATGTGAACGCGAGCGGCATGCCGGTGCTTACTTGCAGTGGATCGGTGAGTGGCGTTGTAGATGAGATTGCAGAAGGCGTCGAAAACTTACAGATAAGCTACGGTGAAGATGCTGACAGTGATGGTATTGCTGACCGCTTTGTTAATTCAGACGACGTTGTTAATTGGGGAAGTATTGTCAGCGTTAGCGTAGCTGTTTTAGTGCGCTCCTTGCGTCCTGTAGCTGTTAGCGCAACAGCACAGAGCTACAAACTACTTGATGGTGACGTTATTTCAACAAACGATAAGTATTTACGCGCAGTATTTACGACGACGATACGCTTACGTAACGCGACAACATAGGAGTCTTCCGTGAAACAGACAGCAATTAAAAAACAACAAGGTATCGTGTTGATTTGGGCGTTAGCTATCCTTTTAATATTGACTATTTTGGGCATTAGTTCGGTAAAGAAAGCCAATATGGGGACTAAGATCGCCGGTAATAGTATGGCATCCATGATGGTGTTTCAGGGTGCTGAGTCTGCGCTGGGAAAAATCACAAATAACAATTTTGTTAATGAGGCTTCTAAGCTTGTAGCCGGCACGAAATTTACCGTCCCTGCTAACGTATTGCCAAATGAGCCAGTAAGCGGCGGAAATATAAAGTCTACCGGTGAAGTCATGTTCATGAAGCCAGGTGCTTGCCCTATCACAAGTAGTGCAAACTCAAGTACTGCTGGGTGCCTGATCTATCAGCTGCAGGTCGAATCAAGATTGCAGGGCACAGGCGCTAAGACAGAGCATGTTCAAGGTGTTGCTATTATTGCAGCACCCACCAATGCTTATTACTAATATCTAGCCCCAAATAATTAACTGCTTTCTGTAGATAGAAAATAAAAATAGGATACATCGAATGTATTACTCAAGTGCTTCAAAGTGGATAAGCTCGTTACTACTGACGTTTTTAGTGGCGTTTGCAACAGGTTCTGTTAATGCCGAAGATACTGAAATATTTTCTGTCGAACAACCACCCGCTGAACCCAATATTCTTTTTCTTCTGGATCAATCAGGGAGTATGAATACTCCCATAGGCACGTCGGGTGAAACACGCTTGACCGCATTGCAATCTGCATTTAATGCCGTTATTGCTGATCCCGAAATTGCAGGTTTGAAAATTGGTTTGATGGGTTTTAGTAATGGTGTTGACATGAGGCCATATCCTCATGGTGTCTCTTTCCCAGTGTCACCTATCAATGACGAAGCAATGCCTATTATGCTGTCAAATTTATTGCCTGGGGCATTGAATACAGCTACAAATTTTGGTTATTTTACTCTGGCAGATGATAATTTACCGGATCCTATCGTGGGCCAAACTGTTAGAGAGTATTTGCCTCAAATTTTATCAAGCTGGACGGCTTATGGTGCGACGCCAATAGTTGATGCTTACTACGAAGCTGCTTTATATTTTAGAGGGGCACCTCCATTTTGGGGTTCTGCCAATCCAAGGCAAAATCATGCAGCACACCCATCATCGTATGTGGGGACTATAATTTCTGATACATCGACAGTTCTCACAGGAAATACTAAGGTTTGTGTAGAACCTAATTGCGGCATTAATTGCGTCACAACTACGGCACCGAGCCAGTGTGAGTCTGGAGACACAAGCTGTTATTTAGGAAGTAATTGTTCCACTAGGTCGGATACGTACAATTATGAGTGTAACTTAGCAACGCCTGCTGCTTGTCTAGCCGCTGACTCGAACTATGAGAGTTGCAGTGTATCCACAGGAGAAAGCTGCACAACCACATGTAATGGTGGAACTCACCCTGAAAGTGGGGCTTGTCTAGGTGCAGCTACTGAGAGTTGCACACCAACCTCGACCATCTATTGTGCCCGTACGTTTGAATCAACTTCGTGTGATAGAAATCAATACCAGTGTGATGAGACGGAGGAGTCGGTGACTAGTAATCCCTCAGCCACGTATGTTTCTCCCATTACAAACGAATGCCAGAATAACGCCATTGTTGTCTTAAGTGACGGCCAGCCGTATGTTAATGATGATGCTGAGACTGACAACACGCGTAGTCTAGTGAAATCAATGATTGGATTAACTGCAGATTGTCTGGCAGTTCCAGGACAGGTATTGCCAGAAACGGCCAATAATTCATTAGCAGACGGTCGGTGTGGTGCTGAACTGGCTAGTTTCCTGAATACGCAGGACCAGCACCCAACGGTAGATGATGACAACACTGTTCAGACTTACACTGTTGGGTTTGGTGTCGATAGCAATCCTGAGGCGGAAGGTTTCTTGCGCTCATTGGCGGACAGTGGTGGGGGAAAATACTTTCCAGCGTCTAATACAGCGGCCTTAGTTGCTGCATTTAAATCTATCATTAATGATATTGATTCTTCGGCTCGGAGTTTTGCTGCGCCAGTTTACACGGTTGATCCAAATTCTATGCTATCCCATAGTGATGATATCTATTTACCGTTGTTTGAAAATAGCTCGTTACCTGCTTGGGCCGGTAATATTAAGAAGTTTAAGCTGAATAGTGCGGGTAAAATTGTTGATGTAAATGGCGTAGAAGCAATTGATGGTAAGGGTGCTTTGAAATCTGGTGCAGTCGATTTTTGGGCAAACACCTCGCCAATAGCAAGAACCGCATCACCTAATCCCGTTACAGGTGGCGGAGCAGCAAATAACTTGGACCCTGCTTCTCGTACGTTATATACCGACATTGGCGCAGCCCTGGAAGATTTAGATGATGGGTATGTGACAAAAGCAATGTTAGGTAATGCTTCGATGTCAGATGCTTATAAAGCCCAGTTGTTAAGCTATATTCAAGGTTATGAGTCTGATGGAACAACCCCTCGCCATGCAATGGGTGATATCCTACATAGTAAGCCCACTGTTATTTCCTATGCTGGTAAGCAGGTGCTGTTTTTTGGGACCAATGAAGGGTACTTGCATGCGATTAATACTGCAGACACAACAACTACTAGGCTGAGTGGCTCAGGTGGGATGGAAATGTTTGCTTATATGCCAAGCGCTTTGCTAAGCAATGTTGATGGTATGTTACAGAATATTGAGCGCACAGGTGCCGTGAAGCGTATTTATGGTGTCGATGGCCCGATTACTGCTTGGATTATTGATAACAATAAAAATGGTAAGGTTGACTCGTCAGATGGCGATGAGGCGTATCTGTTCTTTGGATTACGCCGCGGTGGAAACCAGTACTACGCGTTGAATGTGACTGACCCTGTTAACCCTTCTTTAGCTTGGAAAATAGGAGGGTCAGCACCCTTTGCGGGCTTAGGAGAAACTTGGTCCAAGCCAGTGGTGGCTAAATTACGTTACAAAAAATCAGGTAGTGTCTTATTTGATGATGTATTGGTCTTTGGTGGCGGCTATGATAATCGAGTTGATGATGAGACCTTGGCTAGCTCTGGTTCAGCACTATCAAACCCTAAAGGTAATGGCGTCTATATCGTCAATGCTAAAACGGGCGCTCTGATCTGGTCCCACACTGGAGGCAGCCTGCAACATAGTGTGCCAGGTAATATTCGAGTGCTGGATGTTGACAGGAATGGATCAATAGATCGTCTCTATTTTGGTGATACAGGCGGTAATATTTGGAGGGCTGACTTAAATATTGATGATGTCGATACTGATGCAAGCCTTCATGATGTTACTAACGATGCGCAAGTTAGCAAATTTGCAAGCCTTGGCGGAAGCGCTGCGAATGCTCGTAAGTTCTTCTACGAGCCAGATGTTTCGCTATTCAAACATAAAGGTAGTAATGCTATCGTTATCTCAGTTGGTAGTGGTTATCGTTCGCATCCATTAAACGAGTCAATTGATGATCGTTTGTACGTGCTCTATGACGAAAATGTTTTTGGTATCCCGGCTACTGCACCAGCACCTCTGACCGAATCGGATTTGGCTGAGTCGAGTGCGCTTGCGGGTAAAGACTTTCTGCCTATATACAAAGGATGGTACAAAAAGCTGATTAACGGTAATGGAGAGAAGGTATTAGCTTCACCTCTAACGTTTAAAAATAAGGTCATATTCACCACATTTGCAAATACGGATGCGGCAGTTACCACGGGTGCAGAGGCTTGTAACGCGTTAACGGGCAATCTGACCAGAGCTTATGTCCTTGATTTAATGACAGCTTCAGCAACAGCTGATCTTGATGGTGATGGTTCAGTCGACTCATCTGATGAATCATTAATAATTACGAGAGGTGATATTCTTGATTCTCCTCAGCTAGTGTTCAATAAGCCTAGTAATTGTACTGATGAAGGTTGTGATCAGCATGTTGATATTCGAATTGGCAAGAGTCTAGTGCCACTGGTAGATAAAGGTACTAAAGATGGCAACACCAACTTAGGTGACTTCTTGCCAAAAGTTTTCTGGGTCAATGAACAATAATGAGAATGATATGAATAATAAAAATAAACAAATCGGTTTCACTCTGATAGAGCTCATGATTACGGTTGCTATATTGGGAATAATTAGCTCAGTTGCTGTTCCTTCATATATGAGTTACGTGACAAAGAGTAAAAGAACAGAGGCTAAGGTAGAGATGTTGCGGACAGCTCAACTTCAGGAGAGTCATTATGTTCAGAACCTGAGTTACGCAAAAGCTCTGAATGGAACCGCAGGATTAGGTTTTTCAAGTGCTTCGCACAAAACAGAAAGTGGTTTATATTCGATCACCACTCTTGGTACACCAACTACTTGCGATGGAACTAATGCCAAGCCTTGCACAGGTTATAACGTAGTTGCCCAACCAGTTTCAGGTAAAGGTCAGGATAAGGATGATAAGTGCTCTAAGGGTTTTGTGATTAACAACACAGGTCTCAAAGGTGCGAAGGGAAAAGATGATACTGATTTTACTTCGGCTGCCACAATTAAGGAGTGTTGGGGTTAGGTCGGGTTGGCTCTTAAGCCTAAATTGACCCGATCATTACCACTTAAATCTTGCAAGCAGCTTATTTGTTGGTAAGTTGCTTGCTCCAACATTGCCGAGACAAGTGCGCCTTGATCGTGTCCATGCTCTAAGGCAAGCCATCCGTTGTCTTTAAGATAGTTCTGAGCCATTGTCACGATATGTTTTATGTCTTGCAAACCATTGCTTTCAGATATTAATGCCCCGATCGGTTCGTGGCGAATGCCTGTTTTTAAATGCGTATCCGCTGGATCAATATAGGGTGGGTTGCTGATTATTAGATCAAATTTTTGATTTGGAACCTGATCAAACCAATCAGATTGTATAAAGTGAACATTATCTAACTTTAGACCCTGTCGATTTTCTTCAGAGACTTCCAATGCTTTCTTAGAGATGTCGGTCGCAATAATATCGCAATCGTGCCGCTCACTAGCCAAAGCTAATGCAACCGCACCAGAGCCTGTGCCCAGTTCTAAAATTTTTGGCTGCTGCGTATCGAGGATCTTGTCTAGCGCCGTTTCAACTAACAACTCAGTATCGGCCCTTGGAATGAGGACGTCTGGCGTCACTTTTAGTTTTAATGACCAAAACTCCTGATAGCCAGTAATATAAGCGATTGGGTAGAGGTCGGATCGTTTTAAGAGTGCTGCATTAAAGTTATCGCTTTGTTTGGGAGTTAGTGCTTTTTCTGGCCAAGCATATACAAAGCTATGTTGTTTGCCTAGGCAATATGCAAGCAAAATTTCAGCATCTAATCTCGCAGACGTTGATACCTTAAGTAATTGCTCCGTGCCACTTCTCAGGGCGGCATCTATCCGCATTGGATTAACCTTGATCTGCCATTGCGGCTAAAAGATCAGCCTGGTGTTCACTGATTAATGGATCGATAATTGAGTCCAAAGAACCAGCTATCACTTCGTCAAGCTTGTACAGGGTTAAATTAATTCTATGATCGGTCACGCGGCTTTGCGGGTAATTGTAGGTGCGAATTCTTTCAGAACGATCGCCGCTTCCAACTAGGCTGCGACGTGCTTCTGCTTGCTCACTATGTTGCACCGCTTTCTCAGCTTCAAGAATCCTTGATTGTAATAAAGACATGGCGCGTGCGCGATTCTTGTGCTGAGATCGCTCATCTTGGCATTCAACGACGGTGCCTGTTGGAAGGTGTGTTATACGAATCGCTGAGTCGGTTTTATTAACGTGCTGTCCACCCGCGCCTGATGCGCGAAAGGTATCGACTCGGATATCCGAGCTTTTGATTTCTTGGGCTTCAACGGCGCTAATCTCAGGCATGATGGCAACAGTTGCAGCAGAGGTATGTACGCGCCCTTGTGATTCCGTTTCGGGCACACGTTGAACGCGGTGCGCCCCCGATTCAAATTTCAAGCGTGAGTAAGCGCCATTACCAATGATTCTTAAAACGGCCTCTTTATAACCGCCATGTTCACCGACATTCTGGCTCATTATCTCGACTTGCCAGCCACGCATCTCAGCGTAGCGCGTATACATACGGAAGAGGTCGCCTGCAAAAATAGCGGCTTCATCACCGCCTGTACCTGCTCTTACTTCGAGGAATATGTTGCTATCGTCATTTGGATCTTTCGGCAGCAGTAGCACTTGCAGTGTTGCTTCAAGTGTCTCAAGGCTGGCATTGGCCTCACGCAATTCATCCTGAGCTAATTCTTTCATCTCAGGGTCGTCCAGCATTTCTAGCGCGGTCGCTTTATCTTCACTGGCCTGTAAGTATTGCTCATGTTCTTTGACAACAGGTTCAAGCTGGCTGTACTCCATTGAAAGCTGTCTAAACTGATTCTGATCGCTTATCACTTCGTTTTCAGAAAGGAGTATGGCTATCTCAGCATAACGTTCGCTAAGGTTCTCCAGTTTATTAAGGATAGATGATTTCAATATTAGTCTTCTTTAGTAGTATTTGCTGCAAGTCCGCTCAATCCAAGTAGGCGACTGGCAGCTTTTAATGTGTCGATATCACCAGCATGAGCTGCATGATTCATTGTCTGTGTTGGTTGATGGCCCAATTTATTGGTGAGGGTGTGGGCTAGAAATTGTAGCGCTTCTTCAGCTGATTTACCATTTTTGAGCTGTTTTAGCGCTTTGTCTAAGACCTCTTGTTTGGTTGTTGCTAATTGGTCGCGATACTCTTTTATATGGCCCATTTGCTTCTGAGCCGTTAGCCAGCGCTGAAATACTTCAGTTTCTTTGGCAATCATTGTCTCGGCAACTTCAGCAGCGCGCTTTCTGGAGTCAATATTATGATCAATCACCGATTGCAGGTCATCAACCGTGTACAGATAGATGTCACTTAACTCGCCGACTTCTGCCTCGATATCCCGAGGTACTGCGATGTCGACCATAAAGATGGGTTTGTGTTTGCGTTGTTTAAGTGCTTTCTCAACGCTGCCCTTACCAATAATAGGAATCGGCGCTGCTGTTGAAGAAATAACGATATCAGCGGATGCAAGGTGCTGACTGATATCAGCTAGCCCAATTATTTCAGCGTTCAGGTTCTCTCCCAGAGCGACAGCATTTTCTAGGCTCCGGTTCGCAATAATTATTCTCTTGATCCCTGCACCTCGCAAGTGGCGACCCACCAATTCGATTGTTTCACCTGCACCAATCAATAACGCCGTTTGCTCATTGAGGTCACCAAAAATCTGACGAGCTAAATTGACCGCAGTGTAGGCGACTGACACAGAGTTTGAGCCGATGTCAGTGTCGGTCCGAACCTTCTTAGCGGTTAAAAAAGCGTGCTGCATCAAACGATTTAATTTATTGCCAACCGCTTTGTGTGAGGTGGCGGTGCCAAGTGCTGTTTTGAGTTGGCCTAAAATCTGAGGCTCACCTAATACTAATGAATCAAGTCCGCTTGCTACTCTAAATGCATGTTGTATCGCATCTGGTCCAGATAATTGATAAACGTAAGGGGATAAGTCATCGACAGTAGCTGCATGTTGTTCGGTATACCATTTATTCAAAGCGTCAACACTCGTTGCCTGCTTCGTAGTGGCGTAGATTTCAGTGCGGTTGCAAGTGGAGAGAATCAGCTTTTCTTCAAATATGTTGTCGTCAATGGTGAGCGCGTCACTGAGTTGCTTTTCGGAAAACGCAACTTTCTCACGAATAGCAACTGGTGCGGTTTTATGGCTTATTCCGATGACAACAATTGACATACTATTAAGAATTTATGAGGATATTTAAAGAAGGAAGATTCTCTGACAGGCGCTTCAGGAATACAAGTAGACTTTCATTAATGACGGTTTAGTAGTATAAAAAACTAATTAAGGCAGGTTTATTCATCAGTAGCATATGGGCTAAGCTATATTGAAGTTCCAGTTAGCAGGTTTTTTGAGCACTTCATTCTCGAAAACTGGTTTTGCAAACAGGTTTAAAGTAGAAATAACCTATATTCTAATCAACCCCCGGATTCTAATAGTGACTCTAATGCAAAAAAGATTGATTGTAAGGAATCTTTCGCTTCTTTTAACAGTAAGTATTGTTGCTGTTATTGGCGGCTGCAAAGATGTCGAGCTTCCACTCATCAGTAAGTCTAATGCAGCGACACTGGCTGCTGCTGAGGGCAATTCGACTTTAAAGACTTCCCCTAAGCAACATATGTATCATACGCTAGCTGCCGAAATGTATCGTTTGCAGGGCGATGACACTACGGCTACGCTACATTATGAAAAGGTTATTGCTGGTAATCAGGACGTAGCATTGGCTAGAGTTGCGACTGAAACGGCAGCACAAACTGAATACCTCGATAAGGCAATCTATAGTGCAGAGCTGTGGGTTAAGATTGGCGGTGATCAGGTTGAAGCTCGCCAATATTTAGCGTTATTGTTGCTTCGTGATAAACAATTCGACCGTGCTGCAAGTGAGTTAAATGAAATTCATCAGCTGATCGCCAAAGATGATTATGACGCGTTGACCTTTCTTACCTCCCTCATTTCATTGGAATCACATCACGATAGTGCTTTTAAGGCTTTTGAGATTTACATAAAAAAGTATAACAACACTCCCCCAGGCCAACTCAAATTAGCCAGTATTGCTTTGGATCAACGAAAATTCGATGATGTCGTTGCACGAATTAATCGACTAGACGGTAAATTGACGCCTGAATTAGCAGACGAGGCGAGAGTATTAAAAAGTAAGGCGCTCTATAAGCAGGGTAATAAAGAAGAATCGATGCAGGTTATGAAAAACCTCGTGTCTGGTAATAAAGTTGATAACACCAGTCGCTTGGAATATGCACGTTTACTGATGCTCAATGATAATCAGAACGGTGCAATCGAACAATTAGAGGCTATCTATTCCAGTGCTCCTGAAAACTTAGAAGTCGTAAAGTCGCTTGTTGCATTATATATTTCAGAAGGGAAATATGTTGAAGCTGAAAGGCATGCAAAGACACTGGTCAAGCAAGAAGCTTATGAAAGTTTAGCACATCATTTTATGGCTGAGATTCATGAGAGTCGAAACGAAATGGATGAGGCGCTGCATGAGTATGGCGAGGTCGATCAAGGTGATTACTACAGTAGTGCTCAGCGCCGCATTACAGAGCTATTAGTCGAACAATATAGTTTAGATGTTGCCAAAGACTGGCTTGCTTCAAAAAGAAAGTCTAGTGAATCAATTGATCTTGATTTCCTATATACGCGTCTTGAAGCTGAGCTGTTGTTAAAATATAAAGACCATAAAGGTGCGTTAATCGCATTTAAAAAAGCTTATAAAATAGATCCTGGCAACCGCCGGATGAACTATCAATATGCTATCGTTGCTCAAGGTGAGGGCGATGTTGATCTGGCAGAGCGTCTGCTAGTTGAAATAATAACACTTGATGCTAATAATGCAGCGGCACTTAATGCGCTGGGTTTTATGTTGCTAGAACACACAGAACGATTGATAGAGGCATCGGCCTATATAGAAAAAGCACATGAATTACGGCCAGATGATGCGGCGATTATTGACAGCTTAGGTTGGTTGAATTTTCGTAAAGGTAATTTCAAAGAAGCGGCAGTTTTGTTGTTTTCTGCTTATCAAAAAACAGAAGACCCTGAGATTGCAAGTCACTTAATCGAGGTACTTGTGTCACAAGGAGAGACAAAGCAAGCACAAGAACTCTTAGTTCGGATGATGGAGCAATATCCTGATGATGAGCGACTTAAGAACATACAGAAGAAGATTATCGATATATAATCAGCGGAAATTGATAAATATTTAACAATAACCATGGAAGGAATAAATCAATGAATAATATCCAATCCTTGGCACTCGCCATGACGATCGGCTATGCGTTGACAGGTTGCTCAACTCAACAAACATCGCAGCAATCACAAGTTTCGCAGAGCGCCCCCCAATCGCAAGGAATCGTGGCAGCATCACCCGTGTTAGCTAAAACAATAAAACCAGTTGCGAAGTCAAAAGGGGTTGTTGCTAAACAGAAAGCAAAGCCAAAAGTTATACAGGTAAGAGCGAAACCTTCTGTGGCAAAACGTCAGGCGGTTAAGCCAAGAGTTGCTCCAGTTGCGCCCAAAGTACGAACGGTAAAAAAGCCAACCTCAATTCCTTCTTCAAAGCAAACACCTTGGCAACGACGCCAAGCCGCGATGAATCGCATGCCAACATGGAGTATGGGAGGAAGAGCAGCGCTTAGATTTAAAGGAGATGCTTGGACCTTTGGGCTGAACTGGGTACAAAGAAATAAACAGCAGTATAGTTTGCAGATTAGAAACCCCATCACAGGAACCGTTGTTGGAATTCTTGACCAGAGTCCTGGCAAGGCAACGCTTAGATCAAGAGGAAAAGTCAGTACAGGAACTGATGCGGAACGATTACTTCAGCAGCAACTACGTGTAAAAATGCCAGTAAATGGTATGCCTTACTGGATTCGTGGTGTTATGGCTCCACAGTACCCCGTTGGTAAGGTTGTTCTAGATGCTAAAGGTCGTCCAAAGCAAATTGTTCAAGCGGGTTGGGTCATGGATTACTTCAATTATAAAGGTCTTCGCTTCGATGCTTTGCCAGGAAAAGTAAATATTTCTAGAAAGCAAGAACAAGTCAATGTGAGAATCTTGGCTAAACAATGGAAAACTCGCTAGATGATCTCTGGTGCATTCCTGCACCTGCTAAGCTAAACCTCTTCCTGCACATCACCAGTGTGCGGGAAGACGGTTACCATAATCTTCAAACAATATTTCAATTGCTTGATTACTCAGATGACGTGACATTTCAGCGTCGAGACGATGGAATAATTAATCGAACCAGTGGTTTAAATGGACTTGATGCAGCGGATGATCTGATTGTTAAAGCGGCAATAGCGCTTCAGAATCACACTGGAACAAAGTGGGGCGCTGATCTCAGTGTCACTAAGCATTTACCTGTTGGTGGTGGGATTGGTGGCGGAAGCTCTGATGCTGCGACAACGTTGACCGGACTTAACCGTCTTTGGCAGTGCAATCTGCCAAAGTCAGAGTTACTGACGCTTGCCCGCTCCTTAGGCGCAGATGTTCCGGTTTTTGTGAATGGAAAAAATGCTTGGGCGGAGGGAATAGGGGATCTACTGAGTGAAATCCAATTGCCAAACAAATGGTATTTAGTTATCCATCCAAGAGTGCATATTTCTACGGCAAATCTTTTTTCATCAGATCAGTTGACAAGAGACAAACCCCTACTTAAAATACGCGACTTTCCTGACACAGACACCTCGAATGTTTTTGAGGATGTGGCTAGAAAGCAGTACCCTGAAGTTGGTATTGCGCTTCGTTGGCTTGGAAGTTTTACTAGGCCAAGAATGACCGGGACAGGCAGTTGTATATTTGCTAGTTTCGACTCTGAAGAAAGTGCAAATAAGATATTAGCTCAGGTTCCTGAGCATTGGAATGGTTTTGTAGCAAGCTCGGTGGCTCAATCACCGATGCTAGATGTTATTGATAAGATTCCAATGACTTAGTTATATTTGATGGGTCGTCGCCAAGTGGTAAGGCACCGGGTTTTGATCTCGGCATTCGTAGGTTCGAACCCTACCGACCCAACCATATAATTCTGATTAAAAGTCTGCTTAATGCAGACTTTTGTCATTAAGGAAGCTATTAATCATGTCCGAGATAGATAGGATGATGATTTTCGCAGGCAATGCGAATCCTCAGCTAGCGCAAGAAGTTTCAGACTGTGTTGGGTTGCCTCTAGGCAAAATACAGCTTAGCCGTTTTAGTGATGGCGAGGTTCATGCTGAAATCCTTGAAAATGTTCGCGGTCAGGATGTCTTCCTCATTCAGCCTACCTGTGCTCCTACAAACGATAATTTAATGGAACTGTTAATCGTAGTTGACGCACTTTATCGTGCATCAGCCGGGCGCATAACAGCGGTAATCCCATATTATGGTTACGCGAGGCAGGATCGCCGGGTTCGCTCTAGGCGTGTACCGATTTCAGCAAAGCTTGTCGCTGATATGCTGTCTACAAGCCATGTAGACCGAGTGCTGACGATCGATTTGCATTCTGATCAGATCCAAGGTTTCTTTGACTTGCCTGTGGATAATATTTACGCCTCTGGCGTGATGCGTCAGGATATTCTTAGCAAGAATTATGACAATCTCATGGTTGTATCGCCAGATGTTGGTGGAGTAGTTCGTGCGAGAGCTTTATCGAAATCCATTGGTGATGTTGATCTAGCTATTATCGATAAGCGACGACCTGAGCCTAACGTATCTGCTGTGATGAATATCATTGGTGATGTCAGCGGAAAGACTTGCGTATTGATAGATGATTTGGTCGATACGGCAGGTACACTTTGCCACGCTGCCGAAGCATTAAAGCAAAAAGGCGCAGTGAAAGTTGTCGCTTATGCAACACATGCTGTATTCTCTGGGCCCGCTGTGGATAATATTAGTGGGTCAGAATTGGATGAGGTCGTTGTGACTAATTCCATTCCTTTGTCGGTGAAAGCGCAGCAATGTGAAAATATCCGTCAACTGTCAGTTGCTCAGGTACTGGCAGATACTATGTTGCATATAAATCAGGATCAGTCGGTTAGTGATTTGTTTGGCGAAGTCTAAATTACTATCGATTACTGGCTGCGATAATATATCAACATAAGTGAAGAAATTTTAGGTGAACTACAGCGATTTGGTCGCGAATGCTGTGGTTTTTATTATATCGGTCCATAAAGGATCAATTTTGTTACATGGAGAGTCATGGCTATTTCATATTCATTAGACGCTGTACTACGTACAGATGAAGGCAAAGGTGCGAGCCGCCGCCTACGTCGCACTGGTAAAATCCCTGCTGTTGTTTACGGTGGTGAAGGCGAAGCTGTTTCAATAAGCTTGGCAGAAAACCAATTAGTGCGTCACTTGCAGGACGAGCAGTTTTATTCGTCAATTATCAATCTGAAGCTGGAGACTGGTGCAGAGAAAGTACTGCTTCGTGACCTTCAGCGCCATCCTGCTCGCCCAGTTGTATTGCATGCTGATCTATTGCGCGTAAACAGCAAGGAAAAAGTAAAAATCACGGTTCAGCTTCATTACACTAATGAAGAATCTGCTCCTGGCGTTAAGCTTGATGGTGGTCGTGTGACTAAATCAATGATGGATGTTGAGATTTTCTGTCTTGTGAAAGATATCCCTGAGTTCATTGAAGTTGATCTAATTGACCTGAAAATGGCTGAGTCATACCATTTGTCTGATCTAAAGCTACCAGAAGGCGTAGAGTCTGTTCAGCTTATGCTGGGTGAAGGCCACGATTTGGCGATTGCTACAATCGGTAAGTAACAATAAAGAGGAGCTGAGGTTATGACTGATTCAGTGATTAGACTGATTGCAGGCCTTGGTAATCTTGGTGTTAAGTACGACAAAACCCGGCACAATGCCGGGTTTTGGTTTGTTGATGAGCTAGCAAGGCGCTTCTCGGGTGCTTTTAAGCTAGAGACTAAATTCTCCGGTGAGTGCTGTAAGATCGATATAGCTGGTGAAGCGGTTTGGTTAATAAAGCCAACGACTTTTATGAATCGAAGTGGCTTGTCCGTAAAACAGCTTTCATCTTTCTTCAAAATTCCCGCAGAGCAAATTCTTATTGCTCATGATGAGCTGGATATTGCCCCAGGAACTTTGCGGCTCAAGTCGGGTGGTGGTCACGGTGGGCATAACGGGTTACGTGACTTGCATGCTCAAATAGGCAAAGAATATTGGCGCCTCAGAGTAGGCATTGGTCACCCTGGAGCTGCGAACAAGGTTGCAGATTATGTGCTATCGCGTGCTTCAGCAGCTGATGAAGTTGAAATACATAACAGCATTGATCGTGCGGCTGATGAAATTGAGAGAATCGTCTCGGGTGATATGCAAAAAGTGATGAATACGTTACATACCAAGTAACGATATAAGGAATAAGGATTATGGGTTTTAAATGCGGAATTGTTGGCTTGCCTAATGTTGGAAAATCAACTTTGTTCAATGCGTTGACCAAAGCGGGTATTGCAGCTGAGAATTATCCTTTCTGCACGATCGAGCCAAACGTTGGCATCGTGCCGGTTCCAGATCTGCGATTGCAGGTATTGGCAGATATCGTCAAGCCCAAAGAAAGAGTCATCCCGACTACGATGGAATTTGTAGATATTGCAGGCTTGGTTGAAGGTGCTTCAAAAGGTGAAGGTTTAGGGAATAAATTTTTGTCGCATATTCGTGAAACTGACGCTATCGCTCAAGTGGTGCGCTGTTTTGAAAATGACGACATTATGCATGTTAATGGCAAGGTGGACCCGCTTGCTGATATCGAGACAATCAATACAGAGCTAGCATTGGCTGACTTAGATGCTGTTGAACGAGCTATTCAACGTGCAACTAAGAGTGCTCGATCGGGTGGTAATAAAGATGCAGTTGCACAAAAAGAGCTCTTTGAGCGTCTTTATGAACACTTGGGTGAGGCGCGACCAGCTCGTTCTTTTGATATGACCGATGATGAGCGCTTACTGATGCGCGAGCTTCATTTGATTACTATAAAGCCACTGTTATTCATTGCTAATGTGAATGACGATGGTTTTGAAAATAATCCAATGCTTGACGCAGTGCGAGGCCAAGCAGATTCTGAAGGCGCTGAGTTAGTCGTGGTATGTGCTGCTTTGGAAGAAGAGTTATCACAGTTAGATGAAGAGGATCAGGGAGAGTTTTTGGAAGATCTTGGTCTGGAAGAGCCAGGTTTGAACCGCGTTATTCGTGCAGGATATAGCATGCTAAGCCTACAGACTTTCTTCACAGCTGGTGAAAAAGAAGTAAGGGCTTGGACCGTTCCTGTCGGTGGAACAGCACCTAATGGGGCTGGCCGTATTCATACGGATTTTGAGCGTGGCTTTATCCGAGCTGAGGTTGTTGCCTATGATGATTACGTTGAGCACAATGGTGAGTCTGGCGCTAAAGAAGCTGGAAAGTGGCGTCTTGAGGGCAAGGAATACATCATGGTAGAAGGGGATGTTGTTCATTTTAGATTTAATGTCTAAACGCGGTTGACACTGCTTTGGGATACCGATATATTTCGCATCCTCAATTGACGTTGATTAGGCTACATAGCTCAGCTGGTTAGAGCACATCACTCATAATGATGGGGTCCCAGGTTCGAATCCCGGTGTAGCCACCATTATATAGCTTCTTAGTTTGTTAAGAAGTGCCAAGAAGCCCAGTTTTACTGGGTTTTTTTGTGCCTGTTGATAACTGGTAGCTTATTAGAAG
>Ga0209828_1001524_pt1 | contig 20769 bp, 14 predicted proteins | sample MaitaG_FD_187429 | JGI IMG/M metagenome (GOLD analysis project Ga0209828, IMG submission 187429) | Marine algal microbial communities from Maine, USA - Maine_Asex2 metaG (SPAdes) (version 2) | ecosystem: Host-associated > Algae > Red algae > Unclassified | place: Maine, USA | collected 2015-01-05 | reverse complement strand
TCACACCACCAAAGCGCTCGTAATCGTCATCATCGAAACCGGTCTCCGAGCAAACGACGCCTGTGCGTTGGTGTTCAACCCAATCATCGATGACAGTTCTGGCTCGCCGTGTCTGCGCTACCACAACACCAAAATGTCAGCTGAACAGCTCATCCCGCTCAGCCAAACCGGAGCCGACGCAATCCGGGCACAACAACAACACCTCCAACTGCGCTGGCCCGACGGGCCACCAATGCTGTTCCCAGCCCTCAATTCCAACCCTGACGGCGACCGGGCGTTCAACTACGCCACCCTGCGCGAACGGTTCGTCCGCTGGCAACAACAGATCGGGCTCCACGATGAGACCGGCCAAGCCGTCACCGTGACACTCCACCAATTCCGGCACACCCTTGGCACCAGAATGATCAACATTGGCGTCCCACAACACGTCATCCAACGCCTCCTCGGCCATGCCAGTCCCCAGATGACAGCCCGCTACGCCACCATCCACGACGCCACCGTCCGCCAAGCCTTCGACGAGTACTGCTCCAACCGGATCAGCCTCGACGGACAACGCATCGCCTACGACGCGACCGCTATCACCGCTGACGCCGAGTTCACCAAACACAACATGAACCGGGTCCAAGCAAGCCTCCCCAACGGCTACTGCGGCCGGCCCCCACAACAAGACTGCCCGCACCCCAACGCGTGTCTCACCTGCCCCGATTTCCAGACAACCCCGGCATTCCTTCACATCCACCGCAAACAACGCGACCAAACACGAACCCTCATCGCGACCGCCCAAGCCGACGGCCAGTTCCGACTCGTCGAGAACCACCGCCGGGTCCACGACAACCTCCACACCCTCATCACCGCCCTCGAAGAACTGGACACCCCATGAAACAACGCCATGACGCACTCGTCGCCGCCGCTCAACAACGATCCAAAGACACCAGACAACGAGCCATCAACACCATCCGGCGCCTCGACAAACAAGGCCTTCCGCTCACCATGACAACCGTCGCCGAAGCAGCCGACGTGTCGCGATCCTGGCTCTACCGCCAACCCGACCTACACCTCGAAATCAGCCAACACCGTCACACCAGCCCGACACTCCCCATCGTCGAACGAGCCAGCAACGAGTCCCAACAGCAACGCATTGAAGACCTCCACGACGAAACCCACCGACTCAAAGCCGAGATCGTCGCTCTCCGTCAACAACTCGCAGCAAACTACGGACAACAACGAACCCAAGAGACCCACAAATGACACGTCGAGGACACGTCCACCACGTCACAACCCTCATCCGCCGCCATTCCAACAACCCAGCTCCAGATAAGAGCCAACCTCACCATCAAATAGATCAAACGCTCAGGCCGCGGGTTCCGCAACTTCTCGAACTACCGACTCCGCACCCCACCCAAACAGTCCTATGAAAGATCCGGGCCAAGGAGCTGCGCCGGTAGGGCGAGGAACGAGCCCTGCTGGCAAGGCGACCAGACAAGAGAGGGCGCTATTCGCCGAGGAACGAGGCGAAAAAGGAACTTGTCGTAGTGAGCGCTTGCACCTACCCGCGCGGCCCTTTAGCTTAGGAGCTGCGCCGGTAGGGCGAGGAACGAGCCCTGCTGGCAAGGCGACCAGACAAGAGAGGGCGCTATTCGCCGAGGAACGAGGCGAAGAAGGAACTTGTCGTAGTGAGCGCTTGCACCTACCCGCGCGGCCCTTTAGCTTAGAGGAACAGGTCCGCGGGTGGCGGACCCCATCGGCGCCGCACCGCCGCATTGATCCCACGGAGCCGCGCGCTTCCCGTGTACCACGGCGGGCGTACCGACGGTCGAACTGTTGCATGAACGACGTTCGCGAGCGCGATGATCGCCCGCATCGCCGCATTTCGGCGCCCGAAGTGCTCGTGCTGCATCAGCAGCGTGTTCCGGAGCCGAAGGTAGTCAATGACGGCCGGGCCAGTGGAGGTCGACGGATTCTCGACCATGACGCCCCGGGCCAGCCCAACTCCCCAACCTGCTGCACGCGCCCGAATGCCAATGTCGGCTTCGTCGTTGTAGGCAAAGTAACGCTCGTCGAAGAGGCCAATGTCCAGCAGACACTGGCGGCGGAACAACATGAGCGTGCCATGCGGATAGTGGGCATCTTCCCAGCCATCGCGCATCATCGCTCGACCGGGGATCGCTCCGAGAACCGGGTCGACGGTCGGTGTCGCCTGATCGCCGACGTCGGCACACACCACGCCAGCGTTTATTCGACCCTCGGCGATCGTCACGAGCTGCGCTATCCCGCCCGGCTGCAACAGCGCATCGTGCGGGGCTGCGACGACCCAGTCACCTTGGCCGTGGCGAAGCCAACGCCGCAGGCCGATGTTCAGGCTCGGTCCGAAGCCGGTGTTGGTTCCCGTCTCGATGACGGTCGCGTCGATGCCGCTCGACCGAACGAGTGCGAGTTCATCGGGGCGCGACCCGTTGTCGACGACGATGAGGTCAACGGGAACGTCCTGCTCGAGAAATCGACGCAGCGTTGCCACGCATCGGACACCCTGGTTGCGATGAGCCACGACCACGCCGACGGGCACAGCCATGGTCATCGTCGGGTCAGGAGGGGTGCTCAGCGCAGTTGCTGGGCGGTAGGAACGAGCGGCGACGGCAGGAGCGACTCGCCCATTAGCGCCGAATCGACCGCCGCGGCGCAGGAACGCCCCTCGGCGATGGCCCACACGATCAGGCTCTGACCGCGACCCATGTCGCCGCACACATAGACGTTGTCGACATTGGTCGACCAGTTGTCGTCGCGGGCAACGTTGCCACGATCGGTCAGATCGACACCGAGCTCGTTGAGCAGGCCGTTCTTCTCCGGGCCGGTGAACCCCATCGCGAGCAACACGAGATCGGCATCGAAGTCCTTCTCGGAGCCGGCGACGGGTTCGAAGCTCATCCGGCCATCGGCGATGACCTGCTCGACCTCGACGGTTCGGAGCTTCGTGACGTTGCCGTCATCGTCGCCGACGAACTCAACAGTGTTGATTGCGAAGACCCGTTCGCCGCCTTCTTCATGCGCCGACGACACGCGGTACTGCAACGGCCAGGTCGGCCATGGAGTGCTGTCGGCGCGCGTCTCGGGTGGGCGGGGCATGATCTCGAACTGATGAACCGACGCAGCGCCGTGGCGGTGCGACGTGCCGAGGCAGTCGGCACCGGTGTCGCCGCCGCCGATGATCACGACGTTCTTGCCGGTGGCTGAGAACGGATGCTCTTTGAGGTCGCCCTGTTGCACCTGGTTCGCGGGCGGCAGGAACTCCATTGCTTGATAGACACCCTTGAGGGCGCGGCCCGGTATCGGAAGGTCGCGCCACTGTGTTGCACCGCCCGCCAAAACCACGGCGTCGAAGTCATCGCGCAGCTGGTCGACGCCGATGTCGACACCAACGTTCACGTTCACGCGGAACTCGGTTCCTTCGGCTTCCATCTGCTCGATCCGGCGATCGAGATGGCGCTTCTCCATCTTGAACTCGGGGATGCCGTAGCGAAGGAGGCCACCGATTCGGTCGGCTCGTTCGAAGCAGACGACATCGTGTCCGGCTCGGGTCAGCTGCTGCGCCGCGGCAAGGCCAGCCGGTCCCGACCCGACGACGGCAACGCGCTTGCCCGTCTTCACCGACGGCTTGATCGGCACGACCCAGCCTTCGTCCCAAGCCCGATCGATGATCGACACCTCGACCTGTTTGATCGTGACCGCATCTTCGTGGATGCCGAGGACACACGCCGCCTCACACGGCGCCGGGCACAACCGGCCGGTGAACTCCGGAAAGTTGTTCGTCGCGTGCAGCCGCTCAATCGCGGCCTGCCACTGGTCGCGGTAGACAAGGTCGTTCCAGTCAGGAATGAGATTTCCGAGCGGACAGCCGTTGTTGCAGAACGGGATGCCGCAGTCCATGCACCGACTCGCCTGCGTCTTGAGCTGATCGTCGGGAAACGGTTCGTAAACCTCTTTCCAGTCGCGCAGCCGCACCGGCACATCGCGGCGCTGCGGAAGTTCGCGGTCGTGGTCGATGAATCCTCTGATGTCACCCATGCGACTCGTCCTTTCCCTGCGTCGCCATCACGACGTTGTCGGGGTCAGCCCCGGTGTCTCGGGCCATCGCCAGCGCGCCGGCGACCCGCTTGAGTTCCTTCGGCATGACCTTGACGAAGCGCATCGACTCGGTCTTCCAGTTGTCGAGAAGCCGTCCGGCGACCTCGCTGTTCGTTTCCAACAAGTGCTTCTGGACCCGTTCACGGAGCCAGAGCTGATCGTCGGTCGAGATGGGATCGAGATCGACCATCTCATGATTGACCCGGGTTTCGAAATCGGCGTCAGGGTCGTGGACGAAGGCGATGCCGCCCGACATTCCAGCCCCGAAGTTCCGTCCGGTCGGGCCGAGGATGACGGCGCGCCCGCCGGTCATGTATTCGCAGCCATGATCGCCGACCCCTTCGACGACGGCGATCGCGCCCGAGTTTCGCACGCAGAAGCGCTCGCCGACGAGGCCCCGAAGGAACACTTCGCCACCGGTCGCGCCATACAGGATGACGTTGCCGGCAATGACGTTCTCTTCGGCCTTGAAGTTTGATCCGCCGATCGGCCGGACGACGATGCGACCGCCGGAAAGGCCTTTGCCGACGTAGTCGTTTGAGTCGCCGGTGAGTTCGAGCGTGATGCCCTTTGGCACGAACGCGCCGAAACTGTTGCCGGCCGAACCCTCGAATCGCACGACGATCGTGTCGTCGGGTAAGCCGTCGGCACCCCATCGCTTCGTGACTTCGTGGCCGAGCATTGTGCCCACGGTGCGGTTGACGTTCGTGATGCGATGACTGAGTTCGACCCGGTGACCGTCTTCGAGAGCGGCTTCACATTCGCGAATGAGTTCGATGTCGAGGGCGCGCTCGAGGCCGTGATCCTGGGTCGTCACGCAATGGCGATTCGCGTCGGGACCGACATCGGGCATGTGCAGAATCGGGGCCAGGTTCAGACCCGACGCCTTCCAGTGTTCGACCGCAGGGTCGGTGTCGATGAGGTCGACGCGGCCGACCGCTTCTTCGATCGTACGGAGGCCGAGTTCGGCGAGAAGCTCGCGAACTTCCTGCGCGACGAACTCCATGAAATTGACGACGAACTCGGCTTTACCGGAGAAGTTCTCACGCAATTTGGGGTCTTGGGTGGCGACGCCGACCGGGCAGGTGTCGAGGTGACAGACCCGCATCATGACACAACCCATCACAACAAGGGGCGCCGTCGCGAAACCGAACTCCTCGCCGCCGAGTAGCGCGGCGATAACAACGTCGCGGCCGGTCTTGAGCTGACCGTCGACCTGCACGACGATGCGGTCGCGAAGATCGTTGAGCAGTAACGTCTGCTGGGCCTCGGCAAGACCAAGCTCCCACGGTGTGCCGGCGTGTTTGATCGAGGTCAGCGGTGATGCGCCGGTGCCGCCGTCGTGGCCCGAGATAAGAACAACGTCGGCGTGCGCCTTCGAGACGCCAGCGGCGACCGTGCCAACGCCAAGCTCAGACACGAGCTTGACGTGAATGCGGGCCGAGGGGTTCGCGTTCTTCAGGTCGTGGATCAGTTGAGCAAGATCCTCGATCGAGTAGATGTCGTGATGGGGCGGCGGAGAAATGAGGCCGACTCCCGGAGTCGAGTGACGCACCTCGGCGATCCACGGCCAGACCTTGTGGCCCGGCAACTGGCCACCCTCACCGGGCTTGGCGCCCTGGGCCATCTTGATCTGGATGTCGTCGGCTTCTGACAGGTACTGGCTGGTGACACCGAACCGGCCCGACGCGGCCTGTTTGATCGCGCTTCGACGCGAGTCGCCGTTCTCGTCGCGGGTGTACCGGCGAGGATCTTCGCCGCCTTCGCCGGTATTCGACTTGCCACCGATGCGGTTCATGGCGATCGCCAACGTTTCGTGGGCCTCGGCCGAGATCGAGCCGTAGGACATTGCCCCGGTGGCGAACCGCTTCACGATCGAGCTAACCGACTCGACCTCATCGATAGGGATCGCCTGCTCGGCATCGGTGCGCAGCTTGAACAAGCCGCGCAGCGTCGCAAGGCGCTCGGATTGGTCGTCGATCAGGCGGGTGTAGTCCTTGAAGATGTCGTACCGGCCTTCGCTGGTTGCGTGCTGCAACTTGAACACCGTCTCCGGGTTGAAGAGGTGGTGCTCGCCCTCGCGGCGCCACTGGTATTCGCCGCCGAGTTCAAGGGTGCGGTGGGAACGCTCCTCGGGCGAATCGGTGTACGCAATCGTGTGGCGCTCAGCAATGTCGGCTGCGATTTGGTCGAAGCCGATACCACCAAGCCGGCTGACCGTGCCCGCAAAACACGTATCGATGACCTCGTCGCCAATACCGATCGCCTCGAAAATCTGGGCGCCGACGTACGACTTCACCGTCGAGATCCCCATCTTCGACGTGACCTTCAGGACGCCTTTATCGCAGGCTTTGACGAAGTTGTAGTGCGCCTCGTCGGTAGAAATCTCGGTGCCGTTCAAGCCGAAGCGTTGCTCCGACAACATGTGCTCGATCGAGTCGAACACCAGGTATGGATTGATCGCTTGCGCTCCGTAGCCGAGCAAGCAGCAGATGTGATGTACTTCGCGCACTTCGCCGGATTCAACGACGAGGCCGACCTGGGTGCGGGTCTTCTCGCCGACCAAGTGATGATGCACGGCGCCAGTGGCGAGCAGTGCAGGAATCGGCGCCCAGGTTTTGTCGGCGGCGCGGTCGGAAAGGATGATGAGGTTCGCGCCGCGGGCGATCGCCCGTGACGCCTCGTTGCGGATACGGGCAAGTGCGTCGCGCAGGCCCTGTTCACCCGCCGCGACGTCATACACACAGCTGATCGATTCGGCATCGAAGTGAGCATGGTCACCGGTGCCGTCGAGGACGGCGAGCGACGCCAGTTGCTCGTTCGTGATGACGGGGTGTTCGATGAAGATCTGGCGGCACGACTCGGGCTGAGGATCGAGCAGGTTGCTCTCGGCACCGAGCCAGTTGCATGTGGCCGTGACGATCTCTTCTCGCATGGCATCGAGCGGCGGGTTCGTGACCTGGGCGAACAGCTGTTGGAAGTAGTCGTAGAGCAGCCGATTGCGGTTCGACAAGATGGCGACCGGCGTGTCGGTGCCCATGGAACCGAGGGCCTCTTTGCCGTCGCGAGCCATTGGCGCAATGAGCAGCTTCAGTTCTTCGTCGGTGTAGCCGAACACCTGCTGTCGTTCGAGCAGCGGAGTCTCGTCGGGGCGGACGCCGACCGACGGCAGATCGGTCAGGTTGACCTGGTTGTCGTCGAGCCACTTGCCGTACGGGTGTTGGGTGGCGAGCGATGCCTTGATCTCGGCATCGCGCACGATGCGGCCTTCGAGAAGGTCGATGAAGAACATCCGGCCCGGCTGGAGGCGACCCTTCTCGATGATCTTGCTCGGGTCGACGTCGACCACGCCGACCTCGGATGCCATGATCACCAGGTCATCGGTCGTCACCCAGTAGCGGCTCGGCCGGAGGCCGTTGCGGTCAAGGACCGCACCGATGACATCACCGTCGGTGAATGCAATTGAGGCGGGGCCGTCCCATGGTTCCATGAGCGATGCGTGATAGCGGTAGAACGCCGAGAGGTCGTCGGGCATCGTCTGATGCTTTTCCCACGGCTCGGGGATCATCATCAGCATCGCTTCTTGCATCGAATAGCCGCCGAGCGTCAACATCTCGAGCGCTTCATCGAATCGCCCGGTGTCGCTACCACCGGGCGTGCAGACCGGGAAGATGTCGGTGAGGTTGCCGGGCAGGTCGGGCGAAGCGAGTAGTGCTTCGCGGGCGCGCATCCAGTTCTGGTTTCCGGCGACGGTGTTGATCTCGCCGTTGTGTGCGATGAAACGATACGGGTGGGCTCGGGCCCACGACGGGAACGTGTTGGTCGAGAATCGGCTATGCACGAGCGCAAGCGCACTCGTCAGGCGCTGGTCGAGCAGGTCGGGGTAGAACTCGGCGAGCTGAGGGTTCGTCAGCATCCCCTTGTAAACGATCGTGCGCGACGACAGGCTCGCGAAGTACACGCCATCGTGTGACTCGCTCGCTCCGCCCATCGCTTCGTTGCCCTCGTCGGCGCCGGCAGCAAGGCTGATCTCGTGTTCGATGCGCTTGCGCACGACATAGGCGTGCCGATCGAGGGCGATGCCCTCGTGGACCTGATTGCTGCGGCCGCCGATGAACAGCTGACGGAACCGGGGCATCGTGCGGAGCGAGCCGTTTCCGAGCATGCCGGGGATGACGGGAACATCGCGCCAGCCGACGACAACGAGGCGCTGCTGCTCGACGATGCGTTCGATTTGTTCGACGGCCCTCTGAGCCTCGCCTGCATCCTGCGGCAGGAACGCGATGCCGGTTGCGTACTGGCCAGCCGGCGGGAGGTCGAAGTCGACGACCGCTCGGTAGAACGCGTCGGGGACCTGGATGAGGATGCCGGCTCCGTCGCCGGTGTTCGCATCAGCGCCGAGCGCCCCGCGGTGCTCCATGTTGCACAGCGCCCCGATGCCGGTTCGCACGATGTCGTGGGACTTCTCGCCCTTGATGTTGGCTATGAAGTTGACACCGCACGCATCGTGTTCGTTCGCAGGGTCGTACAGTCCCTGCCGCGCCGGAAGATCCTTCGCACTGAATTTGTCGACCATGGGCCGGACGCATTCCTTTCGCTCTTGAGAATGGACGTGGCCCGCCCAACAGCACGCTTCGGGCATCCAAGCGAAAGACGGCCGCGGGTATTCCAAGTTGTTCGGGCCCCGTTGCCCATATGTGCGAGATCTTACCGCCCGATCACACGCCGAGACTCCACGGCCAACTTGTTAACACGCCCGTAACCGAACCAAATGTGCCCAGTAGGCTCGCCATCGTGGCTGATGAACACCCTGTCCAAGACATGCTCGACTTCATCGACGGGTCGCCGTCGCCGTATCACGTCGTCGAAACCGTGGCCGACCGGCTCGACGGTGTTGGATTTGTCGAGCTAGCCGAAGCCGACGAATGGCCAGCGGGCCCGGGCTCCTGGATGGTGCGGCGCGGCGGCTCGATCATCGCGTGGCGCACGGGCGGTGGAACACCGACCGGTGGCTTTCGCCTCATCGGCGCCCATACCGACAGCCCGAACCTTCGAATCAAGCCTCAGCCCGATACCGCGGCGGCCGGCTACCGGCAGGTCGGCGTCGAGGTCTACGGCGGCGTGCTGCTGAACTCGTGGCTCGACCGCGAGCTCGGTGTGTCCGGCCGTCTGACGGTGCGCGACAGCGCGGCGACTGACGGCACCGGCGTGCACAGTGTGCTCGTGCGGATCGACGAGCCCATTCTTCGGCTCCCCCAGCTCGCCATCCATCTCGACCGCGATGTGTCGGACAAGGGTCTCGTGCTAAATCGCCAGTGGCACATGAGTCCGACGTTCGGAGTCGGCGACCTGAGCCCGGGCCTCTTTGCCAGCACCGTGGCGGCGGCTGGCGACGTCGACCCCGCCGACGTCTTGAGCTGGGACATCATGTGCCACGACCTGAATCCATCAGCCGTCGTCGGTCTCGCCAGCGACCTGATCGCCGCACCCCGCCTCGACAATCAGATGTCGTGCTGGGCTGGTATCGAGGCTCTCGCTGCCGTGGAGCCGCCGTCGGACGTCGTCACCATGGTTGGCCTATTCGATCACGAAGAGGTCGGCTCGAAATCATCGGCCGGAGCGGCGTCGTCGATGCTGCCGACGGTCATCGAGCGGATCGTCACCGCGGGCGGCGGTAACCGCGACGACTACTTCCGATCACTTGCCCGCACGGTGAGCTTGTCGGCCGATGGCGCCCACGCCACTCACCCGAACTACGTGGATCGTCACGAGCCGAATCACCACATCGCCCTGAACGGCGGGCCGGTCGTGAAGATCAATGCCAACCAGAAGTACGCGACCACCGCCGACAGCCATGGTGCGTTCATCCTCGCCTGCGAAGCGGCCGATGTGCCGTACCAGCGATTCGTGTCTCGCACCGATCTTCGCTGCGGTTCAACGATCGGCCCCGCCACGTCATCGCTACTCGGCGTCTCGACGGCTGACGTCGGCATTCCGCAGTTAGCGATGCACTCCGCTCGCGAAACCGCCGGCGCCTTCGATCCGCCGATGTTCGTTGCGGCGCTGAAGGCATTCCTGGGCTAGTCGGCTGCGCGCCTCAGCGAGCGCGACGTACTCGCTGGCTACGTTCGTTCGGAGCGGAGGCTGGGCCGCGGGATATGCAAGCCGCGGCGTCGACCGCTGCCGAGCAAGGCCGAGAACATCATGACCATCGGGAAGACCTCGAGCCGACCCACGATCATGAAAAGCGCGAGTAGCAGCCGGGCCGGACGCGGGAACACGAGGAAGTTCGATGTCGGACCAGCCTCGCCGAGACCGGGACCCATGTTGCCCATCGCGCTGACCACGCCGCTGCCGGCGGTGACCGGATCGGTGCCCATCGCCGTGATCGCGATCGTGCCGACCACCGAGATGATGATGTAGAGCCCGACGAAGCCGAGCACTCGGTTGACGACGTCGACCGGCACCGACTCCCGGCCCAGCTTCACGGGAAAGACCGCTCGGGGATGGCGAGTGAGTTTCAGCTGCCGAATCATGTGACTCAGCGCCACCTGGATTCGCCACACCTTCATGCCGCCCGATGTCGAGCCCGTGTTGCCGCCGACGAACATGAACGCGAACAAGATGATGAGGGCGCCAGGTGTCCACAACGCCGCGAAGTCGCCCATAGACGACGGGTCAGTGGTTGCGTTGCCGAAGCCCGTGCTTGTTGAGAGCGTGACGACATTGAACAGCCCGGCTCGCAGCGATTCGCCAAACCCGGCGATGCCCTTCGACCAGTTCAGGAGCGTCACCGCGATCGTCGCGAGAATGATGACGACAATGAACACCACGTGATCAGCGGACCGGCCGTAGGCCTTGAGGTCGCCTCGCACCGCCCGGTAGTGAAGCGCGAAGCTGCAGCCGCCGAAGATCATGCCGACGATGAACAGGCCCTCGATCAGGATCGAGTCGTAGTGGCCAAGCGAAAGGTTGTTGGTTGAGAAGCCCCCGGTCGCGATGGTCGTTATCGAGTGGCCGAACGCGTCGTAGAAGTTCATCTCTGGCGTGAGCCACAGGATCAAGGTGAAGATCACGCTGAACCCGGCGTAGATACCCCAGAGGCGTTGCGCAGTTTCTGACACCCGAGGCACAAGTCGGTCCGCGCTGACGCCCGGCGCTTCTGCCGTCATCAGCGAGAGGCCACCGACGCCGAGGAATGGCAGCACGGTGACAGCGAGCACGACCATGCCCATCCCGCCGTACCACTGCGTGATCTGGCGCCACATGAGCACGCCTTTGCCGTTGGCTTCGATATCGGACAACACCGTTGAACCGGTGCAACTGAAGCCCGAGATCGATTCGAACAACGCACCGTCCCACTCCGACCAGGTGAACATGCCACCGAGGATCATCGGCAGGGCGCCTGCGACCGACGAGGCGATCCACGTCCACGCGACTACCGAGAACACCGACGCCGGCTGAATCTCATCGCCCGGTGCGGTGAAGCCTGCGATCAGCGTGCCGAGCACCATGACGATGACGGCGGAGAGCACGAGCCCCCACTCGTGGTTCGATAGCGGGTCGCTGTAGTACCACTCGAACAATGCCGCGAGCAGCATGCCCGGGCCCAAAAAGAGCAGCGTGATACCAACGATGTGCGCGGTCGGCGCCACGATCTGGCGCGGGAAATTGATAAACGACGGGGATACGGCCTCGCCGAGCTTCTTCGTCGTCGTATCGATCAGCGTCGCCATAGCCGCCGAATTCCGAGGATGAGCGAGCCTAGAGCGGTGAAGACCGGGTAGATCGAGATCCGTCCCGCGAACATCAGCACTGCGTGGACCATCCGCGCGGGGGCCGACATCGCCTGACCGCTCACGATCATCGAGCCCTCCGACGTCGCGACATCACCAAGGCCGGGACCAAATGTCGACAACGCGCTGATGGCAAGGGACAACGACCCGAGCACCGACAGACCGAGCGCGGCGAGACCGAACGCACCGACAAGCGTCGTGACGATCACGAGAATCTGCTGGGCGTTCATTTGGCCGAGCGACGAGTCCGATGCCGGTTCGCCACCGATCTTCACCGCGACAACAGCGTTCGGGTGCAGCTGGATCGTGACCTCGCGGCGAGCGAATTTCACGGCCTCGATCAACCGCAGCCAGCGATAGCCGCCGCCGATCGAGCCCGCCATGGAACCGGTAAGAACGAGGAAGAACAGCGCCGCGGTTGGACCGGCCGCCCACTCGCCCCATTCGGCGACGCGATGGCCGGTGGTGCTGAGTGCCGACGTGGCGGTGACGGCACCGTGCCGCAACGCAGTCGACGCCCCCACCGGCTCGTCGTTCGCCCGCGTTTCGGCGAACGCAAACCCGACCGTCGAGATGGCGGCGACGAGGAGATAGATGCGCATCTCGGTTGCCTGCCAGAGCTTGCCGACCGCGCCCCGGATGCACCACCAGACAATGACGATGCTGCTGCCGGCGACGAGCATGATCAGCGCGGCGACCCACTCGACGGCACCAGAGTTGAATGCCGCCAGCGATGCGTCGTGGTTTGCGAAACCGCCGGTAGAAATCGTCGTCATGCCGTACGTCAACGCGTCGAACCAGCCCATGCCGGCGCCGGCGAACAGCACAATCGAGGCCGCGCTCAGCGCGCCATACAGCTCGGCGATATGACGCAGCCCGAGCAACGGGGTCGGCGCGAGCGCCTTAAACCCGACCGAACGGCCACCGGGGTCGGCGAACTCGCGCCCCGCCACCCAAAACGGCAGAAGGATCACACCGATGACCAGACCCAGCAGGCCGCCAAGCCATTGGGTACCGGCCCGCCAGAAGAGCACGCCGTGGGTCTGCTCGGCCGGATCGAAGACCGATAACCCGGTTGTGCTGTAGCCCGATATCGATTCGTAAAACGCATCGTCGACTCGCGTTGTCGCGCCAGTGAGCAGATACGTGATCGTCGAGATCAACGCAAAGCACAACAGGCCGAAGACGATCGCCGTCAAGATCGCCGCGCCTGGTGGTCGCCGAGGTACCGCGATACGGCGAAACAACAGCGCTCCGACTCCCAGGTTGAGGAAGGCGATCGGCCCGAACTGCCAATCACCGACGTGGCCATCGAGCACCTCGACAAAGATCGCCATAGCCGCCAGCGCACCACTGGCCAGGAACGCCGAGGTTGCCGCCAAGAGCAGGACCGAATCGGACTTCCCAGAGTCCGGGCGTGTCTCACCAAAGGTTTGGGGCGGACGGAGCCGATGCTGCAGCTCGCCGATCAGCGACATTCGGACCGTCTCATATTCGCGGACCCCGCCGGTCGGTCACGAACTTGCGAACAGCTGACGAACCGATGCCGTCTTCTCGGATCGCGACACAACGATCACGTGGTCGCGCTCGCGGAACTGCGACCACTTACGGCCGATCTCGGGTTTCCCATCGCGGACAACCGCCGCGATGAGGGTGTCGCGAGGCAGGCCGAGCTCGGCCACGATCGCTCCTTCGGCCCGGCTGTTTTCCTCGACTTCGACTTCGAATACTTCGATGTCGGACGTCAACGAACGGGCCACCTGGGTAAGACCGCCACGCACGAATTCGAGCACCGCATTCGCGCTTGCCGTTCGCGGTGAGAGGGCAACGTCGATGCCGACCTCGCGCAATAGGCCGCGCAACTCAAGGCGGTGCAACACGGCAATCGTTTCGCGGGCGCCCATCGACTTGGCGTAGAGACACGCAAGGATGTTCGCGTCGTCCTCACCGGTCAGTGCGATGACGGCATCGTGGGCCCCGACCTCTTCGCTCGCCAGCAGGGAGGCGTCGGTGATGTCGCCCTGCAACACGAGCAGACCATCGAGCTGTTCGGCGAGATGGCGGGCGCGGGCCGGGTCGCGTTCGATCAGCGACACCTCCGACTGGCGTTCTTCGACGAGCCACCGGGCCAACATCTCCGCAGTGCGGCCGCCACCGAGCAACATGATGCGCTGATGTCGGCCCCGTTCCAGGCCGAGCTGTTCGGCCACCTGGTGGCGGGCCCGACGTTTGCACAGCACCTGCATGCTGTCGCCCGCCTCGAGGCGGTGGTCGTTGCGAGGAATGATCGTGTCGTCGTTGCGAGTGATCGTGCCGACGATGAAGTCCCAGTCCGGCTCGTAGCGCTTGCCGATCTCGTCGAGCGTCTGGCCGCAGATCGGGGCGTCGGGCTGCAGCTGGGCCCCGATGAGAATGACCTCTCCCCCGCCGAGAGTCTCGATCGCCGTCGCACCGGGATACGCAAGCAAGCCGAGGATGGCCCGCGCGGTTGCTTCGTCGGGGTCGATGACTTTGTCGGCGCCGGCTGCCTTGTGGATCGAGGCGGCCGCACGACCCCGCAGGTCAGGTGCCTCGATGCGCGCAATCGTGCGGGGTACACCGGCCTGTTTCGCCACGAGACACGACAGCAGGTTCACCGAATCATGCGAAGTCACCGCAACGAGCAAGTCCGCGTCTTCGATCCCAGCATCGGCCAGCACTCGCGGGTGGGTGCCGTTGCCGACAATCGTATGCACGTCGAGCTGGCGCTCGACCTCGCTCAGACGACCGGGATCAAGTTCGATGACGGCGACATTGTTTCCTTCTTTACTGAGCAGTTCGGCTACGTAGCTACCGACCTCGCCTGCTCCGACAACAATGATGCGCACCTGATCAGCCTTCCGTTCCGGTGGACGGATGAGCCCCGGTCCACCGAATCCCGAGTTCAGTAATCATGACGTCCATGCCCACGTCGTGGTCGCGAGTCTCGATCGATCCAACCCGTTGAAACTCGAAGGCAACACCGACCAACAGCGGGCGGTTCGTTTCGCCCCGCAACGGGCCAAACGCCCGGTCATAGTGACCGCCCCCACGGCCGATGCGAGCGCCCGATGCATCGAAGGCAACCAGCGCCGCCAACACGAGCGACAGGTCCCCGGGTACGACGACGGCACCCGTCGCCGGCTCGACGATGTCATAGGCGCCGACGCGAAGCTCGTCGCCCCGCCCGAAACGGCGGAAGTCCATCACGAAACGATCGCCATCGGCAATGAGGCCCGGCAACGCAAGCCCACTTGACGATGCATGGATGTCGTCGATTGCCCGGGTGAGGTCGACCTCACCGTCGCAGTGCAGGTAAGCCGACACCAGCGGTGGCTTCGTCACCGTCAGCAGCGAGGAGATATGGGCACGGATTGCGCGTTCAGCTCGTTGGCGCCCATCGCCGTCGAAGGCCTGGCGTTGACGCCGAAGGTTCGCTCGAGTTTTCCGAATCGCATCGCTCGCGACTTGCCACGTTGGCGCAGGTGCTTCCAGAGGAGGCGAGCTTACTCAGCAACGATCTGCTAGTGGTGGGACCACGCGTGTCAGTATCGACAGCAGGCTGCCTCTATTCTTGCTCCGTCGCAGTTGCAGAAGTAGCGTCTGCGGGCTGCCGGTCGCTATCGGCGGCCCAATAGCTAACGAAGAGTTCATATTCAACGAGGATCGTCGGCGACGCTATGGCGGTGGCGGACCTCGAACAACCTTTGCCGTCAGGCCCCTGGACAACGGGGTTCGGGTTCTGGAGGGAGAAATACACCGTGGAAGTAGTTCCATATATCGCAGCGTTGAGCGCCCTTGCGGGCCTCGGTCTCGCTGGGTTTTATTTCAACATCGTCAAGGCCGCCGACCCGGGTAATGCCCGCATGGTCGAGCTCATGGACGCAATCGCTGAAGGGGCCCGAGCGTTCCTGAAAAAGGAGTACACCTGGGTCGCCGGATTCGTCGCGGCCATGGTCGTGCTGATCCTGATCTTCCTCGACTGGGGTCGCCCTTGGGGCGCCATCGCCTACGTCCTCGGCGCAGTCCTTTCTGCCCTCGCCGGCTACATCGGCATGACGGTGGCAACCATGGCCAACGCCCGTACCACCAATGCGGCGATCGAGGGACCCCAGAAGGCACTGCCGCTTGCATTCCGCGGCGGCGCCGTCATGGGCTTTTCGGTCGCTGGTCTCAGCCTCTTCGGGCTCGCTTTCTCCTACCTGCTGTTCGTGAAGTGGCTCGATGTCGATGACGCCTACGAGGTCATCACGGCCTTCGGTCTTGGCGCCAGCTCCATTGCACTCTTCAGTCGTGTCGGCGGCGGTATCTACACCAAGGCCGCCGACGTCGGCGCCGACCTCGTGGGCAAGGTCGAAGCCGGTATCCCCGAAGACGACCCTCGTAACCCCGCCACGATCGCTGACAATGTCGGCGACAACGTCGGCGATGTTGCCGGCATGGGCGCGGACCTCTTCGAGAGCTACGCCGGTTCGATCTTGGCGCCGATGGTGTTTGCGTTCTTCGCCTCTGAGTCCTTCGGGCTGACCGAGGGCGGCGTGACGAAGCTCATCATGTTCCCGTTCGTCGTGGCCTTCATCGGCATGTTCGCCTCGATCGTCGGCAGCTTTACGGTCCGCAGCTCGGGCAGTTCCGACATCAAGGACCTCTCGCGTTCGCTGCACATGGGCACCAACGTCGCGATGATCATCACGATCGTGTCGGTGTTTATCGCCGGTGCGCTGATCTTCGACGGTGACGGCATGGACGGCGCCGCAAAGTGGGGCCTTCCCCTCGCTGTCGTCGCCGGTCTTATCGCCGGCTACGCAATCGGCAAGGTCGCCGAAGTCTGGACCAGCGATCACTACAAGCCGGTCAAGAAGATCGCCGCCCAGACCGAAACCGGTCCGGCCACCGTGATCCTCTCCGGTATCTCGGCGGGCATGGTCTCCGTTGCTGCTTCAGTCAGCCTTATCGTGATCGCCGTTGGCGCCGCCTACTGGGCGGGCGAACAGGCGCTCGGTGTTTCCGAAGGCGGCATTTACGGTGTCGCTATCGCCGCGATCGGCATGCTGGCAACGACCGGCGTGGTCGTGGGCGTCGACGCCTACGGCCCAATTGCCGACAACGCGGGCGGTATCGCCGAGATGGCAGAACTTCCCCCCGAGGTGCGCGAAGTCACCGACTCGCTCGACTCGCTCGGCAACACGACCGCCGCGATCGCCAAGGGCTTCGCCGTCGGTTCGGCTGCGGTCACTGCCCTGGCCCTGTTCGCGACGTTCGACCAGGCCATTCAGAAGGCCGGCGGAAGCCTAAACCTCGACATCGGCGAGGTCGAAGTCTTCATCGGCTTGTTCCTCGGCGCGATGTTGCCGTTCCTGTTCGCGGCACTCACGATCGATGCCGTTGGTCGAGCCGCTTCCGCCATGATCGAAGAAGTACGCCGTCAGTTCCGGGAGATCCCAGGCCTTCGCGAAGGCAAGGCTGGCGTCAAGCCCGACAGCGCCCGTTGCGTCGCCATCAGCACCGATGCGTCGCTGAAGGAAATGATCATCCCCGGTGGTCTCGCCATCGTCGTGCCGTTGGTCATCGGTTTCGTCAACACCGATGCGCTCGGCGGTTTCCTCGCCGGCGCGCTCGTGACCGGCTTCGCGCTTGCCATCTTCATGTCCAACGCCGGTGGTGCGTGGGACAACGCGAAGAAGTACATCGAAGCTGGCAACCACGGCGGCAAGGGCTCCGACGCCCACAAGGCCGCCGTTGTCGGCGATACCGTGGGCGATCCGTTCAAGGACACCAGTGGTCCGGCCATGAATATCCTGATCAAGGTCATGACCATCGTGTCGTTGATCTTCGCCTCGGCCTTCGTCGGCTAGAGCATGACCTTGTCCGAAGCGCTGGGCGTTCTCGGGCTGACACCCGAAGCGACATGGAACGACATCAGGTCGACGTATCGAACCAAGCTTCGGAATCATCATCCAGACCTCACGTCTGAACCGAACGCCTCGGCCACAACCGCACGGTTGGTCGAGGCGTTCGGCGTTGTACGGGACGCGACCGATCGCGGCGCCACCGCGCTCAAATCGGTGGTCGAGTCGCCCGCCGAGGAAGCCGGCTCCGACCTGGTCGCCGTCCACCCGATCGTCGTGCACACCGGCGTCGGTGATGTCTTTGAACGGCTCTACTCGGCCGTCGAGTCGGTCGGCGAGATCAGCTATATCGACCGATCGGACCGGATCGTGCAGGTGACCATCGAACGACCCGGATCGGCGCCATCTCAGCTGACGGCTGAAGTCGTCGATCAGGTCGGCCAGACCTGCATCCTGTTCACGCTCGACGCGCTGACCAACGGGCTGCCACCCCGTATCGAGGACGTCGTCGCCGACCTCGAAGAGTGGCTCTGAACAGCCGGGCCATTCGACTCAATCGCTCGCACCAAAACCGCAGAACAACAGCCTTGTGCGCAGAGTTTACCGATTGAGCGGTATCCCGGAGCGTCAGTCGTTCGTCTCTATCGATGGCAGAGAAAATTTCCCTGCCACCAAGACGAAGTGAGAAACCCATGAAGAGCAAGATGATCTCCGCTGCCGCCCTCGCTGCCGCAATCACCTTCGGCGCACCCGCTGTTGCCTCCGCTGCCCCGGACTACTACAGCAGCTATTCGAGCGAGTCGGTGACCGCAACGAACGGTCAGACCGCTACCGCCAGCGCCAGTGCGAGTGCTGACAGCAACGGCAACTGCACGGTGAATGGCGAAGCCGCACCCTGCGACGTGACCCCGGCCCCCGCGGCCTCGAGCTACTCAAGCTACTCGAGCTACTCGTTCTCGTTCGGCGGATGGTCGGGCTGGAGCTTCTAGGCAGCAGGCGTTCCACCTGAGTTGGACGACCCTGCTGAGCTGGTCTTTCGCCGACCGGCTCGGCGGGGTGGTGTCATGGAGCGAGCTGGACGCTCGAGTGTGGGTGTGGTCATCGGCGTCGATGTCTACGGCCCGATCGCCGACAAGTCCGGTGGTCTCGCCGAAATAGCGGAACTGCCGCCCGAGGTTTGCGACGTCACTGCCGCGATCGCCACGGGCTTCACGGTCGGCTCTGCCGCCGTTACCCCTGGCCGTGGTCGCGACGTTCGACCACGCGATTCAGAAGGTCGGCCGAAGCCTGAACCTCGACATCGGCGAGGTCGAGGTCTTCATCGGCCTGTTCCTCGGAATCGAAGACGTCGTTGCCGACCTCGAAGAGTGGCTCTGAACCACCTTCGGTCTCACGAAGGAGCGGGCTGGGCGCTTGCGTGTGGCTCGCTTGCGCTGAGCACACCGTCGACCATCTGCACCTGCCGGTCGCCGAAATGCAGAGCCACAGCCGAACGGCGGACACTCCGCCGAGACGACCGTCAGCCGGTTGGTGGCACCCCAACCCGGTTGCCCTGGTGCTGCTCGTTCGAGGCATGGGTGTCGAGCAGTTCAACGACCTCACAGATCAGCCCTCCACGCGTCTTCGTGAAGAGTGCGTATTCGACATCGTACGAATGGCCACGGCTGCTCATCGCATGCATGTCGAATCGCACCACTGACGATGCATCGTCGCCGATTTCGTCGTGAATCTCGACGGTGACCGACCCCTGCTCGTAGAACTTCTGGAAGACGGCCTGGTTGAACCCAGTGACCGCGTCTTTACCCACATGTGGTCCCGCTATGTTCGGGGCGAGCGAGTGATTCAGCCGCCAGACGACATCGTCGGTGTACATCCCCGCCATCGCCTCACAGTCACCAAACGCTTCGACGAGCCGCCGGGCTGGCGTTGCGGCGGTCATGAGCTACGACTGGTCAACCAGCCGGCAATCGCCTCGCCAATCTCGTTCGGGCTGTCTTCTTGGATGAAATGGACTCCGGCCACGGTCGTCTCGGTCTGGTTCGGCCAGGTGCGAGCAAACTCGCGCTGCGCTCCGGTCAGGATCGTGCCAGGGTCGGCATTGATAAAGAGCTTCGGAACGTCGCTGGTCGACAGCCAGTCGGCATACGACTGCACGATCTCGGCGACGTCGGCCGGCTCGCCATCGATCGGGATCTGGCGAGGCCAGGTGAGCGTCGGACGACGAGCTTCGCCCCCGGCGGCGAATGGGCGTCGGTACTCGGCCATCTCTTCGTCGCTCAGCTTGCGGATAATGGACGCGGGCAGGATCGCCTCGACAAAGAGGTTCTTGTTGATCACAATGTCTTCCCCCGCGTCCGAGCGCATGTTTTGGAAGATGCTGCGAGCCGATTCGGGCCACTCGTCCCACGTCACCGGACGCACGATCGCTTCCATGTAGGCGATCCCGGCAACCCGATCGCGGTGGCGATTTGCCCAGTCAAAGCCGAGGGCCGAACCCCAGTCGTGGATCACGAAGGTGACGTTGTCGCCTAGATCGAGTTGATCGAGCAAGCCATCGAGATACGAGCGATGTTCAACGAACGAGTACGAGGTGGGACCACTGTCGTCGACCTTGTCGGAGTCGCCCTGGCCGATGAGGTCAGGGGCGATGCAACGCGCCTGGCCCGAGACATGCGGGATGATGTCACGCCACAAGTACGACGACGTCGGGTTGCCGTGCAGAAAGACAACCGGGTCGCCAGTACCGACCTCGTGGTAGGCCATTTGTTTGCCGTTGACGGTCTTGTACTGCTTACTCAAGGGTGCGGTGGTCATGGGTGAAGTTTGTTGGCGATCCGCAGGTAGGTCAAACTGCGCCCCCGGCTGGCGAAACCTGCGACCGACGCCCGGTTCGCGAGTGTCACGACGCATCCGGTCGGCGTCGTCCACCCAATGCCTGCCCGCTGCGATCAACGTCGTCGCGGAATGCCTGCCCGCTTAGATCAACG
>Ga0209828_1001523_pt1 | contig 20774 bp, 12 predicted proteins | sample MaitaG_FD_187429 | JGI IMG/M metagenome (GOLD analysis project Ga0209828, IMG submission 187429) | Marine algal microbial communities from Maine, USA - Maine_Asex2 metaG (SPAdes) (version 2) | ecosystem: Host-associated > Algae > Red algae > Unclassified | place: Maine, USA | collected 2015-01-05 | reverse complement strand
ACTTGCTTTGTCGCCCAGCACCCGGAGGTCACGCGCAGCTTCGTGGCCGCGGTGCATCGGCTTACGCGTCGGCTCGACAAAGACCCGTACACTGACACCCAATGGGGAATTCTCACCGGTTTCGATCAGGCCAACGCCTTGGCCATCGCCCGCCATGCCGACGAACTGACTATCCGCAAAGTCGCCTCCGGCACCGAGGTCGAACTCGATCTGTGCGAAGAGGGGCTGTGGTACTGCGAACTCAAAAAAGGCCACATGGTCCGCAAAAAAGCCGGCGCCGAACCAAAGGCGGCCGAAGGTCCGGCCGACACCACTCGCGCGCTCGCCGACACCCTCACCGACTATAAAGCAGACCTCTTCATCACCTCCGGTCACGCCACCGAACGCAATTGGCAGATCGGTTTTCGTTACAAGAACGGCTACTTCCGCTCCAAGGACGGCCAGTTGTTCGGCACCGACACGGGCGGCGATCGCTTCGACATCAGCAACGACAGCCCGCGCGTCTACATGCCGATTGGGAATTGCCTGATGGGTCATATCGACGGGCCCGACGCGATGGCGCTGGCGTGGATGAACAGTGCCGGGGTCAAGCAAATGCTCGGCTATACCGTCCCGACTTGGTTCGGTTATCAGGGCTGGGGCGTGCTCGATTACTTTGTCGAACAACCTGGTCGCTACACCTTCACCGAGGCTTTTTTCGCCAACCATCACGCGTTGATCCACAAACTGAAAACCAAACATCCCGAGCTGCTGGCGAAGAACCCGCCGCCTGGCAAAACCACCACCTACAACGAACCCGGTGGACTGTTGTTCGACCGTGATGTCGTCGCCTTTTACGGCGATCCGGCCTGGCGTGCCAGCATGGCGGCCAGTCCCAAACGCTTGCCCGCCTACGGCCAGAAGCTCACCGAAAAAGACGGGGTCTATACCTTCGTGATCACGCCCAACCGCGGTTCGGATTCGTTCAAGCCGGTCAATACCAACGGCGCACAGCGTGGGCTGCGTCCGGTGGTGCAGTGGTTGCCGCAGCGGGTAGGGGAGGTCGAACTTCTCGAGGGCGCAGAACTCAAGCCAGAGATTACAGACGACTTCATTCTCATCCCGCATGACGGTTCGTTCGATCTCGAACGCGAGTACAAGGTCGTGTTCCGCGCTGCCCCGATCGCCAGGTAGCTGGAAACGGATTCGGCTCGGGAGGACCCCACCAACGCCAGCCTTGGGCGCGTTTCCCGATTGTCATTCGTTCGGCTCCACGCTAGTTTGAGGCATGAGCAAAGAACTCGGAACCATCGCATATATCTCCGCCTCCTGGCACGGTGACATCGTCGGCATCGCCCGCGAAAACTGCACCAGCGAACTCGCCACCCTCGGATTCGACACGAGCAAAATCGACGAATTCGCGGTGCCGGGCAGTTTGGAGATTCCGCTGTTTGCCCAGAAACTGGCCGCAACCGGTAAATACAGCGCCATCATCGCCTTTGGTTTTGTGGTCAACGGCGGCATCTACCGACATGATTTTGTCGCCTCTGCGGTGATCGACGGGATGATGCGGGTACAGCTCGATTCGGGCGTACCGGTGTTCTCGACGGTGCTGACGCCGCATCACTTCCACAGCCACGAGGACCACGAAAAGTTCTTCAAGGAACACATGGTACACAAGGGGCAAGAGGTCGCGCGTTCGTGCGTTTCCATGCTGGAGGCGCTCGCTAAAATTTGAACGCTGTTCAATGAAGCCCCATACGTTTCGAACCCGCAAGATCATCAAGGTTCGTCCTCTGGGTGGCCTTGGGGCGGCCCTGTTTTTCCTGTTCGGCGGTTGCGCTATAACGGGTCGAAGCCAATGCAGAGGACGTCCAAATCGAAGGCGATGAACTGCTGGATTGATCGGCAAGCGTGGGTTCGGGCGCGTGTACCGAGCCCGACAGACGAACTACCTACCGATAACTAACTGAAACCAAATCGTCGCGTTCAAGATTCTCTCGGCAAGGTCCGAGGCTACCGCGACAGTTAGCCTGATTCGTTCTTAAGCGGCTGGATCGACAACGTGCGTCTCCACAACCGGCCTTGGAAGAGGAAGAAACCCTCCGCTTGTTTCAGGAAAAACTCTAAGCCGAACTGGCTCAACCTGGCCATTCGATCGTGAAGGTGGTGCCGATGCCGACGGCGGAGTCGACCCGCACCGTCCCCCGGTGAGCTTGGGCGATATGTTTCACAATAGCGAGCCCGAGGCCGGTGCCGCCGAGGGCTTTGGAGCGTGATTTTTCGACGCGGAAAAAGCGTTCGAACAAGCGTTCGTGGTGCTGGGAGGCGATGCCGGGTCCGTTGTCTTTCACTTGGATTTGAGCGAGACCGTTGTCCATGCCTGCGGCGACCTCGACCCGCGCGCCTTCTTGGCTGTATTTGACCGCGTTTTCGGCGAGGTTGCGAACCGCGAGTTCGAGCATGCCAGAATTACAGCGGACCAGCAGGTCTTTGGGGCAGTCGATCTGGATGTCGATCGCCCGTTCTTCGGCAGCTTGGCGGGCAAGTTCCAACGCCTCGGCAAGTAGCGGACGCAACGCGTTGATCTCGAAGTTGGCGTCTTCCTCCTCGCTTTGTTCGATGCGCGAGAGTTGCAGCAAATCTTCGACGAGGGCGGTGAGGCGGTTTGACTGATCGAGAATCACTTTGACGAACCGGCGTGATGTTTCGGGGTCCTCAAGGGCGCCTTCGAGCAAGGTTTCGGCGTAGCCTTTGACGCTTGTGATCGGAGTTATCAGTTCGTGGGAGACATTGGCGACGAATTCGCGCCGGTGTTCCTCGAGTCGCCGAACTCGTGAGACATCGCGCATCACCAAGACGACGCCTTTACGGTGGGCGGGACTTTCGTAGGGGGTGCCGCTGATCTGCAAGTGGCAGTTCATTTGGCCGGTAAGATGCATGTCGCGAACGATCGGCAGGTCGGAGCGCAGGGTTTCCCGGAGGATCTGATGGAGATGCGGGTTGCGGCAGACTTCGAGGAAGGCGCGTCCGACGACATTCTCGCCGAGGGGGCACTCAAAGAGTTTGCGGCAGGCAGCGTTGATGGTGAGCACGCGTTCGGCGCGGTCGACGGCGATCACCGCATCGGTCATGCCCGACAGCAAGGCGCGTAGTTCGTTGCGCTGGCTGTCGATGGTTTTGAGTTCTTCGCGGGCGCGGCTGCGTAGCCGGTGGTACGCTTGGGCCACAGCCAGGTCTCCGGGGTGCGCGGCGGCCGGCAGGCGGACCCGCTCGTTCCGTTGCATGGCACGGAGCAAGGCTTGCTGGGAACGTCGACGCCAGAGGGCGATGCCGAGGCCGGCGAGGAGGAGTAGGGGAATGGCCCAAATCATCGCGGGCACCTAGGGCTACCTTTCGCGGCAGCGGTAGCCGACACCGCGAACGGTTTCGACGAGGTTGGACGCGTCGCCAAGTTTTTTGCGGATGCCGACAATTTGCACGTCCACGGCGCGTTCGGTGACGGCGTAGTCCTCGCCTTGCGTACCGTCGACAATCTGTTTGCGGCTGAAGACCTGGCCGGGGGCGCGGCACAGGAAGTACAGGGTGCGGAACTCGGTGGCGGTGAATTGCACGGGTTCGCCATCCACGATGGCTTCGAAGCGGTTGGGGTCCATGGTGAGACGGCCGATCCGGATCGCGTGCTTTTCCTTGCTGCCCTCGCTGCGTTTGGTTTTGCGCAAAGCGGCCTTGATGCGTGCCAGCAGCACGCGCGGGCTGAAGGGTTTGGCGAGATAGTCGTCGGCGCCGAGTTCGAGGCCGGTGACGATGTCGGCTTCCTCGTTGCGCGCGGTAACCATGACAATGGAGATGGCAGAGGTTTTGGTTTCGGCTTTGAGTTTGCGGCAGACGTCGAGTCCGTCCACGCCGGGGAGCATGAGGTCGAGCACGATTAGGTCGGGCAGTTCGGCTCGGGCGATGGCGAGGCCTTCTTCGCCGGTGGTGGCGGTGAGGGTTTTGTAGCCCTCTTTTTTCAGGTTGTACTCCACCAGTTGGAGGATGTCGGGTTCGTCCTCGATGATGAGAATTCGGTCGTTCGGCATGTCAACTCCCCTCTGGTTCTTCAGGGATCGCGGCGTGACGCACGATGGCTCCTTCCAGAAAATAGATGATGTCCTCGGCGATGTTGGTGACGTGGTCGGCGGCGCGTTCGAGGTTGCGCGAGACGGTGAGTAGGTGGATCATGTCGGACGCGCGTTCCTCGCCCTCCTTGATCATGCCCTTGGTGATCTCGTAGATTTTTACGTTGAGTTCATCGACTTCGTCGTCGTCGCGCATCACTTGGCGCGCGAGTTCGATGTCTTCGCGGGTAAAGGCGTTGAGCGCGTCGGTGAGCATTTTGCTGACGATCGAGGTCATTTTTGTGATCTCGGGCGGCAGGGTGAACTCGTGTTTTTTGAAGCCTTTGGTGCGGCGGGCCATGCCGGCGGAGAGGTCGCCGATGCGTTCGAGGTCGTTGTTGATTTTGAGCACGGCGACGATGTAGCGGAGGTCGGTGGCGAAGGGTTGGTAGAGCGCCAGAATTTGCAGGCAGGTCTCCTCGAGATCGACTTCCATCTGGTCGATTTCGTCATCGCCGACGACCACTTGCTTGGCGAGTTCGACATCGAACTCGGTCAGGGCGCGGACCGCCTGATTGTAGTTTTCCTCGACCTTGCCGGAGAGGATGAGGAACTCTTTTTTGAGTTTCCCGAGTTCGCGTTCGAAGTAGCGTGACATGGTTTTTTCCTAGATAAATTGCGCTGTATCAGCCGAAGCGTCCGGTGATGTAATCTTCGGTCGCCTGTTCGGCGGGTCGGGTGAAGACTTGGTTGGTCACGCCGAACTCGACCAGTTTTCCCTCGTACATGAAAGCGGTATAGTTGGAAACCCTGGAGGCCTGCATCATGTTGTGGGTGACGATGACGATGGAGAACTCACCTTGGAGTTCTTTAATCAGATCTTCGATCTTCGCGGTCGAACGCGGGTCGAGCGCCGAACAGGGTTCGTCCATCAGGACGACGTCGGGTTGCACCGCGATGGCGCGGGCGATGCACAGCCGTTGCTGTTGGCCGCCGGACAGGCCGAAGGCGGAATCCTTGAGACGGTCTTTCACCTCGTCCCACAAGGCGGCGCGTTTGAGACTGCTTTCGCAAACTTCCGCGAGCGTGCTGCGATCGTTCACGCCGGAGATGCGCAGGCCGTAGACGACGTTTTCAAAGATGCTTTTCGGGAAGGGGTTGGATTTTTGGAACACCATGCCGACGTTGCGCCGGAGTTCGATGACGTCGGTTTTCGGATCGGTGATGGCCTCGCCGTTGAGTACCACTTCGCCTTTGGTTTTCACGCTGTCGATCAGGTCGTTCATGCGGTTGATGCAACGCAGCAGGGTGGACTTGCCGCAACCGGAGGGACCGATGAACGAGGTCACACGGTTGCGTGGGATGCGCATGCAGACATCGAACAGGGCTTGGTTGCTGCCGTACCAAAGATTGAGGTCCTTGATGTCGATGACCGCGTCGTAGTTCATGTCGAGCGGTTCGGCATGGTCGGTCAGGGGTTCGATGATGGGGCGGTGGCTCATGGCGGGTCCGTGGGAGGGGAGGGGAAAAGGGCGGTTAAAATGCGCCGGGGGTGAAGCGGCGGCGCATGCGGTTGCGGACGACGATGGCGACGATGTTCATCGCGACGACGATGGTGAGCAGGAGCAGGGTGGTGACGTAGACCATCGGCATGGTGGCCTCGACGTTCGGGCTTTGGAAGCCGACGTCATAGATGTGGAAGCCGAGGTGCATGAAATTCTGGTCGATGTGCGGGGCGTGGCTGCCGAGGAAGGGCTGCGACTTGGTGTGTTTGATCACCCCGGTGAGCATCAGCGGTGCGACTTCGCCGGCGGCGCGGGCGATGGCGAGAATGAAGCCGGTGAGGATGCCGGGCGAGGCCATCGGTACGAGCACTTTCCAGACGGTTTGGAACTTGGTCGCGCCGAGCGCGTAGGAGCCTTCGCGGATGCCGCGTGAAATCGCGGCCAAGGCTTCTTCGGTGGCGACGATGACCACCGGCACGGTGAGGATGGCGAGGGTCAGGCTGGCCCAGAGAATGCCGGTGCTGCCAAAGGTGGATTGCTCCTTCCACGGGTAGAATACTTTGTCGATGCCCCCGCCGACGAAGTAGACGAAGAAGCCGAGTCCGAACATGCCGTAGACGATAGAGGGCACGCCCGCGAGGTTGTTGACGGCGATGCGCACCGCCTGCACCACGGGTCCTTCTTTGGCGTATTCGCGCAGGTAGATGGCGGCGATGACGCCGAACGGCATGACGAAGATACTCATGATGAACACCAACAGGATGGTGCCGTAGATGGCGGGGAACAGGCCGCCCTCGGAGTTGGCTTCGCGCGGTTCGGTGGAAATGATCTCCCAGACCTTGGCAAAGTACAGTTTGGTCTTGGCGCCGATGCCCATCTTGTTGGGTTGGTAGACGCGCACAATGTCGGCCACCGCGATCTCGGCGGTCTTGCCGTTGATGTCCTTGAACGTGGCATAGGTGCTGTGCAGCTTCTTCTCGGCTGTGGTGAGTTCGGCGGTGTATTTATCGGACTCAGTGATGAGAGTGGCTATGCGGCTGTCCAGTTCGGCGAGTTTGGCATCGAAGTCCTCGGTGCTTTTTCCGGCTTTCATCCGTTTGCCGCGTTTGTACACGAGCTTGAGGCGCTCGGTTTCGCGCAGCTTGTAGAGTCGGTGGCTGGTTTTCTTCGAGTTCTCGCGCAGCGCTTCGATCGGTTCGTTTTCTTCGGCGATTTGATCGCGCAGGGCTTGCAGTTCGGCCATGTCCTCGCCGGCGTAGTAGCCATAGAAATTACCGTTTTCGAGGCGTTCGATGACCACCACGTCCTCGGGATAAGAGACATCGGTGATCGCCCCGTCCTTCACCCATTGGAAGTCGGTGCCGGCATTGAGTTTGCGGTTGCCCTTTTTGTAGCGGGTTTCGTTGTAGGTGCCGACGACCTTCTGCTCGTCGTTGCGGCGTTCGCGTTTGAGCGTCTTGGTATGTTCGCCGAGAACTTGGAGGACCGCGCCGGTGACGACGCCGTAGCGTCCGGTGGCCACGCCCATGTTTTCGGTGGTGAGGTCGGGATCGACGTAGGTGATTTGGGCCACGTCGTTCACCCAGAAGAAGCGCAGTCCGCGAACGAGGATCACGCCAATCAGCAGGATCACCATCAGCAGCATGATGGTGATCATCGATCCGGAAAACCAGATCGGCAACATGCCGCGTTCGGCGGGGCGTCGTTTGTTTTTAGCCATGGGTCAGGAACAAAAAGAGTCTAGTAGTTACCGTATTTCTTGCGCAGGCGCATGCGCACGACTTCGGCGACGGTGTTGATCAAAAAGGTCAGGCCGAACAGCAGGACGGCGGACAGGAACAGCACCCGGTAGTGGGTGGAGTTGACCGCCGCTTCGGGCATTTCGGTGGCGATGTTGGCCGACATGGTGCGCATGCCGTTGAACGGGTTGAAGCCGAGCACCGGCACGTTGCCGGCGGCCATGAGCACGATCATCGTCTCGCCGATCGCGCGGCCGAAGCCGATCATCACCGCGGCGAAAATGCCCGGACTCGCGCTGGGCAGAACGACTTTCCAAGCGGTTTGCCAGCGGTCCGCGCCGAGCGCGAGCGAGGCGGCGCTGAGACCGCGCGGAACGCTGCTGAGCGCGTCGTCGGCCAAGGTAAAGATGATGGGCATGACCGCGAAGCCGAGCGCGAAGGCGATCAGGATGGCGTTGCGCTGATCGAGCGGGGTGCTGAATACATCGTTCAGCCATTGGGCGAAATTGCCGCGCGGGTAGTACTCGGTGGTCATGAACGTCGACTCGATCAGGGAGCCGACGCCGAACGAAAGCGCGGCGCCGATGATGACCACTGGCAGCAGCACGAGAAACTCTTTGCCCGGCGTGGTGCGCGGGCCGAACTTGCGCCACAGCAGCACGACCGTGATCAGCACGATCGGCAGCACCACCAGACTCAGGAAAAACGCCACCATGTTGTTATATAAGATGGGGGCGAGCCAGTAGGCGGCCAAGAAACCGACCACCACCGAGGGCACCGCCGCCATGATTTCGACCGAGGGCTTGATCGTGTTGCGCCACTTCGGGTTCATAAACTGGCTGGAATACAGCGCCGCTAGAATCGCGATCGGGATCGAGAACAGCATGGCGAACAGGGTCGCTTTCAGGGTGCCGCTAATCAGCGGTATCAGGCTTAGCTTGGGTTCGTGGCTGTTGTCGCCGGAGGAGGATTGCCATTCGTAGACCGGCTCGGCGTAGTTCTCGTAGTGCACTTTGCCGAACAGGGTCTTGGTGTTCACCTCCGGGTGTTTGCAGGTGAAGCTCCAGGTGCGGATGGTGCCGTCGCCGAGCAGGGCGATTAATCCGTCGCCACGCGGGGCGAGCGATGCAGCGGCCACGCCTTCGCCGGGGAAGGTGGCCAGTTCGCGTTCACTGGTCATGTAATCGGCGTGGATGCCGGTGTCGGTGTAGCTCAGAATGGTTTTGTTGCGCGTGGCGGTGAACACGCCGTCGACGCTGCCGCCATGTTTGCGCAGGCGATGGATGAGTTGCAGTTGTCGCGGGCTGCCGGGTTCGATCTCGACCGGCATGTAGGTGCTGACGCCGCCGTCGGCGTCGGCGACCACCACCGAGACTTCGCCATTCACGAACGCGAGCGCGGTGATCTCGTGGCCGTGGCCGAGTTTGTCCATTTGCTTGGGCGCGGCGACATTGGAAATGTTGAAGCGGTAGAGGTCGGAGCCGTTGGCGCCGTAGAGGGCTTTGCCGTCGCGACTGACTAGAACCTGGCTCATCACTGGGGCATTGGTGATGCTGCCGCTCTTTTCGGTCTTCTCGACATTGCCGAGAAAGTCTTCCTCCTCGGACAGGCTGTAGAGATCGAAGCCGCCGCCTTTGCGTTGATCGACGCGGATTTTGGTTTCGGAGTTGCCGGCGGAGAGGGTGTGGGTGATCCCTTTTTTGGCCGGCCAGCGTTGCTCGGTGGCAAGGCGGTGTTCGATGGTGCGGATCTGGTTGCCTTCCTCATCCTGGACAAAACTGGGGGTGAACTTCACCGCGATGGTCGCGGCGGCGCCGTCTTCCCAGAGCAGGTGGAAGCGGTCTTGGCCGGCCGGGGTGACGCGGCGGAGTGTTTGGTCGCCGGGGGTTTCGACGGTGTCGATGTAGGTGCCTTTGAGCGTGTCGAAGAACACGAAGTCGCCGGTGTTGTCGATAGCGAAGGCGGTTTCCAAGTACTCGTCGATGCCGACCGCGACCGGGTTTCCGATTTCGGCCGGGAGTTTGAAATTGGCGAGTTCGGCGGATTTTACCGGCGCGAACAGCGGCAGGGAGATCGAACCGATGATGAACACGATCAGCAGAACGACCAGAATGATGCCCATGCCGAAGAAGTGGATCACCGCTTTGGCGATCCGATCCTTTCTTCGAACGCGGCGCAGAAATTTGGGGTTCACGACCGTGGGGGGCGTGACCGAATCAGAAGGATTGGTGTCGTCAGCTGGCATCTGGAATTGCTCTTACATGGTGGTTCGGAAACCGCCATGCCAATGATCCATTTTTGGGGCTGAAAAACGCCCCGCCGGGTACCGGCGGGGCGCTTTTACGGTCGCATTATGGTATCGCCGCGCGGCTTAGAGTCCGGCCGCTTGTTTTGCCGCAATTGGGGCGGTGAGCGGGAGATAGCCGTCTTTGACGACAATCTCTTGGCCTTCTTTGGACAAGATGAATTTCAGGAACTCCGTCGCGGCCGGGGAGGCGGATTTGCCGGGGGCTTTGTCGATGTAGATGTAGAGCATGCGTCCGAGCGGGTAGGCGCCGTTGAGCACGTTCTCGTAGGTGGGCTCTGCCGCTTTGGCGTCGCCTTTGGAGAGGGCGACAGTGCGAACAGCGGAGGTTTTGTAACCGATGCCGCTGTAACCGATGGCGCCGAGATCGCCGCCGATGCCGTTGACAACGGAGGCCGAACCGGGCTGCTCTTTCACGGTGCTTTTGTAGTCACCCTTGCCGAGCGCTTTGCTCTTGAAGTAGCCGTAGGTGCCGGAGGCGGAGTTGCGGCCGTAGAGGCTGAAGGGCTTGGTGGCGAAAGGACCGGTGAGACCGACTTGGCCCCAGGAGGTGATGTCCGGCGAACCGCTGTTGCGGGTGCTGGAGAAAATGCCGTCGATCTGGTCCATGGAGAGTTCCTTGATCGGGTTGTCCTTGTGGACGAACACGGCGAGCGAGTCGAGCGCGACTCCGACCGGCGTCGGCTTGTAGCCTTTTTTCGCTTCGAAGGCTTCCATTTCGGAATCCTTCATTTTGCGCGACATCGGACCGAGTTGGGAGGTGCCTTGGGCGAGGGCGGGCGGCGCGGTGCTCGAACCTTTGCCTTCGATCTGCACGTTCACGTTCGGGTACATTTTGTTGAAGCTTTCCGACCAGAGCACCATCAAGTTGTTGAGGGTGTCGGAGCCGATGGCGTTCAGGTTGCCGGACACGCCGGAGACGGGCGTGTAAGCGGGGATCTTGGGGTCCACTTTGATGCCCTGGGCGAGGGCGAAGGTTGCGGAGGCAAGGAGGAGCAGGAGGGCTAGTTTCATTTTATATGGTATTGGTTCCGTTTAGGTTTCGAGGGACAATATCGCCCGATTGTTAGGCCGGGGTTAGCGCCGGGTATGGAGTTGGTGTGTTCGGTGTGATGGCAAGGCTCCCGGTTCTTCCTTTCCCTTTTCCCTCAGGTTTTGGTGTGATACCATCGAGGCAACTCCGGATCTTTCTTGGTTGAAAAGTTGAAAAAAGGAAAAAACCATCATGAACCATGTGCCGCACTCGGTGTGCTCGTGCGCGATCTTCTTGGCGCTTTTATCTCCTTGGTCACCTTGGTCACCCCTGTCTCCATCTTCTCTTTTTTCAACCCGTGTGTTCGCCCAAGGTGATGACCCGCAGCCGTTGAAGCCAGCGGTTGCCGGTGAGGACCCGTTTATTTTGCTGCCGGCGCTTCCTCCACCGGTCACGCCGTTCGAAGCCCGCATCGTCCCGCCTGCCCCGCCTGCGCCATTTGTTCCCAGCAGACGTCCAGCCAGGACGGGCTTGACAACTCCACTTGAAAGGCCGGTTCAAGCGGTCCCGCCGATTCACACGGCAGAAGCCGAGGTGGCGGCCCCTGCGTTGGGCGCGCGGACCTCCGCTGGGAAGGCGGCTGGTGATGTCGGGAACCGGGACAGTTTCTTCGTGGTTCGCGTAACCAAAGGGGTTACCCATGTGCTGGGCTCGACCCAGAGTTTGGCGGCCTTCGAACGCGGCCGCCTCCCGCCAGCGCGGCGGGTGTTTGTACGACAGAGTCCGACAGGCGGTGATATTGTGTTTGAGGAGGACCTGCTTGCGCCGGAGTTGCTGCCGCGTTTGATCCAGGCCTACAACGTGAAGTTCAACGCCGAACTCAACAATTACTCCCCCGCGTACCGGGTTCGCTAGAGCGGATTAAACTGAACGTATCCAATAGGCCGAATGTTCCGTGTTTTGCGCAGTCCTGCTCTGCTCGGCGCGTTAAGCATTCTTCTATACCGCAAGACGCGCAGCGCCGGAATCCAACTGACTCTACCTGCTCGGTCGGATTACCTCGAACCCACTGATCGCCATTCCCGTGTCATCATTCCCCTGTATTAAAACCGGCCACGAGAGGGAGCAAGCGAAGCGCAACGACTCCGTGTGGAGTGTTTCAGTCACACTTCAATTTAAGGCGCGATAAGGTTTCAGCGTTCGCGATCTCCAGCTACCTGCGTTGGCTGTCAGCGAACCTCGTCATCCTCTTCCGGTTCCGGCTTGGGTTTGGGCTTGGGTTTGGGCTTGGGTGTGGCCGGCGTGTTGGCATCGGGTTTTTCTTGGAGGCGATCGCGCCAGTTCCAGCTCTCAAAGGCAGGCAGTCCTTCGTCGGTACGCAGATAGTTCCGCAAGACCGCCCGGCGCAGGTAGATGTACAGGCCGTCACCTTCCTTGTGGAAGCCCGGGATGGTGAACTCGACCGGGATCACTGCTCCGTGTCTCGGGTCGCCGTTGGCGAAGTCGAGTTGGGCGATCGTTTTAAATCGTTTCATCTCGCTGTAGCGCACCCGGCCATCGCGGGTTCGCATGACAAAGTACACCGCGAGGTCGGAGGGGGCTTGGTCGAAGAACTGCCAGTAGGTGCGCAAGGTCCCACGTTTGTTTGCGGCGGGCTCAAGATCGATCCCGGTGAGCACGATGGTCTGTCCGGAAAAGGTGAGGTGGATGGGGAGGTCGGGCGTGAGCTTGGCAAGCCGATCAACGTAGCTGATCCGGTCTCCGCGGGAATCGCGAACGGCTTCTTTGCCCATGCCGACGTCGATCGCGTATTGGAGCACGGCCGGGTCGACCCGGCAATCATTGAACGCCTCCCGGATCTGTTGGGCGGCCTGGGCGGGGGTGTCCTTTTGCAATTGGGCGTCGAGCAGGGCGACGCGGTGGCGGAAGGCGACGGGGATTTCGTCCCGCCGTTCCTGGAACAAGGGGGAGAGGTAGGTTCGGGCTTTTCGCGCGTTGTCGTTGGCGGCCAACCGCGCCTCGATCACGTTGGCACCGGCGGGTGCGGATTGGTTTTCAACCGCGCTCTCGTTCCACCATCTGGAATCGCGCAGCACGACCGGCTTGACCGCCGGGTCGAACGCGGCGCGCAGCAAGCGGCGGTTTACCGACAAGTTTTGTCCTTCCTCCTCGTCGATCCGAGCCAACTCCAGTGATTCCCGATGGGGCAATCCAGAAGATTTCTCCAATTGGCGGAGAATTGATTCACGGGCCTGGTCCGATTTTTGGTTCTCGATTTGTTGGGTCACTCGATCGCGCCAATACTGGCTCCGCTTGTCTTTGCTCGCGGCGAACGCGGCCCATTCGCCCTCGCGCATCTGCCAGCGGGAATTTTGGTTGATCAGGTATGCGCGGGTGGATTTTACATAGCGCGCTTCGCCTTCGGGCGTGGTGTTCAGCCCGGTGATGGGCTTGTCCTTGTTGACCGCCTCCTCGATCAACGACAGGGCGCGGCGGGCGTTTTTGACATCATCGGCATTGGCGTAGAGCATGTAGAGTGCGCGCAGACTCGCCAGCGGCAGATCTTGAATCTCCATCATCTCGTCGAGCCCGATGCCGGCGTCGTACCAAATGAAGATGATTTCCTCCCGGGACTTGCTGCCGAGTTGCAGGACTTTATTGCCAAAATCCTGAATGCGCTTCCGCGCCACCGCGGCTTCTTCGTTGCGCATCGCCTGGAAGGCTGCGACCCAGCCGTGGGTGGCGGTGAGCAGGGTGGTGGTGTCGTTGGGGGCGAGGGTGACTGCGAGGTCGAGATGCCGGATGCCTTGTTCGATCTGTTTTTTCGCCCGCGGGGTGAGACCGCCGGTCTGTTGTAGATACTTGAGCGCATCTGCGTCGTGCATGGCGGTCACGCACAGGTAGCGTCCATACCACGCGTGCATTTCGGGGTTCCAAGGACTGAGTTCGACCCCGTGGCCCATATGGTCGAGGGCTTCGGCGTAGGAAGGCTTTTGCGAGTCGAGCTGGATTTTGTAGGCCTCGGCCAGTGCGATTTTTCGCACGAAGGGGGAGAGATCGCGTTCGTCGATCCTTTCTGCGGTTTCAGTGATGGCACGGGCGAGAACGGTCTCGTTGGTGAGCACGATGGTGCGCCCGAGCACGCTGTGTACGATGCCGTCGTCGGGTAACATCTCTGTGGCTCTACGGAGTTCCTTGACCGCGAGCTGTTCTTTGATGCGCGGGGTGTATTTCCATTGGTAGAGGTAGCGTTCCCCGCCGGCGGCCTGCCAGCCGCGGATGACCGCGTCGCGGGCTTTGCCGGCTTTGAACATGTGCCAGCTGCCCAGCACGCTGAGGGCGAGCAGGGCCAACAGGACCAGCAGGCTGAAGGGGCCGATGAAGCTACGGAACTCGCGTTTCTTGCGGCTCTTTCTGGTTTCCTCTGGGGCGAAGCCACGCGGGCCGCGGGGCCGCCGCTCTTTGGGTTCTTCGTCCTTGGTGGGCACCGGTTTCCGTTCCGAACTCACATGGGCGCTGACGTGTTTCGCCTTGGCTCCGCTGGCCATATCGGCCTCGGAGAGTCCTCGTCGGGCAGAGCCACCGCCCTGTTCCTCAGGGTCTCTCTTGGACGAGCGGCCCTTGCTCTTACGGCGACCGGAAGAACCGGAGGACGTAGAGTGCGAGGGACCGGAAGAGCGCGAGGGACCGGAAGAGCGCGAGGGACCGGAAGAGCGCGAGGAACCGGAGGAGCCGGAACCCGAGGAGTCCCTTCGCCGTTTTTTCTTGGTCCGCCTTTTTCGCGGCGTGGCGGCGCTTTCGCGTTCGCGCATGGTCGCGCCGAGCAGGCAGCCGGCAATCACGCAGAACGTCACCGTGACGCCGGGGCGCGAACTCAAGTTGAAGTCCAGGCCGGCGTGGAGCAACCCGGCGAGCGCTGCGAAGAACAGGCCGCGGATCAACCAAGTGTTGGGTCCAAGCGGTTTCAACACAAAGATCTTCAGCAACCGGATCGCACACAACAGGGCAATGACGGCCACTGGGATGATACCGATCCAGCCGAGTTCGCACAGCAGTTGGATGTAGTCGTTGTGGGCGAGGTCGAAGCGCTTGTCGCCAAAGCCCGACATTTGAAAACGGGGTATCGCCTCCCGGTACGCGCCGACGCCGACGCCCATCGGGTGTTGTTCAAACAACTCCATACTGGCGCGCCATATTTTCATCCGGCCGTCCATGCTGAGGTCGGAGTCGAGCAGGCGTTCGAAGCGTTTAAACAAGACGGCAAAGCCGCTGGTGACGGCAATCACCGTGCCGGCCATCATCGCAATCACCACGAACGCCAGCCCCTTGCCCGAACCGATCGCCCGCAGCCGTGCGGCGAACCATAGCAACAAACAGAGCACCGCCACCGTCACCGACAGGGAGGCACCACGACTTCCGGAGAGGACAAGCGACACCATTTGCAGAATCACCCCCATGGTCAGCCAGACCATCGACAGCGCGACCCCGCGCCCCTTGGCCCGGTCATTGAGCGCGAACAGAAACTGCCCCTTGAAGTCGTTCACCAGCCGCACCGACTGGGTGAGCAGCAGGGCCAGCGTCACCGGCAAGGTGATGGCGAGAAAGCCGCCGAAGGTGTTGGGTCCGGAGAAGGTGCCGTTGAAGCGGGCCTGCCGGAAATCGTTGGCCAGCAGGAAGAATCGGTTGGCCCAGCCATAAGTCCCCTCGGCGGTCTCCGCCGCCAGCGCCGTCGCGACCTCGCGGGTGACCATGCCCATGATCGCCTGCGCCGAACCCACGATGGCGATGCCGAAACAGATCGCGGTCAACATGCCGATGCGGCGGCTCACCAAGCGGGCGCAGACCCAGATCAAAAAGGCGTAGGCCGCCCAGCTGATAAGCATCAGGCGCGATTGAACGGGGTCGAAACTGATCGTGGTTTGCAGTTCTTCGCCGGCCTTCCGTCCAGACCGATCCATGGTCTCGACGGTCGAGAACACCTCGTTGTAAATTTCCGAACCCCCCTGCATGTCCACCACCTTGGACAGCGCTTGCGGTTGGATCTGATAGATGCCCCAGGCAAACAAGGCGCCGAGCGCGAGGATCCACAGGCCTTTCTCCCAAAAACGGATGGTGATTTTCTCCGGCGGGATCATCGCGCTGGCGTAGAACCCGACCAGTCCGACGGCCGCGATGCCCGCAACAATAGTGGCCCACGCCCAGCGGGCCACGCCGCCGTAGGGAATGGTCGCCCAAAAGCAGAGGACGGCAAGGGCCACCGGGAACAGAAGCACGGCGGCTTGGGCGCTCAATTTTACAGGGTTGATATTTTTCAGACGAGGAGGCTCCTTGACCGGAGGGCGGCCGTGGATTTATGCGGTTTTGTCATCCCCTGATTGAAATCTTTTGAAATTGCCACCGAAATTTGAAGACAGCGAAGGCGGCGAGGCCGACGAGCCGCAGGTCTTGTCGCCAGTTCGGGCCTGGTCGCGGATTTGGCGTCGGTTTTGGTGGGTGCCCGTGGTGCTGGGAATGCTGCTCTACGCGGGCTCTCTGCCGGGCAGTTACGTCCTCGATGATCCGATCGTCATCACCGACCACCCGCAAGTGCGTAAAGGGTTCTGGGGGATTGGCACCATTTTACAGGAAGACAGCTTCGAGCATTTTTTCCGGGCGGCCGGGCGGGAACGCCCCTTTCTCACCCGGTACCGGCCGCTGTCGCTCGTCACCTTTGCACTCGAGGCCGAGTTCTTCGGCTTGCCCGATGCCGCCTCGGTCACCCCGGGGGTTCGCGATCCGGCGGCGGGCACGGACGCGGCCCCGTCTGGTCCGTGGCAGGCGAAGGTTTCCCGCGGCATCAACATCTTGCTGTTCGGACTCACTATCGGGCTGATCCTGCTGGTCTTGCGCCGCATCACCAATTCGGAAAGTATCGCCTGGCTGACCGCGATGCTGTTTGCGGTGCATCCGATCCACACCGAGGTGGTGGCCAACATCAAAGGACGGGATGAGATCTTGTCGCTGCTGTTCGTATTGCTGACCATGGCGATTGCCCTGAAGCCGACGTGGCGAAGTTTGCAGGGTACCTACGGTGTCGGGCGGATGGTCCGCACCGGACTGCTGGCGGGGCTGTGTTTTCTGCTCGCGATGCTCAGCAAGGAATACGCGGTCGTTCTGTTGGTCTTTTTGCCGATGGCCTTTTGGGTCAACGGCGAACTGAAGAACGGCAGAGGGCGACTCTCGCTACGGGTGCCGAAGCGACAACAGATCGCGGCGCTGGCCGGCATGGCGTTGGCCTTCGCGGTGTACCTGGCGATGCGCATCCACGCGACCGGGCTCGGCGGCGGCGATCCGGGCGTGCAAGTCGCCATTCTCAACAATCCGTACATCCACCTCACCGCGATGGAGAGTCTGCCCACCCGGCTCGAACTCGCGGGGCTGTATCTCTGGCGCATGCTGATTCCGCATCCGCTCAGCTACGACCATTCCTTTCTGCAGTTCCCGCTGCGAACCTGGGCGACGCCCGGCGTCTGGTTGGCGCTGCTCGGCCTCGCCGGACTCAGCCTCGCCGCGCTGTGGCTGTTGATCCGCTGCCGCGCCGCCGCCTTGCCCTGGCTGTTTCTGCTCGGCTTTCTCGCGCCGGTCTGCGGCCTGCTGGTCGATGTCGGCACGCCGTTCAGCGAACGTTTGGTCTACCATGCCTCGCTCGGCTTTGCCTGGGGCTTGGCCGCGTTCGGGGTGTGGCTGGGTTCGCGCTGGCCGACCTTGCGCTGGCCGCTCGCGGGATTGTGCGCCTTGGTGTTGGTGGGGTTCGGGGCGCGGACGGGCGTGCGCGCGTTCGATTTTAGAACGGAGGACACGCTGTATCCGGCCGCGGCGCGTTCGATCTCGTACAGTCCAGTGGTGCTCAACAATGCCGCCGCCATGCACCTCAAGGAACGCGACTGGCAAGCCGGTTATGATCTCGCCGACCAAGCCGTCGCGATCCACACGAACTACGTCGATGGCCGCCTCAACCGCAGCGCCTGCGCGATCATGCTCGGCAAGTTTCGCGAGGCTGAAGCCGACATCCTCGAAGCGACCCGCCTGTTTCCTGCAAATCCGGTCCTGCCCGAGTTCAAACGCTCGCTCGGACTCGGCATGATGCTCCACGCCGAAAAAATGCTCGACGACGATCCCAAGCAGGCGCTCGCCTTGTTGACCGACGGCAATTACCATTTTCCGAACGACCCCCAACTACTCGGTTTGCTGGGGCAGGCGCGCAACCGGGTCGACCAAATCAAGGTGCCCGTCGCGTCCCAAGCCAAAGGCCGCGAACTGCTCGAACAAGCCAAGGCGCTCGGCAAGACAGACCCCAAAGCCGCGCTGCCGCTGTTGCAGCAGGCCAACGATCAATTTCCCGGCGACGCGGAAATCACCTTTTATCTCGGCGGCGCCCACTTCGAACTCAACAACATGGACAAGGCCTTGCCCTTGATCCTCGAAGCCCGCCGACTCGACCCGCGCCGGTTTACGCGCTGGGACGGGTTCTGATGGATTCGTGTGTCCCGAACTCAGGGCAATCGGCTCGGGAGGCCCCTCGCCCTGAAATGAATCGGCATGAACGTTTCAATTTCGCTATGGTTGGCTTTAAAATTTTAAATTCGAGATTTGAAATCAACGGAAGGTCACCGAACTCTTCATGGATTCGTAACGAGTCAATGAAATACGCAGACAGTCTGCATTTTTTAATAAATATGCAGACTGTCTGCAAATTTTATTGACTCTACCGTGCCAACCTCCGGGCGGCATGTTGGATCAAGGTGCTTTAAATTCGAGATTTGAAATCTACGGAAGGGTCACCGAACTCTTCCAGGATTCGTAACGAGATACACCTATGAACAACATCACCCTGCTCCTCGCCGCCGTCCTTATGGCTCTCCCCGCGATAGCCACCATCGCCGCGCCTCCGAACGTGGTCATCCTCTACGCCGACGACATGGGCGTGGCCGATGTGTCCTATGGCGACGCGGCCGCTCCGATCCAAACCCCGAACATCGACCGGCTCGCCGCCGCCGGCATGACCTTCACCGACGGCCACAGCTCCTCCGGCATCTGCACCCCGAGTCGCTTCGCCCTGCTCACCGGGCAACACCACTGGCGCCGCTTCCACGGCATCGTCAACGCCTTCGGCGGCACCGTGTTCAAAGATGGCGAGTATACCATCGGCGGCATGTTTCAGGAGCAAGGCTATGCCACCGGCTGCTTCGGCAAATGGCATCTTGGCTGGGATTTCGACGCGATCCGCAAACCTGGCGTGGCGAAAAAAGACTGGCCCAAGCCCGCGTCCTACGACTGGACAAAGCGCTTTCCCGGCGGCCCGCTCGAACGCGGCTTCGACCACTATTTCGGTGACGGCACGATCAACTTTCCGCCCTACTGCTGGATCGAAGGCGACCGTTTTCTGACCATTCCAAGCAAGCCGGTGATCAAGTCGAGACCGCTGGCCGGTGGCGGCAACTTCCGCCCGGGTCCGATGGCGCCGAGTTGGAATCCCTACGACATTCTGCCGACCATCACCGACAAAACGGTGGAGTGGATTGGCAAACAGTCGGCGGAGAAGCCCTTTTTCGCCTACCTCGCGTTCAACTCGCCGCACTACCCGATCGTACCGAACAAAGAATTCCACGGCACCTCCAAGGCCGGTTTCTACGGCGACTTCGTCATCGAGACCGACGCGCAAGTTGGCAAGGTACTCGAGGCGCTGAAAAAACACGGATTTGCCGACGACACCTTGGTCGTGTTCACCGCCGACAACGGTCCGGAGACCCACGCCTTCGAACGTCTGGAGAAATTTGGCCAGTGGAGTTCGGGAAAGTACCGCGGCGTCAAACGCGACATCTATGAAGGCGGCCACCGGGTGCCGTTCATCGTCCGTTGGCCCGGCCAAGTCGAGGCGGGCGCCGTGTCCGATGAAGTGGTCAGCCAAGTCGATCTGGCCGCGACTTTTGCGGAAATTGTAAAGGCTCCCTTGAAGGAGAAAGAGGCCATCGACAGCTACAATCTGCTGCCGGTGTTGCGGGGCGAAGACTACGCGCGTCCGCTGCGCACCGCCACGGTGCAGAACACCGCGCCGAACCAGTTCGCCATCCGTCAGGGCACTTGGGTGTTGATCGATGCTCCAACCGGCGCCGCAAAGAAAGAAGGTGCGAGCTACTTAAAGCACTTCGATTTAGAGCCTTACGGCAAAGGCCACAAAGGTTTGCTGTTCAATTTGAAGAACGATCCGCGACAGTCGAAGAACCTGTACGCGGAACATCCAAGCAAGGTGGCGAGCATGCGCAGTCTGTTGAAACGCTACCGCAACGGGGAGCGTTGCGCGCCGCGGTGACGCAAGTGATGGCCACCGTCAGTGATCATCTCCATCGTTCCTGGCGGTATAATGTGGCTACTTTTACCCCGCGGGAAGGTGCCCGTTGGGGAACCGAAAGCCCGACAAACTCCTAGGCCAACAACTCGGGGATCAACTCGCCACCGAACTGGCTGAGTTGCTTGTAACGGCCGCCGTGGAAGTAGGTGAGCTTGTTGTCGTCGAGTCCGAGCAGGTGGAGCAGGGTAACGTGGACATCGCGGATCGGGTGGACCACATCGACGGCCTTGGCACCGATCTCGTCGGTCGCGCCGATCACCGAACCGGCTTTGACGCCGCCGCCGGCGAACCACATGCACATCGCGTCGGTGTTGTGCCCGCGGCCGAGGGCGTACACGCCGCCGCGGCGGTTGTTGTCGGGGGTGCGACCGAACTCGCCGGTCCACATTACCAATGTGTCTTCCAACATGCCGCGAGATTTCAGATCTTTGATCAGCGCCGCGATCGGTTGGTCGACGGATTTGATCCGCGCGGCGTGGCCGCGTTCGAGATAGTCGTGGGAGTCCCAGCCGCCGGAGAAAATTTGCACGAAGCGGGTGCCTTCCTCGAGCAGTCTGCGGCCCATCAGGCACTGGCGGCCGAACGCGTCGGTTTCCTTTTGGCCGAGGCCGTAGCTGTCGCGGATGTGCTGCGGTTCGCTGTCGATATCGACGATGCCCGGCACTTCGGTCTGCATGCGGTAGGCGAGTTCGTAGCTTTCCATGCGGGCGGACAGCGCGGCGTGTTCGGGGTGGAACCTGGCGTGCTGATCGTTGAGGAACGCGAGTTCGTCGAGAGCGCGGCGC
>Ga0209828_1001520_pt1 | contig 20803 bp, 18 predicted proteins | sample MaitaG_FD_187429 | JGI IMG/M metagenome (GOLD analysis project Ga0209828, IMG submission 187429) | Marine algal microbial communities from Maine, USA - Maine_Asex2 metaG (SPAdes) (version 2) | ecosystem: Host-associated > Algae > Red algae > Unclassified | place: Maine, USA | collected 2015-01-05 | reverse complement strand
CTACGACTGTTCGCTACAAGCAATCAGAATAAGACTGACCAAAATGCAGACAAGTTTCCCCAGCTGAGACCGAGCGGGGGAATTTCGATCGCATGAGACGATGGAGACAAGTTCGACCCAGATCTAAGCATCCTTGTCTCTATTGGAATAACATGTAATTTTAGTAGGTTGAATTCTAGCCGATGCTGCTGACGATATTTCTATTGCTGTTGACTTTGTTTTTCTCCGCGATCTTTTCGGGGATGGAGATCGCTTTTGTTAGCTTGAATAAGATTGAGTTAGAATTGGTGGAAAAGCAAAACAATGGTATCCGCTACCTGAAGTACTTTCGGAAAAACCCTGATCTCTTTCTCGGAGCCATTTTAGTGGGCAACAATTTGATGCTTGTCATCTTTGGTGGCTTGCTTATTCACTTGCTAGATCCGCTACTGCTTAAAATTTTACCAGTTGCTTTGAGTGGTAGTTTTGTGTTGCTCATCATACGAACCATTTTGGCCACTTTCGTGATTTTGCTATTTGCTGAGTTCATTCCGAAAAACCTATTCCGAATCAACCCATCGGGAAAGCTGCTGTTCTTGATCATTCCGTTCAGCTTTGCACTTTTCCCCTTCTTAGTTGTTCCGGCTGTCATCGTTATCGCGATCAGTCGTTTGCTTTTTGGTAAGCCACTACCAGACAGACAGGACTCCACCGTGGGGTTTACCCACTTGGAGTTGCAAGACTACATAGAGCGAACTGCCGAGCAATCTGAACAGTCGGATGACATCGATACACAAATGGTTGAGAAGGCATTGGAGTTGAAGGAAACATTGGCGCGAGAATGCATGATTCCCCGTAACCACATTGTGGCCGTTGATGAAAACGACCCCTTCGAAAAGCGAAAAGAACTCTTTATAGAAAGCAACCACTCTAAGATCATTCTGTACCATGATGACATCGATCACCCAACAGGTTATGCTTTTCATCAAGACATCCTAAAAAACAGCAGCAACAAGTACGAGCTTCTCTTCTACCCCGAAAGTGAGTTGGTGACTTCTATCTTGAAAGCCTTCATTGAGAATAAAAAGAGCATCGCGCTCATAGTTGATGAATACGGTGGCACAGCTGGTCTCATTACTATGGAAGACATCGTGGAAGAGATCTTTGGCGAAATTGAAGACGAGCATGATAAGAGTGGACTCCTTTGTAGAGAGATCACAGCCAATCGCTACGAGTTCTCGGGGCGGGTGGAAATCGATAGCATCAATGAAAAATTCGGACTGCAGATTCCTGAAGGAGATTACGAAACCATCGGTGGGTTCATTCTTGAACATCACAAAGCCATTCCCAAGCAAAATAAGAGCATTCGCATCGATCATTTTCGCTTTTTCATTCAAAAAGCTAGCGCTACAAAAATTGATGTGGTGGAATTAAAGGTGGATGCAGAATAACTCCTAAAAAAAACGTCAATAGTGACCCAAGAGAGACAAGGCTTTCATGTGTATGCAAGTGATTGGCTCATTCTTTGAATTACAGGTGGAAAAGCAATACTTTTGCGAGTCTTTTCAAAGAGCCTAAAATCAATACTATATGTTTTTGTTCATTCGAATTAGTGCGATCAGGGAGCGAGTTTGGCTCGTTGTTATCGTTATAGCTTTCGCCATTCTGGCTTTTCTCTTGATGGATATCGGATTCGGTGGCGGCAAGTATGGTGGAGCAGGATCTCAAATCACATCTGGATATGTGAATGGTGAACCCATTAACCAGCAAGAATACTCTAGCCGCATCAGCAATGCTGTGGAACAAAGTCGTGCTCAAAATCCGAATATGACGGAAGAGCAGCGCCTTAGAACAGAGGAAAGTGCTTGGCAACAGTACCTTACGGAACTGGTAACCAAAGAGGAATTTAAGAAATTGGGCATCGGCGTTGGCTTAGAGGAAACTCGTGGTCTTCTTACTGGAACCAAGCCTCACCGTTACATGATGGGCTCTCAACAATTTCTCAACGAGCAAGGTCAATTCGATCCTTCTCGTGTGAAAGCATTTGATACGCAAGTATCGGATGGTGATGATTCTGATCCGCAGGTTCAGCGTTTGCGTACCAGCTGGCGTCAATTTAAAAACAGCGTTCGCGAAGACCAGCACTTCCAGAAATATGGAAATCTGGTAAAGAAATCAGTTTATGTGCCGTCTTGGCAAGCTGAGCTTCTCAATCAAGAAGATGGAAGGAAAGTGGACTTCCAATATGTGAAGGTTCCTTACACCTCTATCGATTACAGCATCGATAACATCAGCGACGCTGATTTGTCTACTTATTTGAGCAATAATGCATCGACTTACAAAATGGAAGAGAATGTTTCTTTCGATTTTGTTGTGTTTGATGTTGCGCCTTCTCAGGCAGACATCGAGGCGACTCGAACGGAGTTGCAAAACTTGCAAAACGATTTCCGCAATACTCAAAACGATTCAAGCTTTGTTCAAAACGAATCAGAGTCTGATTACACTGGTGCTTACCTTTTGGATTCTGAAGTAACAAGTCCAGCTGAAAGATCGGCATTGGCTGGTTTGTCTGTAGGACAGGTTAGCGCTCCTTTCCAAGATGGTGATTTGTTTAAAATGGTGAAAGTTGTGGATCAGCGATCAGTGCCGGATTCGGTTCAATGTTCACACATTTTGATTCGTGAGAATGCTGCAAACCCTGCAGCTGCAAAGACTACTGTTGACAGTATTTATACTGCGATTCGTGCTGGTGGAGATTGGGATCGAATGGCTTCTTTGTTTTCAGCTGACAAAGCGAATGCTGAAAACGGTGGTAGCTTGAACTGGGCCAAGAAAAAGCAAATGGTAGGGCCGTTTAACGACAAGCTCTTCTACGATGGCTCTCAGCCTGGTCAAATCAAAAGAGTGAAGACCCAATTTGGATGGCACATCATCCGCATTGATGACATTGCTACTTCAAAAATCGGTAAAAAATTGGCTGTTCTATCCAAAACAGTTCTGCCGAGTAGTGAAACTTCGAAAAATCTATTCAACCAAGCTGCAGACTTTTCTGGATCTGTTACTGCTGCTAATTTTGCTGAAAAAGCAGAGGCTGCTGGTTTGACTGTTCAGAACGCTTACACGAAAACTAAGAACGACTTTACTGTTCCTGGTATTGGAGCAAACACGCAAGCCATTACTTGGGGCTTCCAATCAGATGTTGGTGAAGTATCTTCTGTGATTGACACTGGAGAAAAGTTGGTTGTTGCTGTTTTGAAAGAAAAGAACGCAGCAGGTGTACCACCACTTTCTAGCATTAGAAATCAAGTTCAAAGTGCTTTCTTGAATCAAAAGAAGACTGAAATTGTAAGTGCTAATGGTTTCGGCGATTTGGCCGCTGCTGCAAGCAAGTACGGTGTTTCAACTCAGAATGCTACCGGTGTAAGCTTTGCTTCACGAACTGGATTGCCAACTGATTTGAGTGCTGAGGATAAAGTGCAAGCAGTTGCCTTCAACTCTCCTGTAAATAAGATGAGTAAAGCGATTCAAGGACGAACTGGAGTGTTCTTCATTCAAGTTAGCAATGTTGTTGATGCTCCTGCTACCTCTGACTATTCTTCTTTGGCTGGCGTAAAGACCACTGCAGCTAGAAGCAATGCAGATGGCCGCGCAGTTCAAGCATTGAAAAATGCTGCTGATATTGAGGATACTCGATACCAAATTCGCAACTACTAGTCGACAACGATTAGTAATCTGCGCTAACAAACTAGATACAAGTTAAATTTGAAGCCCCACCAGAAATGGTGGGGCTTTTTCCGTTCATCCATTTAAGCACATTTTACAAGGGCTGAATTATGTCTGATAAATCTGAAAAACATCCCATTACCAGCGCCGTACGATTTCTGCGTAAAATGAAAGTTGACTTCGTGCCGAGAGAATACGAATACCAAGAGAAAGGCGGTACTCGTAGGTCGAGTGAGCTCCTTGGCTATGCTGAGAATGCGGTCATCAAAACGCTTGTGATGCAAGATCAAGACAAGAAGCCTCTGGTGATCTTGATGCACGGCGATAAGAAGGTTTCGACCAAGGAACTGGCGAGGCAAACGGGTGCGAAATCGATCAAGTCTTGCGATCCGGCCACTGCGGAAAAGCACAGCGGATACCAAGTTGGGGGAACGAGCCCGTTTGGGACCCGTAAAGTGCTACCGCTTTTTATGGAAGAAAGTATTGCAAACTTGGAGAGTATTCTGATCAATGGTGGGAAGCGTGGTTTTTTGGTCGAGATAAAGAGCTCAGAGCTCGTTCGAAGCCTGGAACCGGTTCTGGTTCAGGTGGCGATTGATCGGGACTAGGAGTTACTGAGTTAGTGAATTAGTGAGTGAGTGAGTGGCTTGCTACGGTTTTTGCAACCAGACCAAGACTAGCGAAGGATCCACCGCAAATTGGAGTATCTACATTTTCCCAATGGGCTAAGCGAATGCGATTGGCTCCTACAAGCGTCGCGCCGGAGGAAACCTGAAGGCTCCTTCAGTTCCAAATGATTGTAAACACGTTCGGTTACTCCGACGTAGGAAACTAAGCCTGCTTACCAATGAGTGGTTAATCGATGCCTCGAATTAGCGCTTTGGCTTGCTTGACCCAATTTTCTCGCGAAATTCTTCCGGGGAAGGTTTCAATGGCTTGATCAATGATCGCCTCGTCTTTCTTGGTGATTTTGGCAATCTGTTCGAGCCGGTAAATTCCTAGCATGTTTAACTTCTCTTCGATGAAAGGCCCAATACCTTTGATCACCTTGAGGTCCACTTTTTGGCGTGCTCGCACTTTTCCTAGGCGATCAAAATCGATCTTGGATCGCCATTTACGTACGCGTTGAAGCGCTTCCTTTTTTGCTTGCTCTTTTGGGTTTAGCTTGCTCACCGGTTTCGGCGTATTGCTTTTCGGTCGGATGGGTCGGATGGGTCGGATGGGTTTCGGCTTTTCTGCCTTGGATTTAGCTTTCGGATTGGCCGAATTCTTTATGGCTGGAACGGCCTTAACGAGATTCTCCAGCTTCTCTAAAAGTCCAGAAATCTTACCGAGCTCCGACTCTAATCTTGTGTTCTCATTGAGCAATTTCTTGTTTTCGGCTGCGAGCGTTTTGCTTTGCTTCTCAAGTTCTTGCTTTATCGCCCTAGACAATTTGTCCGATTCCTTGAGCTTTACCTTCAATTCTCTTAACTCTGGTTCGTGCCTCTCCTTCCAGCCTATTGTCTTTTTCAGTTGGTTCTCCAACTTCTTCTTCTCAGCTTCTTGTTGATTGGCTGCGGCCAAGAGCTCGGTATGTCCTTTTTCCAAGGGCTTCAATTTCTCCTTTAGCTCGGAGAGAGCACGGTCGAGACGTGCTTCCTTTTTGCTCAACTTGTCGGCCTTTTGTTGCAAAGACTTACTCAGCTTTTCTAGGCGATCCGTCTCATCTGACTTTTTCTTGAAACGCAATTTCCAGTTATTGACATCAATATTGGCTAAGCCAAAGTTTCGATTCTCTACTTCAAATTGATGCTGAAGAGAAGAGAGCTCTTTGATTCCTACATTGAGCTCCTCGTTTTTTTTATCTAACTCCTTTTGCAGCTGCTCAATTTTTTCTTGACTTTCTCTTGAAATTGCCTTTTGACTATTGAGATCGTCTTTCCATTTGTCGAGTCTATTCTTTAATTTTTCATTCTCTTCTTTCACTTGAGAAAGTTCCTCCACTTGATCACGCTCTTCAGAGAGCAGCTTCCGCTCAACGGATAAATCAGCTTGAAGGCTTCTGTACTTCTTAAGTTGATCAGATATTTCAAACTCTAAGGTTTCTGTCTTGACTTGGCGATCTTCCAAGTGGCTCTTCAACGTTTCGAGCTCAACTCTTTTGTCGAACAATTTCCTTTCCTGCTTTTCCGAATCAACATATAGTCTGTTGATCTGCCTGTGCATTTTTTCCAAATTGGATTGGTGCAACAAATCCTTATTTCTCCAAGCCTTTATGCTTTTCTTCTTCGCTATTTGATCCGCCTTCAATGCAAGCAACTGGATCTCTTGCTCTTTTTGAATCTCAGATATCGAACGATGCTTCTCTTTCCATGCAAGTAGCTCGTCTCTTAAATCAACCCTATTCTTTTTTAGTTTTTCAACTGACTCATCCTTTGCGACCACATAAGACTTGAGATCGCTTCTAATCTTAGCACCAGAACTCAAAGCCGAATCCCACTTTTTCTTCAATTCGTTTCGCTCATGCATCATCAAGGCAAGGCGAGAAGACAATGAACTTATCTCAGATTGTCTGCTGATCAATAATTCATCAACAGCAGCTTTCTCCGCCTCCAAAGCTTTAAAACTGTCTTCATTTACAGTACTTTCTTGCTTCGAAACAGATTGCTCTGAAAGCTTTCCATTTCCCATGGATTCTGCTAGCAGTTCTTTTGGTTCCTGCTCTTTAGAAGGAATCAATCCAGCTTCAGGAATGCTTTCAGTGTTGATCACTCCATTGGAATCTTCGACGGGAAGTAATTCAGGTTTTTGAAGATCTACTTTGGCTAGCTCCGATTGCTTGTCTGATGAGTTGTCTAATCGATGCTGCGGCTTTCTTTGCTCTGCTTCTTCCTTAGCTATTTTCAACTGATCGCTCACTTCAGCCAATGCGATGTCCAAGGCTTTGCACTTTTTTTCGAACTCTTCTTTGCTATTCTTCATCAGAGAAAATTCCTCCTCTGCTTCTCTGTGCCTCTTTTTCCAATCCGCTAAAGAGACTCGTGCTGATTCTTGACTTTTTTCTAAATCTGCGAATTTAAGCTTGAGCTTTTTATTGTCATCGACTTGGTCGAGAAATTCCCCCTTTGAACGCTCGTGAACTTCTTTCAAATCTAAAAAGCTCGATTTCCACTTTTTCAATACGAACCACGCCAATAGATAGCCGAGAAGCAACGCACCGCTACAGAGTAAACAGAAAGTCCAAGACCAACAATCAATCATTCATCTAATTTTTCAATGCTCTCCAAATTCTACCATCTCTGGAAAATCCAGCATAATGGCCCCGTAGATTCGGTTGCTTACGGTTTTCAATTTAGCTACTCTTTCCGAAGAAATATTCATGCGATCTTCCGGAAACTCCAAATCACGCAGATAGTTGAACAATGCTTCCGCTCGAGCATGGCCGAGATTATCATGTCTGCTAAAGTTCTTCTCCTTTTCGAGATACAAACCAGTAATTGATAAATGCTTTCGAGGATGTGCATCCAAATACTCCTTCAATTGTGGCAGTGCCTCTTTCGTAGGAATAGGGACCTGAATATTAACACCGGCCGGTAGAAAGTACCAGCTGTCATTGCTCTCCATGAGGATTTTTGATCCATCATTCACGATCAGGTTTTGCCGCGGCTCGGAACACATGCCCATAGAACTGGCGTAGTAGTTTGTCGCAAAGATCACATACAGCATAGCCCCTAGGCAGCCTGAGAGAGCCCTAAAGTTCATCCTAAAAAAAATTAAAGAGCCTAATGACTCGGAATGGGGTTGCTTTGATGACTGCACGATAGGTGTAGAAATCTGGCCTTAAGATACGAAGCTGCGGTGAGAAATCAATTCAAAGGAAGAATCAAGCTGATTGGCTTGTGGTTTCTGAGGCTTAGTTGGTGGTTTCAAACAAGCGGACTTGCTTTACATAAAGTTGGCGATCGGGCTTATCATACTTGAACTCGATATCGAGTGAGAAATCGCTTAGTGCAGCTTCCGTAATCTTGCTTTCGCCTGAATAAGCGGAGAGAAAATGCTTCTCGAGCTTGCTGAAGTATTGGGTCAGTTTGACAATCTCTTCCTTGCTCAGTATCGGTTCAAGATCGTTGAGACTTGAATACGAAATGTATTCAATGATCTCCTTTTCCACATAGAATTCAAACGGTGAATCGGAATAGCACAGAAATTGATCGCAGTTTACGCCAGGCGGTGGCTTCACGATGCTGGTTTCCCCCAATTGAACATTGAAAATAAATCCGCTACCCGTTTTACGGTACAGATTTGAGGTAATGCAAACTCCATTGGCGTATTCGTCTGGAAACGACCGATGCACCAATACCCCCATGGCCACCGATGCTTGCTCGATCTTGAAATACTCCCGTTCTTGAAAGGCACGGTCGGCCCAAACGCTGGCCCAAACCGTTTTGATGGCAAGATCTACCGACTTTCGCTCATCTCCGACTATGCCGGTTTTTGAGGCATACAAACCCGCTCCGTTGAACCCCTTTATGTCTTCGGCGTTGGTAGAGGAGCGAAATCTCATGCGCGTAGATGGACTGATCTCGCAGATCTTTTCCTCCACCATTCTAAGGAGCATTGTGTCGAGCTCGGTGTTAAGGATGGCTTGCCGCATCTCGGCCAATAGAGCCGCCTTCTTGACTGGCTCTTCTTCGACCAGCAGCTGGGTGAGTAGCTTGGGCACTCCGGCTTCACCCGCATGCTCTTGATAGTATTTGAAAGGGATGGCGAAAGCTCCTTCAGGCACAGGAGCCTTGGGAAATTCTTTCGTTTGGACTTTGGATAGTTCAGCAAAATTAGCGGCCTTGCCACCTACAAAATCTACTGACTCCAAGCTCAAGTCTTTCATTTCAAACAAGCCTTCTCGTTCCAAATTCTTCTTCAGCGTAACGGGCTCTCTGTTCTTCTGCGTGTTCCAATACTTCTCGGCAGCAGCCAAACTGGCTCGCTCTAGCACGAATGTGTCTTGCTTCACCTTGAAACGCACTAGCTCTCCATCACTATCGGTCAGTTCCTTATTCGTCCAAGCATGCTTCCAAGCCATTATGGGAGTACCTCGGTTCTGACAAAGGATGTTGATGTGGCTAAGCGGCGTTTGAAAATCGGTAGTAATCACTCCGGCACAAAGCGGTAGGTCGTTGGGAGTACCGTTGATGAGTACTATGTCATGCTTTTGGATCGCTGCAAAATCAAAGGCCTCTATATCCATCCTCTTTAGATAGCCAAAGGCTTCTTTCTTGTTTAATGCCTGAAACTTTTGATTCCTATAGATTTCATCTGCTGTAATGATGCTGCTATCCTTCTGTTCTCCTAGCGCCTCTATCAAGCGCGCACTGTTGAGAAAGAGACGGAGCTTTTGTCCATCAAAAAAGCTCTTTTTTACCACGTTGTGGAGTAATTGTACATCCGCAATGTCAATCTCATCTGCTACAGAAAACTCCAAAACATACGAGTTGGTACTGGCAAAGTGATTTACCGTTGCCAGCAAATATTGCCGTTCGCCCCTTCCAGCTGTGTAGTTCTTTTGATTGAAATCGTAAAGACTACCCTTAAAATGTAAGAGATACTTGGCGAAGCTGTAGTGATAAGGATACCAAAGGGAGTTGTTGTAGAAAATACGACCTGTTTCGAGCTCGTACATGACTTTGACCGATCGAACCTGACCGTACTTATCGGACAGCGGTTTTCCCGCCAACTTCTTGAAAATTTCGGCAGATTCGATGTCCATGCTGTACTTCCCTCGAAGTCCCGGATATTGATTTTGAGCATTCGCTACAACAGAACAGAGCATGCACATAGCCGAAACCAGGATTAAAGCTGATTGGCGTGTTGAGAATAGAAGCTTTTGAATGTGTGGCGACATGGGTTCCGGGTACACTTAAATTGCTACCGCTATTCAAGATAACTGAAAAGGGCACTCATTAGTGTTAGAAACTTATTAAAAGCTCCGCCGATAACGATTTCGGTCAAACAGCTAGCTTGCTACGGCCAACCTTGTCTCTACTTCTAAGCTTTTGAGAAATTCTTGTTGAGCTGGGCTGCTCACCCACTCATTGCGCAAAAGACTGTTTACGTTGAGGTCGTGATACTTTCCATTCAAAAAAATGCTTTCTCGCTCTACTCCTTCTTTCAAAAAGCCAAGACGATGCGGAATTTGTTGTGATTTGAAGTTTCCAGTAGCACACTTGATGACAATGCGGTTCGCTTCTGACTTCTCAAAAGCAAACTGAATCATCGCACGACATGCTTTGGTCATGATTCCCTTTCCAGTGAATTCCTCTCCCAGCCAGTAGCCTATTTCTAGCGTTCGACTGGCTTCCTTTCCTTTGAAATCGCAGACACCTGCCAATTTGCCTCTATGTAGGACGGCCAAAGCAAATTTACCCGAAAATAGATCCGCACTGGAAGACTTGATAAATGCTCTAGTATCGTCTACTGATCTTGTGTGGTCGATCCACGGTAACCATTTGCTTAGATATTCTCTGTTCGCGTCGCTCAGCGCGTACAGTTCTTCAGCCATCGCCATGCTTATAGGAGAGAGGCACAAATCCCTATTGATGGGGATGGAATCCCCTTCAGTTAAGAGTTCTTTCATAGTTCTAATCCTTTATCCAGCGCCTGAAAGTGATCAATATCGATCGCCTTTCACTTGTCAAGATAAGTGAGAAACCTTGTACCGTGCAAACGATGCGATAGATTCTATCATTGCTGAAGGCCTCGAATTATCCACAATTCGCTACATCTCACACATTACCATAGAGTTACATAAACTCTGCTTGGTCTTGCTATTGACAGCTCCTGTCTTTCACTGAAATCCACACAATTTTTGGGTTTTGGGGTGAAAAACGAGGTTGAGATGCAGAAAAAGGGCGACTTCTATCGAAGCCGCCCCCTTTTTGTTGCTTTTTTAAAGCTTCCGCTTTTTAAGCCTTTCGGTGCATTAGGAAATCGTACATTTCTAAATGTTTCCGTCTGCCTTCTTCAAGCTTATTAAGCTCCATGATCTGTTGTTCTATGTAATTAGGATATTCCATTTTCACTGTGATTCTGCTTGCAGGATCTCTTGGGGTGTCTGGAACCAGATCAGCGGTAGGCTTGCCAATGATAGCAGCCAACTTCTTTCGAAGCTCCTTTCCTAAATACATGATGCTAATCTTTCCCATGATTGGTAAATTTCAGATTGTAAATTGGTTTCCTATCAGGCGTACTTCTCCCGTTACCCACAAAAGCCTTTTTTGCTTTCGATGGTTTCCGATTTTCTATACTGTGTTTCAATTACTCCGGAAAGAAATTCTTTCCATGCATCGTCCCCTAAAAAAAATTCAGGTTGTCAAATTATCCGACTGCTGCAAAAGCAACTTTCGAACGTGTTGGTTGATATATATTACTGTGATCAAATAATTTCAATTCTTCAAAACATAAAAAAAAGCCCGACCATATAATATGACCGGGCTTCACTCAATGCAATTGCATTTGTAGTTTTAGCGTAAATCCGGCCAGTCAATAAAAGGATCATCCTGAATAAGTGTCGTCAAACTTGTTTTCGCATTGGCAATAAAATTCATGCCGACCGAAATTGGATTTTCCTCAGGTAAAAACGATTCATAAGTACTAACACATAAGTAACACTCGGAAGCAAAGAGCCCAGAACCTCCTAGAGGGTCCATTGGCACTGCCTTTGGTGTTATTGATATGTGTGTAGTTCTCAACATTCTAGATTCGTTTTAATTACTTATTTCAACAGCTTTCGCTGACAATATGTGGCTCAATAAAAAAGCCCGAACATCTGCTCGGGCTTTTAAAAAATTATTGAATTAATAAAAATTCAACTTCATCTTAAAAGCCCTTTGAAAAAATCCGAATCACAAACTACAACCTCGCCTAGCGGGGTCCATTGCTTGATATTTCGATTCGTTATTTTCATATTACAGTGCGAAAATAAATGTAGTTTTCGTCTCATGCAAGAACTTGGGATAAACTTTTCCAATAAAAAATAAATATTGTCTGAATCATTAAAATTATTTGCCCAATTCTTCCACTGCTGGATCAGCTCTGATGCTATTCAATCATTGCATTTAAATTATTGAATGCTTGAAGAATACTGAATTGGGGAGTAAGAGAGTATTAGACCTTTCTTTAGATTGATCACAGAAATAACACGAGTCGTTGGGAACCAGTCATTACAACTCTGAAACTCAAAAAATCAGCTCTTTTGATCTTTCTGAATACGAATGATGACCTAGTAAGTTTGCGAAAGGAGAATTCTGGAAACCATAAAATGCATGCTCGCCAAACAGCATTTGCATGCGACTTAGGACATAAAACCCATCTAGCTTTAGTAGCACTGGGTTGAAAGAATTAATCCAAGAGTTGCCTCACTGATCTTGACCACCACTCCTGGTGGTTGATTTGACACCCTTTTTACATGCGTGACACAAATCAAAGCAAACAAATACTAGAAAAGTTCTATACAATGTGCTCACAAGAGCACTTCTGGAATCTTGGGAATACTTTTTGTACCTTCCTGCGTAGTGAGTAAAGAGTTACTTGATTATTATAACTTAGGATCTTGTGGAGATATTGCTGATTGATGACGACTCAAACCAACTTGAGTTGGTCGAAGAAATGTTGAAATACAACAACTGGGATGAATGTCTCAGCGTGAATACATACGAAGATGCGGTGAGTATACTTGGAGAAAAATCATTTGACCTTGTTATCTCTGATTTCGCTCTCAACAATGATTTCACAGCTTTAGATGTACTTCAAAACACCGAGATACACGAAGATACTGGCGTGATTGTCATGACCAACCATTACGAGGAAGCTGTGTATGAAAAGCTTTCAGCCATGCGGCCCTTCATCTTTTTGAAGAAGGGTTTCAGCATTTTGGAACTCAAGCAGGCGGTAGAGTACATTGTTCAAACGCAGAAAACTACGGGAACAGAAGAAGAAGACTCCAAAAAACACAAGTTCTACGTAAAACTGGGTAACAAGTACAAGATCATCAATGCTACTGATATAGAGTACATGGTGATAGATGGAAAGTATTTGGACCTGCATCTGGCAGACTCAAAGTATAGCATTCGCTCTTCTATTCTTGAAATTTTGAAATTACTACCTGAAAACTTCATTCGAGTTCATGGGAGCTATATCATCAATATTGAAAAAGTGGTGAGTATCGTTCCTTCTGATCAAACTGTGCAACTGCTCAATCACGAAGTGCCCTTCAGTCGCGGCTATCGCAAAGAGCTCATGGACAAATTCCTACTCAAATAAGGCAATTGATGCACATTCCACCACGAATTCTGCATCATTCGGACAAACATCATATACTATTTCTACAATTGCATGACTCTTGACACCTTTGTCGGGAGTTGAGTTGGGAACCCTTGAGGCGTGAGTAGGTGTACTTGCTATTGGGTTCTCATTTCCATGAAGCGCCTTCCGTTCCCTGTTAGGCATTCAAACGGCGGTAAGTTCAAACTTGCCGCCACTCTCAACTATTCACTTCTGTTGAAAACACTCCCTTAAAGGCCTGAGCATCTACCTGTATTAGACCACATTCCCCACCTATTCGGCAAGATTCGGACAATCAGGCAAAAACCATTGCGCCTAGCTATCACATGCTAGATATTTGGAATATGAATGGCTCTAATCACTACATAGAGGATTCAAGGAAACTTATCGGACCACTACTTTGATTTGTTTCTGATGAAGACGTCGACTTTCGCTTAGGTGTCGTTTTCGAAGCATCATCTCCCCTGATTGATGCACTACTAATTGGGTAGCAATATTGCTACCCATTTTTTTTGCCCATCAATCAAAAAGTACACGCCTTGCCGCAAAGATTTAACTTGCATGGTATTATACCTTCCTCAAAGACGTTGTATTAGAATGGAAATTCAAGATTTAGTGCTTTTACAGATGAGCAACAGCGTGGTGTACACGTTTTTGGGTGGATTGGTTCTGCTTTTCCTGATTGTAGTGGCCACTTACTACCTCCTAAGCGTAGAGAAGCAAAAGATCTTACACAGCAATTTTTTAGACGGATTGTGGAGACGACAAGGCCATTCAACGGAAGGTATTCCTTGGGCTTTCGAGTACTTTTTCAACGGTGAATATGTCGAGGTCTATGGGACTCCGAAATACCACGGCAGAGCTCGTTACAAAGCAGTGAAGGAGATTGAGCGTCTTATCGTATTGCAGTTGACAGAGGTTACTGGTGATTTGGAGGATCGTCCCAACATATTGCAGATAGGAGTTGACCGACAGGGAAAGATGATCTACATCGACCAAAAGGCCTTTCAACAAGTGAGCACCAGTATTATTCGAACCAGCGAATCACCGTCTCCAAACTCAATTGAAGGCTAACTCGGTAGAGCGACCAGGCCAACATTACTGATGGCACTGCGAGTGCTACAAAACGAAATTTTTGCGGAAAAGAAAGACTGCCGAGACCATCGACAAACTCTTGACGGTAACCAAACACCAAAAAAGCAATTACTCCTGCTAGTACTATAAACACCAAGACTGCGCTGAGCAAAATAAATAGAATTCGTCCCCAATTTCGCCGCTCCAAAACGGCCACTCCGGCTACCAGAAAAGCAGCCAAGTAAAAGCAGAAAAAACTAAAAGCATTGGCAATGATTCGGGTACTTTGAAAATGCTCGAGACTGACATCTGCAAAGGCACTTTCAACGATTCCTTGGAATTGGAGATTTAAATCAAAGTACAAAGACAGCAGATTCACCAAGCAGAAATAAAACGCTAGTGCCGAGATCACAATCGTAATCCAGCCAAGTGCTTCCACAAATAGCTCGGTTTTCTGTAGTCTGATGGCCATCAAGCGCAAGATAAGTACATTCGTAAGGCTTTTTGTATTTGCTCTGCTGCAAAGAATTAGAAAAGAAATACTTATAGATTAATTATACATATATAGGGAGGTGACTTAATCGAATTTCAAATCATTTTTTTAAAAAAAATTATGCTTCAGTATTTACCTTTTGGTCAATTTTGCATTTGTATAGTAGGGGGCTACTTTAAATGTTCGCCTCGCAACAACTTCTCAAATTGGTTAACGTGAAAAAAAGTGCCTCATTCTTTAGAAAACAACTTCTCCAATGGGCGAAAAAACAGGAGGATCGGGATATGCCATGGAAAGGTATAAAAGACCCTTACAAGATTTGGCTGTCGGAAATTATCCTTCAGCAGACTCGTGTTGAACAAGGTCGATCGTACTACCTGAAGTTTGTCGAAAATTATCCGTGTGTAGAAGACCTAGCTTCTGCAGATGAAGAGGAGGTGATGAAACTTTGGCAGGGACTGGGTTACTATTCGAGAGCTCGAAACTTGCATACAGCTGCTCAATACATTGTGAACGAATGCGGTGCTGAGTTTCCGACAGATTATGAAGGTATTTTGAAGCTGAAAGGTGTTGGACCCTACACCGCGGCGGCCATCTCGTCATTTGCTTACAACCTTCCTCATGCGGTGGTGGACGGAAACGTATACCGAGTTCTCTCCCGCTTCTACGGCATAGATACTCCCATCGATTCAACCGCTGGTAAAAAGGAATTTCAACTACTTGCGCAAGAAACATTGCACCCCAAAAAGCCTGCTGAGTACAATCAGGCAATTATGGATTTTGGAGCAACTCTGTGCAAACCTGGAATGCCCGATTGCTCTTCATGTCCGATGGAAGAGGCTTGCCAGGCAACAGGAACTGAACTGCTGCGGCTGCTTCCTGTCAAAGAAAAAAAACTCAAAAAAAAGAACCGCTTCTTTTACTATTTCGTCGTAAAAGATAAAGACGGTCTTTTCTTGAAGAAGCGAATGGAAAAAGATATTTGGCAACACCTGTTTGACTTTCCTATGGAAGAGAGTAATGTGCACCTAAAACCGAAGGAAATTCTTCAAAAACGCTTGGATGCCATTCAAAACCTTTCACTAGAGCATGTGGCCACATCCAAACCCTACAAGCAAGTACTGTCTCATCAAAACATTACAGCCTATTATCTCGAAATGAAATTGACAGAAAGTGCACCGACAGAATGGGGCGAGAATATATATGCTACTCAAAAAGAACTAGAAAAATATGCATTTCCACGCATCGTGGAACGCTACCTATTAGATAAATCATTAATTTCAATGGAAGCCTAACTTCCATTAATACAACTACAGATTATGAGAACATTGAATAAAGTCCAGCTCATTGGTCGTCTGGGAAAAGATCCGGACGTACGTTACTTCGATAACGATCGCTGCAAAGCCAATTTTCCGTTGGCCACCAATGAGAGTTACAAGGACAAGTCTGGACAGGTTATCGAACGAACCGATTGGCACAACATCATTTGTTGGGGTCCGCTCGCGAAGATCGTGGAACAATACATCAAAAAGCCAGCGCCGGTTTACATCGAAGGCTCTTTACGTACCCGTTCCTATGAGCAAGATGGTGTGACAAAGTACATTACTGAAATCGTTGCCAACGAAATCATCATGCTGGAAGGCAAGAATGCCGCAAGTAACGGATACAGTCAGCAACAAGCTGGTGGGGCCATGGAGGCAAAGCCTGTGAGCAATGAAGCTGCGGCGGTACTGAGTACCGTTCAAGAGAGCCCTGCTAGCATGGGAACCACTGCGACTCCTAGTACCACTGCCGGTGCTGCTGAGGAAGAAGACGACTTACCGTTTTAGCCATTTCTCGGCTAAAAGCTTTAAATTGATATTGTACAAATAGAAAAGCCTTTGGGCTGAAGATATTTTGCCGGATAAGCCCATGTTTATCCGGCAACTTTTTCAGCTGTGTATTGTCGATTCAATTTGATCCGATTTCGCTAAAAAACAACTTCGTGGAAAAGACTGCTGATTCCGATCAACCTCCTGGCTCCGAACCTCATTCCCAGGGCTTATCTCCTATCCTATTTTTAATGCTTGCTTCGGGCATTTTTACCAGCAACTTTAGTATCCTACTTCTGGTAGTTCTTGCATTGATCGTACTTTCTGCCTTGGTTTCTGCCTCCGAAGTTGCCTATTTTTCTTTGACTCCTGACCAAATCAAGTCATTGGAAGATGAGAAAAGCCCTTCCTCAAAACGTCTTTTGGGTCTTCTCGATAGAAGAGAATATTTACTCGCTACAATTTTGATAGCCAACAATTTATTTAATGTCGGTATCATTTTGAGTTCTTACATGCTCACCAATAAGTTGCTAGAATCATTCTTAGCAAATGGCTGGTTGCGCTTATTCGTTGAAACCATCTTGATCACTGGAACGCTGGTTGTTTTTGGCGAAGTGCTTCCGAAACTATACGCAAAAAAAAACAACCTCAAACTGGCTCGATTTAGCTCCTATCTACTCGCTTTTCTCAGTCGATTGTTTTCGCCCATTTCCCACTGGCTGGTTAAATCAACTGCCTTTATTCAAAATCGATTGGCGAGAAACAAAAAAAACATCGACTATCAGCAGTTAGATGAAGCCATTGATCTTGTGGCTCGGGCTAGCAACGACGACAGAGATTGGAGCTTACTCAAAGGAGTGCTCAGTTTTGGTACTTTAACTGCCAAACAAGTGATGCGTGCTCGTGTAGATGTTGTTGCCATAGAAATGGAAAAGGGATTCGATGAACTTTGCGAGCTCGTCATCTCCTCGGGCTACTCTCGAATTCCCGTCTTCGAAGAAACTCTAGATGAGGTTACTGGCTTAATTTACGCCAAAGACTTACTCAGATACAGCAATCAATCACCTGACTTCGATTGGACCTTCTTGATTCGCACCAACTTGATGATCATTCCTGAAGCCCGTAAAATCGATGACTTGCTTCAAGACTTTCGAGAAGAAAAGAAGCACTTGGCAATTGTTGTTGATGAATACGGCGGCACCAACGGTATCATAACTCTGGAAGATGTTTTGGAGGAAGTAGTTGGGGATATTGAAGACGAATACGACAAAGTAGACGTTGAATTACTTCGCAAGAACAGCGAATCGGAATACGTTTGCGATGGAAAAACTTCATTGCTGGACCTCTGTAGATTTATGGCGATTGAAAATGATAGCTTTGATGAAATAAAAGGTGATTCTGATTCCGTTGGTGGTTTACTGTTGGAATACAACAAAGGCTTTCCGGAAGTTGGAGCGCAAATTGAATTCAATGGTTTTACTTTTACTGTCATTCGAAAATCAGGAACTCGAATTGAAGAAATAAAAATAAATGTTCGAAATATCATCAGAGCGCATGCTTCCTAAGTTTCTTTTGCCTTGCGTTGTCCTTTTCTTCTTGATGCTTTGCACATTCTCTTGTCAGCAAGAGTACACTCCTAAACCGATGGCTTACCCTCGATTGGAGTTGCCTAAAAAGGCCTACGAAAATTACTTTAATCCTGATTGCCCCTTTCAATTTAAGAAGCCTGTTTATGCAACAGTTGATCACAATCCAAGCATTACACACAAACAGAGCAACGACAGATGTTGGATGGATCTAGATTTTCAGACCATCGGTGCAAAAATGCACTTAAGCTATAAAGCGGTAGCTTCTATTGAAGGGCTCGCTCAGCTCATTGAGGACGATTACAAGTTGACCGCCAAGCACATGAAAAAGGCGGAATATATAGACAAGAGAGCAATAGCGACCGCCAATGGCGTTTACGGATTGTTTGCCGATGTGGGCGGGAATGCAGCTTCCCACATGCAGTTTTTTGTTACCGACTCGAGCCGCCACTTTTTAAGAGGCTCACTTTACTTCAACAGCACACCTAACTTCGATTCCATTCGACCTGCGATTCAATTCATCAAAACGGATATTCTTGAGATGATTGACAGCTTTGAATGGAAAGCCGATTAATAAGCCAACATGCACACATTTACGATTAGCGGAAACTTTATCGATATCAGAGCCCGCGAGATGTACCCTGCTATTCTTTCTGTTGAAAGTGGAAAGATCAAATCCATTGAAAAAACAGCAGACCCTGTAATCGATCAGTTTTTACTGCCGGGCTTTGTAGACGCACACGTTCACATAGAGAGTTCTTTGTTGATCCCTAGTGAATTTGCCCGCATGGCGGTGGTTCATGGAACCGTAGCTACTGTTTCTGATCCGCATGAGATCGCCAATGTACTTGGTGTAGCGGGAGTTGATTACATGATTGAGAATGGCAATCAAGTTCCTTTTCACTTCTTCTTTGGAGCGCCCTCTTGTGTGCCTGCTACTCCCTTTGAAACGGCAGGTGCTGAAGTTGGGCTTGAAGAGCTAGAGTACCTATTGAAAAAGCCTTCTGTTCTTTACCTCGCAGAGATGATGAATTGGCCAGGTGTTCTACACAATGATCCGGTGGTTATGGCCAAATTGGAGCTCGCTAAAAAATACAAGAAACCAATTGATGGCCATGCTCCGGGGCTCAAAGGGAAAGATGCGTTCAACTACATCAAACACGGCATCAGCACAGATCACGAGTGCTTTACCAGCGAAGAGGCATTGGACAAGCTGAAGCACGGCATGAAAATTCTCATTCGGGAAGGGTCGGCTGCTAAGAACTTTGAAGCACTCATTGATCTGCTCCCGCAACACTACCGCAACATGATGTTTTGTTCGGATGATAAACATCCGGATAGTTTGGAGCTGGGTCATTTGGATCAACTCATCAAGCGCTCTCTAGCTAAAGGGTTTGACCTTTACGAGGTACTGCAGGTTGCCTGCCTTAATCCCGTAGTTCATTATCAGTTGCCAGTAGGAACGCTTCAGGTTGGAGACCCTGCGGACTTCATCTCGATCAACAGTATAGAAGACTTCTCTGTGACTGGCTGTTGGATTCAAGGAGAAAAAGTGGCCGAAAAGGGAAAGAGCTTTATCAAGTCTGTGGAAGCTGGTACTCCTAATAAGTTCGAATGCTCTCCGAAAACTGCGCAGGAATTCGCCATCCCCGCAAAGACCGGTAAGATTCCTGTCATTCAAGTATTGGATGGAGAGCTTATCACCAAGCGTCTTGAATTAGAGCCAAAGACCGAGAATGGCTTCTGTGTTTCGGATACTGATCGAGACCTGTTGAAGATTTCAGTGATCAATAGATACGAAAATGCCCCGCCGGCTACTGCCTTCATTAAAAACTTCGGTCTGAAAGAAGGAGCAATAGCCTCATCGGTTGGGCATGATTCTCACAACATCATTGTCGTTGCCACGGATGATGAATTCCTTGCTAAGGCTTGTAATTTGTTGATTGAAAGTTCCGGCGGGCTTGCCGCGGTTGATGCAAAAACAGAGAAAGTCTTGCCTTTGCCAGTGGCAGGAATTATGACAAATGCCGATGGTTATGAAACCTCCAAGCTCTATTCAGAAATTGATCAAATGGCAAAGGACATGGGTAGTAAGCTCATATCTCCCTATATGTCGTTGTCATTCATGGCCTTACTTGTTATTCCTGATCTTAAACTGAGTGACAAAGGTCTTTTTGATGGACAGGCTTTTTCCTTTGTTCAATGGTAATTTAACATTCGATGGAAAAGAACTAGTTTTGATGCCTGAAAACAAGATTTATAGAAATGGGAGTGATCAACAAACTTAGAGCGAACAAGATTATTATTCTGGTAGCCATTGTGCTAGCTCTCGTATCATACATTTTCATGATCGCTTTCAAAGGTTAAAGAGTACTCTGCGGAAACATGGTTCACTCCTCCCTTTGTTACAAAAGTGACCAAATCATAAGTTTTCCATCCGAATTGTGTGTGTTAAACGGAACAACAACTATCATTAATTAATAACCAATGTTACAAGATTTTAAAGATTTTATTGCGCAGGGAAATGCGCTAGATATGGCCGTAGGTCTCATTCTAGCCACTGCATTTGGAAAGATTGTTACCACACTCGTTTCCAAAGTATTGATGCCACCAGTCGGGATAATGATGGGTGGTGTGAGCTTCGAAGACCTTAAGTATGTTCTTCAAGACGGAGTTGCTGCTACCGGTGGAGCGGCAGAAGTTGCAGAAGTTGCTATTGGATACGGAGCGTTCATCCAGTCGATCATCGACTTTGTGATCATTGCTTTCGTTGTGTTTCTTTTTGTTAAGGCTTACATGAATGCTAACCCACCTGC
>Ga0209828_1001518_pt1 | contig 20810 bp, 13 predicted proteins | sample MaitaG_FD_187429 | JGI IMG/M metagenome (GOLD analysis project Ga0209828, IMG submission 187429) | Marine algal microbial communities from Maine, USA - Maine_Asex2 metaG (SPAdes) (version 2) | ecosystem: Host-associated > Algae > Red algae > Unclassified | place: Maine, USA | collected 2015-01-05 | reverse complement strand
TCGAAATAAGTATAGACCCAAACCATCTACTATAAAAAACATACTTGATCAATTACTACATGTTCTTTATTCGTTTATTTTATTCGGGGCTTTTTCACTAGGCATGCTTAATAGTTCACTTAGTTCATATCTTTTTGCAGCCCTAGGGGGTTTTCTATTGGGATTAATTCGTGAAGTTGAACAGTTTTTTTCACAAGACTTGAGAATTTTAATGGTCAAAGACCGTCTACTAGATATTACGATGTTTACTATAGGTTCCGTAGCCTTAATGTTCTTACTTAGAATGATTAGTTGATTTAGGATAACCAAGCAATATGCGTATTCCGTTAAAACTGACCCCTGATTCGGGCAGTTTGAATCCTTGGATCAAGTATCAGGTTGTTTGTAGTATTCCAAGATATTACATTTCTACTAGCTTCTTAAGCTCAAACTCAACTTCTATTAGTCTAAAATTAAATAAGCTCTAATTGTTCACCATTTTCACGAACTGTGTTATTGAAAAATATAGAGAAAGTGCTGCTTCATATTACTTGTCTTCGAAGATTTAGAGTGCTATTTTTAGTGAAATTATACAAATGAAAAAGAAGGAACTCAAAACCAAGCTGAATCAGATCCATAGTGAATTACGCAATCTGAACGCAAAGTTAAACACGCTTCTCATCCAAGAATATCATTTTCCAGATGTCGCTGCAGAACTACAACTTTCTGCAGGAAGCGTCTATAAAATTGATACATTGGAGTTGCCGTATTTTAAGCGAGGGAAGTTTAGGGTGTATAGGAAAGAGGATGTTTTGAGGTATAAGGTATTGAGGGAGAATTTGAGTTAGAAAGTTGGCATGTAGAGATGCTCGTGTCTTGGAGGCTCCGAATAGATCTATTCGGACTGGTGAGCGGAGGTATGAGAATATTTATATTCCGGAGACGGCGTATTTATTTGATGAGTATGAGATGGTGGAGATGAGTGGGGTTTTTGAGAGGCATGAGGTGCGGGTTTGGTGGGGGTGAATAGAGTAACTGATAGGGATAGTTCATTTAAGTGTGTCTAGATTAAATAATAATTCAAATAGGGTTCTGTTTTTTCAAATCTTAAGCAACTCACGTGTTAATTTTCAGGTTCAGTCAAGGGTGGCTGTGAAGGGCAGCTTTGTGGGCCGCCAGCCATTTATATACCCTTGACGGGTTCTGTAAATTGGCACATCTTTGCTTTTTTATTTGAATAAATCCCACCAGCTCTTTTGCTGGTGACCTTTTAATGTTAAATATGCTGACTTATTCTGTCTGAGTATAAGCCTAATATATCTCTTTGTATTTCAACCCAACCATAGGCTTTTTTACACCATGATTTTTTATTATACATCAAGGATAAATAAATCTGTTTGGTCAAGGCTGTTTCTGATACCCAAGCTGCCTTTGACTTGATCAGCTTTCGCATGATTCTGTGAAGTGCCTCCACTGGATTTGTTGTGTATATCATTTTTCGCATGCCCGTTGGAAAGTCCATAAAAGCGACCAGTTCACCCCAATTTTCTTTCCATTGTTGGACGATATAATCATATTTATTTCCCCATTTTACAGCGAATGCTTCTAAGGCACTTTGCGCTTGTTCTTGACTGACCGAAGTATATATTCTTCTTAAGTCTGAACTGACTTTCTTTTTATCTTTTTCGTCTACATATTTGAGAGAATTCCTGACCTGATGGACAATGCATTTTTGAACGACTGTTGAAGGAAATTCTTCATTGATCACGCCGCTGAAACCAGTTAGATTGTCAGTACACATCACTAATACATCCTTCACTCCTCGCTTTTTAAGGTCTTGTAATATCAAGCCCCAGTTCCTTGCTCCTTCACTCTGTTGAACATACAAGCCCAGTACATCTCTTTTTCCTTCCCAGTCTACTGAATACACAGTATAAAATGCACGTGTACTGTACTTGCCTTCATGCCTCACTTTAAAGTGGATCGCATCTAAATATATAATAGGATAAAATGATGATAATTCTCTTCTTCGCCATGCCTCTATTTCTGGTAATATCTTATCCGTTATCTGAGATATCTTTCCTGATGATATTTCAACTCCATAAATCTTTACTAATAGACGCCTGACATCTTCTATAGAATTGCCCTGAGCGTACAATGCCAGTATCTGTTCGTCTAAACCACTTGATAATTCCCTGTGTCGCTTAGCTATAAGTTCTGGCTCAAATGTACTATTACGATCTCTAGGCGTATTAACCTTTATTCTGCCAACTTCTGTTATTACATTCTTGCTAATTTTACCATTGCGTTTATTCTCAATTCCTTGTGAATGATCAAGGTTTAAATGCGATTCCAATTCTCCTTCTAACATCGCATTAACCATTCCTTGAAGGAGTTCACTAAATGGACTACCTTCTCCCAACAAAGGTTCTTTGCTCTTTAAATGATCTTGTAATCGTTTGTTTAAGTCAGGATCACTTACTAATTTATTTTTACTCATTTGCTAAAGTTAAGAAGACACACTTAATTGAACTATCCCTCTTCGATCATCCCATTAGCATCAAGTTTAATTATCCAGTAGTCACTTGTAGAATTTATTCCATTATTAATATCTGTCACATCTCCGCTCAATGACGAAGAGGTGAATCCAGCAATAATATAACCTCCATCGTTTGTTTGCTGTACTGAAGATGATCTTTCGGAAGAAGGTCCTCCGAATAAATTATTCCACTCTACGTTTCCACTAGAATCTAATTTTACAATCCAATAATCATCGATGCCAATATTCATATTCGTATCAGTTACATCTCCACTCATCGAAGAGCGCGGACCGCCAGCGACGATATAACCTCCATCAGAAGTTTGCTGAACTGAATATGCGTAATCGTCTACACTACCTCCTAATAGATTATTCCATTCTACATTTCCACTGACAGCTAATTTTACAATCCAATAATCATAATTACCATTACTCGTATCTGTAACATCTCCACTCAGTGAGCTATAACTATCACCAGCGACAATATAACCTCCATCACTGGTTTGCCTTATTGTACGCCCACGTTCTCGGCTGCTACCACCAAATAGATTATTCCATTCTACATTTCCACTGACATCTAATTTTACAATCCATTAATCATAATCACCATTACTTGGATCTGTAACATCTCCACTCAATGACGAACTAGAAGTGCCAGTGACGATATAACCTCCATCAGAAGTTTGCTGAACTGAATATGCTTCATCGCCTCCACTACCTCCTAATAGATTATTCCATTCTACATTTCCATTGACATCTAATTTTACAATCCAATAGTCATCCCCGCCATTACTTGTGTCTGTAAAATCTCCACTCAATGACGAACTAGAAGAACCAGCAACAATATAACCACCATCTGTGGTTTGATGTATTGAATTTGCTTCATCCATTCCATTACCACCAAATAGATTATTCCATTCTACATTTCCATTGACATCTAATTTTACAATCCAATAGTCATCCCCGCCATTACTTGTATCTGTAACATCTCCACTCAATGACGAACTAGAAGTGCCAGCGACGATATAACCTCCATCAGAAGTTTGCTGAATTGAATATGCTTCATCGCCTCCACTACCTCCTAATAGATTATTCCATTCTACATTTCCATTGACTTCTAATTTTACAATCCAATAGTCATCCCTGCCATTACTTGTATCTGTAACATCTCCATTCATATGTGATTTTCAAGAATAAACTCTTTGAATGCAAGTCATTGAATGATGCAAAAGAATTAAGTTTTATTTTGCTTCGACAATTTCACCTTAATATATTTTGATGCTGGCGTTTTACTTCTCTTTGCAAAGTGATCTATTGGTACTAAGACATTCGCTTCTGGAAAGTATGTCGCGATACATGACTTAGGAATATCATACTCTACAACTAAAAAGTGTGGTGCAATTCTTTTTTTGATTCCAGAATTTTCAATAATATCGACAACATCTTTACTTCGCAAGGACATATTATTCATGTCTTCTTTATTCATTAATACAACTCGTCTCTCATTATATATACCTCTATATCTATCATCGAGGCCATAAATAGTCGTGTTATATTGATCATGACTTCTGATCGTCATCATTGCAAATTCATTTTTCTTTAAGCTATTTTTTGGCAACTCATTAATTGTGAATTCTGCCTTGCCGGATTTTGTGTTAAATGTTCCTTCTCTTGCTCCATTTGGCAGATAGAATCCTTCTGGTTGGCGAACGCGTTTATTGTAGGAATCAAAACCGGGAATAACAGCTTCAATTTTATCTCTGATCAAATCATAATCATTTTTCATGGATGACCATTTCACCTTAGATTGATCTCCTAAAGTTTCTGCTGCTAAATCGCACACAATGCTCACCTCACTCCTTAAATATTTTGATGCAGGTGATAAAACGCCTCTTGAAGAATGAACGATACCCATCGAATTTTCTACACTGACGAATTGTTCTGCACCTTCTTGTTTATCGGTTTCTGTGCGACCAAGGCATGGCAAAATTAACGCTGTGTCACCATGGACCAAATGTGATCGATTTAACTTTGTTGAGACATGTACGGTCAAAGCACAATTACGCAATGCTTTGGCTGTGTACTTTGTATCTGGTGTTGCTGACAAGAAGTTTCCTCCCATTGCAAAAAATACTTTCCCTTTTTCTTCATACATTGCCTTTATCGCCTCTACCACTGCAAATCCATGTTTTCTTGGAGGCTCAAAGCCAAACTCAGCTTTGAGATTATCTAAAAAAGAATCTTTTGGTGCTTCCCAAATACCCATCGTTCGATCACCCTGCACATTACTATGACCACGAACAGGACAAGTCCCTGCACCAGGCTTTCCTATTGCGCCTTTCATTAATAAAAAATTGACAATTTCTCTTATGTTTTCTACACCGTTTACATGCTGAGTCAAGCCCATGGCCCAACAGATGATAATCTTAGTTTTGTTTTTTATGAGTTCGACTGCCTCATTAATTTTAGGCTCAGAGATTCCACTTTCAGCAATGACTTCATTAATATTTTCAGTGAGTAGATTCTTCTTGAAAGCATTAAAGCCTTTTGTATTTTCTTTTATAAAATCTTTGTCAATGACTGTTCCTGGAGCCTTCTTTTCGGCATCAAATAATTTGATCATGATGGCTTTAAGTAGGGCAACATCCCCATTTAATTGGACTTGCAAAAATAAGTCTGTGAGTATCGTCCCACCGGTTAGAATTTTTACTGGTTTCTGCGGGTTGACAAATTTCATCAAGCCGGCTTCAGGCAGTGGATTTACTGTAATGATTTTTCCACCATTGTCCTTGCATTTTTCTAATGCGGACAGCATCCGTGGATGATTAGTCCCAGGGTTTTGGCCCATGACAATAATCACTTCCGCTTCGTATAAATCAGGAAGTGTCACTGACCCCTTTCCGATACCAACCGTCTCAGACAATGCAGTTCCGCTTGATTCGTGGCACATATTGGAGCAATCTGGCAAATTGTTAGTACCAAATTCTCTGACAAAAAGTTGGTATAAAAATGCAGCTTCATTGGACGTTCTGCCACTTGTATAGAACATTGAATCGTCTGGAGAATCTAATGCGTTTAGGTGTTGTGCAATCGTCTTGAACGCATCAGGCCAAGACACTTTTTGATAGTGACTTTCACCAGCTTTGAGCATTAAAGGTTCTGCTAATCTACCTAGTTTTCCTAATTCAAAATCAGAATATTCAGATAATTCGAACACAGAATTTCTAGCAAAAAAACGGGCACCTATTGTTTTTCGTTGTGCTTCTTCTGCAATGGCTTTGATTCCATTTTCGCAGTATTCACCAAGCTTTGAACGCTCATCATCAGGATCGGGCCATGCACATCCAGGGCAGTCAAAGCCACCTTTTTGGTTCACCTTAAACATGGTCTTCATCGCTTGTCTGGGTGACATGTATTTTGACAAATGTTTGACTGTAGAAGAGATGGCAGGGATGCCGACAGCAACTTCAGGAATTTTTTTGAGTTTGATTCCAGTGAATTCTTCTGGGGTTTCTTCTTTTGGGGTTTTTGCCATGTGCGATTTATATCTAAGTTGTTACAAGATACGAAGGACTATTCGAATTGAATAACTGATCTACTCTTTTACAAAATTCCTGAAGTCAACTGATTTTCCGTGAGATTATGGCCTAAAATTTAATTGTGACAAATTGATACGAGAAAACGACTCCACCCTCTTTATCTTCCTCCAAAGTGAGACATTCCAATTGATACATTCAAATATTCATTGCCATATTTTATACACTAATTAAGTCCATCTTATCAGTTTCTATGATCAATATTAACTACTTTTGCATCAATTTTTAATACATGGCTACTCCAAATACAGTTGCTTTTCATACACTCGGATGTAAACTCAATTACTCTGAAACGTCTACGATCCAACGACAGTTTGAAGATGCTGGTTTTGGTGTCAATGAGTTCTCTTCTCCTGCTGATATATATATCATTAACACATGCTCAGTGACCGAATTTGCTGATCGAAAATGTCGCAAAGTTGTCAGAGATGCACTTCGTCAAAATCCAGAAGCTAAAGTGGTGATGATAGGCTGTTATGCACAGTTAAAACCTAAAGAAATATCTGAGATACCTGGTGTTGATCTAGTTTTAGGAGCGGCAGAGAAGTTTAATGTGCTGAGTTATATTGAAGATCTGAGTCAGGCACCAGAAAAAGGATTTGTGCATTCTTGTGATGTAACGACAGTTCATGATTTTGAATCATCATTTTCTTTTGGAGATCGGACAAGATCATTTTTAAAAGTTCAGGATGGCTGTGATTATAAATGTTCGTTTTGTACGATTCCTCAAGCGAGAGGTAAGAGTAGAAGTGATACGATTCAGAATGTCGTGACTCAAGCTCAAAATATTGCTGAACATGGAGTCAAGGAAATCGTATTGACCGGCGTAAATATTGGAGATTTTGGATTACAATTACAAGAAGATAAAAGTGTTCGTAGTGAGAATTTTCTAGAACTCATCACTTCACTTGACAAATTGGAAGGGATTGAGCGCTTTCGAATTTCTTCGATTGAGCCCAATTTATGTACAAATGAGATTATAGAATTCGTCGCTAAATCAAAACGATTTGTGCCTCATTTTCATATGCCTCTACAATCAGGAAGTAATGAGATGTTAAAAGCCATGAGGAGACGATACGATCGAGAGTTATATGCTGAAAGAGTAGAGAAGATAAAAGAACTGATGCCACACTGTTGTATCGGCGTTGATGTTATCGTTGGATTTCCATTAGAAACAGAAGCTTATTTTGAGGAGAGTTATTCTTTTATTCATGGGCTTGATATTTCCTATTTACACGTATTTACATTTTCAGAAAGAACGAATACTCCTGCTGCAGAAATGAATCCGCAAGTACCAATGAATATCCGAAGAGAACGGAATCAACGACTGCGGATTTTATCAGATAAAAAGAAGCGTTACTTCTATGCTGAACATCTTGGTGAACAACGACCAGTGTTATTTGAAGAAAGTAAGCAGGAAGGAAGAGTGACTGGGTTTACTGATAATTATATTAAAATTAGCACTGCTAAATCAGAACACCCCTTGAATTCAATAGGAACAATGACCTTAGGTACAATCAATGAGCGATTGATGGTGGAGTGTTAAGTTATTAGTGGATAGTGGATAGTGGATAGTGGATAGTGGATAGTGGAATCTCTTGAGAAAGCTTGACGCCTTGTTGACTATGGACAAAAAACATCGACCATGAACTTTTATAAATTATAAATTTATAAGATCATTATGATAGCATGGCCCTCAGACATTATTTTACCACAGTATATATCCTTAATAATATTGGTCGCTTATATTTATAAAAAGGCGAACCATTTTTAAACTAAGTAAGCCTAAATGGATTTGGGTAATGATGACTATGTTCTTCTGCTTTTTTACTATCATTCTCTTTGCAGTATTATGCATTGAGATTAGTACAGAAATTAGTTTGCAAAAATTTGATCTGGATAATAATGGGGTTTCTACTGGCGACGAGATCACTCCCGATATGGAAAAAGCAATGATAAAAGTCACTGATGGCACTGCTCGTACTTTTGCTCCTTTCACTGGATTCATTTACTCAGTCATACTTACGCTCGTCTTAAGTTGTGTTACCATCTTCGTATCATTTTTATTTAAAACATTTAAAAATACTCAATAGATAATATAAGTTCTATTTTAAGTACACTTATCAAATTGAATAGACTTATCAATGATCCATCTTTAATATTTGGATGTTAGTGACCAGCGAGTTTTTTCAAGAATAAAAACAAGACACAAACAAAAAGAACTACTAAAAGAAAAAAAATAGGACTAAATAAAGAGTGTTTAAAATCAAGAGACGCATCGCTACCGACTAAAACAAGTCCACTCCAATAATAAGGATGTCTTTCGAAATCGTCTACAGCTTGTAAATAATTAATTTTTGCTGTTTGTAAAGCATTACTCTTCGTACTACCTGCCTTTAATTCTGCGTAGAAAGAAGTCATTATATGTTCACTGGAAGAATCATTAATTTTCCATAGAGATTGGACTACAGCTTGTGCCCCTGTATAAATAAAAGACCTCGTCAAATTAGAAATACCTTCTCCTTTTAGAATTTTCCCTAGTCCAGTATCACAAGCACTTAGGACGACTAATTTTAATTTATTTGGATAATTATAAATTTCACTTTCTGATATTTTAACGGAATCTGAAATTGCTAAGTAACTATCATTCATTGTATTTTCATTCATTTGAGAATGTCCTGTGAAATGAAAAATATCAGTTTCCGTGATTGCCTTTATCAATTCTTGTTTATGATCTGATGACATCAGGTCTCCTTTTGTAATCGCAGCTATTGCCTTTGCTTCTTTAGATGCCTCTGCTAAATTTGAAAATGTTTCATCTCCATAAATAGGTGAATAAATTAAAGTATGATTTACTTTATGAATATTCTTAGTGTTTTCATTTAATGTTGCTGACAACAGATATTGTATAGAATATTTTTCAATCAAGTATTCTTCTTCAGGAGTCAAGATACTTTCAAATGGCAACATAAATAAATCGGCATCTGGAATAATAATTAGTTGTTCTTGAAGATTGTTCAATGGTGAAATTAGGACTGAATATAATTCTTGCAATCTAGATTTTAAAGCAATGAAATTATTTGGGTCTTCAATATCTACCTGTAGCAATTCTCTGTATTCACGTATTAAATCTTTCAAATTATTTACAGATGTAAGTGAGTATAGCTCTTGCTTATCGCTATTTAAAACAAGGGCATACACATCTTCACTACTCAAATAATATTGTATAATCGTAGCATCTACAATTTTTGACTGTACTGACTTTAAATTAGCGACAACTGGTATTTGCTTTTTTAAAATGATGTTTCGCGATTGCAGAAGATCTTTTTGTCTCATCTTATTCTGAGCAAGCTTATTATTGAGATCTGATTTTATTTGTTCATCCGTAAGTAGCTTTATTTTATCGTGAAGTCCAACTTCATTTAGTTGTAGAAATTTTAAGTCTCTAGTAATGCTTATAATACTTTCTTGATTAAAGAAATATTTATCATTTGACATACCATCTAATAAAGCCAATCCTTTCGCCTTCTCACAAAACTTCCAAAATGAATCGTGGTCATTTAATTCATAGGCAATTTCAATAGCTGTATTGTAAAATTCTTTTGCCTCTTCTCTCCAATTTAATAATGATGCTTCAAACAATAAATCTTGGTTGATATAATCTATAATACTATCTAATGTGTGCATCCGATTTAGTGAGGCATGTAAATATTTCTTTTCTCCTGTTTGATTATATATTTGATAATCTGATTGTATACTTGTATGAAGTAATTTAGCAAGACGATGCTTCTTCGTATTTGGCTGTAATCCTTCTGCAATTAAATCGGTATTTGATCTGTAGATTGCAAATGCTTTATTAAGATTTATATTTGATGCTTGAATTTGCTTTCGTTTATATTGAAAATCGGCAATGTTTTCAAATAATAAAGAATAAGCAAATGCTAATTCTATTGGGATATCAGAAACATTTAAATCATCAAAATCAGATATTATTCTCTTTACTTTTTGATCACTAGCTAATTCATTGTGCAAAGCAACAAGATTTGCACTCGCCGTGATATAATATCTACGATGATCAATACTTGCATTTTTAAAATCTATTTTATGAGTAATATTTATATAATGATGAATCGCTTTCTCTAACTCTGCTTTCCTTTGATAAATAAATGCTGTTTGCATTTCATTGACTAATTCTTGATTGAATTGTTCGTCAGGATAATAAAATAAAGGAATAAGAGCTGTTGACTCACTTATTGCTTGGAAAGATTTGTCCAATGATAAGGAATCAGAATATTTGACATAGGACAAACTTATGTCTAATAAAATTGTTGCTTTCGAATAGGCATCTAAAGAATCTGCAAGGCTGGTTGTTAAAAAATATTCTAAATGTCTAATGGCTGATTCGTCATCACCCTTATCTCTATATATAGATGCAATAATTCGTTGAGAATCACCAATCACATCTAAACTTCTGCCCTGAAGTGGTAGTGTCATGATTGATTGTGCATCTTGTATTGCTTCTTTCGGAAAGCCTAAAAGTTTATTTGATTTAGCTCTATTCAAATAATTATATGCTTGCCTATAGCCCGTATACTTGGCCTGATTGAAATAATAAATAGATTTATCTAAGGCTTGTTTTGATTCTGGAATTTGGGCATTCCATTGATATCGAGTGGCTATAAAATAATAAACAAGTCCTACTGTATCAATATGATCACTTGTATCTATTAAAGAAACAATATCATATAAATCTGAAATTTGCTCAGCTATTTTCTTATCACTTGACTTTGCCTCATTTATGAGCTCAATATAGGCTTGAGATAATAACTGACCATTACTTACAAAGCAAATAATTAAACACCCAAGCCAATGACAAATAGACATATTTTAAACAAATCATTACAGTTTGTCTAAGATATAGGAATAATGATCATTAGAGGGATTTATTTGTTGTGAATTAGAAAATACAGCAGCCTGTGTAATGGCAGTACCAGCTGGACTATTCTGACAAAAGTGTATTAGTCCAGCAGTCAGCCTAGGTGCCGCATAAGAAGTACCACTGATACCACACATAATTGGTTCGGGAATATTGGGTATTATATTTAATAAATCTTCTACTCGGATTGCTGCTTCTACAAACATGAAATCTCGATGATTACTCTCTGGCCACAGTGGGACTATTGGCGCAGGCATACTATTTGACATACCTCGGCAAAGACCACCAACTTCAAAGACAAAGGCTAATCCAGAAGTATCTACGGATGTATAATCCCTTCTGATCTTAGTATAATCCTGAGCATAACCTGATGGAAAATGTTCTTCATTATCCAAATCTTTGGCACTATTTCCTGCTGAACATGATACTGCAATAGCAGAATTATTTATATCAATCATTGCATTTTGTAATTGGACATCATTAAAATACATACCCCAACTATTATTGATAATTTTCGCACCTTTTCTACGCGCATAATACAATCCACATACAACACTGTATATGGTACCTCGTCCACATCCATCTAAAACCTTTACTGGTAAAATCACTTGAGAACTCAGCGGCACACCAATTTGATTTAATGCATTTAAATAACTTAAAATAGCAGTTGTCCCATGGCCTCTATCGTCGAGAATATTATTATTGTCGTCAACAAAATTCCATCCATACATATCGTCTATAAAACAGGGATCAGGTGGATTTTGTCGGATGACCTGTGGAGGCATTAATGCAGGATCTACACCTGAATCTAAAAATGCAATAATATTATGTTGTGTTTGAGATACTGATTCCCCAAAACTATTTGGATTAAACATTGTGGTTGGGGTGTCATCATCTTTATCTGCAAAATCTGGTTCGAGATAATAATTTAAGCTATACGTGACGCCTTCACCGCGAGGTCTATAGCCGGCAGTAGCCTGACCTATTGTGCTTTCTTCATTTATGTCAATGTTAGATTCATAAATGAAGATATTTTCTTCACACATACATCTTTTTAATTGCGACATCCCTGTAGGTGTTTGTGACATCGTATCAAGATATAGCTGAATTAATAAGGCATAGTCTTGATTGACTTGTAACTCTTGAGGCAAACTCACGAGAACTGAATTGGGTTCATATTTTCGATTAAGAGAATCAAGTTCATAGGGAATTGGTGGGCACGGCTCTCCTTCGCAAATCGGCAGTTGTTCTTCACAGTCTGAAATACAGCCGTCAAGTGATGCTAAAAAAGTTGCCTGTTCTTTGACTTCAAAACCATAGTCTAATGCTACAAAGTCATTAGCTTTCATCACTATATTTGACATAGAATCGACTTTACCTGCAGACCAAATCGCATGGGCAGATGAATAATTACTTGATGGAATTGGATTTTCATTGATCACTAATACATTCGGACAAGGAGGCATAATTTGTCCATTAAGTTGAGTTAAAATAAAAAAAGAATAAATCGATAAGAACAGTAGAGTTTGTTTTTTAAACATGAGATTTTAATTTGGAAGTTATTTTTAATTCACAACATAAAAACACTTTATTAAGGTAATCAATATATCGCTTACATAAAAGATAGCGAGCCGTTCTATAGAACAACTCGCTATAAACTTATGATCGTATTATTTAATTTTCAATGACATTCAAACAATCTTCAATCTCGATTTCTAAAATTGAATTTGATTTAATCTCAAAGCCTTCATCTAATTGCACAGCTTTACCTGCTTTAAATTCGACATCTTGATTTGGAATTATTGTACCATTAGAAAATAAATTTTTATCAAAATGATAGACTCCTGTTTCGATGGATTGTCCATTCACTTGGCCTTCATCCTCACAATCATAAATGATATTACTCACCTTACACTGCGATAGATTTCCTGCATTGTCTGTTTCTATCCAGTGGACATTGATATCAATACCTTCTTCTGGAATTTCTGAAAAGCAAATATCTACAATTGAGGTGATCTCATTATTAGGAGGCCCTTGTTGATTAAAATCGATAAATATCAAACCTTCTTCAACCACTGGGTCTGCCCAATTTGGTGGTCCGTTAGACACTACATCAACAATCTCCACATCTGGATTCTTTATGTCAATGACAACTCCATTCTTAGTTTCGTTTCTTCCATCAGGCAATGTGCTTACATTTACACATGCATCACCTAAGTCAGATACTTTAATCACATCATCAATACAGATAGCTGGATCAATTGGGATATCAATCAAACCTCCACATCTATATCTAAGGGTATCTCGACAGACGATAACTGATTGATTATTAATCGTTTCTATCCACTTGTATTCTATCAGCGTAGAGTAGCCGAACCATGGAACGAAAGGACCGGTATGCTGAATGCAAAAATCATAGGCAGTCGTCGTACCAAATGGTATCTGCCCTGGGTGAGTCACATTTATCGTCGTCGGTCCAGCAACCGTGTTATAAGATCCTTGTGGAACAACACTATTAAATTGTCTATTGGGTGTCAAGATGCATGCTAAAACCTGTTGCACATTGCTACTATAAAAATTAGTCAAATCCGTTTCAAAGCAACATCCTTGTATCTTTTTCTTACCAACAGCTAGATCATCACAACAGACTTCTTGGACACCATCTTCGCAACAATCAGGAAGTATAATTCCAATTTTCTCTTTCTTAACACAACAATCATATGGATCATTTTTATGCATTTGAAACTCAATCTCCAAATAATCACCAGCTGCAGGAGTAGGAAATCCGATGATCTCAACGACATCACAATAAGTGTCTCCGGGATTCAATGTAATCGGATTAAAAAATGCCGGTGTGACATTATACTGCAGATTATATGGAGCTGCAACGGTAATTTCTAATCGGTCAGCAATAAATCCAGCTGTTACATTTTCAACCCAAAAATCAAGATAATATTTACCAGTTTCTTTATCGCAAAAGACTGTATGATGTACAACATCCAGACAATCATCAGGAATCTCACATTCAAAAAATAATCTTTCAGTACACAAAATAGAATCTCCTCCCATAGCATCAGAAATATAATAATGGACTAGGACTTCTTGAGGAATGATATTCGTTGGGTTATCCAAGCAAAACTCAATCAGGTCATTATAATTTCCACTAGGTGCAGGAATCGTATTTGGGGTATAATCCTTAATCGTCGGCCCGCCAGTAACAGTCCAAGACCCTCCATATCCACCACCGACTGATGCAGAACTGAATGTCACACCTGGCGTTACGATTTCTGTTTGAATTTTTGTCAATGTGAAATCGCAAGGATTAAAAATATCAAGACTGTGACAGCAACTATCTCCATTTGTAGTTGTCTGGCTTATATTCACCCACTGTTCTTGTGGCTCATCACATGGCGAACAACAGTTTGGCAATTCTATTTGTAAGGTATCTTGATTACTACAACAGAATGAATTTGTCACATCTGTCATGGTGTACATCAGGAATACATCTGTTGGAAATGGTCCTCCTGAAACAATATCTATGCACTGAGTTGTAGATGTCACATTATATCCAATAGGTGGTGTGATGTTAAGATTTGGTGGCAACAAAATCGCAGGGTTTAGAGAGGTGAAATTAATTTCTCCCATTGTTTTTCCAGGGCTTTTATTCGTGACTCTGAAATACATTTTAAATTTATTTTCATAAATCGAATCACATTTAATAGAGTCGATCATGACCATGACACAATCATCAGGCTCTGGGACGACTTCACATTCTGTTTCAATAAAATCTCGGCAGTCAGGAATAAGATTTCCAAATTGATCATAATATGTGATCAATAGTGATTGGCTAGTCGATACACCTTCATAACAGAAAGTGACATAATCATTTAGTGCACCAAGTGGTATTGGATTTCCTCCTGGATTACTTTCTATATGAATGTTATTCGCATTTGTCATGCCACCAACAATCTGGAGTGGAAAGGCTGGATTAATCGTACCAATATCAAAAGTCACTGGTGTTAATACCTCTACATTAATAAAATAAACGCCACCACTTGTATTGACTAAATCAAGAGATACAACACAGCAAGTATCAATAGTCGTATCAATGGTATGAGTCGTGACGATATCACATGGTTCGGGAGGACAATACTGATCACAAAATGACTCCTTAATTTCGACATCTTGAATTTCGAATTCGGCAAAATCTGGAATAGGATCTTCTCTGATTTCATATTCTTGCGGTTCTAATTGCCATTGAGTATCCTTTAGGATAACTTCATTTGGAGCACAACAATCACAGTCATTTAATTTTCCTTGTTGATCCGTTTTGACTGCAAATTTATCATAAGAATGGACTGGTATTTCTGGCATTTGATCTTGCCAAATACTTCCAGTCATATAGAATCCACCATCACTAGTGCGCTCTACGCGCTCTCCTTTTGAACCAATATAATTAGGATCCGTATAATCATTAATCCAAAGCAAGGCTCCATTATTTTGAACAGTCATGATGAACGCTTCTCCAGTTTCCAATTGTGTTTGTGGATCTATTGCAGAGTAGGCTCGTCCAGTAATAGTATACTGATCATCGTGTGAGATAATGTGTCTTGCAATTTCATTTTTACTTGATGGAATATCATAAAAAAACATCAAGTCCAACATCCCTGGAGTTGCAGCTCCAGGCAAGATATTAGACCTTGGAATACGCAGTATAAATATTTGATTGTCTTCTACGCCTTGGCCAATATTGTTTTGATTTGCAGATCCTGTTATGACTAGCGATCCATTTTGGTCAACTTCTATTGAGTGGCCTACTTCATTTGTCCCTGGATTAAAATCCAAATCATATGTCAAGACTGGCATCCATGGCACCATAGATCCGTTCGACCCATCAATTAGCATCACGAAAACCCGATCTCTACTCATACCAGTGACCGCATACACAACATCAATATTAGGACTAATCTGATATGGAATCTCTACAACTGACCAGGCAAACCCATCTACAATATATTCATTAACCCAAGTTGTATTCATTGCATTATCAAGACCTACTGCATATGCGCTCAATTGCCCATTTTGATTTAAGCGTTGTCCAACAGCCACAAAACCTCCATTTTTATTTTGAATGACATTATGTCCTATTTCGTCTCCTCTATTTTGTGGATCATAAATAGTAGCAGAAACTAAGTTTCCAAATTTATCTGTAGCTTTAAAAAAGAGATCTCTTTCTGGATATTTTCCAGCACTGCCTGTATAAAAATAACCTCCGTCCGGAAATTGATTAGATGGAACTACCGCTTCATTCATCCATCTTGCACCTTCATCTCTATCTCCTCTGTGGCAAATCATAGATGCTGATGCATTCCCTATATTGTCAAGTACATTAACAAAAACGTCTTGATTTAAAAAAGCATAGCTGTCTCCACAAATCAAATAATCGCTTGATTGTTGATCTTGAATACCAGAGTATCCTCTGTCGTTATATTGAGAAGGTCCATTATCTGAATCAATAATTGCACTGAAGGTTTTTGTGTTTGGATCTTTGGTACAAGGTTTAGCACATTCGCATTTGAATGCTTCCACATCACCAATCAAGGTTTTATCTTGGGTAGTCAGGTTGCCATCAGCATCTACATGATAACTAGTCGTAAAATTTCCAAGTGGTCCACCCCCAAAAGTATTTCCAGAAGAAGGCATTCCCGCAAATCCGTAACAATAATTGCCGCTACCGAAAGTCAATGCATCTCCAGATCCCCAAATTAGATCTTCACAGCCAATCAGTGTGTCCTGGGATGGATCATAATCCCTGTAATTATAATCTATGCCTCCAGCACTATTTTCACCATTAGCAAGTTGTCCTATAAAAATCTGTTTCCCTGCAGACCAAATAGGATTACAGTGAGTCGGGAAAGCAGGAGAATTTGATTCGAATTCAAAAATTCTCGATTGATGTGCAGAAGTTTGCATGTCATTCAGCATCGTTCTTTCAGCGATGAGCATTTTGCCATCCGTATTGAAGGCAATGTCTGAGACAGGGTTAGAATAATTTGAAGAATGATCTGGCATGATGATTTCGCACGTGACACCAGGAAGAAAATTACCCGAACCATCTATAGCAACAGAGTAAATTCGATTTTGATTTGGGATAGATGGTCGACCCATATCTTCCGTCCAAACACTAAAGTAAACTCTACTATTGTAGACTGCAATTCCCCATAATCGTTCGCTAAGTGGTGCAAAACCCGAAGCTCCTGTATCAGCAACAAATGGATCAAAGGGAGGATGTACAAAACCGGCAGAACTTATTCTATATATTTTTCCATCTTCCATATTAGTAACAAAAAATTGATCATTGGCAGCATCATACGCAATATTACCAAGCCCAACGCCTGAGTTAGGTAATTGGCCCGCTCCTGTTCCTGTTGTAATAAAATCACTTACAGCGCCAGTAGATTCGTCAATTTTATATATGCCACCACCACCAGCGGGACCAAATGGATGATTTCCATATACAGTGGTCGCTGTCACATAAATATTATTTGAATTGTCAATGGCAAGTCCGAATACCTCACCCATTCTATTTGCATCCCAATTTGGCAATGATTGCATTGGTGGCATCCAATTTGACCCAAGAGGTGCACCGGTTTTATCACGCACATCCATGACACCCATTACATGACCACTCGGACTTGCCCCAGAAAAACATGTACCAACAATTTGACCACAATGAAGATCTAATTGTTGTTGAGCAAAGTTTGAAAAACACAGAGATAAAAGGATAGAGAGGCACAGTAGTAATCTTTTCATTTTGAAATAATTTAATTGGTTTTGAAAAAGTAAATCTGGATCAGCATGCTTATTGGATATCGAAGATGACTGATGTTGATACCAGATGACACAAAGAGATTTTTTAGAAGTCATAATGTATATTGTGATGAGTTTTAAGAAGATTGAAGTATTCAATAATTTTGAGACAATCGAATCAGGCCAAGCTCAAGACTTCTTCTCACGAGACCAGCTGTATTTCTGGCAGATAATTTATCGCGCATATTTTTTCGATGAGTTGCGACTGTCTGAGAACTGATGAAGAGTTTTGACGCTATTTCTTTATCCGTGAATTCATTTACAATTAGCTGGAGAATTTGAAATTCCCGCTGACTAATATTTGTATTGTTGTCTTTTTTTGAAGAAGTTAAATCAATTATCATAACGTAGATTTTTAAGATATCTGCACGATTTAATGTATGTGCAGTATGGGTAAATCGCAGAATTGAATTATTCCTTACCCCTTTTGATATTTTTTATTAAAATTTCTCGATTTTGAGGGAGTGAACTCTAATAGAAAGACAGATTACATCCAAGGTCTTATAGACTCAAATCACGAGATCGTCCATACTTTATATCAGGAGTATCTTCCTAGAGTGACTCATTGGATTAGCCAAAACAGTGGATCTGAATCTGATGCTTTCGATATTTTTCAAGACACCTTAGAAGTTCTAATGAATAAGGCCCTATCAGGTAGAGTAAATCCAGAAATTCCCTTTGATGGTTACTTCTTTAGGATTGTCAGAAATAAATGGATTTCAAAATTGCGTGAAAAAAATAAGGAAGAAAGAGTAAGGATGGCAGAGTTGGAGCGATTTACAGATGAATCATTTGATGAACATTTCGAAATTGAAAATGATGATGAGCAAAAGGTGAAGCTGATGTTAAGCAGTACCTTTTCAGAATTATCTCCGTTATGTCAACGATTGATTCCATTGGCTCAAGACCAAATTCCTGCTAAGGATATAGCTATCGAATTAGGTATGACCAATGCAAACGCTGTTCATAGAAGAAAATTTGCATGCTTTGAGGCATGGAAAAAAAGAATTCAAAAACATGCGTATTATTCTATTTGGAAAAAAATACGGTTAAGATGAATCTTGAAATAATTCATAAATATCTCAATAGTGAGATGACAAGTCAGGAACATGCAGCTTTTGAATTAAGGATGTTAAAAGATCCTACTCTTGCAGAAGAGGTCGCTCTACAAAAAGACATGATTGCATTTTCAAATACTGAAATCCAAGCAAATAAAGCCAGTCAAACCATAAAAGAAATAGGTGAACAGTATCGACCTAAACTTGAACAGAAAAAAGAATCAGACACAGTTCCAAAAAAATCAAAGCTTATTTATCTAATACCGCTATCTATTGCAGCGCTAATTTTAGTTGGTATTTTTATCAAGCCATTATTGGACTCACAAAGTATGTCTTCAGAAGAAATCTACGCTCAATATGCTGATATATCAACTCTTTCATTTACGACAAGAAGTGATGAAAATAACGAACTGCTAATATCTGCACAAAATGCATTTAATGCAAAAGATTATCCACTTGCGATTCGGAAATTTGAAAATATTATTGCTAGCAATACTAATAATATAAAAGCTATTTATTATCAGGCTTATGCCAAAATAAATAGTGAGGATATCGAAGGAGGCAGAGAAGATTTGAAAACACTATTAAATAATCCACAGTTTAGGAATTCTGCTTTATACCAATTGGGATTATCATTTGTGAAAACGAATCAATATGCAGATGCGATCTCTAATTTTGAAAAAATTGAGAGCACTTCCAACCATTATAAAAAGGCTCAGGAAATAATCGAGTTAATAAAATAGCTCTACACAAACTCATTATTTATCAATCCTATTTTAATAATTAATCAAGAAATAATTTCTTCGATTTAAAGATTGTGAATTTAAATTAAAAATAAATCATATAATTACTTCTGTGAATTGATACAATAATTTTCTTTTGAACAATTGGCTAAAGTGCATTCACAACGCTTATCATTAAAATCAAAATTTATTTTATTCGAATCAATTTTCGTTCGCAAGTACACCAATATCTATTTGATTATCAATTAATTACACCTTTTATCAATACTATTGATATGAATATTTTATAAATTAAAAAGTCACACCTACAAGCTTTTTCATCTTTTATAAATGTGATCACTTATCTGGCTTAAATAACAAGCCAAAAAAACTTAATTCTTAATAAATAAAATTAATTAGAATGAAAAGTTTATTTTTTTCAATAGCTGCCCTATTAATGTTGGGCATACTAATCACGAGTTGTCAAAAGGAATTTGAAGACACGAATTTATCAAATGAACCTGGAATAGAACAAGGTTTAAAGAAAGGGCGAGATCTTACTCGTCTGGATGTCGGTAAGACTTTGAATCGATTAATTAGTAGTAAAAGCACAAATAAAATGTTGGTTTCTGCCATAGGAGATGATGAGTTACCATTAGTACACTTGAAGGATGTTATAGGTGGACGTTCTACCTTAAGAGAACTAATGGATGTCACAACGACTCCTACGGAATCTATTTTGAGTGTAGATCCATTATTAAATTTATTTGTTTATTATCCAAATGATGAAAAAGATTTTGGACAGCCAATTACTAATGTTGCAATTGTAAATGATAGAAGAGGAGAATCTGAAGTTTTACTCTTGGATCCTTCAAGCGCCTTGGCCAGTAGAAATCAAGCGATTGCTCTTTTTAACAAAGAGAATTTTACCGATTCTTATCGTGAATTTAGCAAGATAGAATCTCCTGTAGAAGAAGATTTATTCTACAAAGCAATGTGTTTATTTTACTTACAGGATTTTGAAACTGCTAATGCAGAATTATTGTCTTTATTGAGATCAGATTCGTCATTTTTTGAAGAAACAAGATGGTTTCTCGCTATTACTGAAAT